>Ga0126308_10000733_pt1 | contig 11742 bp, 8 predicted proteins | sample Plot55_FD_92533 | JGI IMG/M metagenome (GOLD analysis project Ga0126308, IMG submission 92533) | Serpentine soil microbial communities from UC McLaughlin Reserve, CA, USA - Plot55 | ecosystem: Environmental > Terrestrial > Soil > Grasslands | place: USA: UC McLaughlin Reserve, Lake County... | reverse complement strand
TGGCGCAGTTGCAACGCGAGCACGGCCCCATCGTCCTCGGCAACGACCGCGCCCTCTGGCTGGTAGCGCCGGACGGGAGCGAGGCCCGTCAGATCACCGACGCGGTCCACGTAATCTGGCCAGTGTGGAGTCCCGATCGCTCGCAAATCGCGTTCCTGGCGCCTGATCCCGATGACCCGATGGGCAATGTCTCCCTCTACCGCATCGCCGTTGACGGATCAACGCCTGAGCGCTTGGTCGACGGAGTCTCAGCACATGCCGCGCCCTCGTGGAGTCCCGACGGCACCCGCATTGCCTATACCAGCTTCGCTGGGTACGACCCGGTCTACGAGTCAGGAGCGATCAGTGTGCGAGTATTCGACGTCGAGACCCGTAAGGAAACTGATTTGACAGGGGCCGAATACCCGCTGGCCTTCAACCCGTCATGGTCTCCCGACGGCTCTGAGATTGCCTTCATCGTCAAGCACCAGGGACTTGGCGAACGCCCTCAACACTCCCCTGGCGATGTCATGGTCGCCGACCTGAGAGAACCGGGGAAAGATGGTTTTGAGAACTTGACCAATGGCGGTGTTCGCGATGTCTGGAGCGTTTCTTGGTCGCCACGCGGCGACGAATTGCTCCTCTACAGCCTCTTCGGTCAGACCTGGTACGAGCCGCCATCGACGTCGATCCGCGTGCTGAATCGAGTCACAGGAGAGATCGATCAGTTAGCCGGTATCGATGAGCGACCGACGATGCCAGTCTGGTCGCCGGATGGAACGAGATTTGCCTTCACCTCGAAAGAGACGTCGATCGTAATTACCGCTTCCTCTGGCAATCAGCGTGAGCTGGAGGCAGACGCCGCCCTTTCGGGCGAGATTACCTGGAGCCCCGACGGTCAGGAGTTGCTCCTTGCCCCTTGGGATGCCGACACGTCGAGTACGGTCGTCGACCTCTCTGGCGCTGAACCGGTCATGTTAAGCGTCCATTTCGAATTTGACGCCAGCCCTCCGTTCATCTCCCCTCCGCAATGGGCACCCTTGGTCGCTCAGCCACCCGAGCAGAATCCGTCACTCGTGCCGCCGACCGGCGGACCGCCGCTTTCGTAACGTGCCTGCCGTATGCCTCGCGAGTTGAATCAGGCGGCAACATGCCAGCTTCCAGCATGACTGAAACCCAGCTGGAGATCATTAGCCATAGTCCAGCCGAGACCGCGGCAATTGGCGAAGCCTTAGCCGGTTGCCTCCAAGATGGTGACGTCGTCCTCGTCCACGGCGATCTTGGCGCGGGCAAGACGACGCTGGCCAAGGGGATTGCCTCTGCTCTTGGAATCGAGGACGTCGTATCGAGTCCGTCGTTTGCGCTTGTCAATGAGTACGACACCGGGCTCGCGGCCCCAGTGACGCGCGTTTACCACCTCGATCTCTACCGTCTCCGGAGTGAGGATGACCTCGCTTCGATCGGTTTCGATGACTTCATGGCGCCGACTGGCGGCATCGCGATCGTGGAGTGGCCCGAGCGAGCAGCCACAGCACTGCCCGAACGTTTTCTTTTGGTCGAGATCGAAACTGTTAGGCCCGGCAGTCGGCGCTTGCGATTCGTGCCGATCCCGGACGACGAAGTCTCTGGCCGTTGTATCGAAAGCCTGCGCTCCCACATTGGCTCCAACGCCGGTTGAGGCGCTGCCTCGCCTATTGCCATCACTCCGGAATTCACTGTACCTGGGCGGGTCGATCTCACGGTATTCGCGACAGAGAGCAACGAGCCGCTCGAATAGGATGGAGAAGAGCTGCTCTCCCTTCGCGGCGGATGCCACGACGAGGTCGCTCATGACTCCGTGTGCCATCTCGTGGCGGTGCTCGGGGAACTTTCGCGTAGCGCCCGACCCCGGGCTGGAATTTGAGGCGCCACTCGTCCTTGGCCAATTGGGGGCCGCATGAATGTCGTGGCGCCCCTGAGTCGTGTTGCAATACCGATCTTGCGTGAGGCTCGACGATTATCACCATGATCGCTAGTCTCAGCTGGCGTAGACTGAATTGGCCATCTTCATCTCATCTGACTGGAAGCATGCTTAGACTACAGGCGAGCCATGGCCAGCGCACCTCTCCCGGGCTTAGATGACCGTCCGATCTTGAGCATCGACACGTCGAGCAGCCAGGGCGGCATCGCGCTCTACGACGGGCGGACGCTTTCGACTCGATCCTGGCCGGCCGAACGCTCGCACACCACGACGCTCCTCTCGGAGATCCACCATCTGCTGGACAGAGCCGAAGTCAGGGTGCCGGAGCTCGCCGCCGTCGCGATCGCGATCGGACCCGGTGCGTTCACGGGGCTACGCGTCGGGTTCGGTGTGGTCAAGGGATTTCACCTGGCCACCAAGGTGCCACTGATCGGCATCTCCACACTCGAGGCTACGGCCCTCGGATACGCTTCTTGTGGGTCTCCCGTCGTCGCGGTCATCGGCGCCGGCAGAGGTCGCTTGGTGTGGGCCCGCTACGAAGCCAGTAGTGGGAGTCTCGATCAATCGAATCCACCGCGCAACGGGACGGTGAGCGAGCTGGTCGAGGAGTTGCGCGGATCGAGTCGCGTTCTGGTCACCGGCGAGCTCGACGACGATCAGGCCGGGCTCATCGGTCAGCTCGATGGGGTTTCCGTGCCGCCTCTCCCGCTCCGCACGCGTAACCCAGGAGCGCTCGCCGAGCTCGCCTGGAGGCGCTGGCGGGCCGGCAACGTCGATGAGCCGAGCGCGATCGAGCCGGTCTACCTCTCCCGCTGATCACCGCATCGACGCCCGATTTGCCCAGGACGGTCGCCCGGTGCTACCGTCCCGAGATGACGACTTTGCGGCGCCGTCCCGGTGACCGCGCCAGCGCGAACGCGGGCGAACCGGTCTACCGCCTCGACACGATGACCCAAGATGACGTGCCCGACGTGAGTCGGGTTGAGCGACGCTGCTTCGCGAATCCCTGGCCAGCCTCCGCGTACAGGCGAGAGCTTCAGAACCCCGCTCAGAACTACTATGTCGTCTTGCGCGAGATTTGGGCGAGTTCGCCGGTAGAGTCGGGACCGGACAATCACCCGAGTGGAGCAATCGCCGCCGAACCAGAGGCATCGCCGCCCAGGGCCGTCCCTCGGCGCTCGTTATTACCCATTGGGCGCGGTCGACAGCAGGACGGCAACGGGCGAGAACCATCCTCCATCATCGGCTTCGCGGGAATGTGGCTGGCCTTCGACGAGGCACACGTGACCACGATCGGCGTCGACCCGCCACATCGGGGCCATGGTCTGGGTGAGCTTCTGCTCCTCTGTATGTTCGACGAAGCGGTCGCTCGCGGGGCGAACTGGCTGACGCTCGAGGTCCGGGTGACGAATGCCGCGGCGCAGGCGCTCTACCGAAAGTATGGATTTACCGCCCACGGCACTCGCAAGCGTTACTACAGTGACAACAACGAAGATGCGCTGATCATGTGGTCTCCAGCGCTCGGCGAACCTGCCTACCGCGCCCAGGTCGAATCGCGGCGCGAAGCGCTCGCACGGCGCCTTGGCCATCGCTTGGCTCCAGGGAGCTTGGCTCCATTCCCGGGCCCCGCAAACCGGTCCGGAGCGACCTCATGACCGGGCGGGCCTTCCGACTAGACCGGCTATTCCCATGATCGTGCTTGGCATCGAGACGTCGTGTGACGAAACGTCGGCGGCAGTCGTTTCTGGAGGACGCCGGGTCCTCTCCTCGGTCGTATCTTCTCAATTCGACCTCCATGAATGCCACGGAGGTGTCGTGCCCGAGCTTGCGGCGCGGCGTCATGTGACGGCCATCGTCCCCGTGGTCGAGCAAGCGCTGGAGGAGGCAGGCGTCGATTGCGACGATCTCGACGCCATCGCCGTTACCCAGGGACCAGGGCTCGCCGGTGCACTCGTCGTAGGGATGAATGCTGCCAAAGGTATGGCCTACGCGCTCGGCCGTCCGCTCGTCGCGGTCAACCACCTCGAGGCGCACATCTACGCCAACTGGCTATGCGACGCACCTGACTTGCCAGAAGAACCGAACTTTCCCATCCTCTGCCTCTTGGTGTCCGGTGGACACACCGAGCTCATCCTGATGACCGGGCACGGCCGCTTCCGCCACCTTGGCCGCACGCTGGACGACGCCGCCGGTGAGGCATTCGACAAGGGGGCTCGTTTGCTTGGTCTCGGCTTCCCGGGTGGCCCTGCCATCGAGAACGCTGCCCGCAACGGCAACCCGAGTGCCTTCGAGCTGCCCCGCGCCTGGTTGAGCGGCACGCACGACTTCAGCTTCTCCGGTCTTAAGACGGCGCTCCTGAGGTTGACCGAGCCGATGCGCGTGCCGGAGAGCGATCGCGAACTGGGGATCACGTCCTCGACGAGCCCTAGCGGTCCCTTTCGGCCCCACATTCCGCCGGTGTATCGGACGAGTTCACCGATTGCCGACCTCGCCGCTTCATTCCAGGAAGCTATCGTCGAGCCGCTGGCGGTTAAGACGGCGCGAGCCGCACTCGAGTTGGGCGCTCGCACCGTTGTTCTCGCCGGTGGTGTCGCGGCCAACGCCCTGCTCCGCGAGCGTCTCCGCCATCAAGTTCTGGGGCTATGTGGGCCCGGCGTTCCGGTCGCCTATCCGGCATTCACGTACTGCACCGACAACGCGGCGATGGTCGCAGGCGCCGCCGCCTGGATCATCCGTCGCGGCGATCTCGTCGGCTGGGAAGCGGATGTCCACCCGCGGTTGGCGCTCATGCGAAGCTAATCCGGACGTGAAAGGCGCTTAGTCCTCGATGGTGGACATGGTCCTGGATGATTACGCGCGCCATGCGGCGCAGATCGCCCGTGACGCGGGCCAGATCTTGCGCGACCGCTTCGGTCAGCCGCACGACGTGCGGTTCAAGAGCACCATCGACTTGGTGACCGAGGCGGACCAGGCCGCGGAGGATCTCATCGCCGACCGGCTTCGTGCACTCTGTCCGGAGCACGACCTCCTTTGCGAAGAAGGCAGCGTCGGATTGTCAGTGGGTGCGTCGTACCGCTGGGTTGTCGATCCACTCGACGGCACGACCAACTTCGCTCACGGACTGCCGACATTCGCCGTCTCGATCGCGCTCGAGGATGCGGGAGTGCCAGTCGTCGGCGTCGTCTATGACCCGATGCGCGATGAGCTGTTTCTTGCCCGCCAGGGCGCCGGCGCCACCCTCAACGGATCCCCGATTCGTGTTTCCGCCGTTGACCGCATGATCGCCTCGATCCTCGTGACCGGGTTTTCTTATGACTTTGAGCGCCGTGCACAGCAGGCCGAGGTATGGCGGGACTTCCTGACTCGCGTTCAGGCTATTCGGCAGACAGGCTCGGCCGCCCTCAATCTCTGCTATATCGCGGCTGGCCGGCTCGAAGGATACTGGGAACGGGGTATCTCGCCGTGGGACGTAGCTGCCGGGGCAGTGATCGTGACCGAAGCTGGAGGCATGGTCACCGACATGCGCGGTGGGACATTTCACTCCGACGACCGGGAGATCCTCGCCTCCAATGGCAGGTTGCACCTCGATTTGCTCGACATCATCACCGCGCACGACGTTGCACCGTCAGGACAATCGCAACTAGGCTCGTGAACCAATTGCCCCGACGATTTCATCGGTTATGATGGCGGAGCCCATGTGGCACGGCGATGCCTCCATGGAGCGACGCGTTCCTATCGCGCCGGCTTCGTCAGGAGGGGACCAATGAAGCTCGTGATCGCCATTGTCCAAGACGAAGACACGCCGACGTTGACCGACGCGCTGGTCTCGGCCGAGCACCGCTTTACCAAGGTCAGCACGACCGGCTCATTTCTGCGCACCGGCAATACCAGTCTGCTGATCGGTGTCGACGACGATCAAGTGCAGGCGGTGCTCGGCATCTTGCGACGCACATGCCGCCGCCGGACCCAAGTAGCGGTTCCGTACTCCCCCGCCTTGGAGCCGGGTCTACTCTACATGCCGGAAAACTTCGAAGTCGAGGTCGGCGGCGCGGTCGTATTCGTTATAGACGTCGCTCGATTCGAACGTCTCTAGCCGGCTGAGATTGAGTTTCCACGCGCCGTTGTTGTCGGCGGAGCATGCTCCCTTGCTCGAATGAGAGGATCAAGTTCAATGACGGGTGCGTCGCTGGCCGACGGCGTGAGCAGGGATGAGATTGTGGCACTCGCCAGCCGTCTCATCTCCATCCCTAGCGCGAGCGGCGAAGAGCGGGCGGTGATGGAAGAGGTCATCCGTTGGTGCTCTTCCGTCAATTTACCGATCGACGTGATTGAGTCAGATCCAGATCGCCCCAACGTCGTCATTTCACTCGGTGAAACGGCGGCAGGGCCGACTATCGCCATGAACGGGCACCTCGACACAGTTCCCGTTTCGGATCTTGTCGCCTGGAGGACTGGACCCTTCGATCCCACCGTCTCCGAAGACGGCAAGAAGCTCTTTGGTCGCGGCGCGTCCGACATGAAGAGCTCGGTCGCCGTGATGCTCCATGTCCTCAATGTCCTGAAAGACGTACCGCTGCGAGGCAGCGTGCAGGCACATGTCGTCAGCGACGAAGAAACGGGAGGCGCTTTCGGCACGAAGTTTCTGCTGGAGGAGATCGCCGCCGGGCGACTGCCACGACCCGACTTTTGCCTCATAGGTGAAAAAAGCGACCTCAAGGTCCGCAACGCCGAACGCGGGCTACTCGCCGTCGACGTCACCTGCCTTGGCCGTGCCGCACACACCGCGGCGGCTCGCGTCACTGGGATCAATGCCATCGCAAAAGCGGCCAGAGCGATTCTGGCGCTCGAGAAGGACATCGATCGCTTCCATCCCGCAGTCGGCAAACCTGTGATCAGCGTCAACACGATCCAGGCCGGTGTCGCCCACAACGTCGTGCCAGGGGAATGCACCTTCTCGATTGACCGACGTCTCATTCCCGGCGAGACGCGAGAGTCCGCCGTAGCCGAGATCGCGGCCTCGCTCGATGACATCGCGAGGGAAGACCCGGCGTTTCGCTACGAGCTAGACGTCGACCCACTCAAGGACCACATCCCGGCAAATATTACCGAGGAGTCCTCGCGGATTGTGCAGGCGCTGCGGGCCAGCATCACGAAGGTGACCGGTCAGGAGCCTGAGTATTTTGTCGCCTGGGCCGGTGCTACCGACGGTCGCTTCTACCGCCAGGCGGGAATCGACACCGTCGGCTATGGTCCCAGTGGCGAGAATGCTCACGGCGCCAATGAGGCGGTCCAGATTGACGACCTGGTTACCCAGGCCAGAGTCTACGTCGAGACCATAACCAGCATGCTCTTAGCGTAGTCGGTTCGACGCCCCGCGTCGCACTCAGGGCGGTGCCAAGCGCTGCCTGTCTCACGTTCTTGGTGATCCCAGGAGATACTGATCGAACCAGTCGATGATCCGCCACATCAGGTCGATCTGATGAGCGCGCTCCTCGAAAGCGTGCTTTTCCCGCGGGTAGCGGACGAAGCGCACCGGGACACCCAGGATCTTCAGTGCTCGGAAATACTCCATGCTCTGCTCGGGAAGGACGCGTGCGTCTTCATCACCGTGCACGATCAAGGTAGGCGTTCGTACCGCCGCAACATTGCGAATCGGTGACGAACTCCAGTAGGGCTCCATGTGGTCATACGGATGACCGGGGAAGTACAGGAGGTTCGAAGCGGGAATATCGCCCTGTCCATGGTCGGAGACCATGTTCGCCAAACCGGCGCCCATCACCGCCGCCCTGAATATCGTTGTTTGGGTGATGGTCCAGGCCGTGAGGTAGCCGCCCCAGCTCCATCCCGCGATGCCGAGCCGGTTTGGATCGGCGATGCCCCGCTCCACCATGGCCAACGCGCCCGCCACGCGATCGCGCGACTCACCGCCGCCGACGTCATCTTGGAGGAGCCGCTGCAGCTCGCGCCCATAGCCGGTGCTTCCTCGCGGGTTGGGCAGAAGCACGGCATAGCCCCGACTCGCCAGCATTTGCGCCCAATCGTGCCAGTTCAACATCACCCGGTCTTGCCACTGCGAGGATGGCCCACCGTGAACCTCCATCACCAGCGGATAGCACGTTCCCGGCTGAAAGCCTGCCGGGTAGGTCAACAGACCCTCGATCTCCACGCCGTCATCACTCGTCCAGCTCACCGGCTCAACCGGCTGTAGTCGCCCATCAAAATTCTTGCCAAACGACGTCAGGGGATGAGCATCACCCGAAGGTTTCCCTAGCCAGACCTCTTCCGGCGTTGAAGCGTCACTCCAAATGGCCGCCAGGTGCCTCCCGTCCTCGGAAAACGATGCCCCCTCCATGATGCTGCCGCGGCCAGAAAATTCAGACGGCGTGAGGAGAGTCAAGTTACCGCTTGGGAGGTCGACCGCGTAGAGCCGCGCGTGGGTCCGTTCCACAATTCGCGCCGCGAGTCGCCCCGTGGTCCCCGGCAGGGGTATCAACTCCTCAACATTTCCGCCCAGATCGGGCAGTGCGTTCACCGGCTCCCCGCCAGAGAGGGGGACCGTCCAAATCGAGTCCTCGGGTTGATCGCGGTGGTCGTCGGCACGAACCGCGACGATCAGTCCGTAGCTGGTCTCGACGACGACCGGTGATGAAGGTGTCGTGCGAAACCGGGCAACAGGGCGCGGCAGACTCCCCTCGACCGAGATGTGCCTGAGGTCGCCGGGTCCCAACGTCGCATCGTACTCAGCGAGATCGGTCGTAATCGTCACGAGAGACAAGCTGTCCGGCGCCCAAGCGAAGCTACGGACCTCCCGCTCCGCAGTGGTCAAACAGCGCGCATGCTTGGAGTCGACTTCCACGACCCACAGCCGCGTGTATCGGGGATTCTCCTCGACAACGATCGCGTCATCCCGCTCTTTTTTCCGTGCGGTGACGGCTTCAGGTTCGGGATCCTTGCGCAAGACGGCGACCCAACGACCATCCGGCGACCAAGCCGGTTGCGAGAGTTCGCCTCCGAGCTCTCCCAATGGCAGGCCCTCTCCACCTGAGTCAGATAGCACAAAAAGTCGGTAATCATCGCCTCCCGGTTTGAGTCGATCCGAGAGGAAGAGAATTTGCGATCCATCGGGTGACCAGCGAGGATCGCGATCGTCGGCAGTTCCGACCGTGAATTGACGAGCCGGAAGTCCATCGCCGGCGATCCAGAGCGACCGCGTCCGGTTCTCACTGGCCTTGCTCGCCGGCGCCGCGACAAAGACCACACGGCTCCCATCTCGTGAGATCCATGGATCAGACGGTACGATGCGATCCGCGATCTCATCGGGCATCAGCGGTTTCGCCGGAACCTGGCGCATCGCGTCGGCAGTAAGTACCTCGTGCGTCGGCTTGGTCGTGGTCAATCAATCCCCCACTACGGTCGGTCGGCAGATGCGGATGCCATCAGCGTAAATTGCCCTGCTATAAGAACAGTGGCCACAGACGATGGTAGCCGCGTCCAAGCAGTGCGCCAACGCCCTGCGGTCCTTGTGCTCGCGACTCGGGCCAATCACCATGCCGCGGCATAGAATGCGTCCTGATCTCGAGCACGTCGCAAGGAACGAGGACCACAGTCGTGGCACAAGTCGACATCACGTCACCCGTCACGCCGGAGCGGCGGACGCTCTCAGACGATGTTCATCTCCTCGCCGGCCTCCTTGGCGAGGTCCTCCGCGAGTCGGGCGGTGAGCGCGCCTTTGCCCAGACCGAGACCGCCCGCTCCCTCGCGAAGAACCTGCGCCGAGGCGACGCTCGAGCTGGTTCCGAGCTCGACGCGCTGGTGAGGGGACTATCCGACGGCGAGGCTGAAACATTGGTCCGTGCCTTCACGAACTACTTCCAGCTCATTAATCTCGCCGAAGACAGCGAGCGCATACGCCGTATCCGCAATCGCGAAGTCGCGGAAGGCGGACCAAGGCGCGGTTCACTCATGGAAGCAGTGAGTCTTCTTGCTAGCCACGGGGTCGACGATGCGAAGCTGGCTCAACTCCTGAACGATGCCCAGATTCGCCTCGTCTTGACAGCCCATCCGACCGAGGCGCGCCGGCGCACCGTCATTGCTAAGCTCGCGCGCATCTTCGGCATCCTTCGCGACCTTGACGAGCGGGTGCTGCTGCCCCATGAGGCCGAGCGGGCGCGTCAGCGACTCGCCCACACCATCGAAGAGGTCTGGTACTCGGAAGAGGTCCGAGCCACGGAATTGACTGTTCTCGACGAGGTGCGTACTAGCCTCGTCTATCTCCTCTCCACATTCGCCGATGTCATACCCGGGCTCTACCGTGACGTCGAGGAAGCGATTTCCACGGTCTATCCCGGCAGCGTCATCGTCGTGCCACCGCTGCTCGTGCCCGGGACCTGGATCGGCGGTGATCGCGATGGCAACCCCAACGTCACACCGGAGGTCACCAGGCAGGCACTCGACCTTATGCGCTCGGCGGCGATCGGGCTCCTGGACGACCGTCTCCTCGAGATAGCCGGCAGGTTGTCAGTCGCGGAAAGCGTCTCCGGTCCAGCGCCACTGCTCCACCCGCTCATCCAAACCTTGGCGGATTGGTTCCCAGAAGCCGCCTCACTGGTCTTCCGGGTCAACGCCGGCGAACCGTATCGGCAGGCGCTAACGCTGATGCGCGAGCGTTTGCGCGCTACATGTGAAAATCAGCTAGCTGGATACGCGAAATCCTCCGAGCTTCTGCAGGATCTCCTGATTATCGATCAGTCGCTCCGCGCTCAGGGCGCGGATCTGATCGCCGACGGTGATCTCCGTGATGTGATCCGACTCACCCAAGTCTTCGGGTTCCACCTCGCCGTGATGGACGTTCGCGAGCACGCCGCCCGGCACGCCGCCGCTCTGGCTGAGGTTTTCCGGGACACTGGAGTAACCCCCGCCTATCTCGACCTCGACGAGCAAGAGCGAAGCGCGCTGCTCGCCCGTGAGATCGACAATTCACGCCCCCTCATCCCGGTCAGCCTCGGGCGGTTCTCTCAGGAGACCCAAGATGTGGTCGAGACATTCCGGGTCATCGCTGAGGCGCTCGACGGCCAGCACCAGGGAGCAATCGAGACCTATGTGATCTCCGGAGCGCAAGCACCTTCGGACGTACTAGCCGTTCTGCTCCTCATGAAGGAGTCAGGCCTGGCGGAACCCGGAGGATCAGGTGCCAGGCTGTCAATAGCACCGCTCTTCGAGCAGGAACAGGGCCTCAGTGACGCGCCGGCCACCATGGCGACTCTCCTTCACCAGCCCATCTACCGGCGAGCACTGCAAGCCCGCGGCGATCTGCAGGAGGTCATGGTCGGCTATTCCGACTCTAACAAGGAGATTGGCTTTCTCGGGTCCGCATGGGCCCTCTACAAGGCGCAGCGCGACCTGACCTCCCTATTCAAGGCGGAAGGCATCCGACATACGTTTTTTCATGGCCGTGGCGGCGCGATCGGGCGCGGAGGCGGTCCCACCAATGTTGCCATTCTGGCGCTTCCACCTAGTTCGGTGTCTGGCCGCGTCAAGATGACAGAGCAGGGTGAAGTGATCGCCTCTCGGTATGCCACAGCTCCGGTGGCCTATCGCGAGCTGGAGTTGGTGAGCGGGGCAGTGTTAGCAAGCACGATCGAAGTGCTGCCCGCTCCCGCTCCATCGCGACTTGCCGCGTTTGAAGAGGCTATGGCTGAAATGTCGGCCGCCGCCGTTTCGGCATATCAGGATCTCGTCTACGGCGACCCGGAGCTGGTCCGGTTTTTCGAGCAGGCGACCCCACTTGCGGAGATATCTCAATT
>Ga0126308_10000732_pt1 | contig 11746 bp, 9 predicted proteins | sample Plot55_FD_92533 | JGI IMG/M metagenome (GOLD analysis project Ga0126308, IMG submission 92533) | Serpentine soil microbial communities from UC McLaughlin Reserve, CA, USA - Plot55 | ecosystem: Environmental > Terrestrial > Soil > Grasslands | place: USA: UC McLaughlin Reserve, Lake County... | reverse complement strand
GGCGCGAGCGAGAGCGCTGCGAGGACGAGGCCTACGAAAAGAGCCGGTCGCACGTGGCGCACGGTACCTGGCGCACTGTGAAGAAAGGGTTAGACCTCAGGCGGCGAGGCGAGCGGAACAGCTCTCGAGCGGGATCGTTTTCAGCTCGGCAGGCGGGCGACGCAGGAAGCCACCGATGAGCAGCAGCTCGTCAACCGCGTCCGCGTCGAAGGAAGTTTGCGCAGCGCGGGCGATCGCAAGGCCTGCTTCGACCTCGAGCGCGGCCTCGGCGCCGGCGGGGAGCGTGCGAACCGCCTGAACCCGCCCGGCGGCGACGAAGAACGCTCGGCGCATCGACGGCTCGACCGCGGGCGCGACGATGCATACCTGGAGGGCGCGCAGCCGTTGGATCTCCCGGAGGTGTCCGGTCACGCGCTCGAGCGCCGCGATGCGGTCGCGCAGGCGCGCCGCGTCCTCGTAGCGGAGGCAGTCGGAGAGATCGCGTAGCCGTGCCCGGAGGCGGGGGAGAGGACCGCCGAGGCCGAGCAGTTCGTCCAGCTCCGCGGCGTCCGCTCCTGCGAGTGCGCGCGCCGCGAGCTCCGCCTGGCGGCGACTGCGGATCGGCCCTAGCTCAGTGGGCGTGCGCGAGACGACGATGCCGTCTCCACGCCGGCGCAGGTAGACGTACCGGTCGGGCCGGGACTGGCGCGCGTTCGCCGCGGGACGAAGCTCCCGAATGAGCCGTAGCTCCTCGAGGCCCGCTTCGAGCTCCGAGCCGAGGACGCGCCACTCGATTCGCTCGACAGCGGCCAGCGCCGCTTCGACCGACGGCCGCTGCCGCTCCGAGCGGAAGTAGGAGCGGAGCCGCGCGCGCAAGTCGCGCGCGCGTCCGACGTATAGGACGTGATCGTTTCGGCCCCGGAAGAGGTAGACGCCGGGACGCGTGGGCGCTCCGTGCGCGAGCGAGCGCTTGTCGTAGACGCGGCGCTTCCGCGGTGCGGTGAGCCCGTACAGGTCACCGACAGTGGTCGCACCGCGCTCCTGCGCCAGGCCGATCAGCGCGAGCAGGATCTCTGCCGTCGCCTGCGCGTCAGGCAGCGCCCGGTGGCACGGACGGACCGACGTGCCGAAGAAGTGAGAGAGCGAGGCGAGGCCGGTGCGGGTGGCGCGGCCTGCGAGGAGCGTCCGCGCCAGCGCAAGCGTGTCCAGCACCGGCCTCGCCAAACGCCGCCCCTCCACCCCGTCCAGCGCGCGGTCGAGGAAGGACCGGTCGAAGGCGGCGTTGTGGGCGACGAGCACGCCGCCGGCCGAGAAGCGCATGAAGCGGCGAACAGCAACGGCAGCGGTCGGAGCGCCGCGCAGCTCGCGCGGCTGGATCCCAGTGAGCGCGCTGATCCCTGCGGGCAGCGGCGTACGCGGATCGACGAGCGTCTCGAACGTGTCCGAGAGCCCGAGCCGGGCGATCCGCGCGGCGCCGATCTCGCAGATCCGCGCGCCGCGCCCGAGGCCGGTCGTCTCGAGATCGAACACGACGTACTCCGCCTCCTCCAGCAGGGGATCGACCGCGGGGCGGGCGAGCCCGACCGCCGACCCGGTCCACGCGAGCCGCGCGTCGCCCGAGACAACGTCCTCGAGGAGCGACCGCGCGAGCCCTTCAGGCGCGGATCTGAGCGCAAAGAGGGAGCGCGCGGCGTCGGCTGCCGCAACGGGGGTGCCACGTTCCTCGATCAGCTCGACGAGCCGATCGGCCGAGTCGAACGCCAGCTGCACGCACTGGATGGTAGGCGAACATGTGTTCGATTACAAGCGGGAGCGCACGCTACGCAGCCACAACGCCTTCGAGCGAGGCGTAGGGGCTGCCGTCGGCGACGAATGCTGCGTAGCGCTGGCGCGCGACCTTCGGATCAGCTCCGAATTCATCGAGGAGCCACGTCGTGTGGAGGAACGGCTTTGGGCGCACCACGCCGGCGGTTGCGCGAAAGTTGCTCCATAGCCATTCCTCCGCCGTCTCGCAGAGGCCGGCGCGCACGGGGTTGAGCACGATGTACCGGGATGCCTCGAGCAGGTGCGACTCGTGCTCGATCAACGCCGAGATGTATCGCCGCTCGAAGAGGTGTCCCACTCGACCATGCCAGCCGTTGAAGGCGCGCGCGTACTGGCCGTTGAGTTGACGCATGCCGACAGCGAGGTTCGGTTGCGGCGTCTCGAGCAGGAGGTGGTAGTGATTGCCCATCAAGCAATAGGTGTGGCATCTCCAGCCGAAGGAGGCGACGGTTCGACCGAGGAGCCACAGAAAGAACTCGCGGTCGCGGTCGCCGCGATAGATCGGTCGGCGGTTGTTCCCACGAGTGGCTACGTGATACAGCGCACCTTCGAACTGGATCCTCATCGGCCTGCCCATGCGTCGACCGTAGCCGCTCGAGCGACATCATCTGCAACGGCTTCGCGTCAAAACTGTGCCTGGCACGTGACTGGCACCTGCCTGGCACCCGTTTGGCACCTGCCTGGCACTTGACTGGCACCTGACTGGCACCTGCCTGGCACGTGCCAGGCGCCGGTTGAGGAAGAGACGGGGGTTTGAAACGGCTGCTGCGTGAGATTCACCAGGCTGTGGAGACGATCGAGGAGAAGGCCCTCCTGCCCGACGGGAGCGAGGCGCTCATCCGCGTTGGGATCTTCGACGACCCGTACATCGAGGAGGAGACGGAGACAGTCGGCGTCGAGGTGGTGATCGACGGCGAGACCGCGGCCGCGTTGAACACGATTCTCGACCCCGATCAGGAGGTGGCGGCGCGGGAGCTCGTGCAGGAGATCGTGACGGGTCTCGAGTCGGGGGAGCTCGAGCCGACCGCCGCCGCGATCGAGCCGCTCGCGGACGAGCCCCGCTAGCCGCGCTGCGAAATAGCCGCCGACCCACTGCCGCCGCGACGTTTCCGCACACTCGTCACGGAAACGAAGCAATCACGCGACGAAGGAGGAACCGTGACCGAAGAGACGCAGCCGAACCAGGGCCAAGAGGACGGCAGCCTGGGCGACGAGAACGACGAGGCTGGAGCGCCGGAGAGCGGCGGCGGCGACGAGCGCGTCCAGGACGAGCCGCGCGATTCCACGGCCGAAGAGGTTGGTGACCCCGGCCGCGAAGCCTGACCATCGGTTCCGGGCGGCGCCGTCCGCGAGTTGAGCGGACGGCGTCGCGGAACGAGTTAGCTCACCAGCGGAAGGTCCAGATCTTCACCGGCCCGATCTGGTCGGGTAGCCCCATGGCGTAACCGGCCGTGTCCTGAAGTCCGGCCGCCTCGGCCATCAGCGAGGAGACCGGCTTTCCGCCTTCGGAGCTTTCCGCGTACTCCTTCACATCCGAGTCTTCTGCGGCCGCGGCGCGCGTAAGCACCCAGCCGAGGACGAGCTGCTCCTGCTCCGGGAGTGTCGGCACCCACTCCTTTAGCTTCTCGGTGACCGACTCGACGTCCTTCGAACTGATCTGGCTCAGTTCCTTCGGTTCGTCTGCCATTTCTTTCCTCCTGGTGTGGTCGAGAAACGATCCTAACGTGCTTCCTTTTCAGGGGCTCGTCGTCTGCTGTCTCTTCTACACACCCCCTCTCGCGTCACAACTCGAGCGGGATCGGGACGGTCCCGCCGTCCCGTTCGAGCGCCGCCTCCATGTCGGCCAGCAACGGCGCCAAGCCGCAGCAACGTCCGTCGTACCCGGGCAGCCGACGCTCGCCCGTGTAGCGATCATGCGGGCAGCCGCCGTGGCAGATGCCGAACCAGCGGCATCCGCGCATCCGCTCGACAGCATCCCGGTTTTGCCGCCGGACGACTGCCAACCGCTCGGACAGTTGAACGCCGGCCAGCCCCGAGTCGAGTACGTGGCCGAAGCGGTAGTCGCCGTCGTCGATGTACTTGTCGCAGGCAGCCACCTCGCCTGTCGGCTCCACCGTTAGGTAGACGCCGAAGCACTCGCCCGCGAAGACGCAGATCTGCGGGTCGGCGCCGGCGAGCTGCCCGGCGAGGTCGCCGAGTTCGCGCACGACGATTCGGTCTCGGTACTCGTCCCACCACATGTGGAACAGCTCGCGCAGGAACTCCACGTAGCGCGGGAAGCGGAGGTAGTCGCCCCGCGGCGGCTCCTCGGCCGGAGTGTTCTCGGGCAGGACGTTCAGGAGCGCGACCCGCTCCACTCCGATCTCGACGAGGTACTCGAGGATGCGCCGAGGCCCGAGCGAGCACACCGCCTCGTCCACCACCATCAGCACTCCCCAGCGGGTGATGCCGGCAGCCTGCAGCCGCTCGATTCCCTCGCGCACACGGTGGGACGTCGGCGTTCCGCCCACGTCGAGGCGGCGCCTGTCGTGGATCTCAGGGGGCCCATCCAGGCTGACGCCGACGCCGATATCGTGATCGCGCAGGAACACGAGCCAGTCGTCGCTCAGCCGCGTCCCGTTCGTCTGCACCGTGTTCAACACGCTCTGGCGGGGGCGCCGGAACCGCTCCTGCAACCACAGCGCTTTGCGGTAGAAGGCGACGGGAAGCACGGTCGCCTCGCCTCCGTGCCAAACGAAGTCGACGTTGCTGACGCTTGGGTCGCTGAGCGCGCCGTGGATGGCATGCGCCAGCACCGGGAACGTCATCGTCTGATTGGGACCGGAACGCCAACTGTGGCAGTAAGCGCAGCGAAGGTTGCACAGCCGGGTCGCCTTCATGATCACGGTCAGGACCGCCTGGCCGCCTGGCTCCGGATCCGGAGAGCCCTTCAGGCGCTCGTATACCTCGAGCTCGTCCGGCGGGAGCACCGATTCGGGAGGCGCGCCGCTCGCGCGTTGCAGCAGCAGCCGCAGCGCCGCCTCCTCGCGAGGCGACAACGTGCCCGCGAACTCCTCAAGGCGCTCGGCGGCTCGCGCCACGACCTCCGCCGGTGACGTCGCCTCGCTCACCAGTTCGCGTTCACCGGCAGGGCCAGGCTCAAGTGGCGACCGTCTTCCTCGATCATCAGCCCAAGGTCGCAGAAACGCCGCAGCGCCTCCTCGACGGCCTCGACCTCCACGGCGAGATTCGAAGCCACGCGCGCCGCCTTTTGCTCGACGTCGCCACAGAGCTCGTACACCTCCGCCTCGACACCGTGGAAGGCGTGTACCTGCGGATTCTCGGGGTCGCGGCGATCGATCACCTGGATCCAGTCGGGCGCACGCTGATACACGAGCACCGGCGTCTTCGGCCGAGTCCAGCTCTCGCGCCAGCGCCCCATTGCCTGTTCCACGTCCTTCAGTGCGTCCGCCGGCGCCGTGTCTCCCATCTTGTAGTTGAAGAAGTAGGCGATCTTGCGCACGTCGATTCGGTCGGTTGGATAGACGAAGCTGTACGCCACCCACGGGGCCACGTCGCTGACGGGAAACGATTCGTCCACGAAATAGGGGCTGAACCGCTCCAGCCAGATCGAGCCGCCCCCGTCGGGCGGCGGCAAGTGGACGAGCAGCGGCATCAACCGCGCCTGCCGCTCATAGTCCTCGACGGTCTCGCCGGGGAAGCCGCTGAGCAGGTTCCAGGCGACTCTGATCCCGTAGTAGTGCGCCCACTTCAACACGCGCACGTTCTGGAGCATGGTCGTCCCCTTGCGCATCAGCTTCAGCACGTGTGTGCTCAGGCTCTCGATGCCGGGCTGGATGATCCGGACGCCTGCTCTCGCGAGCGTGTGCAACTGAGGGCGCTTGAGGTTGGCCTTCACCTCGTAGAAGATCTGGTAGTCGACGCGATCCTCGATCAGCGGCTTGCAGAGCGCCTCGAGATAGCGCATGTCGAGGATGTTGTCGACGGCTTCGAAGTTGATGATCTGGTAGCGGGCAGACTGGCGGCGAAACTCCGCATGGACGCGCTCCGGCGATTTCGACCGGTACGCCATTCCGAGCGCGTTCAGACCGCAGAAAGTGCAGTGATGCTTCTCGCCCCACCAGCAGCCGCGCGCGCTCTCGAAGAGGAGCAGCGGCATCGCATCTCCGAGCACGCGATCGCGGCCGAGACGAGAGAGCGTGGAGAAGAACTCGTCGTAGTCGGGATCGGGAAGGCGGTCGAGGTCTCGGACGACCGGCGCGGATCCGTTCTTCACTCCCCCTTCGGCGACCCGTGCGGCCACGCCGGGCACGGCCGACGCGCTCTCGCCGCGGGCGACGCGGTCGACCAGTGCAGGGAGGGCGTCGTCCCCCTCGCCGACGACGGCGTAGTCGATCCAGTCGAATGCGCGCACGTACTCCGGCCCCATCTCGCCGTCGTAGTTCGCTCCACCGAACACCGTCACGACCGCCGGGAAGCGCTCCTTGATTCCCCTGGCGAGCGCGAGCGCGGCGACGTTCTGTTCGAACGTCGACGTGAATCCCACGACCGCGTAAGCGCTCCAGTCGTACGCTGCCGTCCAGCGCTCGATCAGCTTCGGGAACGTCTCGTTGCGGCGCCGGCAAAGATCCTCAAAGCCCAGGCCCAGCTGCTTGCACGTCTCCTCCATGCTCGGATGAGCCTGGCGGTACGCCTCTTCGTCGTGCCGCGGCCCGAATGCGGCAACCGAGAAGAGCCACTCGCCGAGCAGGTGGTCCCAGCGCAGGTCGGCGAGTCTGCGGTAGAGATGCTCGCCAAGCTCGGCCGCGAGCTCGAGGTTGAGGTAGTAGACGTCGACGTCGTGCCCCGCGCGCGTCAGCCCTGCCTTGAGGAGCCCGCACTGGATCGACGGCCTCTGGGCCGCCGCGAACGGCATGTTGACGAGGGCGACCTGCTGGGGAGGGACCGCTGTGTCGTGCTCGCCGCGGTCGGGCCGGACGTTCGGAACAGGCGCGACCGGGGCCGTCATCGTTCCGGAAACCACGCGCGGTCCGTCACGAGGCGGCCGATCGTAGCAAGCTGCACCCCGCCATGATCTGAGTCATCCAGCGTATTCTCGGGCCCGTCAAACCGGGAGAACGAAATGCCGACGCTCAGCGTCAAGAACGGTCCGCTTGCGGGGCAGCGCCTGCCGATCGGGGCAGAACTGACTCTCGGCCGCGAGAACGTGGACGTCGAGCTCGATGCGCCGATGGTCTCGCGCCGGCACGCGATCCTGCGCCAGGTCGAGGGCGGGCTCGAGATCGCCGATCTCGGGTCGACCAACGGGACGTGGGTGAACGGCGCGCGAATCGAGGCGCCGACGCGGCTCGCCGCGGGTGACGTGATCGGCGTCGGCTCGGTGCTCGTTGTCGTCGAATGGGAGCAGGCGCCGACGCTCGCGTCTGCAGCAACGGCGCCCGCGGGGGCGCTGCCGGCTTGGGAGACACACGTAGGGAAAAGAGTGGTCGTGCGTGCGCCGGCAGGCTCGTATCCTTCGAGACGCGCAGCGGCAGAGCTAAGGGACGCAGAGAAAGCGGTCGATGCGCTCGAGAGCCTGCTCGCGCCGCCGCCGGAGCGTCTTGGTCCGCCGGTCGACGTTTATCTGACCGATGCCGTCTCCGCCGCGGGCGCCGGTTCCGACGGCGCTGCGGTGCCGGCGCCGCAGGTGAAGGAGGCGGTCCTGCACGTCGTGCAGCCGGAAGATCCGGGTGAGCCCGTCGTGTACGACCTGACTCGGCTGCTGGTCGGCCGCTGGTTCGGCGAAAGGGCCGCATCAGCGGCGCTGTTCGTCGACGGAGTCGCCGGTCTCGTCTCGAGCAGGATCGGCTTCGGCCCGTCCGTCGAAGACGCCGACGAAGCCGTGCGCGCCGAGCTTGCAGCCGGACGAGAGGTCTCGGTCTTCGCCGCCGAGCCCCCAGCCATCGTCTCGCTTTCGTTCGTCGGTTTCCTGCTCAAGACGCACGGCCCGGAGCCGCTGCGGCAGTTCCTGTCGACGTATGACCCCGACCGCCGCGATCAGGCCGCGGCCGCCGTGTACCAGCGGCCGCTCGGTTCGCTCGAAGAGCTCTGGCTGACGAGTCTGCGGGAGCTCTCCGGGCTCCGCGCGACCTTCAGGACGCTCTTCAGCCACCTCCTGCCGCTGATGCGTCCGTTCAAGCTCCGCTGGGTCGAGATCTTCGTCTACATGCTGCTCGGCATCGGCTACACGATCGCGATCCCGCTCGCGTTCAAGTACCTGTTCGACACGATCATCCCGGACGCGAGCGTTCGCCGTCTCGGCGTCTTCGTGGCCGTTCTCCTGGGGATTTTCGTGGCGAACGCGTTCATAACGATGCGCCGCTCGTACGTGACCGCGGTCGTGAATCAGCGCGTCCTCTTCGGCCTGCAGGAGCGGATGTTCGAGCGGCTGCAGCACCTGTCGCACAACTTCTACGGCAGGGCGAAGGTCGGCGACCTGATGGCGCGGCTCTCGCAGGACTTGAACACGGTGCAGGAGGCGACGACGGCCGTTCTGTCGGAAGGGATCTTCCTGCTCCTGAGTGCGATCGCGGCCGGGATCACGGCCCTCGTCTTGAGCCCCATCCTCGGCGCGCTCGTCCTCGTGGTCGTGCCGCTGTTCGCGGTGAGCTACGTCCTGATCCTGTCTCGGCTCCGGCAGGCGAGCTTCGAGGTGCAGACGATCTACGGCCAAGTCGCATCGACGATCCAGGAGAACCTGTCCGCTCAGTCGGTCGTGAAGGCTTTCGGGCTCGAGCAGCGGGCGATCGCCTCGTACCGCGGCGCGTTGAGGGGGCTCCTGCGGGCAATCGTGCGGGTCGTCGTGCTCAGCACCCTCTTCGAAGCGAGCGTCGGTCTCGCCGTGACCTTCGGGCAGCTGGTGATCATCGGCGTCGGCGGCTACCTGGTGATGAAGGGGCATCTCGGCTTCGGCTCGCTGGTTGCGTTCATCGGCCTGGTGCCCGCGTTCTTCCAGCCGATCACAACGCTGGCCAGCGTCGGGCAGCAAGTGCAGCGCGCGGCCGGTGCGGTCGATCGCATGCTCGAGGTGCTGGAGGAGCCGATCACGATCTCGGAGCGGCCGGACGCGGTCGCCTTGCCGCGTGTCTCGCGCGAGATCGAGCTCGAGAACGTCGGCTTCGGCTACGAGCCGGACCGGCCGATCCTTCGGAACCTGAGTCTGACGATCCCGGCGGGGCGGCACGTCGCCATCGTCGGCCCGTCCGGCTCCGGGAAGAGCACGGTGGTGAATCTCCTGCTCCGCTTCTGGGACCCGCAGGAGGGGCGCGTGCTGTTCGACGGCGACGATCTCCGCGACCTGAAGATCGCGTCGTTCCGCGACCAGATCGGGCTCGTCTTCCAGGACACGTTCCTGTTCGACACGACGCTGCGGGAGAACATCGCGCTGGCACGGGAGGGGGCGACAGACGCTGAGGTTGTCGCGGCGGCGAGGGCAGCGCGCCTCGAGAGCTGGATCGAATCGCTGCCGGCCGGGCCCGACACCGTCCTCGGCGAGCGCGGCGTCCGGATGAGCGGCGGCCAGCGACAGCGGCTCGCGATCGCGCGCGCGCTCCTGCGCGATCCAAGCATCCTCATCCTCGACGAGGCGACGAGCGCTCTCGATGCCGGGACCGAGGCAGAGATCCTGGAGACGCTGGAGGCGGTCGCAAAGGGACGGACGACGATCAGCATCACGCACCGTCTGTCGCTGTCCGCGCGAAGCGACTACATCTTCGTCCTCGAGCAGGGCGAGCTCGTGGAACAGGGAACGCACGCAGAGCTCGTTCGCGCCGGCGGTCCGTACCAGCGACTCTACGACGAGCAGATGGCCTACGTCGGCGCGGGACTCGCTCCGGTCGGGATCGAGATCACGCGTCTCCGGACGGTTCCGCTGTTCGGCGATCTAGGGCCGGACGTGCTCGCGGGCCTCGCCGAGCGGCTTACCGCCGAGCAGTTCGAGGCGGGCGAGGAGATCGTCCGCCAAGGCGAGTCGGGGCGGAAGCTGTATCTGCTCGCGAGCGGCCAGGTCGAGATCGTCGTGAACGACGCCGGCCGAGAGCGGCGGGTGAACACGTTGAACGAAGGTGAGTTCTTCGGCGAGATGGCGCTGCTGGCGGACGAGCCGCGGGCCGCGACTGTCCGGACGACGATGCCGACGCAGCTCTACAGCCTGGCGCGCGCGGACTTCCTCTCGATGCTCGAGCACGAACCGGAGGCGCATCAGGCGATCGCCGACCGGGTCGCGGTGCGCGGGCGTGCGCTCGCGCAGGCCGTCGCGGCTACGCGGATCGGCCCGATCGAGCTTCGCTCGCCACAGTCCTAGTCCTCGGGCGGTCTTATGCTGGCGGCCGGATGAGCGGCGACACCGAGCAGACGATCGCGCGGCAGGCGCAAGAGATCGAGCGCCTTCGCGACGCCTTGAGCTTGGCGGCAACCGCGGGCATCATCGGCTCGCCCGTCACGCATACGCGGCTGCTCGAGATGATCGTCGAGACCGGCGCCCACGTGATCGGCGCTCAGGCAGGCGCGCTCTTCCTCCTCGACGAGGTCGAGAACGACCTTACGTTCGAGGTGGCGATCGGCTCGCAGGCGGCTGAAGTCAAGCGGTTCCGCGTGCCGCTCGGCCACGGGATCGCGGGCATCGTCGCGGCAAGCGGGCAAGCCATGGCGATCGCTGATGCGGGAGAAGATCCGCGACTGGCCTCGGATATCGCGGACAGCGTCGGCTACGTCCCTCAGACGGTGTTGTGCGTTCCTTTGTTCTACGGCGACCGGGTCATCGGCGCGCTCGAGTTGCTCGACAAGCAAGGGGGCGAACGCTTCACCGCCGCCGACATGGAGGCGCTTGGTCTCTTTGCGCACCAAGCCGCGGTCGCGCTTCAGCTTTCGCGCACGTATCAGAACGTCGCGAGGCTCCTGCGCGAATCGACAGGCACAGCAGACGAGCAGTTGGACGAGCCGGATGGGGTCGACGGCGACGAGGCGTCACGCGAGGCGCTCGAGCTCGCCAACCTCGTCCACGAGATCGCCCGTCAGGGTGATACCGAGCGCGCAGCGTGCCGCTCGATCCTGCTCGGCTTCGCCGAGTATCTGCGGGCGAGATCGGCCGGCGCGGATCAGCTGACGTCGCCGGTGCGATGACCGCCGAGCGGCCGCGCCCGGCTTGGTCGTCTGCTTTCGAGGCCGAATCGGTTCGACCCCTCGAGCCGATCGAGCATCTCGACGACGTCACGCCGGAATGGGCATGGGGCGGGAGCACGGGGAAGGGCGTCAAGGTCGCGGTCATCGACAGCGGCGTCGACGCGGACCATCCGGCGGTCGGCGGCGTCGACGGCTACCTCTCGGTCGAGGGGCCGACGGGCAGCGTCGTTAGCGAGAAACCCCACGACGATGCGTTCGGACACGGGACGGCCTGCGCCGGGATCATCCGCTCGCTCGCGCCGGAGTGCGAGCTCTACAGCGTGCGTGTCCTCGGGCCGCGGCTGCGTGGCCGCGGCCCCGTGTTCGCGCGCGGGCTGAGGTGGGCGATCGAGAACGGGATGCAGGTCTGCAACCTCAGCCTCGGGTCGACGAGGCGCGACCTGTTCGAGCCTCTCCACGACCTCACCGACGCGGGCTACTTCCGCAACATCGTCCTGGTCACGGCGGCGAACAACGTCCCGATCGCCAGCGCGCCGTCGCTGTACGCGGCCGTCATCTCGGTCGCCGCCCACGAGATCGACGACCCCTATCTCATCTACTGCAACCCGGACCCACCAGTCGAGTTCGGCGCCGCGGGGATCGACGTGCGCGTCGCGTGGCGCGGCGGAACGTGGCTGACAGCGACCGGGAACAGCTTTGCGGCTCCACACATCACCGGCCTCGTCGCGAAGATCCTGGCGAAGCACCCCGATCTTGCCGTGTTCCATGTGAAGACGATCCTGCG
>Ga0126308_10000731_pt1 | contig 11750 bp, 8 predicted proteins | sample Plot55_FD_92533 | JGI IMG/M metagenome (GOLD analysis project Ga0126308, IMG submission 92533) | Serpentine soil microbial communities from UC McLaughlin Reserve, CA, USA - Plot55 | ecosystem: Environmental > Terrestrial > Soil > Grasslands | place: USA: UC McLaughlin Reserve, Lake County... | reverse complement strand
TGGGGGTCGACCTCTCAGGCCTCGAGGGCACGGGTTCTGGCGGACGCATCCTCGTCAGGGACGTCGTAGAGGCCGCCAGGGGATAACCTCGTCCACCAGAGGGTACAATCAGGTGGAGTAGAAGGAGCAGTCCCATGGCCAACAGATTTTTCAAGCAGACCTCCGCTGAGATCATCTCAGAACTTCTCTCCGACGCGCGCATAAAGCGCGTCAGAGAGTACGTTCAGGGCGAGGAGTTCAAGGCCGACCGCGAACGCGTGCGCCGCGACGCCGCAGAACGCCTGAAGAATATCCGCGAGCGCTACCGCGCCAAACGGCGCGATCCCGAGACCGCCGCCCGCGAGAGGGAGCTTACCCTGAGCCTCGCTGAAGTAGAGGCCGCAGCCGCCGAACTGCGCCTCCAACTCTCCGAGCTGCTCGAGGAAGAGGAGAAACTCCGCACCGCGCTCGACGAGTTGTAGCCCGGCGTCCACGTACCAGAGCGATCTGCAAAGATATCGACCCACAGCGAATCGCGCATCTAGCCATTACCTCTCAGCAAGGACAAAGAGCTGAAATGCTGAAGTGCTGACATGCTGAAATGCGTACAAAGAGGCTAAGCCTCTTTGCATATTCCATAATCCTTACCAGATACTAGTATGCAACAAGATTGCTACCCACTTGTGCTCTGTTGGCAATTCGTGTAAGAATGGACGCTCCGTACCCTGGACGCCAAGGAGACTATTTGTTGACCCCCGGACTCTACGACCCCACATACGAGCACGATGCTTGCGGGCTAGGGTTCGTAGCGAGGATCGACGGGCGAAGGACGCGGGAGACGGTCGAGGAGGGCCTCGAGGTCCTGCACAACCTTGAGCACAGGGGAACGACGGGGAGGGACCCTGAGACGGGCGACGGGGCAGGCATACTCACCCAGATCCCTGACGGCTTCTTCCGCAAGGCATGCGGAGGGCTTGGCATCGAGCTCCCTGCGGAGGGATGCTACGGTGTGGGGATGCTCTTCGAGTCTGGGGAGGTCGAGGGGCTCGGCTGCGAGGGCCGGCTCGCGGAGATCTGCGCTGAGGAGGGCCATGATCTGCTCGGTTTCAGGGACGTCCCCGTGGTGCCCGAGGCGGTCGGCAAGGTCGCGTGCAGTGTCATGCCGCGCATCAGGCAGTTCTTTATAGCCGGGCGGGGCGGGGACGAGGCGGCTTTCGAGCGAAAGCTCTATGTCATTAGGCGGCGGTTGCACAAGGCCGTCGAGGACTCACACGCATGTTACGTCGTAAGCCTCTCCTCCAAGACGGTAATCTACAAGGGACTCTTAAAGGGCCAGCAGTTGTCGCGGTTCTACCCCGACCTCACGGATGCGGCGTTCGCGAGCGCTATCGCGCTCGTCCACGAGCGGTTCTCGACGAACACTTTGGGTAGCTGGGAGCTCGCGCACCCCTACCGCTACATCGCGCACAACGGCGAGGTCAACACTATAAGGGGCAACATAAATTGGATGCGGGCCCGCGAGAGCCGCCTCCATTCCGAGCTCTTCGGGGAGGATCTGGAGAAGCTCTCACCGGTCATCCTGCCCGGTCAGAGCGACTCGGCCTCCTTCGATAACGCCCTGGAGCTCTTGCACCTCGCCGGGCGAAGCCTGCCGCACGCGGTCGCCATGATGATTCCCGAGGCCTGGGAGAACGACGAGTTGATGGACCCGGAGCGGCGCGCCTTCTACCAGTACCACAGCGCCCTCATGGAGCCGTGGGACGGCCCCGCTGCGGTCGCCTTCACCGACGGCCGGCTCGTCGGAGCTACGCTGGACAGGAACGGTTTGCGCCCCGCGCGTTACTCCGTGACCAGAGACGGCAGGGTGATCATGGCGTCGGAGGACGGGGCCTTGAGGGTGCCTGCTGAGGATGTGATCGAACGCTGGAGGCTCCAGCCGGGCAAGATGCTCGTCGTCGACACCGAGCGGTGCGAGCTGCTGCACGACGAGGACGTGAAAAGGCCGCTGTACGGCCGCCGGCCGTACAGGGCGTGGCTCGAGGAGGGTGAGATCCACCTGAACGAGCTCCCCGAGCCCTGCGCCGACCCGCGTCCCGAACCGGCCACGCTCCTCGAGCGCCAGCGGGCCTTCGGCTACACCATCGAGGATGAGCGCATACTCCTCGCCCCGATGGCCCAGAACGGCAAGGAGCCGGACGGTTCGATGGGCACGGACACGCCCCTGGCCGTGCTCTCCGAGAGGCCGCAGCTACTGTTTTCGTATTTCAAACAGCACTTCGCGCAGGTAACCAACCCGCCGATCGACCCCCTTCGCGAGGAGCTCGTCATGTCGCTCAAGATGAGCCTCGGGCCCGAGCAGAACCTCTTCGACGAGACTAAGAAGCACTGCAGGCGGATCCTTATCGACCAGCCCGTCCTTACGGCGGCGGAACTGGAGAAGATCCGGGCCCTCGGCGACGAGCGGGCGATCTCGACGACGCTCCCCACCCTCTTCCCCGTCGCGGAAGGGATGGAGGATGCCCTGAGTCGGCTGTGCGAGAAGGCCGAGAGCGCGGTCAAGGCAGGGTCCGCGGTCCTGGTCTTGAGCGACAGGGGCGTGAACCAGACGCAAGCCCCGATACCGAGCCTGCTGGCCACCGCGAGCGTCCACCACCACCTGGTGCGGGCGGGCATAAGGACGGCCACGACCCTCGTCGTCGAGACCGCAGAGGCGCGTGAGGTGCATCACTTCGCGCTCCTCGTCGGCTACGGCGCGACCGCCGTGAACCCTTACCTCGCCTTCGAGACGATAGAAAACCTTGCGGGCTCGCACCTCATTGAGGGTGTCAGTCCCGAGGAAGCGGCGAACAACTACGTCAAGGCCATAGGGAAGGGTCTGCTCAAGGTCATCTCCAAAATGGGCACCTCGACGCTCTTCTCCTACTGCGGCGCCCAGATCTTCGAGGCCGTCGGCCTGGACCAGAGGCTCATAGACAGGTGCTTTACAGGCACCGTCTCGCGCGTCGGCGGCGTCGGGATGGACGCGTTGGCGCGCGAGGCGCTCGAGCGCCACAGGAGCGCCTTCTCGGCCGCCGAGGACAACGCGGAGGAGCTCGAGGTAGGGGGCGAGTACCAGCTCAGGGCGCAGGGCCAGTACCACCAGTGGAACCAGAGGAACATTCCTCCCCTCCAGCGGGCCGTCAAGACCGGGAACTTCGAGACCTTCAAGGAGTTCACGAGGCGCTTCGACGAGCATAGCGCGCGCTTCGCGACCCTGCGTGGCCTCTTCGAATTCGAGGAAAATCCCATCCCGATAGAGAATGTCGAGCCGGCCAGTGAGATAGTCAAGCGCTTCACGACCGGTGCGATGTCCCTCGGCTCCCTCTCCAAGGAGGCGCACGAGACCCTTGCTATTGCGATGAACCGCATAGGCGGCAAGTCCAACACCGGCGAGGGCGGCGAGGACCCCGAGCGCTTCACGCCCGAGGAGAACGGCGACAGCCGTCGCAGCGCCATAAAGCAGATCGCCAGCGGGCGCTTCGGCGTCACGACCGAGTATCTGGTCAACGCCGACCAGCTTCAGATAAAGATGGCCCAGGGCTCCAAGCCAGGCGAGGGCGGCCAGTTGCCCGGCGGCAAGATCAGTGAGTACATAGCGAACATACGATACTCCACGCCTGGAGTGGGCCTGATCTCGCCCCCGCCACACCACGACATCTACTCCATAGAGGACCTCGCACAGCTCATCCACGACCTGAAGAACGCCAACCCCAGGGCCAGGGTGAGCGTGAAGCTCGTTGCCGAGGTCGGGGTCGGGACCGTCGCCGCAGGGGTGACGAAGGCGAAGGCCGACCACATAACCATCTCGGGCCATGATGGCGGAACGGGGGCCTCCCCGCTCTCCTCCATAAAGCACGCAGGTCTTCCGTGGGAGCTCGGGATCGCCGAGGCCCAGCAGGTGCTCGTCGAGAACGGGCTGCGGGGGCGTGTGATCCTGCAGACCGACGGCCAGCTCAAGACGGGCCGCGACGTTGTGGTCGCCGCGCTCCTCGGGGCCGAGGACTTCGCCTTCTCGACTGCGCCGCTCGTGGCCACCGGCTGCATCATGATGCGCGTTTGCCACCTGAACACGTGCCCCGTGGGCATAGCGACCCAGGATCCGGAGCTGAGGAAGCGCTTTACCGGCACGCCCGAGCACGTCATCAACTACTTCTTCTTCATCGCCGAGGAGGTCAGGGAGTACATGGCCAGCATGGGCTTCAGGAGCTTCGAGGAGATGATCGGACGCGCCGACAGGCTCAAGATGCGTGACGCCATCGAGCACTGGAAGGCGGCAGGCGTGGATCTCTCGGCGTTGCTCCACAGGGTCGAGGCGCCCGAGGGAGAGGCGATACGACACGCCGAGGCCCAGGATCACGGCCTCGAGAAGTCGCTGGATAATGGGTTGATCGAAAGGTGCGCTCCGGCACTCGAAAACGGGGAGGTGGTCCACTTCGAGCAACCCATCACGAACACCAAGCGCACGGTCGGCGGGATGCTCTCTGGGGAGGTCGCCAGACGCTACGGCAACGAGGGCCTGCCCGACGGCACGGTCCGAATAGACTTCCAGGGCGTCGCCGGACAATCGTTCGGCGCCTGGCTCGCGCGTGGTTTGACCTTTACGCTAGAAGGCACGACCAACGACTACGTCGGCAAGGGACTTTCGGGCGGCCGTCTCGCCGTCTTCCCATCCAGGCTCGCGGGCTACAAGCCGACCAGGAACGTCGTCGTCGGCAACGTCGCGCTCTACGGCGCAACGGCCGGCGAGGCGTACTTCAGGGGCTTCGCGGGGGAGCGCTTCGCCGTCAGGAACTCAGGCGCCCACGCAGTAGTCGAGGGCGTCGGGGATCACGCTTGCGAGTACATGACGGGCGGGGTCGTCGTTGTGCTCGGCGAGACGGGTCGCAACTTCGCAGCCGGGATGAGCGGTGGTGTCGCGTTCGTCCTCGACGAGGCGGGACGCTTCGAGACCCTGTGCAACATGGACATGGTCGGCCTGGAGGCCGTCGAGAGCGAGGAGGACATCGACCTCCTGCACGGGATGGTCGAGGGCCATCTGGAGTGGAGCGGGAGCGAGCGGGCGCGGCGCGTACTCGATAACTGGGAAGAGATCCTGCCCAATTTCGTAAAGGTGATGCCGAACGACCTCAAGCGGGTCTTGCGGGAGCGGCAGGAGGCTAGCCTGAAGGTCGCGAGCTAATGGGGGATCCCAAGGGATTCCTCAAGATCGGACGCAAGCCGACCCCGAAGCGGACCATCGAGGAGCGCGTCCAGGACTACCGCTACGTCTACGAGCCGATGCCCGAGGAGGAGCTCAAGGGCCAGGCCTCGCGCTGCATGGACTGCGGCGTGCCTTTCTGCAACACGGGCTGTCCCTTAGGAAACCTGATCCCCGACTGGAACGATCTCGTCTACCACGAGCATTGGAAGCAGGCCATAGACCGCCTGCACCAGACCAACAACTTTCCCGAGTTCACAGGGATGCTCTGCCCCGCACCGTGCGAGGCCGCGTGCGTCCTATCAATCAACGAAAAGCCCGTCACCATAAAGGAGATAGAGCTCTCCATAATCAACAGGGCTTTTGAGGAGGGATGGGTCGCCCCCAGGCCGACACCGCCGGAGAAGCGTACAAGCAGGAAGGTCGCCATCGTCGGTAGCGGACCGGCAGGGCTCGCGGCGGCGCAGCAGCTCAACTGGGCCGGGCACACGGCGGTAGTCTTCGAGAAGGATGACAGGATCGGGGGCCTTCTCCGCTACGGCATCCCCGATTACAAGATCGAGAAGTGGATCGTTGACCGCCGCATCGCCATCATGGAAGAGGAGGGCGTCGAGTTCCGCACCAGCGCCCACGTCGGCGAGGACCCGACCACGGAGGACCTCAAGAGCGAGTTCGACGCCATTATCCTCGCCGTCGGCGCTTTGCAGGGACGTGACCTCGACGTGCCGGGCCGCGAGCTCGGCGGCATCCATTTAGCGATGGACTACCTGGTGCAGCAGAACAGGAGGGTTGCCGGCCTCCCTACGAACGTTGAGGTCGAGATCTCCGCCGCAGACAAGAACGTCGTCATCCTCGGCGGCGGCGACACGAGCGCGGACTGCCTCGGGAACGCCCACCGCGAGGGCTGCGCCTCGGTCAAAGTCCTGACCCACGGCCCGAAACCACCCAAAACCCCCGACAGCCTTACCTGGCCAGACTGGCCCTTCATCCTCCACACCTACCCCGCCCACGAGGAGGGTGGCGAGCGCGGCTTCTCAGTGGCCGTTACAGGCTTCTCGGGCACAGACGGCCACGTCGAAAAGATACACGCCGTCGAGACCGAGCGCACGAACGACAAGACCATCCCCAAAGAGGGCACGGACTTCGTGATAGAGACGAATCTCGTCCTGCTCGCCATCGGCTTCACGGGCCCCGTGCGCGACCGCTTTATGCGGGAAATGAACCTAGGCTACACAGACACAGGCGCCATCCACTCCGAAAACGGCTTCGGCACCAGAGAGCCTGGCATCTTCGTAGCCGGCGACGCCCGGCTGGGCGCAGATCTCATCGTGACCGCCATCGCCGAGGGCCGCAAAGCCGCGAGGCAGACGGACGAGTACTTGATGGGCCAGAGCCTATTGCCTGGATAGGCATCAGGCTTCAGTGATTACCTGAAGCCTATTGAGTCTCGTTAGATCTCCTCACTTACCGTATAACTAGACGGTCCTCGACGGTCGATCGGAGGTGGGATCGATAGAGTTCTCGATAGAGACAGCCCGCACGATGTTGCTCGGTGCGCAGGGGCTTGACTCCAAGCCGAAGCGTGCCACGAAGGACGACGTTCGGGAGACCATCCGGCGGATGGGCGTGTTGCAGATCGATTCGATTTCGGTCGTCGCGCGCAGCCCGTATCTGGTTCTCTGGAGTCGGCTAGGTTCCTACGAGCCGCGGTGGCTGGACGAGCTTCTGGCGGAGGGGGCGCTCTTCGAGTACTGGTCGCACGCGGCGTGCTTCATCCCTATCGAGGACTACGGTCTGTACCGCCGACTCATGCTCGAAGGAGGAGAGAAGACCAGGAGCTGGATGCGGGCCCACCACGAGGAGATCCAGCACGTGATGGAGCACATCAGCCAGAACGGTCCCGTGCGCTCTGCGGAGTTCGCGCGCACCGACGGGAGGGCCGGAGGCTGGTGGGAGTGGAAGCCCGAGAAGCGGGCGCTCGAGCACCTGTTCGCCGCAGGGGAACTTATGATCTCCCGCCGCGAGAACTTCCACCGCGTCTACGATCTGCGCGAGCGGGTACTGGCGAACGCGCTGCCAGACTGGGAAGACGCCCTCGCCCCTAACGAACAGGAGGTGCGGCGAGCCCTGGCTCTAAAGGCTGTACGCGCGCTCGGCGTCGCCGTGGCCCGGTGGGTCCCCGACTACTTCCGCACGCCCAAGAAGGGTGTCGCCGGACTGCTAGAAGCGCTGGCCGATGAAGGCTCCCTCGTTCGGACCACGATAGAGAACTTCGACGAGCCGGCCTACGTGCACCCTGACAACGCAGAGTTGGCAGAGGAGATCCTGTCCAGCGGATCTCCGTCTTCCTTCACGACCTTGCTATCCCCGTTCGATCCCGTGGTCTGGGACCGCGCGCGGGCTTTGGAACTCTTCGGCTTCGACTACAAGATCGAGGTCTACACCCCGGCGGCCCGCCGCCGCTACGGGTACTACTCCCTACCGATCTTGCACGACGGCGCCCTCGTTGGCAGGCTCGACGCCAAGGCCCATCGCAAGCAGGATGTTTTCGAGATAAAGTCTATACACCTCGAGCCCGGCGTGCCGGCTTCAGACGACCTTGTTGCGGGCATGGCCGGTGCGTTACGCGACTTCGCCCAATGGCACAGCACCCCCGAAGTCCTGGTGCGCCGCTCCGACCCCCCTGAGTTGGCCGAAGTGCTCAGGCTCTCCGTCGAGGACGACACCAGAACACTTCGAGCCCGCCGATATCGCGGGTCTGGAGAGTGAGCGGATCTCCCGTCCACCGGTAGGCTTTTGGAAGGACTCCTGGATCCGGCTGAGGAAGCATCGCGGAGCACTCATCAGCCTGGCCGTCCTCGTCTTCCTGTTCCTTATGGCCTTCCTCCTCGGCCCGCTGCTGTCGCGGCACTCTCCCTACGGGGTGGACGTCGAGCGTGCCTACGACCCGCACCTCCTCTGGTTGCCCTCGACGGTCTTCTTGCTTATGGTGTGCTTCAACCCGCTGGGCGACGGCCTCGACCCAAGGATGAGGAGCTAGGGTTGGCTTATTCCGATTGTCCCGGCCCTGGAAGAGCACCGAGCTGCCTCAATACGCCGAGCATGTCCACCTCGACCCAGCTCTCCACGATCTTGCCCTCGGCGACTCGGTCGATGGAATTGCCTGTGAACTCCACCCGCTTGCCGGTCGGGGTTACCCCCTCGAATTCGCCCAGGTGCGTGCCCATAAACACGAACCGGTTGGCCACCTTCTCCCCTTCGGCGATCTGCTCCACATTGGTGCCAGCGTAATCCGGGAAGGCTCGGCGTATCTCGGTCACGTCGCGCTTGAACTCCTCGGCGATCTCAGGAGCCATGAGCTCGTTCAGCGCGTCCAGATCTCCTACGCTAATCGCCTGCGCGACGCGGTTAGAGATGGCCTTGTTCCCTTCAGTTGACAATGAGCTTCTCCTTCCCTGTCTGCTTTCCCCGTCGGACCACGACACACCGTGCATGATGCCACTCGGGGATGTCCGGTGCCATCCCAACCGCTATGCCGCTATCGGCGAGGACCGCCAGGAGGCGAAAGCGGACCAGCGTAGGCGGGTGTCTACTGTGTCGATCTCTGTAGTGTCACCAACGTGATGTCGTCCTCCTGCTCCCACCCCTCCCCGGTGAAGGAGTAGAGTTCCTCCATCAGAAAGTCCACCAGCAACTCCCCCTCAGCATGCTCCGCGACGAGCCCTCGCAACCTCGGAAAGCCGAACATCTCACCTTCGGGATTATGAGCCTCGACAAGGCCGTCGCTGTAAAAGAGGGCTCTCTCGCCAGCTCCCAGGATGACCTCCTTCTCCTCATAGTTCATCCCCGGCATGAGCCCCAGTGGCATACCCCTGGCCATGAGTTCCTCCGCATCGTCAGCACGCCGCACATAGGGCAGGTCGTGGCCGGCGTTGGCGTAGAGCAGGCGTCCGCTCTCGGGCTCAAGGACGGCGTAGAAGCAAGTGACGAACATGTTGGCCGGTATGCGGGCGCTCAGCGCTTCGTTAACCCGCCCGAGTACCTCGCCCGGCGAGTAGTCCGAGGCCTGGGCTACGGCTCTAAGCATGCCGCAGGTGGTGGACATCACCAGTGCTGCGGGAACACCCTTGCCCGTGGCGTCCCCCACGACTACTCCCAGGCGCCCGCCTTCTAGCTCAAGAAAATCGAAGAAGTCTCCACCCACCTCTCGGGCCGGTCGGTAACGGGGCGATATCTCCCAGCCCTCTAGTTCGGGCACCACCTCGGGAAGGGAAGCCTGTTGGATGCGCCTGGCCACGTGCAGCTCTTGCTCGATGCGTTCGCGGGCGTGTGCTTCTTGCTTGAGACGTCGCTCACGGTTCTGGATTTCCCGCCTCATGTGGATCGCCGTTGCAACCTGCGAGACGAGGTTCGCGAGGCCGACCATGAATTCACTATCCGCTTGGATCTGCGTGCGGTACGCCGCGCCATTAACCGTGTTTCCTGCGACCAGTAGACCGATCGGCTGTTGTGGTTCACCGCCCATTGGAAACGCGACATATTCGTCCATCTCCAAGACTTGCCCAAGCGCGAGCAACTCACGTTGATCGCACCCTTCTGCGCAGATTACTGGTTCTGAGCCAACCATGATCGGGACAATATCGGGATCGTCAACCGAAAGTCTCAGGCTCGTCAGCCGTGCCTGAGTTGCCTCATCGTAGTATCCGTCGTTGGCTTCAACGCGGAAGCTTCTCATCTCGGGGTCATACAACAGCGCCAAACACCGCTCGAAATTGAGTTGATACAAGACGAACTGGGTCGCGATTTGGAGAATCTCACCCAGATCCAGAGTCGCGTTGAGACTCTTGCCGACCTCGTACAGGTGACGGTAGATGCGGATTTGATCGTCGAGCTGCTCCTGGAACCGATAGAGTTCGTGCTCGGTTCTGACGAGGCGTTTGATTTGCTCCGACAGGCGGCGGTTCTCCTCTTGTAGCGTTGCCAACCGCTGCTCAAGTTGTTCGTCGCGCTTACTCGACGGTTGCGGCGACCACTCCATCGTCAACCCAGGGCAAGGACAACCGATGTGTAGAGATGACGAAGATTGTGCTCCTCCACCGGACCGATCTCTCCCACAGTGTAAAATCCCGCCCACGGTGCTTCCGGATCTAAGGATTGGCGAAACTGCTCTAGGATCTGCAGCTTCTCCAGATCTCGGAACATCATCTTCCCTCTGGTGGCACACTCGAACTGGAAGACGAGTTTGGGTTTCTTACCCCCGAGTTGCTCCTTGATCTGCGCGGCCATCCGATCGAAGCCTGTGGTGATTTTCTCCTTGTCGCGGCTCGAGAGCCAGACGCTCGTGCCTTCTGGGACCTCTGTTTGAACGGTGATCGATCCGTCAGCCATGCTCACAGCAGGCATGCCTCTAACCACATACTCCTCATCTTTCATGTAACTAGGAGCTCTGAAACAGAGCGAAAGCGATATGGCGTAACGCCACCAGTCGCGATCGGTAGTTAGGGCATCCTCCGGTAGGTACTCCTTGAACACTTCCATGGCGGGTTGACCGTCGATCTCGTAGATTATGTTTCCTTGGCCGCGGGTCACTATGCGCTCGCCACCTATAGGGATACAGCCGTGGCTTACGGCCCAACCAGCCCGTGCCTTGCCCGAGAGCAGCGCGTAGGAGACTCCATCGGAGATTAGTTCGTCGTCGCAATATTGATAAGTTGGCGAGGCCATATTATTGAAGGTGGCGTTAGCTCCCCCACCCCACATTGGGAGGAACCGCTCACTCGGGAGATTCTCTTCGAGCCCCCCAAAGAAGTTATCAACAAGGTTTTCCGTTGGAACGACGAAGTCTTTGAGCCCATCCGGGAAGACGAAAAGTCCTATGGTGTCAGTGGACAGTTGAGGTAACAGGTCCTTGGCTACCCGCTTCCCGACGGCGCGCGGGTCGGCTTCCAGTCCCTTGGCTACCCCATGGTGCCACCGCAGCTCCTCAGAAGAGATAGCCGTAACGACCACAGAGAAATTGGATTCATCGGCATCGTCCCCGTTTATCGTACCCTCCGCCGAGCAGCCTGTGAGGGGTGCTCCTCCGGTAGTCTCGCGGACCGCACGCAACAGGGAGCGCTGGTCGTATCCGATTGAGCCGAACATGATAACGAGATCCGGATCGCTGACCCCCGCCTTCTGTAGCGCCTGTTCGGCGGCCTCACGACCCGCGATGCTCGGATTGTGATGCCGACTCATGCCGACGCCGGCTTTGATACTCACGCGCGTACCTCCTGCTCGTCAGGAACATCTTAGCTTATGGAAGGCGGCACGGCATCTCTCATCCGCGTCGCCTGTTCCTCGCCGATAAGGCCATGAGACGAGGGCTGCATCGCCGTTCGACTAAAGGAGCGAAACTTCGCTGAATAAGGATCGCTAGATGTGTGTTGCGTGGATTGGGAACGAGGTAGAAAGGGGCCATCATAGTCTCCCCTCGCAAAGGAGCAAAAGATGGCCCAACCCAACCATACCCCACGCTTCGCCGAGACGGAAGAAG
>Ga0126308_10000730_pt1 | contig 11751 bp, 9 predicted proteins | sample Plot55_FD_92533 | JGI IMG/M metagenome (GOLD analysis project Ga0126308, IMG submission 92533) | Serpentine soil microbial communities from UC McLaughlin Reserve, CA, USA - Plot55 | ecosystem: Environmental > Terrestrial > Soil > Grasslands | place: USA: UC McLaughlin Reserve, Lake County... | reverse complement strand
TCGGGGTCGGCTTCAGCGGCACGCGGGAGACTGTCGAGCTCGCCCGCCACGCCCAGGAAGTTGGCGCCGACGTCGTGCTCGTCGTCTCGCCTTTCTACTGGAAGGTCGGGGAGGAAGGCCTGTTCCGGCACTTCGCGACCGTGGCAGAGTCAGTAGACATACCGATCCTGCTCTACAACCTCCCGATGCTGACCGGCATAGATCTCACGCCGTCCCTGATCTCCAGGCTGGCCGACGAGTGCCCGAACGTAACCGGGCTGAAAGACACCGTCACCGAGTACTTCCATCCCGTAAGCGTGCTGCGGGAGGTGAAAGGCGTGAGGCCCGACTTCTCGGTGCTGTCAGGTTGGGAAGACTTGATTCTTCCCTCCCTACTCGCCGGGGCCGACGGCTCCATCTGCGCCTTCGCCAACGTCGCCCCCGAGCTGTTTGTCAACTTGGTACGATCTGCGAAGAGTGGCGACCTCCAGAGGGCGGCAGAGCTGCACCGGCGCGTTCTCTCCCTTGTAACCCTCGGGGCGTACAGCGATCCGCCCATAAGCGCCATTAAGCTGTCGATGAAGATACTCGGCGTGCCCATCTCCCCGGCGGTGCGGGGGCCCGCGTTGCCCGTCCCGGAGGAGGCGCACGAGAAGATCGAGGATGTGCTCCGCGACGTAGGCTTGCTGACGGTGCGGGGAGTCGGCTAGCACGACTGACTCTGGAGCAGTTAGTGACGGTTCGACTCCTTCTCCGGCAGCTCCTCGAATTTCCTGCAATCTTGCTATAAATACTGAGAACCCGCAAACCTAGCGCCCCGCGGTACACCAACTCGTACACCAACGCGCTAGGTAAGACGTCTTCCATCCCGCTAATTCGTTCTCTGCAACTCGATCACGGCAATAGTAGACCCCGTGCCGTCCAGGACTTTCGGGATCCTCCCGACTCCAACGAGCAGCCGATTGTTCAAGTTAGCATGGCGCGGCGGCTGTAATCTAATCGCTAGCTATAGCGATACTATCTCGTAGGGAACTGAGCATTCCCGCAGCTCGTTCACCCGGGTCTCGTCTATTCTCGCGTCGACGACCACCAGGTCGAAATCTTGCAGGGTTGCGAGCTGGTGGAGGGCCACCTTGCCGACTTTGGTGTGGTCCACCAACAGGATGCGGCGCTTCGAGGAAGCTATCATTGCGCGCTTGATCCTCACGATCTCAGGCTCCTGGTGCAACGCGCAGCAGTCCGAGAGCGCGGAGGTAGACATGAAGAGAACGTCCGCTCGTACCGAGGCGATCGCCGCCTCGCAGACTACGCCGACGAAAGCGTCGTGGCTGGGCATGTACTCGCCGCCGAGCGAGATCACGTTGACGCCCTTGGCCCCGCTCAGCTCGTTGAGGGTCATTCCAAAATTCGTAATCACGGTGAGAGGGGCTTTGGCGTGCAGAAGGCCGGCTAATGGGAGCGTCGTGGTGGAATCGTCCAGCATCACAGACTGACCGGGCTCGATGAGCGTGAGGGCGAATCTAGAGAGTGCTTCCTTCTCCGCCGTCGCCGTCTTGAGCCGGTAGTGCACGTTGCTCTCGAAGAGGCTGGACGGTTGGGCCGTTGCACGACCATGTAGCTTTCTGAGGACGCCTTGGCGTTCGAGTTCGTCTAGGTCGCGATGGACCGTCATTAGACTGACACCGAACAGCGAGGCTAGGTCCTTGGCCGACACGGAACCTTGCCGGAGCACGTATTCGGCGATCTGCTCTTGACGCCGGGTCGGTCTTGCCCTGCCGGTCATGTAACCGAGCCCTTGCAAACCGATTACCCGCCGTTGTCGCTCGTCGCTCTCACGCAGGTAATTCTACGCCTTGGCGCAACCTTGGCTTTTAACTTCGCACGAGTTTTCTTCACATCGGGTATGATGCACCGTGCGTTTTTTGCTGGGGAAGCGCTCGAGGTGCCGGGTGACACGGGACATAGGGAAGGGCAGTAGGGTGCCAAGACCGCCGTCAGGCGTAGAGCACGAGGCGGCAACTCTCGAGCTGCTCGGGGGGTGTATGGATGCAAGCTGAGCGGTCCGATGCTTCTCTCACTGCCGGCATCGACCTGGGAACGCAGGGCGTTCGGGTGACGCTCCTGGAGGAAGACGGCCGGGTGGCGTCCTCCGGCAGCGCTCCGTTGGTGAGCACCCGGGCCGATGGCTCCAAGCATGAGCAGGATCCCGAGGCGTGGTGGAAGTCGGTGGGCGAGGCCTCGCGCTGGGCTATGGGCGCGGTGGCGGGCAGGAAGATAGCAGGCCTGGCTATCTGTTCGACCTCTGGCACCGTTGTGTTGACCGGCGACGCTGGCAAGCCGCTCACGCCGGCTCTCATGTACGACGATAGCCGCGCCGAGGAGGAGGCCCGGCTGGCTCAGGAGGCGGGGGAGGATGTCTGGTCCTCGCTCGGCTACCGGATGAGGACCTCCTTCGGGCTGCCCAAGCTTATCTGGCTTCTGCGCTCGGGGGCGGGCGGCGCGCGGCTCATGCACTCCGCCGACTTCGTCGCTTCACGGCTTGCCGGCGAGCCGGTGGACACCGACTGGAGCCATGCTCTCAAGACCGGCTACGACCTCGTCGGGGAACGTTGGCCAGTCGAGGTGCTCGAGCGGTTGGAGGTTCCCGTGGAGATCCTGCCTTCCGTGGTGCGTCCCGGCTCCGTTATCGGTGAGGTCGACGAGCGCGCTGCATCGCACACCGGATTCCCCGCGGGTACCCCCATACGGGCCGGTATGACGGACAGCTGCGCCGCGCAGATCGCCGCCGGGGCTCTCGAGGAGGGGCGGTGGAACTCCGTCCTCGGCACCACGCTGGCCTTGAAGGGGGTAACCCGGGAACTGCTGCGAGATCCGAACGGCGTCGTCTACAGCCACCGGCATCCCGACGAGGGATGGCTCCCCGGTGGGGCATCCAACATAGGGGCCGGCGTGCTCTCCGCGACCTTCCCCGATCGGGAGTTGCAGGAACTCGACGAGAAGGCCAGGGAGCGCGGGCCGGCGTCCGCCTTGATCTATCCTCTCACCTCGAAGGGCGAACGCTTCCCTTTCGCCAGCCCGGACGCCCGGGGTTTCGAGCTCGAAGAACCCCCGGACGAGGTGGACCGCTACCGCGCGATCTTGGAGGGCGTCGCCTTCGTGGAGAGGCTGTGTTTCGCCTACCTCGAATCGCTCGAGGCTACCGTCTCGGGTCCAATCGCACTGACCGGTGGGGGCGCCAGGAGCCAGGTCTGGTCCCAGCTCAGGGCCGACGTTCTCGGTCATTCGGTCTTCGTTCCGCGCTCTTCCGAGCCCGCCGTGGGCATGGCGATCCTGGCGTGCGCGGGCAAGAGCTCGGTCGCCGCCACCGCCAGCAGAATGAGCCGTGCCGAGACATGGTTCGAACCCGATAAGGAGAATGCGGATCGGCTAGCCGGGAACTTCGACCGCTTCGCGGCAGCCCTCGTCGAGCGGGGATACATTACCGACGATCTCGCTCGCCGGGCGAGGATCTCTCCGTGAACACTTCGGTGCGCTTGCTCCTTGCCCGCCACGGGCAGACCGAGTGGCACCACGATAACCGCTACGTGAGCCGGACCGACATCGGCTTGAACGACGCCGGCCGCCGCGAGGCGCATGCGCTCGCGCAGCGCGCCCGGGAAGAGCGGCCTGCGCTCATCTTGTGCTCACCACTCGCCCGGACCCTCGAAACCGCGCGCCTGGCGGCCGAGGCCTGCGGCGCCGAGTTCAGGTCCGACGATCGCCTGCGTGAGGTCGACTTCGGAGAGTGGGAGGGAAAAACTCTCGAGGAGATACGCGCTGTAGATCCCGAAGCGGTCGAACGGTTCGAGACCGATCCCGGCGAGCGCCCCTTCCCGCGCGGCGAGCCGCTACCCAGCGCAGCCCACCGCGTGCTCGAGGCCTACCAGGAACTCCACCGTTCGCACGGGGGCCGGACGGTGCTCGTCGTCGGCCACAATACGCTCCTCCGCCTCACCCTGTGCGCCTTGCTCGGGATACCACTCAACGATTACCGCCGCCGGTTCCCGCGGTTGCTGAACGCGGCGATCAGCGAGGTCCGGCTCGCTACCGGAGGGGGCGCACTCTACACGCTCAACGACTCGACGCACTTGCGGGGCTAAATGCACATTGCTAGAGTGTTAAGATCACATTGGGGATGTGATCAAGTAGGAGGACCGTCTCTCGGAGATCGCGGTTCGGGGCCGATCCGGGGGACCGACCAAGAACAAGGGGTGACCATGGAAGAGCAGAGATCACTGGACGAGGCGGCACTCTCCGCGCAGATCTCTCGCGCCCAATTCCTGAAGAAGATGGGGATGGGGGCGGCGGCGTTGTCCGGAGCGCAGCTCCTGGCGTCGTGCGGTGCGTTCGGTGGGGCTGGCGGGGGCGCCAGCAGTGGTCAGGGGGCCAACGACATAAGCGGTCCTTTCGATTGGCAGCGCGAAAAGGGCAAGACGATCAGCTTGCTGCTGAACAAGCACCCCTACACAGACGCCTTGTTGGCCGACTTGAACAGTTTCAAGGAAAAGACCGGCATCAACGTCGAGCACGACATATTCCCGGAGGAGAACTACTTCGACAAGGTAACCTTGGATCTCTCGAGCGGGCAGGCCAACTACGACGCCTTCATGCTCGGGGCCTACATGGTGTGGCAGTACGGTCCTCCGGGATGGCTCGAAGACCTCAATCCGTGGATCGAGAACAAATCGGCCACGAACTCCGACTACGATTGGGAGGACTTGTTGCCCAACCTCCGGGCCGCCGACCAGTGGAGCTTCCACGTTGGCGATCCCCTCGGGACGGGCGGGCAGTGGGCCTTACCGTGGGGTTTCGAGACCAACACGATCGCATACCAGTCCGACGTTTTCGACAAGCTCGGGCTGAAACCGGCGGAGACCCTCGACGAATTGGTGGATCTGGCCGCGACCCTCAACGACAAGGCCGAGGGCATGTACGGCATAGCCGTACGCGGCACGAGGTCGTGGGCTACGATCCATCCCGGCTTCATGACCATGTACTCCCGGATGGGGGCAAAAGATTATGAAGTGCAGGGTGACAGCCTGACTCCGGCGATGGACTCAGAGACCTCGATCGCGTTCCACGACAAGTGGATGAAGATGGTCAGGGACTCGGGCCCCCCCAGCTGGACCCAGTACACCTGGTATCAGGTCAGTTCGGACTTGGGCGCGCGCAAAGCCGCCATGATATTCGACGCTGACATCGCCTCCTACTTCCAGAACCAGCCGGGAGCTGCCCCGGCGGCGGGCAAGATCGCATGGCACCCCGGTCCCAAGGGTCCCGGCGGCTCGCTCGCGACGAACCTGTGGGTGTGGTCGCTGGGGATGAACGCCAAGTCGACGAACAAGAGCGCGGCCTGGCTCTTCTTGCAGTGGGCCACGGGCAAAGAGCACCTGCGCAAGGCGGCGGTTGAGGCGGACCACGTCGATCCGGTGCGCAAGTCGATCGCCGAAGACCCGGCCTTCAAAGACCGGATGGCGAAGAACAAGGGCTACCTCGACACGTTCAACCAGGTTATCGACAGCACCGCGATCCAGTTTACCCCGCAGCCGAAATTCTTCGACACGACGACGAGCTGGGCGGCCAACTTGCAGGACATCTATCGCGGGGCGGACGCGAAGGGCGCCCTTGACGGGCTGGCCTCAGATCTCAAGAGCAAGGTCGCTTAGAAGGGGGGCATATGAGTGCTACCGCTGCCCCCGAACAGAAGAAGGGACAGGTTAGTGCGGTTTCCCCGAGGCGACGCGCCCTGAGACCGTACCTGCTCGTTCTCCCCTCCCTTCTCTTGACGATTGGCATACTCTACCCGTTCGGGCTGGGAGTGTTCTACACCTTCTTCGACTACGCTGCCACAAAGCCGAACCCCGACTTCATCGGATTTCAGAACTACGTCAGTATTTTCACCAGTTCCGACTTCTGGCAGAGCGCTTGGGTGACCCTCCGGTACGCCGTCGGTGCCACGCTCGTCGAGACCGTTCTCGGCGTCGGCATAGCACTGCTCCTTTTCCGTGGTTCTGCGGCGGGCCGTGTCCTGGAGAAGGTTTTGATTGTGCCCCTGATGATCGCTCCGGTCATAGCGACGATAATGTGGAGCCTGATGCTTCAGCCCAGCGTGGGCGTCATCAACTACCTGCTCGGCCCCTTCGGGCTGGGTGGCGTGGAGTGGACCGACTCGCCCCGCGGCGCGTTGCTGTCGGCGATATTCATCGACGTCTGGATCTTCACGCCTTTCGTGGCGCTGCTCGCGCTCGCCGGCTTGCGCTCCTTGCCCCGTGACCCGTTCGAGGCTGCGGCGGTCGACGGGGCTGGCTACTGGTTCACGTTCCGTAAGCTGACGCTGCCGATGCTCTGGCCCTACATACTCGTGGCGGTGATCTTCCGCTTCATGGACTCTCTGAAGATGTTCGACGTCATCTACGCGCTGACGCGCGGCGGGCCGGGCGACTCGATGATGGTCTTGCAGGTGCGCGGGTACCAGGAAGCCATCCTGTACACCAACTTCTCGGTTGGTCTGACCTACACGATCGTCATCTGGGCCGCCGTGTTCATCGCAACCCGCCTGCTGGTGGGTATTTTCGGGCGAGCCCAGGCTCGGGCCGCCGGGCCGTAGGAGGAAACATGGACGACAACGCTCCTCACGGCAGGAAGTCTCGGGTGCGGGCAAGCGATGTTGTGACCAACGTGCTGACGGTCGCCTACTTCGTCTTCGCCCTTTTCCCGGTGTTTTGGATCCTGCTGCTCTCGCTGAAACCGGACAAGCAGCTTTCCACGACCTACTTCGTCTTCGACCCGACGCTTGAGAACTACACGGCGGTCCTCGGGCTTTCGCAGGGGGCCGAGGGCATCCCCTTCGTCCGCTTCTTCTTCAACAGCTTGGTCATCTCCTTCGGGGCGGTGGCGATAGCGCTTTTGGTCGGTGTGCCGGCCGCCTACGCCGCCGCCCGGTGGAAGTTCAGGGGTTCGGAGAGCCTGCTGTTCACGCTGCTATCGTTCCGGTTCGCCCCGGAGTTGACAGTCATCATCCCGCTCTACGTCATCTACCAGAAGCTCGGCCTGTTCGACTCCTACGTCGGCATGATCTGGGTGTACCAGCTGATCGCCCTGCCGTTCGTGGTGTGGATACTGCGCTCCTACTTCCAGGACCTCTCGCCCGAGCTCGAGCAATCCGCGCTGCTCGACGGGTACACCCGCGTTCGGGCTTTCTTCCTCATCGTGGCGCCCCTGGTGCGCCCGGGAATAGCGGCGGTCAGCCTCATCTCGTTCATCTTCGCCTGGAACAACTTCGTCTTCCCGCTCATCCTGACCGCGAGCCATGCCCAGACCGTCACCGTCGGCGCGCTCTCGTTCCTCGGTGGAGAGAAGCCAAGATACAACTTCACGGCAGCGGCCGCCTTGATAGCGGCGATCCCCCCGCTCATTCTGGCGTTCTCCATCCAGCGATACCTGGTGCGTGGCCTGTCGTTCGGGGCGGTGAAGGGCTGATGGCGACGCTCTCTTTGCAGGGCCTCAGGAAAGAGTACGGGGACCTGGTGGCTCTCGACGAACTGAACCTCGACGTGCGGGACGGCGAGTTCTTTGTCCTGTTGGGACCTTCTGGGGCCGGAAAGACCACCACGCTAAAGTGCATAGCCGGACTCGAGACTCCGACCGCCGGGCGGGTGGAGATCGACGGGCGTGATGTGACGGACGTAGAGCCCTACGATCGCAACGTGGCGATGGCCTTCGAGAACTACGCGCTCTACCCGCAGAAAACCGCCTTCCAGAACATGAGCTTTCCCCTGAACTCGAAGCGGTACCGCGTTTCCGAGGAAGAAGCGCGCAAACGCGTCGAGAGGGTCGCCGAGACGCTCGGTATACGTCATCTGCTGCAGCGTTTGCCGAGGGAGCTCTCGGGAGGACAGCGTCAGCGGGTGGCGCTCGGGCGCGTGCTCGTGCGTCCCGCCGACGTATTCTTGCTCGACGAGCCGCTCTCTCACCTCGATGCCAAGCTCCAGATGCAGATGCGGGCCGAACTGAGATCGCTCGGAGAGATGCAAAACACCACCAGCTTCTACGTTTCGCACGACTACCGGGAGGCACTCGCGCTCGGGGACCGGATCGGGGTCTTGCGGGAGGGGCGGCTGGTTCAGATGGGCACCGGGGAAGAGGTCTGGCAACGCCCGGCCGACACGTTCGTCGCACGCACCTTCGGCCAGCCGGAGATAAATCTGGTAGCCGGAGAACTCGTCGACGGGCCGGAAGGCTGCCTCTTCCGTAGCCGGGACGGCGAGATCGAGGTGCTGCTGCCCAACAGGCCGGCTCCCCCCGGAACGTCCGTCGAGCTCGGCATCCGTCCCCTCGACCTGGAAGTCGCCGACGGTGAGACGCCTCCCGACACCGTGAAGCTGGCCGGTCGAGTCTACGTGGTCGAGCGTCTGGGCCGTGAGTTGGAAGTGACCGTCAAGATCGGGGAGAACTTGATCGCGGTCGTCACCGGCAAAGGTTCGAAGGACCCGGACGAGCAGGTGACGATCTTCTTCTCCTCCTCAAGATTGCTCCTGTTCGAAGCTGAGACGGGCAGGCGTATAGACCTTGAGCAGGAGGACGTGGAGGCGATCAATCGTGCCTGAAGATCTCGCCCTCACCGAGCTCAACAAGGTTTACCGTCGGCGAGGCAAGCCCGAGGTTCATGCTGTTCGCGGCATCGACCTCGAAGTACAGCAGGGAGAGCTGCTCGCGCTCCTCGGCCCGTCGGGCTGCGGCAAGTCCTCCACGCTTCGCATGATCGCCGGGCTCGAAGAGGTGACCTCGGGCGACATACTGATCGGCGGGTCCTCCGTCGTGGACCTTCCGCCCCACCGCCGCAACATCGCCCTCGCCTTCGAGAACTACGCTCTTTACCCGCCCCTCACGATCGAGGAGAACATCACGTTCGGGTTGCAGGCTCGGAGAGCAAGAGACCCGCAAAAGCGCGCGCGCGAGATCGCGGAGCGGTTGGGCATCACGGACATCCTGGGGCAGAAGCCCGGTGCTCTGTCGACCGGGCAGAAGCAGCGGGTGAGTCTCGCTCGGGCCCTGGTACGCGAGCCGTCCGTGCTGCTGCTCGACGAGCCGCTCTCCCACCTCGATCTCGCCCAGCGGGACCGGACACGCCGGGAGATCAAGCGTCTGCAGGAGGAGACAGGGTACACGACCGTCCTGGTGACGCACGACCAGCTCGAGGCCCTCTCGATGGCGGACCGCATCGCGTTGATGAACGAGGGCGAGCTCCAGCAGGTCGGTACCCCGGAGGAGGTCTACGACGATCCGGCCAACCTCTTCGTGGCCGGGTTTGTCGGCGACCCTCCGATGAACCTCCTGCACGGACGGACTAGAGGGACGGAGCGCGGCATGAACGTGTCGCTGTCGGGCGAAACCAGTCTGCCGGTGGCTAACTCCTCCGTGAGTCCCGATCAACGGGTGGTCGTGGGCGTCCGCCCCCAGGACATTCACGTAGTCGACTCCGGCGGGCCGGACGTCGTACGCGCCACGGTCTTCGCCTTCGAGCCTCTGCAGGAGACGGGACTTCTCACCACGACGCTCCTAGGCGTCGAAACCCGCATCAAGACCGAAACTGCCCCCCGCGCGCGCTTCAGCAGGGAGGAATCCGTCAGGTTGAGGTTGGATCCGGACCGGATACGCCTGTTCGATGCCGAGAGCGGGGATCGCATCCGGTGATACCCCGGGACATAGGCGACTATCCCTTTGATGTGATCGTCATCGGAGCCGGCATCAACGGTACCGGAATCGCCCGTGACGCCGCGATGCGGGGACTTAGAGTGTTGCTCCTGGACAAGGGCGATGTGGCGAGCGGGACGACAAGCTGGTCGGGGCGTCTGATCCATGGGGGCTTGAGGTACTTGGAGCACTACGAGGTCCCCCTGGTGAGAGAATCTTTGAGGGACCGCGAAAAGCTCTTGCGCACTGCCCCGCACCTAGTCAAGCCGCTGGGCTTCCTGGTCCCCATCTATGGCTACATGAAGCGGGCTCCGCTGATGATCCGGCTCGGCATGATCGCCTATGACATCCTCTCCTTCGACAAGAGCATGGAGAACCATCGCATGTTTGACCGGGAGGAGGCTCTCGAGCGCGAGCCCGGGCTCAATCCTGAGGGCCTTAGGGCCGCGGCCTTCTACTACGACGCCCAGGTCGAGTACGCCGAGCGCCTCGCCGTCGAGACCGCCGTCTCAGCCGCCAAGCATGGCGCCACCGTCCTGACCTACGCCAGGGTGGAGCGGCTGATCGTCGAGGGCGGAGCCGTGACCGGCGTGCAGTTCGCGGACATCCTGAACGGCGGCAGCCACTCGGCGCGCGCCCCCGTCACGGTGAACGTGGCCGGTCCCTGGGTAGATGAGGTGCTCAAGGGCATGGGCTACTCGGCGAGTCGGATGATAGGAGGCACCAAGGGCAGCCACATCATAGTGGGCCCCTTCCCCGGCGCGCCGAAGAGGGAGACCCTCTACATCGAGGCCAGAAAGGACGGCCGTCCGTACTTCATCAACCCGTGGAACGGCCGTTATCTGATCGGGACCACGGACATCCGCTACGAAGGGGATCTCGACCGCGTGGTCGCCGACGACGGTGAGATCGACTACCTCCTGGAGGAGACAAATCACCTCATCCCCAAGGCCGGTCTCACCCGCGAGGACGTCCTCTTCACCTACTCCGGCGTGAGGCCCTTGCCCTACGCGCAAGAAGGGGAAGAAGGTGGCATCACCCGTAGCCACGTGGTCTACGACCATGCGAGAGGCAAATCCGCGGCCGGAGGCAGGTTAAAGCTCGAAAGCGGTGGGCCCAGGGTAGAGGGCCTCCTCTCCATCGTCGGGGGCAAGCTGACCACCTACCCCACCCTCTCCCGACAAACGGTGGACAAAGTCTACGAGAAGCTGGGCCGGAGGGCACCGAAGAGCCACACTGATAAGGCTCCGCTCCCAGGTGGCGCCGTGGGGGACTTCGAGGCCTTCGCCACCGAGTTCAAAATACAGAGCCGCCTCCCCGGGTGGCTCTCGGAGCGCCTCCTGAAGCTCTACGGAGCCTGCGCGCCGGACGTGCTGAGGCTGGCCGGCGACGATGCCTCGCTGCAGGCTCCGCTCTCCCCGAACCGTACCGTGGAGACCGGCATCATCGGTGCCGAGGTGCTCTACGCCTTCAAGCGCGAGATGGCTCAGACCCTCTCCGACGTGCTCCTCAGGCGCACGATGGTCGGCATGGGGCCGAGGATCGGCCTCGATGTGGACGAGGCCGCTGCCCGCGTCGCCGTGCGGCATCTGGGTTGGGACGAGGAGCGCGCCGAACGCGAAGTACGAAGCTTTCGCAGCTTCATAGAGCGCTTCAGACCTAAGGCGTTGAGGGAAGAGATCGTAAGGTGAATCACATAACGTTTCGGGGGTTGTGACCTGCAAGGGAAACAGGGGCCATTCTGATCGGGGTGTGATAGGGGTGAACGGTCTTGATGCAGAGCGGGAAGGCACGAGTGCCGTGGAAGGGAGAGAGTCGTGAGAGCGGGCTTTGATCGGCGCGTCCGGTGAGCGGCGCCAGGGTGCTTGCTGCGGGCGACCAGTTCGTGCTGAGCGAACTGGTCGTTGGGGCGCTCGAACGGGAAGCGAGAGGCGCTCTCGAGATCTCGACCCTGGACCTGCCATGGCCTACCGAGCCCTTCGGTCGTGTGGCCGAGGTCGAGGAAGCCTCCGGGACCGAGGAGCAGATGATCGAAGCCGT
>Ga0126308_10000729_pt1 | contig 11756 bp, 10 predicted proteins | sample Plot55_FD_92533 | JGI IMG/M metagenome (GOLD analysis project Ga0126308, IMG submission 92533) | Serpentine soil microbial communities from UC McLaughlin Reserve, CA, USA - Plot55 | ecosystem: Environmental > Terrestrial > Soil > Grasslands | place: USA: UC McLaughlin Reserve, Lake County... | reverse complement strand
CCTCGGCAAAGGCCAACGACATGAGCGAGGCGCTCGAAGACCCGGATGGCTTCCTGGACGGCGGCGAGGTGTCGAGCAAGCGCATCTGGCGCGTCGGCCGGCGCGTGTGGAGGCGCCCGCACGACTGGGAGTGAAACAGCCGGGACGGGGGATGGGGGATGGGGGATGGGGGATGAACTGCTGAAGCCTCTCGCAGTCCATCCCCCATCCCCCATCCCCCGTCCCGGCTGTTACGGCCAGAGTCGCTTGTCCGAGTAGTGCTTCCCGAACACCGCGCGGAGGGTGGGCTCGGGCTGTTCGGTGTGGGCGACGGCGTCGATGTGCCAGGAGAGCGGGAGGGGGCGGGTGAACTGCCGGTAGCGGCGGTAGCCGTGGCAGAAGCACCAGGGCCCGGGGCGGCTCAGTCGACCGAGGGCGATGTCCGGAATCCCCAGGATCGCGAGCGCGTAGAAGACGTTCAGCGTCTGGAAGGCCGGGAGGTCGCCCTGGATCACGCTACCGGGCAGGGAGCCGTGCTTCCCCCACTGCACGTCGATCTCCACCCGCGTGCGGGGCCACACCGAGTGGAGGAGCCGGTGGTGCCAGTAGGTCCAGATCTCAACGGGGGCGAGGGTCGAGTCGTATCCTACCCAGACGACTTCCTGGTCGGTGGCCGTCGTGAAGGGGAGCCACGCGCCGTGGACGTCGTCGCGCCAGAGCAGGTTGTAGGCGATCACGCGGCGCGTCGGGTGCACCACCGCGACCACCCGGCAGAGCGGGAACGTTTCGTCGCGTTGGAGGTACAACACTGGCGCCAAAGCGCGCGCCAGTATGGCGAGACTGTCCCCGGAGCGGAGTGCACCCGGGACGTTCCGCGTCAGGAGCCCGTCGGCGGGAGAGCCCGGCGCCGACGGGCAACTGGTCTCCGGCAGCGACGTCGCCGGGGCGGCTGGACGGGGTGGAATGTGCGCACGGGGGCCGCAGCCCGTCGCGCTTCCCGTTGCGGCGAGCAGGGCGAGGGGTGCGAGAACGGAGCGCAGCCCACACGTCAAATTGATTTCCTATTTGGACTTAGGGAAAGAAGCGGTTAGCTTTCCGGGGTACCACGGCGCAGCAGGTCGCGCCCAGGCGGCACACATTTGGAGGACTCATGCGCAAGCCACGTCCGAACACGTACAACCCGGCGCAGGCCCTGCACCTCATCGCCAACGACCGTAACGGGGCGCCGCTGAGCTGTCCTTCCTGTTCAGGTCCGATCGAGCGTCACCCCACGCTGGTTCCGCCTCCACCGCGCTCGCACGTGACGCTGACCTGCAAGGGCTGTGGCCGCTTCGCGCGGTACATTGCCGGCGCCGCCTGACGACGACACCGCCCGGCAGCATTCGGATTCCGGACGACGCTCCTCTCTCGACGAGAGGAGCGTGTTCGTTTTGTGCCCCCCTGGCCTCGACAATCTATTTATCTGGTAACGCTTTACGACCCCACCACGCGGCCCTCGCCGAGCGACGGCGGCGGTCCGGAGCGGACGGCTCGCCGCCGGTTTTTCACGCGACGTGCACAAAACTTGCCGGAACTGGTTGGTGCGTCAGCACATCCAAGCACGCAAGGGATGGGCGGCGATCACGCGGAGCCGCGGATCGAGGTCGGCCGTGCAGGTGGGCGGCAGACGTGGACGTCAGACCGACCGGACGAGCGGGATCAGCACCACCGTTAGCCCCCTGCAGGGGAGAGGAAGGGTTCGATGGCAAGGATCACTGGCACCGTGAAGTGGTTCAACGACGCGAAGGGGTACGGCTTCATTTCCCGGGAGGGTGGACCGGACGTGTTCGTCCACTACAGCGCCATCCAGGGCGGCGGCTTCAAGTCGCTCGCGGAAGGCGATCGCGTCGAGTTCGAGATCGTCCAGGGTCAGAAGGGCCCGCAAGCGTCCGACGTCACGAAAGCGGGCTGAGTAGGTAGCAGCCCGTCCACCGCACGACCGCACGACCGCACGACCGTCAGACAGAACGAGCTCTGAACCGACGAGCCCCGGCGCCGCAGCACGCGCGTCGGGGCTCGTTGGCTTGGGGGCATCGCTCTTGCCTCGCACCCCCGCGTGCCCACGCTCTCATCTCGACAGATCGAGCCGATGTATGCCACCGTCGGCAAGGATGTCCCGACGGGGAGCGGCTGGGCCTTCGAGCCCAAGTACGACGGCGTGCGCGTCCTCGCCTTCGCCACCGAGCGCGCGGCGAAGCTCATCACGCGCAACGGGAAAGACAAGGCGTCTCAGTTCCCCGAGGTCGCGGCCGCGCTGCGCGCGCTCGTCACGCGGCGCCGCGGGCGGCCGCTCGTGCTCGACGGCGAGATCGTGGCGATGCACGATGGCCAGCCGGCGCGCTTCCAGCACCTCCAGACGCGGATGCACCTGAAGGACGAGCGCGCGCTGGCGCGGGAGCTGGAGGAGACGCCGGCCGCGCTGATCGCCTTCGACGTCCTCGTGGACGGCGGCGAGACGCTGACCGCCGAGCCGTGGAGCGCCCGCCGCCGCCGCCTCGAGCGCCTCCTCGCCGGCGGCGCGCGGCGCGCGGGGTCGGGACCGATCCTCCTCGGCGACTCCACGGTCGGCGACGGCGACGCAATGCTCGAGCGCGCGCGCCGGGCCGGGTGGGAGGGGATCATCGCCAAGCGCGTCGGCGCGCCCTACGTCCCCGGCGCCCGCTCGCGCGACTGGCTCAAGCTGAAGGTCGAGTTCCGGCAGGAGTTCGTCATCGGCGGCTTCACCGAGCCGCGCAACACGCGCCCACACCTCGGCGCCCTGCTGCTCGGCTACTTCGAGGGCGACCGGTTCATCTACGTCGGGCACACCGGCGGCGGCTTCACCCGCGAGGGGCTCAAGGAGATGCGCCGGCGCCTGGAGGCGCTCGAGCGCTCGACCCCGCCGTTCGAGACGCCGCCGAGGACGAACGAGCCGGCGCACTGGGTGAGTCCGCGCGTGGTGGTCGAGGTGAAGTTCAGCGAATGGACCGCCGAGGGCCGGCTGCGGCAGCCGATCTACCTCGGCACGCGCGACGACAAGGACCCACGCGACGTCGGCCGGGAGGCCACCAGCATGCAGCGTAAGCCACGCAGCGCACCGAAGGCCCGATCCGTAGGGGCGACACGTGTGTCGCCCCCGCCGTCGCGTTCCCGCCGTAGCAGCGCCCGGGGCGCGTCGTCCCGCGCCCCCATCGCGACCCAGTTGACCCGGATCGAGCAGGACGGTGGCGACGGGACGCTCGTGTTCCCGAACGGCGTCACGCTCTCGGTGTCGAGCCTCGACAAGCCGTTCTTCGCGAAGCCGAAGCTCACGAAGGGCGACCTGATGCGCTACTACGTTCGGGTGGCGCCGGCGCTCCTGCCGTTGCTGAAGGACCGGCCGCTCTCGCTCAAGCGCTTCCCCAACGGCGCCATGGGGATGTCTTTCTTCCAGCAGAACGCCGGCGACAGCGTCCCCGACGGCGTGCGGGTGGCGGACGTGGAGATCGAGGACGGCCGCGTCGAGCCGCGCTTCATCGGCGGCGACCTACCGACGCTGCTCCACACCGTGCAGCTCGGGACGATCGCGGTGAACCCGTGGCACTCGCGCCTGGCGAACCTCGACCGCCCGGACTACGCCGTGCTGGACCTGGACCCGGGTCCGCGGGTGCCGTTCGACCGGATCGTCGAGGTGGCGCGGCTGGTCCGCGACGAGCTCGAGGCGCGCGGGCTCCGCGGCGTGCCGAAGACCTCGGGCTCGCGGGGCATCCACATTGTGATCCCGCTCTCGCGGCGCGCCGACTACGACGAGGCCGCGCGGCTGGCCGAGGAGGTGGCGGCCGCCGTAGTGGACGCCAACCCGAAGATCGCGACGATCGAGCGGTCGCTGAAGGGGCGGCCGGCGGGCAGCATCTACGTGGACCACATGCAGAACGCCCGCGGCAAGACGCTGGCGAGCGCGTTCTCCGCGCGCGCGAAGCCCGACGCGACGGTCTCGACCCCGCTCGCGTGGCGGGAGGTGACGCCGGGGCTCGACCCGCACGCCTTCACGATCGAGACGGTGCCGCGCCGCTTCGCGCGGGTACGGACGCTGTGGGAGAAGGGAATGAAGGGGAAATGAGCCATTGCGCAATTCACAGGGCGCAATGCACTTATCACCTTCGTGGGCACCACCTGCCGCCACCCGGACGCGGATTGTGACCTGGAGCGGGTTTTTGTCGTCTCTTCCGTAAGCCCCTCCTCCGGGGCTGCGGACGACGTGGTCCGCGAGGTCGCGTGCGACGGCGAGCCGCGACCGCTGATTCGAGCGAAGAGCCGCACAGGGTGGTGATAATGACCTTCCCCGAAGTGCTCTACACGCGACCGCTGCCCGGCGGGGGCTACGTGGCGATCGAGGCGCTGGAGCCCGAGAGCGAGTCCGAGGGCCAGACCTACCGAGCCCGCCTGTCGGTCGAGCGGCGCACCGATCCGTCGCGCCGCGCCGGGCACGCCCCGCCCGTCATTGCCGAAGCGCGCGGTGCCTCGCGCACGAAGGTGCTCGACGACCTCGTCGCGATCGCGTCCAACAACGTCGCCGTGGCGCAACGCATCCTCCAGTGGACGGCGGCGCGGCGGCGAAAAAACTGATTCGTCATTCGTCATTCGTGATTCGCGATACGCGACGGGCCCCGGGAAGCGCATGCTGGCTTCCCGGGGCCCGTCGCGTATCGCGTATCGCGTATCGCGTATCGCCTATTTCTCTCCCGCCCCGTACGCCGCGTATCCCGGAATCGTGATCGGCAGGCGGCCGGCGAAGGGGATGGTGCCTAACAATGCCTTCGCCGCGGCCTGCTGCGAGACGGGGAAGCCGCCCCAGGCCACCACGTAGGCCGGGGCCTCGGGGATCTGCTGGAGCAGGTACGGGTTCCCGAAGGCGACCACCACCGGGCGGGCGCCGCGCTGGGCGAGCTGGCGGACGAAGTCGACGAACGCCCGCGGCGCCGACGCGCTCGTGGCGTTCCAGGCATGCCCCATGTACGAGCTGACGAGCACCGCGTCGGCCGAGTCGGCGGCCAGGAGCAGACGCTGGAAGCTGGAGCCGGCGTCGTCGGCGTTCACGAACTCGCTGCGCAGCGCGCCGAAGCGCGTGCGCAGCTCGGCGTCGAAGGCTACGCCGGCCGGCAGGTCGGTGCGGCGCGCGACGGTGACCGACAGCACGCGCGCCCCCGCGGCGAGCCGGCCGAGCGGGAGTCGGCGCAGCGAGTCCTTCACCAGCGTGATCGACCGCTCGGCGACGCGGCGCGCGACGTCGCCGTTGGCGCTGTCCCCCACCACCGCGCGGGCGCTGTCCAGGCTCACGAAGCGGCGGCGATGCAGGCCGAGGGCGTACTTGGCCTCGAGGATGCGGCGCACCGAGGCGTCGAGGCGGCTCTCCGGGTAGTCCCCCTCGCGCACCCCGGCGACCACGGCGTCGATCGTCTCGGTGACGCTGAGCGGCTGGATGAGCACGTCGGCGCCCGCGGCGACGGCGAGGCGCGCGGCGCGCACCGGGCCGTAGCGGTCGAGCACCCCGCGCATGTCCATCGCGTCGGAGATGATGACGCCGCGGAAGCCGAGCTGCTCGCGCAGGAGCCCCGTCAGCACACGCGGCGAGAGCGTTCCCGGGGCGCCGCTCGGGTCGAGCGCCGGCATGGCGCCGTGGAAGCTCATGACCGCCCCCAGCCCGGCGCCGACGGCGGCTCGGAACGGGACGAGCTCCACCGAGTCGAGGCGCTCGCGGCTCGCGCCGACCGAGGGGAGCGCGAGGTGCGAGTTGACCTCGGTGTCGCCGTGGCCGGGGAAGTGCTTCCCGGTGGCGACCATCCCGTGCTCCTGGAGCCCGCGCACGAACGACGCGCCCATGCGGGCGGCGAGGCGCGGGTCCTCGCCGTAGGAGCGAGTGTTGATGACCGGGTTGCCGGGGTTGTTGTTGACGTCCAGGATGGGCGCGTACGCCACGTGGATGCCGAGCGCGCGCCCCTCGATCGCGGTCACGCGCCCCTGCTCGTAGGCGAGCGCGGTGTCGCGCGTGGCCCCGACCGCCATCTCCGGCGGGAACACGGTGGCGCCGCCGAGGTCTATCGCGTTAGGCACGAAGTAGCCGCCGCGGGCCCGGTAGCCGGCGCCGAACTCCAGGTCCGCGCCGACGATCAGCGGCACGGCGGCCATCGCCTGCATCGCGTTGAGCTTGGCCGCCACCTCCAGCGGCGACCCGACCGAGATCGTGTAGCCGCCGACCCGCTCCCGCCCGATCTCGTCGCGCAGCCGCTGCCACTGCGCGGACGACGCCGGCACGTAGTCGGCGAGCACCGTCGGCCAGACCATCTGGGCGGCTTTCTCTCGGAGGGAGAGGGAGCCGAGGACGCTGTCTACCCACTGGCCGGATCCCGAGGGAAGGGGGATGGGGGATGGGGGATGGACGGCCCGCGCCTCGGGTCCCGTGCGCTGCGGCCTCGCGCACGCGCCGATGAACAGCGCCGCCATGATGGTCAAGCAACGTGCGGCACGTCGGCGCATCGGCGTCATCCCGTGAGGTCGTTCATCCCCACCCGCCCGCCTTCGGCGGGCACCCGCCTGTCCCCCGTCCCTCAATAAGAGATCGTCCCCTTCTTCGACGTGTCCACGTCCTCGGCGGCGCCGGCCTTGAACAGGAACGCCTCGCGGTTGCGCGTGAGGAACTGGCGGGCCTGCGGGTCCATGAGGTTCAGGCCGTAGTGGTTGATCAGCATTGTCTGCTGCTTCAGCCAGTCGCCCCAGCACTGCTGGCAGATCTCGGCCACCACGCGCGCGCCGGACTCGCCGGTCACGCCCACCGGGGGCCGCTCGAACCCCGCGCGCGTCTGGCCGCAGCGGGAGCACGTTACGTCTGGCATGGAGGAATAATTGCGAGTTGCGAATTGCGAGTTGCGAGAGGAAAAACTCACTGCTCAAACATAAGAGGGGGCCGGCTCCGGTGCATTGGAGCCAGCCCCCTTATCGCACCTCGCACCTCGCAGCTCGCAACTCGCAGCCGTCAGTTTCTCGCGTACTCGATCTTCGCCAGTCGGAGGAACGCGAGGATGCGCAGGTACACCCAGCCGATGTCCAGCTCGTACCACTTGGCCTTGAACTTGGCCGAGTGCGGGTCGGCGTGGTGGTTGTTGTGCAGCTCCTCGCCGCCGAGCCAGATCGCGATCGGGGAGATGTTCCGGCTCTCGTCCTTCACCTCGAAGTTCCGGTAGCCGATCGCGTGGCCGACGCCGTTGATGATCCCGGCGGCCCAGAACGGGATCCAGATCATCTGAATGCCCCAGACGATCGGGCCGACGAAGAAGCCGAACAGGTAGACGTCGATCCCCAGCATGAGGAGGACGCCGAGGGTGCTGCGCTTCTCCAGGATGTGGCGCTCGATCCAGTCGCTCGGCGTTCCCTTCCCGTACTTCTCGAGCATCCCGGGCTGGCGCACCGCCTTGCGGTAGTAGAACGCGCCCTTGAGGACGATGTTGCGGAGCCCTTCCATGACCGGGCTGTGGGGGTCGCCGTCGCGGTCGGCGAACGCGTGGTGCTTGCGGTGGCAGGCCACCCACTCACGCGTCCGGATCGCCGTCGTCAGCCAGAGCCAGACGCGCATCGGCAGGGCGGCCAGGTAGTGCAGCGTCACCCCGCGGTGCGTCTGCGCGCGATGCAGGAACAGCGTGACGCAGACGTTGGTGATGTGGCCCGCAATGATGATGAAGAGGACCGGCTTCCACCACGCATCTCCCCAGATCCCGAACCCTGGCATTTCTCGCTCTGCTCCACTTCAGTGGTCGATGGGACACGGGACGGTCCACTCCAGCGAGCCTGCCGGGAGCGGACCGTCATCGGACGAACGAACGAATTGTACTCCGCTCGGAGGCGGAGCGGCAGGGACATAGGCAAGAAACGGGCGAGTGGCGGCACTCGGCCATCGGGACTCGGCACTCGGCGGAGGGGCATCCCTGAGGCAGCGGTGGGCTCTTGATTCATCAAGGGCCCCAGCCTGCCAGACCGGGATGCAGAGGGCCCTTGATGAATCAAGGGCCCACCGCTGCTCTCGGGCCGGCCCCTCCACCGCGGCCCCCGCGGCCACGCCCGCGCTGGTCCCTATGGCGTGGCCTTCGTCGGCAGGGGCGTCGTTCCGTCCGAGGTCACCGGCCCCATCTCGTCCTGCGCCGGAGCGCGGCCCCACACGTCGTTCGCCTGGTTCCAGTCCGGCACCGTGGGGTCGGGCCAGAGGCGGGCGCCGACCACGGGGGAGCGGACGTCGATGATCGCCGTGTGGCGCTGGCCGCGGGCCCAGATGTCCACCGGGAGGCGCACCTCCTGGAGGGAGCCGTCGGCGAGCGCCAGGCGGAGCGAGACCGGGAACGGGATCGTCGTGCGGGTGAGCGTCACCAGCGCCACCGTGCGGCCGTTGCGCTCCTCCGTCGTTATGCCGGCGATGCCGACGTCGAGCACGTCGGTGGAGTAGAGGAAGCCGCGCCAGAACCAGGACAGGTCCTCGCCGGCCACGTTCTCGACCGTGCGGAAGAAGTCCCCCGGCGTGGGGTGCCTGAACGACCAGCGGCGGAGGTACTCGCGGAACGCCGAGTCGAAGAGCTCGCGCCCGATGACGTGGTTGCGGAGCAGCACCAGCGCGATCGCCGGCTTGCGGTAGCCCATCGGCCCGCGCCCGCGCTCGTGGAAGTGGTCGGTGCGGAAGAGGACCGGCGTCTGGAAGCCGCTGTCCACCGAGAGCTTCCAGTTCGCCACCATCCCCGGGTAGCCGCGCTGCCCGGTGCCGCGCGCCTCGTTCGAGAAGAGGTTCATGTAGCTGTTGAACCCCTCGTCCATGAACTCGTAGCGGCGCTCGTTCGAGCCGACGACCATCGGCGCCCACTGGTGCGCCAGCTCGTGGTCGTTGACGCCGAAGATGCTCTCGGGGTCGCCCGGCGTGCCGTAGGGGTTGAAGACGAGCATCGGGTACTCCATCCCGCCGATCGTCGTCGCGATCGACGTCGCCTGCGGGTAGGGGTACGGCGCGAAGTGCTCGGAGTAGAAGCCGATCGTCCAGCGCGAGTGCTCGACGGCCTTCGCCCACGCGCCCTTCGTCTTCTCCTCCTCGTAGAAGGCGTGCAGCATCACCCCCTTCCAGCTCGACGCGTCCCAGCGGAAGTCGGGCGCGGCGGCCCAGGCCACGTCCCGCACCCGCTCGGCGCGGTAGCGCCAGGTCTTCGTCCCCAGCGTCGGGCGCGCGACGGAGACTCTTGCCTCGGAGTCGGCGATGACCTGCACCGTCTGCTCGCTCTTCGCGGCGCGCGCGAGCCGCTCGCGCTGGGCGGCGGTGAGCACCTCGCGCGGGTTGCGCAGCACGCCGGTGCTGGCGACCACGTAGCCGGCGGGGACGGTGATGGCGAGGTCGAAGTCGCCGAACTCGGTGTAGAACTCCCCCTGCCCCAGGTACGGCTCGGTGTTCCAGCCGCGCACGTCGTCGTAGACCGCCACGCGCGGGTACCACTGGGCGATGGCGTAGAGGGCGCCGTCGCGCCCCATGCGGTCGGAGCCCTTCACCGGGACGCGGAACGACCAGCGCCCGACGGAAATCGTCGCCCGCGCGCCGCCGGGCGGGAGCGGACGCTCCAGCTCCACGCGCATGCGGGTGTCGCTGACGACGAAGCGCGCCGGCCGGCCGTCGACGCGCACGTCGGCGATCTCGTCGTAGCCGCCGGCGAACCCCGCGCCTGACGCGCGCGCCTCGGCGGCGAAGAGCCCCGAGCCGCGGCTCCCGGGCTTGTAGACGTTCTGGTCGATGTTGAGCCAGACGAAGCGCAGCGTGTCCGGCGAGTTGTTGGTGTACCGGATCGTCACGCTCCCGCGCAGGCGCTGCTCGGCGGTGTCCAGCGTGGCGTCGATGGCGTAGTCGGCGCGCTGCTGCCAGTACGCCGGGCCCGGCGCGCCGCTCGCCGAGCGGTACTGGTTAGGCCCCGGCCACTCGCTCCGCGCGAGCGGGTAGAACGGGCTCTCGGAGGCCAGCATCACGCGCGGCGAGGAGTCCGCCGCGGTCACGCCGCCGGCCCCGGCCGGCGCGGGCGCCGAGACCTGGAAGGTCGGCGGCTGCACGAGCAGGAGCGTGTCGACGCGGGAGGGGGCGGCGGGGGATGACGGCTGCCGCGGCGCGCACGCGGCAGCCGCGGCGGCGGCGATGGGAGCGACGAGGAGCGAGACGAGCGTTCGCTGCTGCACGGTGAGTCTGCGACCGGGTAAAGGGGAGCGTGATCGTCATCACAAAGCTTGCCGCGGGCGACCAGGGTCGGTAGTGCGTTCGCCACCCGCTTCGGGGCGGCCGTCACGCGTCGGGCGGGATCATGGAACCGCGTGGCGGCGTGCCGGGTTGCCCCAGTGAACGCCCGCGGTGCCCGGTCGAGCTCGCCCTTGCCCCGGAGCCCCGCGCTCCTTAGCCTCCCGTCAACCATGCCATCACGAGCGGGGACTCCCTCGAAGCGGGACGGCGCCGCCACGTCCACCAGTCATGCGTCGCCGCCGGCCCGGCTGCCGGGCTTCGCCACGACGGCGGGCACCCGGAAGTACCGCGGCCGCTTCGCCGGCAAGCTCGCGGCCGACTTCTTCCGCCAGTTTCCGGGCGGGCTCCAGGCCGCCTCGATCGGGCTCGGGACGTACCTGGGCGAGTGCACCGACGAGGACGACGCGAGCTACACCGCGGCGGTGCGCCGCGCGGTGGCCGGCGGGATCAACTTCCTGGACACGGCGATCAACTACCGCTGCCAGCGCTCCGAGCGCGCGGTGGGGCGGGCGCTGCGGGCGCTGATCGAGACGCGGGTCGCCGCGCGCGACGAGATCATCGTCTGCACCAAGGGCGGCTACGTCCCGCTCGACGGCGCGCCCCCGGAGTCGCGCGAGGCGTACCAGGAGTACGTCGAGCGCGAGTTCTACGCCCCCGGCGTGATGGCGCCTGACGACGTGGTGGGCGGCGGGCACTGCCTGGCGCCGTCGTACCTGGCGCACCAGGTCGCGCGCTCGCGCGAGAACCTGGGCGTGCAGACGATCGACGTCTACTACCTGCACAACCCGGAGCAGCAGCTCGACGTGCTGGAGCCGGCGCGCTTCCGCGAGGTGATGCGCGACGCGTTCGCGGCGCTGGAGGCGCGGGTCGAGGCGGGGGAGATCCGCTGCTACGGCTGCGCGACCTGGAACGGCCTGCGCACGCCGCCCAACCGGCGCGGCCATCTGAGCCTCGCCGAGCTGGTGGAGGTCGCGGTGGAAGTGGCGGGGGACGCGCACCACCTCCGCGTCGTGCAGCTCCCGCTCAACCTCGCGATGACCGAGGCGGTGCGCGTGCCGACGCAGCGCGTCGCCGGCCGCGAGCCGGTCCCGCTCGTCCAGGCGGCCGCCGAGCTCGGGATCACGGTCGTCGCCAGCGCCTCGCTGATGCAGGCGCAGCTCACCCGCCAGCTCCCGCCGGCCATCGCCGAGGCGTTCCCGAACGCGACCACGGACGCCCAGCGGGCGCTCGCGTTCGTGCGCTCGCTACCCGGGGTGACGACGGCGCTGGTGGGGATGAAGTCGGACGCGCACGTCGACGAGAACCTCGGCGCGGGGCGGTGAAGACGGCTGCGTGCTGCGTGCTGCGTGCTGCGTGCTGCGTGCTGCGTGCGGGTGCACGCAGCGACGGCGCGACTCGCGCGAACCGTCATCCCGAGCCGCAGCGCGGCGAAGGATCTGCTCTCATCCGCCGGACCCCGGGCTCATGCAGCGCGAGAGCAGAT
>Ga0126308_10000728_pt1 | contig 11762 bp, 8 predicted proteins | sample Plot55_FD_92533 | JGI IMG/M metagenome (GOLD analysis project Ga0126308, IMG submission 92533) | Serpentine soil microbial communities from UC McLaughlin Reserve, CA, USA - Plot55 | ecosystem: Environmental > Terrestrial > Soil > Grasslands | place: USA: UC McLaughlin Reserve, Lake County... | reverse complement strand
GCTGCGCGCCGCCGTTCCGGTTGACGGCGCCGACGCCGGGCACCGATTCGAGCCGCGGCACGACCGACTCGTCGACGAGATCGGTCAGCTCGCGCAGGCTTCGATCGGTGCTCTGGAGCGCGATCGTGACGATCGGCGAGTCGTTCGGATCGAACCGCTGGATGACCGGCTCGTCGATGTTCGGCGGCAGCTGACGCCGGATGCGCGCGACCTTGGCCTGCACGTCCTGCTGCGCGGCCATGATGTCGGCCTCCAGGTTGAACTGGAGGCGGACGAGCGAGCTGCCCTCGTACGACGTCGAGGTGACCTCGCGCACCCCCTGCACGGTGTTCAGCGCCCTCTCGATCGGGCGCGACACCTCGCGCTCCATCACCTGCGGCGACGCGCCCGGGAAGGTCGTCTGGGCGATGATCGTCGGGTACGTGATGTCCGGGTACTCGTCGATCGCCAGCCGCTTGTACGAGACGACGCCCAGCACCACGAGGGCGAGCATCATCATCGTCGCGAAGACGGGGCGCTTGATGCTGACGTCAGAGAGGAACATGTCTGCTCTAGCTGGGGGAAGGGGGATGGGGGATGCGGGACGAACAGCCCCGGGATGCGTGCGTGTCGGGGCTGTTCATCCCGCATCCCCCATCCCCCTTCCCTGTTCAGTCCATCACTTCACTACCGCTTCACCGGCGCCGCCGCGGCCGCCTGCCGACCGCCGCCGCCTTCGCCCACCACCTGCACCTTCATCCCGGCGCCGAGGGTTCCAACGTTGCCGACGACGACGCGGTCGCCCTCCTTCAATCCCTCGACGACCTGCGCGATCGCCCGGCCGTCGTCCACCACGCCGAGCGAGATCTCGGCGCGGTCGATCGCCCCGTTCGTCACGCGGAAGACGTACGTCTTGCCGGAGTCCCCGGACTGGCGGACCGCCGGTGCGGGGATGAGCAGCGCGTTGTCGATCGCGCGGCCCACCACGCGCCCGGTGGCGAAGGTGTTCCCCTTCAGCGCGCCGTCGCCGTTCGGGATCTGCACGTAGACGGTGATCGAGCGCGTCGTCGGGTCGACGGTGGGGCTCACGCGCGCCACCCGCCCGTCGAACTGCCGGCCGTCGGCGACGAAGTGCACCTGCTGCCCCGCGCGCAGGTCGCCCGCGCTGCGCGACGGGACCTGTGCCGCGAGCTCGAGGATGTCGTTGCGCACGATGCTGAACATCGGCGCGCCCCCCTGGAGGCGCTCGCCGTTCTCGACGTCCCGCCGCTCGACGACGCCGGAGATCGGCGCGAGCACGCGCGTGTCGCGCTCGAAGCTCGACGTGGAGCGCACGCGCGCCTCGGCGGCGGCGAGCCTGGCCCGCGCGGCCGACGCGGACTGCTGCGCCGTCCGCAGCTCCTGCTCGGCGATCGCGCCGGCCTTGAACAGCTCCTGCGACTGCTCGGCGTTCCACTGCGCGGTGGCCAGCTCGCTCTGCGCGGCGGCGCGGTCGGCCTGCGCCGAGCGCAGGTTGCTCTCCTGCTCGCTGGCCTCGAAGCGCGCGAGGAGCTGTCCGGCGCGCACGCGGTCGCCCTCGCGCACGTAGACGCCCTCGAGGTCCCCCTGGAGCCGCGCCCGCACCTCCACGGTCTCGATCGGGCGCAGGTCCCCGGTGATCGGGATCGCGGCCTCGATCCGCCCGCGCTGCACCGTGCCCACGTCGGACGCGGCGAGCACGACCCCGGGCGGCCCGCCGCCGGGGCCGCCACCGCCGCCCTTCCCACCCTTCGCCGTGGCCGCCGAGGCCGTCTTCGTTCCGCCCCCGTCGCCGTCCTTGTCGCCGCCGCAGGCGACGAGCGAGATCGTGAGCAGGGCGGCCGTCAGGCGCGGCAGACTGGCCATTCGGCGGCGCGCGGATGGGGATGAAGGGATGGAAGGATGGCCGATTCGACATCCCTCCATCCCTCCATCCCCATCTCTCACTACAGCGTGATTCGTCACGATCACCCTATCTCTCACTACCACTTGAGTTCGAAGAAGTGCGAATGGCCGGTACGCCCGTCGTCGGCGGCAGCGGCACCGGCCGTCCCAGCGCACGCGCCAGCCCGGCCTGGGCGAGATACAAGTCGTAGACCGCCCGGGCTTCGTCCGTGCGCGCGGTGAGCAGCTGGTACTGCGCGTCGGAGACGTCGACCTGCGTGCTCAGGCCGCGCGTGAAGCGCAGGCTCGCGAGCTGGAAGGCCTCGGTCGCCTCCCCCACGTTCTGCCGCCGCGCCTCGAACAGCGCCCGCGCCCGCGAGAGCTCGGCGCGCGCGGCCGCCACTTCCTGCGCCACCCGCTCGCGCGCGAGGTCGAGCTGGATCTCCGCCTGACGCGCCTGCGCCTGCGCGAGGTCGATGTTGCCGCGCGTCCGGAAGCCGTCGAACAGCCCCCAGGTGATCTGCACGCCGGCCGAGCGGTCGGAGAAGAAGCCGCCGTTCTGCCGGCCGTTGATGGTGCAGGTCGTTTGCCCTTCCGGGAGGTCCGGACACCGCGGGTCAGTGGACGGCAGCGTGATCCGCGGGACCTCGCCGAAGCGCGCCGGGAAGCCGCTCAGCGGGAACGCCTGGTAGCCCCAGTTGAGGAACACCGAGATCGTCGGCCACAGGTCGGCGCGCGCGACTTTCACGCCCAGCCGCCGCGCCTGCGCCGTCAGCTCCGCCGCGCGCACCGCGGGGCGGTCGCCCTCCTCGGCGAGCAGCGTGTCGCGCGCGTACGACGCGAGCATCGTCTGCACGCCCTGCGGGTCCACCGTGGTGGTGAGGGCGACCGGCTGCTCGGCCGGGATGTCGAGGAGGCGCTTGAGCTCGAGCAGCGCGATCTCGCGCTGGTTCGCCGCGTCGATCACCTGCGGCTCCAGGTTCGAGCGCTCCACGCGCGCGCGCAGCACGTCGTAGCGCGCCTTCCGCCCGCCGCTCGCGAGCTGCTCCACCTGCGCCAGCCGCTCGGAGGCGAGCTGGTAGTTCGTCTGCTGGATGTCCAGCAGGCGGTCCGCGAACAGCGCGTCCAGGTAGGCGCGCTGCACGTCGAGCGCGATCTGCGTGCGCTGCTCTTCCGTCGTGAGACGCGCCGCGCCGCGCACCCGACCGGCCGCCCGGAGCGCCGACCACTCGCGCCCGCCCTGAAACAGCGGCTGCGTGAAGTTGCCGGTGATGGTGTAGGTGTTCGGCTGGTTGAAGAGCTGGTTCACCGACTGGCCGCGCGCGCTCTCGATGGTGCGCGTGTAGCCGGCGTTGAGCCGGAGCTGCGGGAGCGCCCCTGCGCGCGCGGTGAGCAATTGCGCCTCGGCGACCTCGAGCTGCGCCGCGGCGAGCCGCACCTCGTCCGACGTGCGCACCGCGCGCTCCACGGCGGCCTCGACCGAGAGGTACACCGTATCGCCCCGCGTCGGCTGCACCGGCAGTGGGAGCGGGGCGGGGAGCGGACGCTGCGGCGGCGCCGGTATGGTGGCGACGGTATCCTGCGCGCGCGCCGCGGCGGCCGCGGCGGCTGCGGCCACCGTCAGCGCGAGCGGCGCGAGGAGGGCCGCCAGCACCGGTCTCGTCCGGAGGCGGCATCGCCGGAGGCGGCGTCGTGGGAACATGGGTCTGGACATCGAGGTGTATACGCCCAGCCCGGCGCGAACGTTGCCGGAAATGCGCGCCCGCACGCGGGCGTGCGAGGCACCGCGCCGGAGTTGACGCAAGCCTGACACGGACCGTGCCACGCGGGATGCGGGACGCGGGATGCGGGATGGGGGACGGGCACGGACGGTTGCGTGGTGCGACGCGGGCCGCCCGGCCGGGACGCGGGAGGGGCGTCGCGCGACGCCCCTCCCGCGTCCCGATCATGAACCGCCCCGCCTCCAACGCGACCCTCCCCGCGCGTCCCCCATCCCGCATCCCGCATCCCGCATCCCGGCCCCTACTTCACCTCCACCGCCCGCCCGCGGTCCCCCGTTAGGCGCTCGAGCCCCGCCGCCGCCTCGCGGGCGTACTTCCGGGCGTCCTCGTCGCCCTCGGACCAGGCGGCGCGGACGAACTCGTAGTGGCGGATCGCCGTCTCGCGGTCCCCCAGGCGCTCGGCCATGCGGGCGCGCACGAGCAGGCTCGGCACGTACTCGAACGGCTGCGGGATCATCACCGGGAGCCAGCGGTCGAGCACCCGCGCCGCCTCCTCACGGCGGCCCGCCGCCTCCAGCAGCTGCGACACCCTGAGCCCGCTGCACGAACGCCCACCGCAGAGAGAGTCCGGGATCGTCTGGAACTGCCGGAGCGCGCCCGCGGAGTCGCGGCGGGCGAGCGCCATCAGCCCCTGCGCCGCCCCGCGGGCGATCACCGCGTAGCGCACGGTGGCGCTCTCGGCCGGGGTCACCGGCTTGAGCGCGCGCAGCGTGTCCTCGGCCGCGCGCGCGGCCGCCGCGAGCGAGGCCGTGTCGCCGCGCTGGTACCACCAGTCGAGCGCCACCAGCGTGCGCAGCGGGTTCTTGCGGCGCAGGATCGCCGCCCGCGCGTCCGCCGACTCCGGCGGCACCGCGCCGTAGCGCGCCAGGTCCACCACGAGCGTGGAGGGGAGCGTGTCCCGCCAGTTGCGCAGCGCCTCGCGGATGTGCCCGCGCGCCGTCAGCGCGATCATCGCCCCGTAGCGCAGCCACGCCGAGTCCGCGGCCGTGCGCTGCGGCGGCGGCTCGGCCACCATGCGCCGCGCCATGCGCAGTGCCGTCTGCGCGCTGTCCGGCCAGCGCGAGAGCAGCGTCACCCCGTACCCCAGGTACGTGATCTGCCCCGTGTCGAGCAGCGCCTTCATCGCCGGCGAGAAGTCGCCGCGCGTGGAGCCCGCCGAGGCGGAGTCGGTCGCCAGCGCCACCGAGCGGAAGAGCGTCGCCGCCGGGTGCGTCGGGTTCAGCACCAGCCCGATGCGCGCGTACCGACGCGCCGCCTGCCAGCGCCCGGTCTGGAGCGCCAGCTCGGTGGCGTGGAAGTACGGCACGAAGAACGTCGAGTCCGACGTGATCGCCCGGTCGAAGGCGTCCAGCGCCTGCTCCGGCGTGGCGCTCACGTAGTGGCCGTAGTGATACCAGGCGTCGCCCAGCTCGAACCAGAGCTCGGCGTCCGCGGGGTCGCGGCGCACCGCCTCGGTGAGCGTGGCCACGAGCAGCCGCACGGTCGGCTCGGCCACCGTGGGGTCGCGCGACATCGCGGCGCGCAGCGAGTCGGCGGTCAGCACGATGCTGTCGCGCGGGCTCAGCCCCCGCTTGAAGCGCAGCGCGCGCTCGATCGACTGCCGCGCCTGCGCGCTCCCCTCGCCCCCGCGCCGGATCTCCAGCGTCGCCAGCCCGCGCCAGGCGAGCGCGAAGGCGCTGTCCAGCTCCACCGCCTGCTCGTACGAGCGCTTCGCCGAATCGCTGAACGCGCGCCGGTAGAACTGCTCCCCCTGGAGGAACGCCTTGAGCGCCGGGAGCGAGCGGCTCCCGACCGAGGAGAGCCGGATCCCCGAGCCGCCTCGCCCCAGGTCGCGCAGCACGCGCAGGGCGAGCGAGTCAGTCAGCCGGTCGATCCCCGCGGCCACGTCGCGCAGGTCCGGCTCGCCGACGATCGCGTTGCGCCGCGCGTCGAGCAGCGAGGCGCGCACGCGCACCGAGTCGCCGGGGATCGCGGTCAGGCTCCCGAAGAGCACGTATCGCGCGCCCGTCGCCTTGGCGAGCGCGGCCGCCGACGCCCGGTCGGCGCTCCCGCTCCACCGCCGGATGCTCATGCTCGGCGCGACGGTGCGCAGCGGCCCCGCGCCGTCGAGGCTGCGCGAGAGCACGTCCACCAGCCCCTCGTGCCAGACCTCCAGCCCCGGGCCGCGCGTCTCGAACGGCGCCACGGCGATCAGGCTCTCGTCCATCCCCGCGGGCCGGCGCACCGCCCGCGTGACCCACGCGCCGGCGAAGGCCGCCGCCAGCGCCGCGGCGAGGCCCGCGATGATGGCGACCCTGCGGCGCCCGGGCCGTCGGTCGGCACCGGCGGGGCCCTGGTCGGTCAGGGCCCCGCCGGTGCCTGACGAGAGCACCCGCATCGACCCCGTGGTCGCCGCGACGCCGCTCAGGCGGTCGTGCATCTCGGCCGCCGTCTGCCAGCGCGCATCGGGGTCCTTCTCCAGGGCGCGCATGACGATCGCCGCCACCTCGGGCGGCACGTCCGGCCGCCGCTCGGCGAGCGGGGCGGGGCGCTCGGCGATCTGCGCCGCCAGCATCATCTGCGGCGTCTTGTGCGCGAACGGCGGCCCGCCGACGAGCAGCTCGTACGCCATCGTCCCCAGCGCGTAGATGTCGGCGCGGTGGTCCGTGCCGGGGTCGGCCGCCACCTGCTCGGGCGCCATGTAGGCCGGCGTGCCGAGCGCCATGCCCATGACGGTGAGACCGGCGCCGGTCCCTTGATTCGTCGAGGCCCCGGCCGCGGCTGCCACCGCCTTGGCTACACCAAAATCTGTCACGAGCGCGTACTGCCCCTGGAGCAGCACGTTGTCCGGCTTGATGTCGCGGTGCACCACGCCGCGCTCGTGCGCGTAGGCGAGCGCGGCCGCCACGTCCCGCACGATGCGCAGCGCGTCCGCGATCGGGAGCGCCCCCTCGCGCGCGATGCGCCCGCGCAGCGACTCCCCCTCGATGAACGGCATCGTGAAGTACAGCGAGCCGGCCGCCTCGCCCGCCCCCAGCAGCGGCACGATGTGCGGATGGTTCAGCGACGCGGCGAGCTGGATCTCCCGCCGGAAGCGCTCCGCCATCATCTCCGACGCCAGCTCCGGCGCCAGCACTTTGATGACGACCGTCCGCCCGACCCCGGTCTCCTTCGCCACGAACACGCGGCTCATCCCGCCCCCGCCCAGCTCCCGCTCGAGCACGTAAGCCTGGCCGAGCGCGGCCTGGAGGCGCGCCTGGAGGTTGGCGTCGTTGGCGGGTGGCGAGGTCATGCGGGAAAGCTAGTAATGCGATTCGTGATTCGCGATTCGCGATTCGCGAACGACCTCGGGACGCCAGGAGCTTCCCGGCGCAGTGGCGAATCGCGAATCGCGAATCGCGAATTCCGCATCACGTGCCGTACCTCGCCCGAATCGTCCGTACGACTCCCGTCTCCCCCACCGTCACGATGAACAGATTCCCGTATTCCGCGTCCGCGATCTGGTCGGGGGCGGTGCCGCCGAGGGCGCGGACGATCAGCGGGACGGTGTTGCTGTGGCCCACGACCAGGACCACGCCGCCGGCATGCCGCGCGCGAATGGCGGCCGCCACCTCCTGCGCGTGGACGGCCGCCGAGTCGCCGCCCCTGGCCGCGATCACCTGGGGCACGATCCCGAGCCGCTGCGCCAGCGGCGCGGCCGTCTCCTGGGTGCGGCGGAACTGCGTGGTGTAGATCGCGCTGACCCCGGCCGAGGCGAGCGCGTCGGCGAGCGCCTGCGCCCGCGCCTGACCCGCCGCGTCGAGCGACGGGTCGGCGCCCGGCGGACGCTCGGCGTGTCGAACGAGCAGCACCGTCGTCACCGCGGCGCTGGGCACCGGGTTGGCGGCGGCGGCGGCCGCGGCGGCGGGCGCGGCGGCGGGCGCGGTCGCGCCGGCGCGCGTGCCGGGCGGCGTCATGATGTCGCTGCCGCCGCCCGTCTCGACTCCCCGCCGGGCGCAGGCGCCGAGCGCGAGCAGGACGAGGAAGGCGGCGGCCGCGGCGGCGCGCGGGAGCGGGCGCGGGCTGGGTCGGGTTCGCGGGGTCGAAGTGGTGAGCATGGCTCCGGGAAGGGTCGGGGGTCGGCGAGCCCCGTAGTATACGAGCGCGCGCCGCGGCACGGGGTTCGCCGCTCCGCGTGATGGCTGCCACCCATCCGCGGCGGCGCATGTCAGAACAGCGCGATCACGGCCGGCGGACCGGCGAGGACTGGTGCATGAAGGCCCTGTGCGACGTGATGAAGGTGAGCACGGCGGAGGTCATCCGTCTGTGGGAGGAGGCGTCCGCGCGGCAGCCGTGGCTGCTGCTCCCCGAGCACGACCGCATCGACCACCTGCCCGAAGTGCTGGAGCGGGTGGCCGACGCGGTGCTCTGCGAGCAGCCGACGCGCGAGGGGCTGCTCGCGCTCGCCCGGGCCGCCACGAAGCACGGGCAGGACCGCGTGCGGCAGGGGCTGCCGGACATCCTCGTGCTCAACGAGTACCACCTGCTGCGCGACGCCATCTGGGCGTTCTTCCGCCAGCTCGCCGACTGGCGCGACACCGGCGACCGCTCCGGCACGCGGAGCGAGGGGCCGAGCGAGACGGTGCGTCCCGCGACCACCGCCGAGGCCATCCTGCGCGTGGACACCGCGCTCACCGTGGCGACGCGCGCGTCGCTCCTCGGCTACCACTGCGAGCACCTGCGCGCGGTGGGGCGCTGGGAGGGGGCGATGGAGCGGCTGGTGGAGGAAGGGGCGTTTCTCTTCGACCGGTGAAGGCGGGGATGCGGGACGCGGGACGCGGGACGCGCCGGGAGGGTTGGGTGGCGCCGCGGACGCCGCCCGGCCGGGACGTGGGAGGGGCGTCGCGCGCGACGCCCCCGGCATCCCGGTCGTGAACCGCCCCACCGCCGACGCGACCGCCCCGTCCATCCCCCATCCCCCGTCCCGCATCCCGCACGGCGATGGGCGCCGAGCCCCGGCCGCCTAGCGCCTGACGATGCGCAGCGGGACCGGCGCCGTGCTCACGCTCTCGGGCGACTCCATCAGCAGCACGCCGTGCGCCCGGTAGTCCCCGGGGCCGACCGGCGCGCCGCGGCCGTCCCGCTGGTCCCACGCGGCGCGCAGCTCCAGCACCTCGCCCGGCGCGAGGACCCGGATCTGGAGGATGGCCTGGACGACCTCCCCCCCCAGCCGCCGCCACATCGTTAGGCCGTCGGGGCGCGCGACGACGACGTCGAAGGCGATCGCGCGGCCGCGGAGGTACAGCTCCAGCGGGCGCGCGCCCGCGTTCTCGACCCGCAGGGTGAACGGCACCGCGTCGCCGGCGCGCACCTCGGCCGGGGCGTCGAGTCGAATGCGGAGCGCGGCGGGCGGCGGGGGGGCGTCGCTCATCGGGTCGGGACGATGACGGACGGCGGGCGGGGCGTCGGAGAGCTCGCCCCGCCCGCCGCCGCGGGCGTGCCGGAGTCGGGAGGCCGGTGCCGGCGCGCTACTTCGTCGCCGTGACCGCGCCCAGCTCGCGCTGGATCGAGGCCAGCGGACTGAAGACGAAGTACGAGTTGTCCGACGCGCCGCCCCAGAGGATGCCGACGAGCTTCACGTTGTCGCCGCTCGTGACCTGGAAGACGGGCGAGCCGCTGTCGCCGCTGCCGACGCCCGCCGTCACGATCGTCTGGCAGTACAGGTAGACGGTGGAGCCCTGCACGCTCGAGTTCACGCAGCTGCGGCTGACCGGCCCCTGCGTCCACCCGGTGGTGCGCCCGACCTTGTTGACCACCGTGCCGACCGGGAAGCTGGTGGTCGTGTTGTCCTGGCTGGCGACGGTGAAGACGCCGCCCACCGTTAGGCTGTTGTTGTTCGGCCCGGTGGTCTTGGCGATCTCGCCGCGGGTCGAGGCCACGGCGCCCGAGTAGAGCGCGCGCGAGGCGTCGGCCCAGCGGCACTTCTTCCCCCTCGGGCAGCTCCCGCCCTTCACGTACGACGGGTCGGCGGCCTCGGTGGCGATCACCGTCGGGTCGGCGGTGCTCGTCGGCTGGTAGTACTTGGTCCCCTCGGTCCCGCCCTGCGTGGCCGTGCAGTGCGAGTTCGTGATGAACGAGCGGCCGCCGGCGTGGTCGACGTTGAACCCCAGCGTGCAGAGGTAGTTCGTGAAGTGGATCTGGATGCCGCCCTGGGTCGGGCGGAACCGGTCGCGCAGCGTCGCCGCCAGGCGGATGGGCGGCGTCAGCTCGATCGAGTAGTCGGACTCGGCGACGCCGAGGCGCGAGAGCGCGACCTCGACGCCGCGGACGGCCGCTATGTTCTCGACCCCGAAGACGAGGCGCCCGGCCACCTCGTCGTTGTCGGCGAACACCGTTCCCCGAAGGGCCATCACTTCCGGCGAGGCCTGCTGGAAGAGCGCCTCCAGCCGGTCCTGCGCCTGCGGGGCGCGGGCCGCGGAGGGCGCCGGACCCGTCGCCACCGAGGGGTCCTGGCAGGCGGCCACCAGGGCGGTGCCCGCGACTACGACGGCCAGCCGTGCGGTGCTTCTCGGAACCATATCGACCTCGCTTGGGGGGAGGTGAAACGGACCCGGGCTCGCACGCGCGGCGCCTCCCGCGTTAGGGAGCGACGCGCGCGCGACGCGGCGCGGGTCGGGGACGACCGAGGTTGTGGCTCGACTGCGGTGAGGCGAGAAGGCGCCCGGCGTCGGGAGGCCTCCGGCCGCGGCCCGGGGCGGCGGCCCCGGGGCGGTCGGCAAACATCTGAGCCGACCCGGCCGCCGTCAAGAGGGGTCGGCGGGGGTCGGCCGGCCCGCCGCAGGAGCCCTCTGTGCGCCCGCGTACGGAGGCTGCGAGCGCGGTACGCACGCCGCGGGCGCGTGCCGCGGACGCGACCGCGCACGCGTGCCGAAGACGCGCCGCGCCGTCGCGTTAGGTTAAAGCTTGCTCACTCGCTCCCCGCCGACGAACGTTCGCGCGCGGCGGCATCCGGCGCCGCCGCGGCGGTCGGACGGGCGCGGGGCCGCGCGACGCCGCGCGACGCCGCACGGCGCGGGGAGGGACGCCAGCCGATGGACCAGCACGACGCGGACGACGAGCGTGACGCGGGCGGCGAGGAGGACGAGCACGCGCGCCGTGCGGGGCGCGGCGCGCACGTGGCGATCCACGGGGCATACTACACCGCGCCCGACCTCACGCGCGGCGCGCGGCACCGCCAGCAGCTCGAGCGGGTGGACTTCACGCACGCCGGCCGCAGCTACGCCTGCCGGGTCGTGGCCGGGCACTGGGAGTACGAGGTCGAGCACATGGCGCCGGACGTCGACCCGGCCGAGGGCGGCGCCGGCGGCGGCGGCTGGTACCGGTGGCGCGAGCGCTGGCCCGACGACACCCCCGAGGAGGTCGCCGCGGGCGTCGTCTACCACGACCGGCTCCGGCGCGACCTCGGCGCCCGCGCGCACGCCCTGGCCGAGGGGCACCAGGTGGGCGACTCCCGCATCTACACCGACCCCCAGGGGACCGGGTGGCACGTCTACGAGTGGGAGGTCGGCGACGAGTGGCCGGAGCGGCGCGGGCAGCGCTGCCTCGTCTTCGAGGCCGCGCAGGTGACCTGGCGGCTCTGGGAGTACCCGCGCAACTGGCGCGACCTGTCCACGGCCCGCCTTCAGTCGTTAGGCTGGCGCAGCGGCGCCGGCGGCGGCGACGCGCCGCCCCCCGGCGCCGGCCCGCAGAAGCGCTGACCCACTGCCCGCCTGTCGGTAGTGGGTCAGTTTGAGGCAACGACAACGGCAACGGCAACTGCATTTTGACAGGATGCACAGGATGAACACAGGATGAAGTGCCTCGAGAGGCCGGAGCGTCCCAAGCGGCTCTCATCCTGTTCACCATCCTGTCCATCCTGTCAAAATGCCGTTGCGGTTGCCGTTGCTGTTGCCGTTGCCGTTGCCGTCGCGGCGGCTGCCCTCGAACTGACCCGCTGCCCGCCTGTCGCATCGCCTGTAGCGGCGGGCGCGCCCGCGGTAAGTTGAGCGCATGAGAACCCCGAGCGGTCATCGCGCGCGCGCGGCACGATTCGCCACGCTGCTCCTCCTCGCCGCCGCGGTCGAAGCGTGCGGCGGCGGCGGC
>Ga0126308_10000727_pt1 | contig 11765 bp, 10 predicted proteins | sample Plot55_FD_92533 | JGI IMG/M metagenome (GOLD analysis project Ga0126308, IMG submission 92533) | Serpentine soil microbial communities from UC McLaughlin Reserve, CA, USA - Plot55 | ecosystem: Environmental > Terrestrial > Soil > Grasslands | place: USA: UC McLaughlin Reserve, Lake County... | reverse complement strand
GGCGCGGCGCCAACCGCGCAGTCCACATCGACCACGCGGCCGCAGATGCGGCAAATCAAGTGATGGTGGTTGTCGCCGACTCGATCTTCGTAGCGAGCCGGTGAGCCAGCGGGCTGAATGCGACGAATCAAGCGCTCGGCGACCAGCACCCCGAGCGCGTCGTATACGGATTGAAGCGAGATGGCGCCGATCTCGCGTCTGACGACGTCCGCCACCGCGTCGGCCGTGATGTGAGGCTGACCTGAGACGGCGCGCAAGACAGCCAATCGCTGCGCCGTGACTTGGATACCACGTTGTCGAAGGGCGTCAGCCGGATCGATGGCCACGTCGGGATGCTAGATCGAATACTTGGAGTGATTCAAATATTTGATAGCTCGTCAATAGTGCCGACGCACCTCATGTACGGGTTTTCCCCAGAAGATGCATCGATGAACTCTTGATACGTTAGGCGCGGTGACTCAATGATCGGCCGGCGTTTCGCGCCTCATTGCCCGTTGTGCGAGGACGGGCACGGCGTCTGGCGTCTGCTGACCATCACGGGAAGAACATCGACGGCGATGTACGCATGCGGGATCTGCACGCATGAATGGACGATCGTTCAGTCACCGGAATTGCCGGGGCATGACCCGGCGCGTTGGGTCGGCGAGTGTCCGTCCTGCGAGGACGGCCGTGGCGTGATTCGTGGTGTGAAGATCGATCGCGAGAATCGCACGCGCACATATCGGTGCGAGGCCTGCTCGCACCAGTGGGCCGTGACTGACGCTCCAGCCATTAATCGTCGCGGCGTGCTCTGAGGAACGCTCATTCGGCCGACGACCCACAGGACGCTCACGCCGCCGTCTGCTGACGACGCGACTGTTTCAGGGATGCACGAAGCCATCGCGCGAACGCCTTTGGCTTTCGGCCATGGAGCCGGTGGCCGAGCGCGAACGCACGCCGTCTGAGTGGCTGACGCATCCGCTTGGCCAGCCGATCGATCTGCCGTATGTCGGGGCGCATCGATTGCAGATCATGGCAGCCTCTCAGCGTTGCCGCCAGGATGACCAGATTGTGGTCGTCACCTAATGCGGTTTCCAATCGCTTGAGTTCGGCAATGAGCGGAGCGACGCCGGTTGTCAGCGGCTTTATCAAGCGCAGCTGATACCAGAGGGTTTTCACCTCTTTGCGCCAGCGGTGCAGCGTCGCCGACTGCCCGGTCACGCGCGCCCGTGTCATCGCTGTACGACTCCGACCATACGAGACGGTGACAATCGCGATCACGTCACGCGATTTGATTGCATCGGATTTCCACTTCTTTGCCGACGTACGCGTCTTCTCCAAGCGCTCGGCTGCTTCGGCGACAACGCCGTCATGCTGCGCGCCCGCTTCGCTTCGATCGCGGGCGGCGACCAATCCACGGCGGAGAATTCCGTAGGCGTGCTCGCGTAGCAGTTTGGGATAGCGGCGACGAACGCGATCGAACATGTCGATGATCGCGGCACTGTCACGGACTGCCGAGAGTGCCCTGGCCGCCGACTTCATGCGCCTGCGATCCCGGCGTGGCAGCTTCGCGCCCGCTTGCTTCAACAACGCCGCGACCGCCCGCACCTTCTTGACGCTCTTCCGCGATTCATAAACAGCGCTCCCGAGCTGGCTGTCCGTGCTCGTGGTGAGTGCATGGGCTGCGTTCCGGAGCTGTTGACGCGCAATCTTCGTGAGCTCGTCTTCGATGTGTTTCTGCTGGTATAACTCGAACGCCATGAGATCACCCGCTGGCGATGCAGATGCAGACAAGCTGCCAGCCGCCACGAGGTCTGTCGGAAGCCCGCGGTGCATATGCGCACCTCTGCAGGCGCGGCCATTCACATAGCCATTCGTTAGAAACCGATCGAGCCCGAAATTTGCGCGGAGTACCCCTCAAACGTCGAGCGGTTTGAGAACTCCTTGAAATACTTGAACCCGAGACTTGCCTTTCGCTCTGGCCAGAGGACGTTCGCGCCGAAGCCGAGCGCGTTGACCCGGTAACGAGCCTCGGCCTGGAGAGGAGATACGTTCGGCCCGGTCTTGTCCGAAGTCTGCCATTGACCGTAGCCGACCAGCCCGACTTGCACGCGCATGTCCGAGCGCGCCGACAACGTGTGCATCACTGAAAAATCGAGATCAAGCGTGTCACCAGGACGGACAGCCGTGCCCTGCTGAGTGGTATGGAATTCGTACATCTGGAAGGCTGAGACGGAGGTCGCGTTGTTACGCGTGAGGTAAAACGTCTGACCTGAGGCCACGACGTGCGTCCAGTAGCCTGAACCGACGTTGCTGGTAGCGCTGGGTGTGAACTCGCCCGTTGGCGCCAGGAATCCGTAGATGGTGCGCACTGACAGCCGTTTCAGATCCCAGCCGGCGATAAACGGCTGATAGTACGAATCGGCAAGTCCGCCGCCGCCGCTGATCGCACCCGCAGCGTCGGAGCTGAGCGAGTTGTTGCTGATCGGCAGTGTGGCCGACATCGAGAACTTCGCTCGACCGAGGATGTCGGTTCTGCTCACCCAGACGAACGAGTTCATCGCCAGAATGACCGAATTGTTTCCAGTCGCGACCGTTTCGCCATCGGGGCCCCGCGATGTGTCACGCGCGTAGAACAAGAGCTGATTTGCGTACGTCAGCCCGGGTTCCGGCGTGACGCCGGCGTTGGTGGCACTCATTCCAAGCGGATACACGCCGCGGTTCTGGGCCTCGACGTGGATCACTGTGAGAAGCGACGAGAGCGCGAGAAGAACGATGTACCTTCTCACGTCACGTCGAAAGATTCTTCCAGAACCGTTTCAGGCTGTCGTCGGCGCCGAACAACGTGCTGAAGACTGTGGAATCGGCGAGGAGCACCTCTCCGCCGCGCGCGCCGTCGGCAGGCATCCACACAAACGAATTGAATTCTCTATTGCCAGCTTCCGTGAACGGATGCGGCCTGGACAGATCGATCGGCTGGCGTCCGAGGACGTGAACGGATTTCGTGCCCGCCGTGATCGCATAGTGTGGAAGGTGCTTGTGAAAACTGAAGTTCGTCACGCCGTTCAGCCAACCGCGAACGTCCAGGTCACGGCTGATCGTGAGTGGGGCGATCTGTCTCGTTCCGATGACGACTCCCGGACGTAAGCCGTATTGATTGTCGACGGGGACGCCGAGGCCTTTCATCAGCGCGCGCGTGTATTTGCCAAAACGCTGTTGGCGCGGGACCAAAGCATCACCGTGATGGGCGTACTCCATCGCTCGTTCGTCCAGATCTGTGGAGATACCCACATCATGGTGCGGTCCGAGCACGAGAACGTGTCCTTCCTGAGCGAGCCATCGGCTCACCGCCTCGATTTCCTCGGGCGAGGCTTCCTGCTCCGTCAGTACGTGATCCAGTCCGAACACGAGCAGGGTGTCGGCATCATCAAGAATGCGCTCGTCGAGGGGCAGTTTGTACCCGGCCTGGTCCACGCGCTGGAACACCGGAACGACGTGCCCGGTCGTCTCGCCGACCAACTGCTGAAACGGCATCCACGCCCTGAAAAACAGTTCGAGCGCTCCAGCGATGCCCTGCTGGAACATCATCGGATCCGACCATTCAGGTGCTTCCCAGAACGGCCATTCGACGCGACGAACCTCCGTCATCGTTGAGAATCGGTTGTCGAGATCCGTGACATCGCGGTTGGCTTCACCCGGGAAACTCCAGCACACATAGACACTGACGCGTCTCCGCCCGGCAGTGTATTTCCGCGGCGGATGGATCTGGTTGTAGGTCCGCGGCGGAACTTTGGCGTCGGTCTTCGGGACGTAGATCTTGGCTTCAGTCATGACAGTCCTCCCTGCGCGGTCACGTGCCGTGACGTAGCCCTGGTGACCACGTGGAGCACACTAGGCGGCTCGCTGCGCAGTTCGGCGCTGCCCGCTCAAGGCACGCGAGAGCGGCACCAGCATCGCAAATGACACGATCATGACGACGGTGATCATCACGGTCACTCTCGGATCGCTGAAGTTCTGTGCCGCAACCACCAGCGCAGCCGCCGTGTTCCGCTGCGCCGTGCCCAGGGCCAGCACTACCCGCGTGTCCCTGTGAGGTCCTCCGAGAAGCCACCCACCACCGACGCAGAGTGCGGTGAAGACAATGGCCGCGAGAATGCCGAACGTGCCGAAGACAGTCACCACACTGGTGAAGTACCCGGCTGTCGTCAACGCCACGACGAGAATCATGCTCAGGCTCGACAGCCTGCCGATTGAAGGCGACACGCGGACGGCAACGCTCTCAAAGCGAGCTCGCACGGTAAGACCAACGGCAAGAGGAATCAGCATGAGCACAATCAGCGAGCGGGCGATCTTGCCAGGATCGACGGAGACTCCCGCGAGCAGCCGCGGCAGCACCAGCGGCATATAGCCCACCGTGATCACCATGAGCAGCACCATGAGTCCCACGGCAAACGCCATGCTGCCCTCGGCAAACTCGGCCAGCTTGAGCAGAAACGGTGCGCCGGCCGCGACCCCGCACAACAACAGACCCACGCGCAACGGTTCGTCGAGCCTCATCACAGTTGCGATCGCGAGGGCGACGAACGGTGCCAGAAGGAAATTGCAGAGCAGCGACAGCGCGACCAGCCGACCGTTGCGCAACGGCCTCTGGATTTCATCAACGGTGAGGCGCAAGCCGACACCGAGGGTGCTCGACACCACGAAGATGACGACGGAGATGTTGGCGCCAGCAATCACCAGTTCGGTCAACCCCAACGTCGTGCACGCCTTTCGTCCGTGGAAACGTTACGCAGTTAGCGTGACCTCGACTCCGAAGCGCAGCCCGCCAGGAACCGGAGCGCTCTGATGCCAGGCAAGAAGAAGTAGGCGCCGCCCCTCACGGTGGTAAATGCCGGAAGGCCCTTGATCTTTTTGCGAATCGGGCGCTTCGGAATCGTCATATCGAAGGAACCGTCGTGCGAGCCGACGAAGGGGTCGCGCTCGTTGCCGAGCTCGTGGAAGCTCCGATCGTTCGCCCACACGTTTTGCGCGAACTCAAACTGTCGTACGAGGCTCGCGCACCCGACAAACGCCGCGATTCCACGCTCAACGCCGTCGTCCGGTGCGCCTTCGGGCAGCGGCCGCCCGTAGGTCCCACCGCGCCGGAGCATCCGTCGTCGATTCATGTTCACTGCCGTATCGCGCGGGTTCATCCTCCGGCAATGCGAGCCGAGCGGGACGGCATAGCCGTGCGGATCCGTCTCTCCGTAGTTGAAATCGTTATTGCGCTGTGGATCTGCGCCGAGCCTCGGATCGTCTTTGTCGGGTGCAAGCACGAGGGGCGCGCCGCTGCGCCAACGGCCCATCAACTTCGCGGCGACGAGCTCCTGCGCCTCGGGTGTGTCGCCGTTCTGCCGCAGGAATTCCCGGAAACGGCCGACGTGCTCCTCGAGACGGCGATACGCGAGAAAACTCCCGTTGTGCGACAGGATTTCAGGTTTCGGCAGCGGGACGATCAGCCCTTCCTCATCGGGGTACCCGAGGAAGAATTCTCCCGGTTTCAACGGAGCGCCCGATCCGGGCGTCGGCACGTCGCCGGTTCCTTCAATCGCCGGCTGCGAGAGTCGATCGCGGTAGCCGAAGTGGTCGTGGGCGTACTCGAACGGCGGCGTCGCTTCCAAATCAAGCGTGGAGATCAGCTCTACGCCACTGAATGCCGACGCGTATTTCTCATATTCGCGAATGCATCGCTCGCGCTCGGCGACATCGCGAGCGAAGAGAATGACGATGGCGTGGAGATCCGGACTGGCCAAACCATCGACCCAGTGATCGGGATGGTTCTGTCCTGTATCGCCCAGCACTTCGGCGCGAGCGACCATGCCCTGACGAAATTCCTCCGGGAACGTCGTTAATGACGCGTCATCGACGCCGAGTGCGTGGAGTCCATTCACGGTGAACGCGACAGTGACCCATCGGCTGTCAGCCGGCCCAGTGAGCGCGACGGACGTGCCGTGGCCCACTTTGTCAATCAGGCCCGCAAGCCATCGACGGCCCTGCGAGGCGTCCCGCAACGTGACGAACGCGTAGTGGGCGGCAGACGCGGGCGGCCGCGTCAACAGGAAGTGCTGAATGTCATCGAGCTCGAGCATCGCTTCACGCCTTTCGCGAATCACTGCATCAGATCCAGCATGCTCGAGAATGCTGCCTTCAGCTTCAGAGCCTTCTTGACTTCCTCGGCACTGACGTACGGGTACTCTCCGTACTCGAGAAAGCTCGGGCACTGATGGTCGCGGAAGAACTTGATGACCGCGTTCAGGTTCGTCTTCCAATCGTCCGGCCATCCCTCGAGGTTGACGAAGACTGTGGTGATGCCTGTCTTGAGGAAGAGGGCCACAGCGTCCTCGAGGTACTTGTCGAAATCGGTGTCGAAGATCCCCTGATACATGAAGTGCGGCCCTGAGCCAACGTCGAACAGCACCCAGCGCAGGTAATGCAGCTTCAGCGGCGCCAGAACGAGCGGATCTCCTTTCACCGCCGCCTCAATGCTTTTGCCGTATTCACGAATCGCCTGCTCCCGACCAGGCTTGACCTTCGCGACCACTGAGAATCCGTAGTTCGCGGGAGTCTTCGGAAAGATCGGGCCGAATCGTCCTTGTTCGTGCTTGAAGAATCCGTCCTTCGGGATCGCCATCGCGGCAGGTTTCGTCCAGTCCTGCTGTTCTGTAAGTTGGTCCAACATGTCGATCTCCCATGCGTCGCTCAACGACGCGCATGCAACCGCTGCGAGTTCGCAACGGGCTCTCCCGCGTGCGCATCCACCGGGTTCTCCCCCACGATGGCTTCGCGTCGCATCACCGAATGCCGTGGGTGTCGCGAGCATTCGAGGTAATTCCCTCAAAAGAACCTGGATGGGGCCTGCTCGCGGCTTATGGAGGCAGAGATCGTGCCGCGTATCAGAGTTGAGTGGCGGTCGGCCAAATCGGCCGGCTCGAGTTCCATTCGGCGCGCCAACCATGGCGTCTGACCGCAACACTGCCGTGACTCTCGTCCTCCGAGGACGAGTGGGCGACCAGCGAGAAGCAGCAGGACTCAGTACCCACGACACATCGTGGACGACACTGACCGCACGTGGTGTGCATCTCGTTCAGCTGATCTCCGCAGCGGCTGACCACCAAGTGCGGCGGGCCGGTCGGCCGATTTCGGGCAATTTCCCCCGTTTGCCTCGTCTGCGTTGTATGGCCCACGCCTTGCCTCATGAGTCGCACGTCAAGCGAACCGGCCGCTCAATCGCGGTCACCACTACGCGTCAGCACTCACTTCCCTCACGGAATTGAGCTAGAGGAGCACCATGTCCACGAGAGAAGAGGTCAAACACGACGACCGCGATCCGCACGATCCATCTGCGCAGGTGCCGTCGGAGATTCCGGCCGGCCTCGACCGTCGCAAGTTCATCATGCGCAGCGCTGTGATCTCGGCGGCTGCGGTCATGAACGGCTGTTCGCGAGCTGAGACCGAACGAACCGCCCCGCCGCCAGCAGCAGCCGCATCCGAATCACGCGTACAAGGGCTCGCGCCGGCGCCCGCTGTCCCGTTGGATAAAGACCTGAACGTGGTGAAGAAGGGAAAAGGACCAGTGATGACGACCGTGGACGAGTTCTACAAGGTCGGCCCTGGCCCTTCCAGCTCGCACACGATTGGTCCGATGCGCATTACCTACGACTTCTACCAGCAGGCCGCGAAACTGCCGGCCGACACACTCGCCAAGGCGACGAGGCTTCAGGTGAACTTGTTCGGAAGCCTCAGCGCGACAGGCAAGGGACACGGCACGGAACGAGCCGCGCTCGCAGGGCTGGTCGGGAAAGAACCGGCAACGGTTGACCCGAAGTTTCTCGACGGCCTGCGCGACAATCCAAACCAGGTGTTTCCGGTGAAGCTTGGCAACAAGTCAATCGATGTGAGCCTCAAGGACGTCATCTACGATGCCACCAAGGGCGACTTCAAACACCCGAACACGATGACGGTCAAGCTCCTCGCCGGCAACGACGTGTTGCTCGAGCAGGAGTACTACTCAGTGGGCGGCGGATTCATCGAGTGGAAAGGGTATACGCCACCGAAGAAGAACCAGCCGAAATATCCGTTCGCGACGATGAAAGAGTTGCGGGCCCACGCCGACAACAACAAGACCACGATCGCCAAGATCATGCTTGCCAACGAGATGTCGATCGCGGGCAGGTCGGAAGAGGAAGTGAATGCCTTCGTCGACAAGATCATCAACGCCATGGTCGCGACAGTAAAGTCGGGGCTGGCGATGTCGGAGGATGACGTACTGCCCGGCCCGATCAAGCTGCACAGCAAGGCCGCATCCGTGTACAAGCGCGCCCTGGACGACAAGTATGAATCGGACCGCGGTATCGGCGGCCTGTCGGCATTTGCCTTGGCGGCATCCGAAGAAAATGGGCGCGGTCACCTCGTGATCACGGCTCCGACCGGCGGTTCGGCGGGCGTTATGCCGTCGCTGGTCTATGGGCTCATGGAGGTCCGGAAGGTCGACCGGCAGAAGATCCGTGACGGCATGCTTGCCGCGGCGGGGGTCGGCTATCTCTGTAAGCACCATGCGACGCTGTCTGCGGCGGAGGGCGGCTGCCAGGCAGAGATAGGTGTTGCCTCGTCAATGGCGGCGGCACTGATCGCTACCGCGTACGATGCACCATCGCTGGTGGTCGAGAATGCAGCTGAATCGGCGCTGGAGCACCATCTCGGCATGACCTGCGACCCGGTCGCTGGTTACGTGCAGGTTCCGTGCATCGAGCGCTGCGCCTTCGGCGCAGTCAAGGCCTGGACCGCCTACCAAATCGCGAGCAACGAAATCGCCTCAAGGCACCGCGTCAATTTCGACGAAACCGTGCAGGCGCTGGCCCAAACTGCCAAAGACATGAACAGCAAGTACAAGGAAACAAGCGAGGCTGGCCTCGCCCAATCCGTCACGCTCTGCTGATCGAATGGAGGCTCGTCGGCCGAGCCTCCATTGCTTCCCGGCGATGGCTCGCCAAGTCACCGGTCATCCGTGGCTTGGTGAGTGTCGCAATCCCATTACTACAGTCGATTCATCGCTCCGGGGAGATTTTACGTGTCGATACGCCGCGCACTCGCCAAGGCTTCGGTCGCATTGGCGTTGACGTTCGTTCCCTTCCTCACGACTTCTGCCTCCGCGCAGTCCTCTAGTTCAGCAAGTGCTTCAGTCCAACCAACACCCGCTGCGGCACCGCAGACAAGCAACGACCGCTATAGAGATGGGATCGTCATCTGGGAGACTGCCCCAGACGCTGACGTCCCTTTCCTGCTGAAGTTCAACATCAATACCCAACTCCGCTATCTCAACACCCAGAATAGCGACGAGACGTTCACCGATCATCTGGGAGGCGTCCGCGAGGTTCACACGCGCAACGACATCACCGTCAATCGCGCCATGTTCATTCTCGGCGGCTACATCTTTGATCAGCGGGCCCGATACAGCTTCACGGTCTGGACGTCTGCTGGTGCCGCGTCGATCATTGTCGCCAGCAACATTGGCTGGCAGTTCAACAAGGCCATCGCCGTTACCGCAGGGTACACAGGCGTCCCCGGCAGCCGATCACTGGTGAACACGTTCCCATTCTTTTCGGCAACCGATCGGAGCATGGCCGACAACTTCTTCCGCCCAGGGTTCACTCAGGGCGTATGGGCGAACGGCGAACCCGTGAAGGGGCTGAATTATTTGACATTCGTCGGCAACGGTCTCAACACACTGAATATCTCGGCAAACAAGATCGACACGCATCTGCTGTTTTCCGGCAGTGCCTGGTGGGAACCTCTGGGCCCGTATGGGGAACCCGGCAAAGCCCGCAATATGTACGATGACTACTTCGCGTCCGACACGGTGCGTATTCGGATTGGCACCGCGTTTACGCGATCTCGGGAGGACCGTTTTTCAAATCTCGATCAATCGGGTCCCGAAAACACGTCACTCTACAATTCAGACGGCGTGCTGACCTTCTCGACTGGAGCGTTCGCACCGGGTGTCACAGTCGATCAGGCGACCTACCGAATGTGGGCGGCCGACGCCGGCATCAAATGGAGCGGACTTGCGGTGAACGCACAATACTTCATGCGTTGGCTGAATGATTTCGACGCCGATGGACTGCTTCCGCTGGCATCCACATTCGACCGCGGCGGCGAGATCTCGGCGAGTTATTTTGTCGAGCCGAAAGAGTGGATGGCCTACGTCCGCGGATCGTGGGTGCGTGGGCAGTTCGGCGACTCACATGAGTACGGTGCTGGCGTAAAGTGGTTCTTCCTTCCGACCGAGCGACTCTGGCTCAACACAGAGGTATTCCACGTCGACAGAGCCCCTTATAGCGGCGCCTTTACTCCGTATACTGCAGGCATGACGGGTTGGGTGCCGATGCTGCAGACAGTCCTCGCGTTTTGACGACCACTGGGTCGCGCTAAGGCTGTTGCGTGAAGTCGAGGAGCGAGGTGATCTTGGTAGTCTCCTTTCCGAATGTGATCGGAAGGTCGACGAGGCCTCCGACCTCGAACGGAGGGGCGGCAAGGTCAATCGCTCGATATCCGCCAGGACTGACGTCCGGGTTCCCTCTCCCGCGATCATTCGTGAGGATGACCCACTTGTACTTACCCTTCTCCAGGTTGTTCTCGATGAATTTCTGAACCAGCCTGTTGGAGAGATGCTGCAGGACGTCCTTGGAAATGAGCAGGTCCGCGCCGGGGAGTTCCTCAGTGATGTCGCCCACCTGAAACCTGACCTTGTTTCTCTCGTACTTCTTGCGGTTGGCCTCGACGATATCCGAGGCAATGTCAACTCCCAGGTAGCTCGCGTCACCCCAGTCCATCGCGCTCGAGAAGCTCCAGTCTCCGCAGCCGGCGTCGACGACCGACTTGACGGCGTGCTTCTTCATGAAGTCTTCGACATAAGCGCGATACCCCCGGGTGATCTCCAAGGTCGATCCCGAGCCGCTGGTCCCCTTGCCTGCGTCGTCCCTGCCCCAGATTCCTTCTGCGTAGATGCGATTGAAGGTGGTGGTCAACGACAGCCGCTGGTTGACGGCAGTGATGGCGAAGTAGGCGAACACCAGCGCGGCGGCCAGGACGCCGGCAAGGCGAGTGGGTTTCTTCATCGGGTCTGTCTGCGGGTGATGGAACCATGTTTCGCCACCCGCATCAAGCCAACTTGGATAGAGGGCCGAAGGCCGGCCCTATGCGGAAGCGATGTCGTTCAACATGATCTCGGAGCCAAAGGTCGGCTCGTTAGCCTTGGGCTGTCGACGAACCTTGGCGTCGTCCATGTTCTCTTCTCCGTCCGGCTAATGTTGTCCCCCGCTATCGCGCGTCACGCTCGCTAGGTTCGACTGACCTCACGGAGTCGCCAGCGTAGCACCTGCCGCGGCTGCGGATCTGACGCCATAGCCACTTCGACGTTCATGCAGAGCGAACGGCCTGCCGCCACTCGGCCGCTCGTCGTCCATACGCGAAGCGCGTGGTGCAGGTCGCAGGATCCACAAGCGCCAGGATTGCGGAGCAACACGAATCCCTGCAAGCCCGATGAAAGACCCCGCGTTATCTCATTGAGGCTACCCTCAGGCCAAAAGGATCCAGAAGGACCCGCTCACCAGGGTCGGAGACGAAGAGATGGCTGCCCACGTGCCTGATCTGATCTACGCCGATGCGTGGCCCGGCAAGTTCAGCTACCTCGAAGAAGCGCGCTGCTCCGTCACGAGGCATGTACGTCATCGATGATCTGCTGCCGCAAG
>Ga0126308_10000726_pt1 | contig 11767 bp, 12 predicted proteins | sample Plot55_FD_92533 | JGI IMG/M metagenome (GOLD analysis project Ga0126308, IMG submission 92533) | Serpentine soil microbial communities from UC McLaughlin Reserve, CA, USA - Plot55 | ecosystem: Environmental > Terrestrial > Soil > Grasslands | place: USA: UC McLaughlin Reserve, Lake County... | reverse complement strand
GTCGCGCTTGAACTCCGCGACCATCCAGTCGACGATCGCCTTGTCGAAGTTGTCGCCGCCGAGGTGGTTGTCGCCATTGGTGGCCTTCACCTCGAAGACGCCCTCGCCGAGCTCGAGCACCGACACGTCGAAGGTGCCGCCCCCGAGGTCGAAGACGAGGATCGTGTGGTCGGAGGCTTCCTTGTCGAGGCCGTAGGCGAGCGCGGCCGCGGTGGGCTCGTTGATGATGCGGACGACGTTGAGGCCGGCGATCTTGCCCGCGTCCTTCGTCGCCTCGCGCTGGGCGTTGTTGAAGTAGGCCGGGACGGTGATCACCGCGTCGGTGACCGTCTCGCCGAGGTACGCCTCGGCGTCGGCCTTCAGCTTCTGGAGGATCATCGCGCTGATCTCCGGCGGGGCGTACTCCTTGTCGCCCGCCTTCACGCGCACGTCGCCGTTCGGGCCTTCCACGACCTCGTACGGCACGATCTTCATCTCCTCGTTGACCTCGCCGAACTTGCGGCCCATGAAGCGCTTGATCGAGAAGATGGTGCTCTGGGGGTTCGTCACCTGCTGGCGCTTTGCGGGCGCGCCGACGAGCCGCTGGCCGTCGTTCGTGAACGCCACGACGGACGGCGTGGTGCGCCCGCCCTCGGCGTTCGGAATGACCGCCGGCTCGCCGCCCTCGATCACGCCAACACAGGAGTTGGTCGTGCCGAGGTCGATGCCGATTGTCTTTGCCATCCTGAATGCTCCTTTGTTGACTGAGAAAATCTCAGTCGGATAGTAGCAACTCAGGGCGCCAAGCGACGCAATGCCTTTGCCGCAGCGGGCTCCGCAAGCACGATCCCGGCCAGGATCGCGGCGCAGCCGCCCCAGCCGAGCCATCCGAGGCGATCGCCGTCGAGCACGTAGCCGAAGAACCCGGCCCAGACGGTCTCGAGAGCGAAGACCAGCGCGATCCGCGCCGCGCTCATGCGTTGCTGTGCCCAGATCTGGATCAGGTAGGCGAGCGCGCTCGCGAAAACGCCGGTGACGAGCAGTGCCCCCCACACCGTCCAGCCCTGCGGGACCGAGAGGTCGCCGAGCGCGAGGGCGATCGCGAGGAAGCCGAGGCAGCAAGTGGCCATCTCGACGAAGGTCAGCGCAATCGCGTCGTAGCGGTTCGCGTAGCGCTCCACCATCACGATCTGGAGCGCCTGCGCCGAGGTGGAGGCGAGCACGAGCAGGTCGCCGGCCGTCGAGCCGACGTGAACGCCCGAGAGCATCGCGAGCCCGGTCACCGACAGCACGACGCCGAGCCAGACCTGCAGGCCAACGCGCGTCCTGAAGAGCACGAGCCCGAAGAGCGGCGTCAGGACGACGTAGAGCCCTGTGATGAAGCCTGTGCTCGAGACCGTCGTTCGCTGCAGGCCCGCGGTCTGGAGGGCGATCCCGATTCCCAGCAGGGCACCCAGGAACGCGCCGGCGGCGACGCCCGAGCGCCCAATGCTGCGGAGGCGCGGAACGCCGGCGATCCCCAGCACCCCGGTCGCGATCGCGTAGCGCACGGCCAGGAACGAGAAAAGCGGGTAGATGGCGACCGCGTCCTTGACCTGGACGAAGGTGACGCCCCAGACCACGGTGACCGCGATGAGGGCGAGAAGCGGCACCGCCCAAGCCTAAGAAGCCGCTCAGACTGCGTCTTGACCGCCCTCGCCCTGCGCCGGCTCGTCGTTCGTCTCCATCTCGGTAGTCGCGGGGCCCGGCTCGTCCCCGTCGATCTGCCGCTGGGTCGGGTTGCGGCCTTCCTCGTCGATCAACTCCTCGCCGTTCTCGGTCTCCTGCTCGTGCTCGCTCATCGCTCACCTCCCTCCTTGCTTGTCGATGTCCCCGCGGGATTCCCGCTGGATTGTCCGCGTGAAACCTCGGCTAGGCTTGTGACGTGAAGCCGCTCGTCGACTCCTGGGGCCGTGAGATCAAGAGCGTTCGGGTCTCCGTCACCGACAAGTGCAACTTCCGCTGCCGCTACTGCATGCCGGCGGAAGGCCTGGAATGGCTCGATAGGGAGGAGCTGCTGAGCTTCGAGGAGCTCGCGCGGATCGTGCGCGTGCTTGCCGCGATGGGCGTCGAGGAGGTGCGGCTGACCGGCGGCGAGCCGCTCGTGCGCCGCGATCTGCCTCAGCTCGTCCGGCAGCTCGCCGAGATCCCGGGCGTGAACGACCTCTCGCTGACCACGAACGGCGTCCTGCTCGACAAGCTCGCAGGCCCCCTCGTCGAGGCCGGGCTGCGGCGGCTGAACGTCTCGCTGGACTCGCTCTCCCACGTGCGCTTCGCCGAGATCACGCGCAGGGATGCGCTCGACCGCGTATTGGCCGGGCTCGAGGAGGCCGAGCGGTACCCGGAGCTCGGGCCGATCAAGGTCAACTGCGTGGCGATGCGTGGGTTCACCGAGGAGGAAGTGCCGGCGCTGGCCGAGCTCGCCCGACGGAAGCCGTACATCGTTCGCTTCATCGAGTTCATGCCCCTGGATGCAGACGAGTCGTGGCGCGGCGACGACGTGCTCACCGGCGGCGAGATCCGCGCCCTCATCGAGGAGCGCTGGCCGCTCGAGGAGATTCCCGCCAAGGCGTCCTCGACCGCGAGGCGCTTCCGCTTTTCCGACGGCGCGGGCGAGATCGGCTTCGTCAATCCGGTCTCGGAGCCGTTTTGCTCGAGTTGCGACCGGATCCGGCTGACCGCCGACGGCCAGCTGCGAACGTGCCTGTTCTCACGGCGGGAGTGGGACCTGAAGACGCCGCTGCGTGAGGGCGCGCCTGACGCCGAACTGGAGGGCCTGCTCCGCTTCGCCGTGCGGCACAAGGAGCTGAAGCACAAGATCAACGACCCCGGCTTCGTGCGGGCGTCGCGGTCGATGTCGCAGATCGGCGGCTAGGGCCAGACAGGACTCTTTGGGTTCAGGTCGAGTTTGCCTCCGTCCTTGCACTCGGGCGAGTGGTACTTGGCCAGGCCGTACGGGTAGAGGCCGGTCCACGCCAGTTCCGCGAGACGGTCCGCATACGCGCGCGGCGCGCCGAGCAGCAGGGCCGCCCGCCTCATTCTCTGGAGGCCGTAGCAGGTGGCGACCGCCTCGTCGCCGCCCGGCGCGACGTGCACCGTTTCGTGGCCCAGCGTGAGGATGGTGTTCGCAAGCTGGAGCCTCACCTTCCCACGCGCGGGGCGGCGTCCCTCGTAGACGAAGCGCACGAGCCGCTCGCACATGCGCGGCGCGAGGTTGACCCGCGTGCCCCCGGAGACGAACCCGTCCGCCCTCAGGTCGACCGCGCCGCCGGTGTAGGCACCGCGCTCGGCGATCAGCCCGATCCAGTCCGCCCCTGACCAGCAGCGCACCACCGTCGCCGGTACGCCGCTGAGCGCCGCCGCGACCCCGGAGAAGCGGGGCTCGACGCGACTCACGTCGGTTACGCCCCCGCGCCGCGGCAGTGAGCGGCCGTCACTACGCAGGAAGATCCGCGCGCCGGATGCGCTCAGCGCGCGGTCGCCCTCCGCAAGGTCGCCGCGACGAAAGGCCGAGCAGGCGCCGAGCACGACGTGCGCCGCCGCGCGCTGCCGCCTGGTCGGGGCCTCGCCCACGGAGGAACGGAAGATCGGCCCACAGTCGCGCAGCGCAGCCAGGGCCTTCAGGCCTCCGGGGCCGGCCGCCTGCTCCGAGAGGTTGCTGACCGCGTTCGCGAAGGCCGCCATTGTCCGGAACCAGGCGATCTCCTTGGCGGTTGGCAGCGGAGGCACGCCCGGCTTGGGCGCCTCACTGTCGGCCGAACCGCCCCCACATCCGGACGCGAGGAGCGCGAGCACGGAAATACAGGCCAGCAGCAGGCGTTTCATCCATGCAGTAGAGCACGACAGGCATGGGGGTTAAAATGGGCTTGTCCTCGTGAGCGCGATCGTCTCAGCCGGCCGTCGAGTCCTGCCCCGTGGGTGGGCCGACTTCGGGCGCCAGCTCGCGATCTGGTTCGGCTTCCTGGCGGCATACCAGGTGGCCCGCGGGATCGCGGATCGCAACCCGCCGCGCGCGTTCGACAACGGGCTGCACGTGATCGGGATCGAGCGGCACGCAAACGCGCTCTTCGAGCTGAGCCTGCAGCGGCTGGTCGACGGCTCGCATGTCCTGGCGACGCTCGCCTCGTGGACCTACTGGAACTCCGAGTTCACGGTGCTCGGCCTAGCCCTCCTCTGGGTCTACCTGCGCCGCAACGAGGCCTTCGTGCGCTTCCGCAACACGATCCTGCTCGCCAACGTGATCGGTCTCGTCGGCTACGTGCTGCTGCCGACCGCACCGCCGCGGATGTTCCCGGACTTCGGCTTCGACGACACGCTCCAGAACTTCGGCCAGCTCAACCACGGCAGCGGGCTGATCGAGTTCGCCGCCAACCCGTACGCGGCGATGCCGAGCCTGCACGCGGCCGACGCGCTGCTCGTCGGGCTCGTGCTCTTTTCGGTCTGCCGCACGCGCTTCGCCAAGACCCTCTGGCTGCTCTGGCCCGGGTGGGTCTGGTTCAGCGTGATGGCCACCGGCAACCACTTCTGGCTCGACGTCGTCGCCGGCGTGATCGTGGCCGCGATCGCCGGCGCGCTCGTCTACCGCAATCCGTTTCGGCGCCGCCGAGCGATCGCGGCAGCCGCTTAGCGGCGCAGACCCGCCGTCTGCCGACTGTGCGCAGGTTTGCCCGCAAAGAGGCTGCTAGCGTGCCTCGCGTGACCCGAACGGCCACGCTCGCCTGGGTGAAACAGGGCTACACAGACGGAACTCGCCGGCTCGCCTCGCGCTGGATCGGCGGTCTCGCGCGCACGCGCGTGACCCCGAATGCCCTCACCGCCGCGGGCGTCACCCTATGCGCCGCAGCAGCGGTACTGATCTGGTTCGGCGACCACAACCAGTGGCTCGTCTACTGGATCGCCGCGATCGTCTTCGTCGTCGGCTCGGTCCTCGACATCCTCGACGGGGCGCTGGCGCGCCACGGCGGCAAGGCGACGCCGTTCGGGGCCTTCGTCGACTCGATCTCCGACCGCGTCAGCGAGGGCTTCGTGCTGACAGCCGTCGCGCTCGTCTTCGCGCGCCACGGCAACGAGGTGGCGCTTGCCTTCGCGATCGCCGCGATCGGCGGCTCCTTCCTCGTCTCCTACGCGCGCGCCAAGGCGGAGCTGCTCGGCCTGCGCGGAGACGTGGGCATCGGCAGCCGCGCGGAGCGCGTCGTCGTGATCACCGCCGGCCTGGTATTCGCCCCCTGGGGCGGCCTGCAGTGGGCGATCTACTTCCTTGCCGCAACCGCCTGGATCACCGTTCTACAACGAATCCTGCACGTCCGCAGAGAACTCAGGAGGAACTGATGGCTTCAAGGAACGGCAAGGCCCCGCGCCGCGACGACAAGGTGCGTGTGGCACTGATCGGCGTCGGCAACTGCGCGAGCTCGCTCGTGCAGGGCGTCGAGTACTACAAGGACGCCGATCCCGAGGAGTTCGTCCCCGGGCTGATGCACGTCGACCTCGGCGGCTACCACGTCCGCGACGTCGAGTTCAAAGCGGCCTTCGATGTCACCACCGACAAGGTCGGCAAGGACCTCTCCGAGGCGATCTGGGGGCACCCGAACAACACGATCAAGTTCTCGGACGTGCCCAAGACGGGCGTCACCGTCTCGCGCGGCATGACGCACGACGGGCTCGGCAAGTACCTCTCCGAGGTCGTGACGAAGGCCCCCGGCGAGACCGACGACGTTGTCGGGATCCTGAAGGAGACCGGCACCGACGTCGTCGTCAACTACCTTCCGGTCGGCTCCGAGGAGGCGACCAAGTGGTACACGGAGCAGGTTCTGGCGGCGGGCTGCGCGATGGTCAACTGCATGCCGGTCTTCATCGCCAAGGAGAACTACTGGGACAAGCGCTTCAAGCAGGCCGGCGTTCCGATCATCGGCGACGACATCAAGTCGCAGGTCGGAGCGACGATCACGCACCGGGTCCTGATGAACATCTTCCGCGACCGCGGCGTGCGCGTCGATCGCACCTTCCAGCTGAACTTCGGCGGCAACTCCGACTTCCTGAACATGTTGGAGCGCGAGCGGCTCGAGTCGAAGAAGATCTCGAAGACCTACGCGATCAAGTCGACCCTCCCTTACGAGCTGGAGGAGAAGAACATCCATGTCGGCCCCTCCGACCACGTGCCGTGGCTCGAGGACCGCAAGTGGGCCTACATCCGGCTCGAGGGAACGTCCTTCGGCGATGTGCCGCTGAACGCCGAGCTGAAGATCGAGGTCTGGGACTCGCCGAACTCGGCAGGCGTCGTGATCGACGCCGTACGGCTCGCGAAGCTCGCGCTGAACAAGGGCATCGGCGGCACACTCGGCGGCCCGAGCTCCTACCTGATGAAATCGCCGCCGGTGCAGTACGACGATGACGAGGCGCGCGAGAGGACCGAGGACTTCATCCGCGAGCACGCGCGCAAGGGCGCCGAGAAGCCCGCGAAGACGAAGACCAAGGCCTGAGGCTCAGGCAGGGCTAGACTCGGGGCCGATGGGCCTGCGCGTCTGCCTGGTCACGCCGTTCGCCTGGTCGCGCCCCCACGACGTCAACGAGCACGTGGCGGGAATCGCGGACGGGCTGCGCGCCCTCGGGCACTCGGTGACGGTGCTCGCTCCCTCGACGCGCGCGGCCGACCTCATCGCCGGCCGGCGTGCGCTCCTCGACGGGGGCGGTGAGGAGGTGATCGCGCTCGGGCCGGCGGTTCCCGTCTCGCGGCGCAGCCGGATCGGTGTGCCGGTCGGCGCCCGGGCGAACCTCACGCTCGCGCTTGCCAGGGGCGCGTACGACGTCGTCCACGGTTTCGAGCCCGGGTTGCCGAGCCTCTCGTACCTCGCGTTGCGCGACTCGCGCGCGCTCGCGGTGGCGACGTTCCTCTCGCCGGAGCGGCTCGGCTATCCGCCGGGCCGTGCACAGCGCGAACGGCTGCTCGGGCGGATCGATGCGCTGGTTGCGACCTCGGAGGCGACCGCGGAAGCCGCAAACCAGCGGCTGCCGGGCGACTACCGGGTGCTCAGCACCGGTGTCGACACGGAGCTCTTCCGGCCCGGCGAGAAGCGCCGACTGGTGATGCTCGAGTGGCGACCCGGGGAGCGGCCATTGCACCGGGCGGTGTCGAGAGCGCTGCGGCAACTACCCGACTGGGAGCTCGTCCTGCTACGGACGAAGCCGCTTGCGGGCAGGCCGACGGTTTCGCGCTCCCTCCGCGGTCGCGCACGCGTGCGCACGCTGCGTGACGGCCCCACGCGGGCCACGCTCCTGAACGAGGCGGCGATCTTCGTCCCCGCCTTCGACGGCCTCGACCGCGTGACGCTGGAGGCGGCCGCGGCCGGAGCGGCGATCGCCTCGCCGACCGGCGTTCGCGAGCAGCCCGAGCTGGCGGCTGCCGAGGTGATGCGGCTCGCCGAGGACGAGGCCTACCGCGAGCGTCGCGGAGCCGAGGGGCGAGTCGAGGCCGAGCGCCAGAGCTTTGCAGCAGTCGCGCGCGAGCTCGACCAGATCTACCAGGGGCTCACCGGCAGGCGCCGGGCCGAGCGGGTAGCCGATCCGCTCGCTGGCCGCGAGTGGGTGGTCGCAGACCTGCACCTGCACACCTCGTGGTCGCACGACTGCCAGATCCCTGTCGCCGACCTGCTCGACCAGGCCGAGGAGCAGGGCCTCGGTGCGCTCGCCGACACCGACCATAACGTCTTCGGCGGCGCCCTCGAGGCCGCCGAGCTCGCGCGCGACCGCGACCTCGTGCTGATCCCCGGCGAGGAGGTCAAGACCGAGGACCAGGGTGAGGTGATCGGGCTCTTCCTCACCGAGGAGATCCCTCGCGGCCAGTCGTTCGGCGAGACAGTCGCCGCGATCCGGGCGCAGGGCGGGATCGTCTACCTCCCCCACCCGTTCGACCGGTTGCACGCGATCCCGGAGCCGGCGACGCTGCACCGGCACCTGGCCGAGGTCGACGTGCTCGAGGTCTACAACGCGCGGCTGCTCTTCGAGGCCTACAACGAGGAAGCGCTCCGGTTCGCGCGCAAGTACGACCTGCTCATGGGCGCCGGCTCCGACGCGCACGTGCTCCAGGGAGTGGGCACGGGAGCGGTGCGAATGCGCGCGTTCGCAGGCCCCGAGGACTTCCTCGTCAGCCTGCGCACGGCTCAGGTGCTGCGCCGGCCGCGCTCGCTGCTCTACCTGCAGTCGCTCAAGTGGGCAGCGCAGGCCAAGGAAAGAGTGCGCTAGGCGAGAACAGGGTCCTTCCCCTGATGCCAGCCGTGACCGACGAAATCTTCGAGAAGTACCTGCAAAAAGCGATCGCCGAGATCAACGATCTCGGGGACGAGATCGGGCGCGCCGCGGGGGAAGGCCGCGTGCCGGTGCTGGGGTCCGGCCATCCGCTCGCGGACGTCTTTCTCTTGAAGCAGGAACCGCAGCCCGCGGAGGTGCAGGAAGGCGTCGCGTTCTACGGCCGCGCGGGGCAGGCGGTGCTGAAGTCCCTGCAGCGGCTGCACGTGGATCCGATGGCGATCTACGGGACGAACGCCCTCAAGTTCGCCGGGGGCGACCCCGAGGAGGCACAGCCGTGGCTCGCGCGCGAGCTGCACATCGTCCAGCCGAAGCTGGTGGTCGTAATGGGCGAGCCCGCGCTCGCGTTCCTGAACGGGCTCGAGTTCCCGCTGGCCGACGCGCTCGAGCCCACACTCGGCGAGCTGCAGCGGTTCACGCCTACGATCCAGGCGCTCCACGTGCCCGACATCGACCAGTCGCTCGACGAGCAACCTGCCAAGACGAAATTTTGGAACGCGTTCAAGACGCTGGGCCCCTGGTGGGCCGAGCTTCCTCCCTACTAACACCGCGGACGGCGGCGTTCGTCGCGCTTGCCGCCGCGGTCGGCACCTACTACGGAGTCCATCAGTGGCTCTTCGACCTGCCCCTTTGGTGGACGATCGCCTGGCTCTCCGTCGTGGTCATCGCGGCGGTCTTCGGGCTCGTGTACCTGGCGTTGCCCCTCTGGCGCGCGCCCGCACTCTGGCTCTTGATTGCGGCAGTCGGCTTCGGGGCTCTGGCCGCTGTGCTCCACGCGGCGGGGGCCGGGCCGGTGGCGAACTTCGCGAAGCTCGCTGCGATGACCGCGATCGGGTGGTGCTTTCTGCGCTTCTTCGAGGAGCTGAGCTGGGTCGTGCTCGTCGCCGTGATCGTGCCCTGGGTGGACTCGTACTCGGTCTGGCGCGGGCCCACGAAGACGATCGTCTCCGAGAAGCCCGAGGTGTTCTCCGCGCTCTCGATCACATTTCCGGTTCCGGGCGTGGAGGGCGGCGCGAAGCTCGGCCTGCCCGACTTGCTCTTCTTCGCGCTTTTCCTCGGCGCGAGCGCTCGCTTCGGGCTGCGCACCTTCTGGACGTGGCTTTGCCTGACAGCCTCCCTCGGAGGCACGATCGCCCTCGCGACCGCCTTCGACGTCGACGGCCTGCCCGCGCTGCCGCTGCTGTGTCTCGGCTTCCTGGTCCCGAACGCGGATCTCCTCTGGCGGGAGGTCCGCCCGAAGCTCAGCCGCTCGCGCTGAGCCGCCAGAGGTCGCCGTCTTCCTCGGACGAGACCCATACAGCGCCCGCGGCAGCGGCGATCGCGATCGGGCTCTTCCCGACCTCGATCGTCCGCCGTACGGAGTTGCTGGCCGGATCGACCACCGAAACGGTGTTCGCGTCGATGTTCGGCACCCAGAGCTCGCCGGCGATCGCAGCGCTCGCAAGCGGGTTGGCGCCGACGGTCACCGTCGCCGTCACCGTGAGCGTCGCCGGGTCGAGCCGGTAGACCTTGCCGGTCTCGCTCGAGATCCAGAGGGAGTCGCCGAGCCGCGTGATCCAGTCGGCGGTGGGCACGGCGACGCTGCCGGCGACCCGGTTCCTCGCGGGGTCGATGCGAATCACGCGGCCCCGGCCGAAGTCGGCGACCCAGACCGAGCCGAATGCAACGGCCACCCCGTTCGGGCGGCCGCCGATGCGGATCGTCTTGATCACCTTGTTCCGCTTCGGCCCGATCCTGCTGACCGTGCCCGCGTTCTCGTTCGTCACCCAGACCGCCCCGGCCCCGTAGGCGAGCGCGTAGGGACCGCTGCCGACCCGGATCCGAGCCTGCCGCTTGTTCGTCCTGGCGCTGAAGCGCGTCACCTGATCGGCGAAACGGTTCCCGACCCACACGCTGCCGGAGCCGACGGTGAGGCCGAGCGGGTTGCCGGGTGCTCCGAGCTTCGCCTTGACGCGAACGGCTGCGGGATCGATGCGGACGACGCGATTCAGTACCGGGTCCGTCGCCCACACCGACCCGGCGCCGGACACGACGAACGCCGCGTGCACGCCGATGTGCAGCTTGGCCGGCGCATCCGCGCTCGCGGCGCTGCCGCAGGCGACCGCGACCGCGAGCACGAGCACGGCGAGTGATCGACGGAGTAGACTTACCACAACCTTGCGGCACATTACCACAAGCTTGCGCTAATGCCTGAATCCGGACCCGACACGATCCTGCTCGACCTGTTCCGCACCAACCAGGTTCGAGAGCGCCTCATCACCTCCGCCCTCGAGGGCCTCGAGCTTCCGCCGGAGGACTACCCGATGTACGTGATGATCGGCGCCGAGGGGCCCTGGACACCGACCGCCTTCGCCGCCAGGTTGGAGATGCCGCTCTCGACCGTGCTCTTCCGCATCGGGCGCCTCGAGAGCCGGGGCCACGCCGAGCGGATCCCGAACCCGGACGACCGCCGCTCGTACCTCGTCCGCCTCACCGACGAGGGCCAACGTCTCCTCCGCCAGGCCCGCCCGCGCTTCCGCGCGTACGCCGAGGCAGTGGAGGCCCGGCTTGGCGAAGAGCGGATCGGACAGCTGCGGGACGGGCTCACCGACCTGCGCGAGGCGGTCGAGCAGGAGCTCAGCCGCGAGTGAGCAGAGCGACCGCCTCGACGTGCGGCGTGTGCGGGAACATGTCCACCGGCCGCACCCGCTCGAGCGCGTAGCCCCACTCGGCTCCGAGCTCCTTCACGTTGCCGGCCAGCGTGGTCGGGTTGCACGAGACGTAGACGATCTTCGAGGGTTCGAGGCGCCCGAGCCGCCGGAGCGCCTTGTTCGAGAGCCCCGCCCGCGGCGGGTCGACCACCACGACGTCAGGCGGCCCCGCCCGGTCGCGCAGCTCCTCGAGTGACGCTCCGACCTCGCCGGCGAAGAAGGCCGCGTTCGAGATCCCGTTCAGGTCGGCGTTCTCGAGCGCGCAGGCCACTGACTCCTCGGAGACCTCCACCCCCCACACCGTCAGCGCCTTAGACGCAAGCGTCAGCCCGATCGTCCCGATGCCGCAGTAGAGGTCGTACACGGTCTCGTTGCCGGACAGCGCCGCGTACTCGCCGGCGAGCGCGTAGAGGCGCTCGGCCATGCCGGTGTTCGTCTGGAGAAACGCGTTTGGACGCACCCGGAAGCGCAGCCCGCAGAGCTCCTCCTCGATCGCGTCCTCGCCCCAGAGGAGCGTCGTCGGCAGATTCGTCACCTCGGCCGGCGTGTCGTTCACTGCCCAGTGGACCGAGCGAACCTCCGGGAAGCGCCGCAGGACCTCGACGAACTCGTCGCGATCGAACTTCTCTCCCGCCGCGGTCACGAGCTGTACGAGCGCCTGGCCGGTGTTGCGCCCCTGCCGGATCACGAGATGCCGCAGGTAGCCGGTGTGCTCGGCCTGGTCGTAGGCCTCGAGCCCCTCCGCGCGCGCCCAGTCGCGC
>Ga0126308_10000725_pt1 | contig 11775 bp, 10 predicted proteins | sample Plot55_FD_92533 | JGI IMG/M metagenome (GOLD analysis project Ga0126308, IMG submission 92533) | Serpentine soil microbial communities from UC McLaughlin Reserve, CA, USA - Plot55 | ecosystem: Environmental > Terrestrial > Soil > Grasslands | place: USA: UC McLaughlin Reserve, Lake County... | reverse complement strand
AGATTCTTTCCCTTAATACTATTAGTTATTTGCTTCATACTTTCTCTTAGATCAGAGACGCTCTTTATGTAAAAAAGGGCACTAACCATTATACCTCCAGCCACTGCAGGGGCAACAAAGTCAGCATAGTTAAAACCATAGTGGGGAATAAAGTCATTTCTACCGGTAGAAGGGCTGCCAGATGGACTATTTTTGCTTATACTGCTTTGTGTAGTCAGTAATGATAGAGAACCGGATTGAAGAGTAGGATTAACAGTGGATGATATCACCCCAAGAGAATTACCTCTTTGTTCTGCTAGCCATATATTACCCTCAGAATCTGAGGTTATCCATTGAACAAACGGAGTTGGAGAAGGAATATCTACTTCCTTATGCTCGCCTGTTCGAGGATCTATTACTGCTATTTTATTTATAGTGTGTTCAGCAACCCATAGGTTTCCGTATTTATCCATGGCCATTCCAAATGGCCTACCATTTGGATTGAGAGATGAATATCTTTTATTGAATGTTTTAAGTATTGGATTGAAAACTGATACTGCATGTCCTTCATGTTCTGAGATATAAATGTCGCCAGTTACAGGATCAACTAGCAAACCAGTAGGATCTTGGAGTGTATTATTTGTTCCTTTAGGACTATATTCAACAATTTTATAGTTTTTGGTTGGATCTATATTTGCTATTTTTCCTGTACCTTCTGTAATCCATATTTGACCTGTTTGCCCGCTATCTATTGTGATACCTAATGCTGTTGCTTTTGGAGTTGGCAAATGAAATGCTGTAAAATTCTTTGTCTCAGGGTTGAACCTCAATATGCTATTTGTAGTTATGGACGTTAGCCATATATGATTACTATTGTCTGTAGCAATACCTGATACTACGAAATCACCATTTGGAATTTTGTATAACTGATTTGTACCAGAATTTGGATCATAGTGTACAAGACTTTTCTTCAGAGGTTCAGCATACCAAATTTGATGATCGTTGTCCAAAGCCATAACAGTTACAATACTAGTACCGTTAAGCTTATGTTCTACGAAGTTATTTGAGTTTAGCTTAAATTCAAATATTCTCCCACTATTAATTACTGTATCACCAACCCATATTACATTACGGTAATTATCATACAGAGGATACAGTGGTTGACTGTTGTTATCAGGTATTTTAAATTCTTTTATGTTAAACTTCATTTGATCCAAGCTAGGCTTTACAAATAAGTTATAGATTGCAACAAGATTAAGTGAATTTGCTTTATTCTGGAATGCTTCGATTTGTACTTGCCACTTACCTGGAAGACCAAAAGCAGCATTGGCAGAGAATATTCCTTTAGAGATTCTTGTAGTGTCTACTTCCATTGGTCCTATTCCTTGTTCGATCTGAGTTAATTTCATCTTTACAGACTTTATATCTATAGGATTTTTATTTTGATCTAAAAATGATATTACAAAATTATTCTTGCCAGGAGTAAATGGATCTACTGATAGATTTATTCTTGTCGCATTATCTAAAAATTTTGTAGAAGTGAATATCTGATTTGCTGTAGTATTTGTTGAAGGTAAAGTCTGAGCCTGTGCTTGTATTTGCTGCTGTTCATGTTGTCGTAATTGGCTTTGGAATTCGCTAGCTGGTAGACCTGTATTAACTAATAGCGCTACAGCCACAAGCAAAAGAATTCCGATAATAGCTTCAGCCTTTGTGCTTCTACTCAACCTTGAAACAGGAGAATTTTTTTTGGAAGTATATGAATTGGGTGAATCAGCAGAAGAGAAAGAATATGGTGATGATGGCCCTTCTTTTTTATAGCCGCTCTTACCTGATTTCTGCGAGGCAGGTAGCTCTTGTCGATTTTTATTTTCTATAGGGTAATTTTCAAGTCCATCGTTACTAATAACTTTAGCAGATGATAATGACGCTGATGTTGATGAAACACCTACCAAGCCCATAATGGCACCTTTCAGTGCCTGTCTCTGGATAACCATCTGATTATATGCTCCTATGCCAATCATTATTCCTGCAAGAACTAGTTTTGCTAGAAGCTCCTTTCCATAGAATGATGCTAAGGTTAAATCAAGATTATCTTCAAGCATGTATAACAGAAATGGTCCAGTAATTACTATTATTCCCAAGATAACTACAGGAATAGTAGAAAACCTTGGAATTATAATTGATAATACTGCAGCTTTAGTATATTGATCCAGAGGTGCCTGCTTTATCTTTGGAACTACTATAAAGCCTAGATATACTACACCACCAATCCATACAGAGGCCGCTAGATTATGGATAAAGTCTACTATAACAGGTATAGTGTTACCGGTAGCAGAGCCATGTCCTACCAAAGTGGTAGTCACAAGTATTGCAAGGCCCAATACAAAAATGCTTAGAACTTCTTCCTTGGATGGAACAGCCAAATTTACCTTCTTCTTTAACTTTCGATATACCAACACTGCAATAGCAAGTAACACAAAAGACTCAAACATTCTAACAGCCCACACGGTACCAAACTTTGTGGCAATAGCGTCACCTATTCCGGAGTTGATAGAATAAGCATAAACATAAATCATGCCAACATTAGACACTACTAATATAATTGAGCCCAATACTACGAGCTTTATCAGGCTTCTATCAATTTTATTTTTTGTTGCAGCAAAAATGCTGTTCAACCAATCGATTTTAGAAGTAGGGTTCCACAACCATAAAGTTGCAAATGCTGCACCAACAACTATTACTTGACCTACCAATGTAGGAAACCTAGCAACGGCTTCAGGTAATGAAAGCTCACCATATGCAGAAGAAGTAGTTGAAGAACTAGGCTGAGTACTTGAACCAGCATTAGAAACTGCTGCACCCTCACCCACTCCAAAGACGAAAGCATTGTCCGTAACATGGCCATCTATTTGTGAAAGCATCTTTGTAGAGACAGTATATACTCCATCTTTAATACCAGGAGGAAGGCTAACAGTTAATGCCGTCTGATCTCCATTAAGATATTGTATGTCCTTATTGTCCACCTGCTTTCCGTCTGGACCTATAACAGTTATTTTACTGAATTTCAAGTCAACTGGCTCGCTTAGATGAACTTGCACTTTAGTAGGTGCTGATTTTAAAGTTTGAGATGGCGATGGATTGCTATCTATTACAAAAGCATGTGCATAAGATTTAGGAATAGCCGGTATTAATGAAAGTAGTATAATAGAAATGGCAACAATTATGACAAAGGCACAAATAATCTTGGAGTGAGAATACTGGCCACCAAATCTGCCATACATTGATTAAAAACCTCTATATAGTATCATGAATTTATAGTATTTGACATTTCTAGTACATTCGACGAATGTACCACAACATTAATACTTTGATAATACGCAACTTTCATTTGTAAGTAGAGGTAAATACGTAGCCTGACAGCCTCAAGAGAAAAATTTGACTTTTTGTCGCCATTTATGATAGCAATTAGCATAACAGTAGTTACTGTTATTATTATTTTTTCATCTTATAGCATTATGCCAGCATATGCTCATATCTCAAAAACATTTGGTAATATCACAATCGAAGTAGGTTGGAGTAATGAGCCACCTCTAGCTGGTCAGATAAATAATGCTATAGTACAGGTAAACAAAACAAGTGGCAGTAATTCTGTTCTAGTAAGAAATGCATTGTCAGAAATGGACACTTTGGTCAAATATGGTGGTGTCACTAAGTCCATTGATTTTGAACCATCAGAAGAATCAGAAGGAATGTATGAAGCACAGATAATCCCAACAAGGATAGGATCTTATGATGTGATTTTAAATGGAACAATCCAAGGACAAAGTATTCCCAATGCTGAAATCCCGCTTGACGATGTTGAGAGCCCACAAAAGATATCTTTTCCTGATTCCAGTGAGAGTGGAACGAGTGCTGCGAGTCCTCCTGATACTCAGAATGCCAATACTAGGATTGGAACTCAAGTCGAGGCCATATTGAGCCAATTGGCAGATGATATCAATACAAATAAAGATAATATAGATAAGTTGACTAAAAATGATGCTAATATACAGAAATCATTCCAAGACTTTAAAAATAGTGCAGATAGGTCGTACATGATAGGAATAATAGCAATAGGTGTTGGAGCAGCAGGAATACTTATAGCATCTGCAGCATTTTCTAGAAAAAAATATTAATAACTAGGGCATTATGCCAGACTATTTATTTTTATACTTAATTTATTCATAACCTATTGACCTAGGCTGTTAGTATCTTCTTTAAAAAAACAATATCTAACAATAAAGTAAAAGCTAAGTGCGTGGTGTTGTTCCTTATCATGTCAAGCTGAAATATCTTATTGAGGACCCATCGATATAGATATCATCCTATGATGATGTCTTTTCACTTCGTCTTTTATCATATCTGCTACCACAACAAAAATTACCGATAATAAAATGGGAATCGTGTAATAGTCATTATTTTGTATGCTTTAATAAGACCAATTTCAAACTGTTAATTTTTAAAAAATTTCCTTTCTCCTATTTTGGTTTTCTTAAACGTTATCAAGAGTAAAGCCATAGAACCACCTAACAATAACGTTGTTGTCAAGCCAGAAGAAAATTCTGGTACAACAACATATCCTCTCGCTATTCCACTTCTTGTAGTATCAGGAGCAGCAGTTAGCTCTCCTCGTACTATTCCCTTGACATTAACCTCTATTTGATATATTGCATCAGAAGGAAAAGTTACTGTTTGAGAATCCGAAGCATTTGTTGCTGTGAGATTCTCTTTGCTTAGTAATTGAGTGCCATTAGAATTGAGGATAATAAAACCATACAATACGTCTGCGTTCAAAGGCTCACCAGAAAATGCATCAGAGAAATTTATATTGATAGTGGATTGTGTGTCTGCAGCCAGTCTTTTTGGCTCCCATGAGACAGAAGCGTGAATTCCTCCTGTATCTGTAGTAAGATCTGAAGACGTTGATTGGTTAGCATTTCCCTGAGTACGGGGTAACAAACTAAACGACATGAAATTGATATTTGGTTGTGAGCTGCTTCCAACAGTGCTATTACTTGTACTAGCATCACCAGCAGTACCTACGGTACCGTTAGCTCTATTATTAGTCAAATTAGCTGCCATTTCAAGAATTTGATTCTTGTTAATAAGGTAGTGCACTACAGTTGCATTAGGCGAACTGAAAGGATCTATTGCCAACGCTGTTCCGACAAGTGGTTGGCTATTTACAACTGCTGTAAAAGTCGCAGCAGGAGAACTAGAGGCATTAATTGCTTTAAGAAACGTATTTGGAAGTTTTATCTCCTCGTGAACAAAAATATTTTGTTCTTGAATTCTTGTAGTATTCCAATTAAAGGGCATAGACCAAGAGATATCTTGTTTTTGAGGGTTATAATCAAAACCTTTAATCTTATCATAATATGAAATTAGCGTGCTATTGTATTTCTGACCATTGTAGGTCAAGTTATGATATGTTATATCACCAATACTGAGATAGGAATCAAACCTTGGCGCATCCTCTGGTTTGAAAATATTTCTAACATTATCAATCCCGAAAATCCTAACCCCAATATGGTAGAGTCCCCCATCTGTCAGAATGGGCCCTCTAACATTTACGGTTCCACCAGGATCTGCAATAAGAGCACTTAGAAAGGGGTCTCGGTCACCAAGCAGCTGGAGTGGTCCTGTTTCTGTGGGCTCAACTTTTATAGTTAGCAATCCACTTGGTGCTTGGAAAAAGTCGAGCAAAAGAGGTCTGCTATCTGGAGGAGCGTTGGCTTTTCTGATAGCTATTTCATACGTCACAAATTTTATAGTTTGGTTGTTTCTGGCATCAAATAAGCGGAACTGAAGAAAGGCGTTCTGCTTTGATTCAGTTGTCAGAATAGGTGGACTAATCTTTACAAAAAGACTAGCCTTTCTGTCGCCTACCGTAGCGGGAGGAAGATTTTCGGCAGTAAGGCCATCTGCATAGGCCTTTTGTAAGAAGATAGAGTATTCAGATATGTAAAAAGAGGACAAAATAATGATTGCAAGTATACTTACAACTAATAATAGTGGAACAAGTAGAAAAACATGATAAGAAGAAGTAAAGTCCATTTTCTTTTATCCCCTAGTTATTTCAAGAGAATCAATTATCTGCTGAACTACTGGTAAATATATAGCATATTCTTGAATAGGCTGTGAATATGATAGAGTGTATATCTTATCCCCTTTAATTGTCCATACATTCATAGATTGAAATTGAGGTATAGTAGGAGATTTTATTGACGGATCAATAAATGTATAAACTATTCTATGTGCAGGATTATTTGCAAAAGTGGTTTTGTTTGATTCAATTAAATCAAAGTTAGGCAATGTAGAATTAGCTAGATCAAGGTTTTGTTTTGTCAATGAGTTAAGTGTAGTAATGGGTGACGTCGAATTATAGTGGGAGGACATATTTGCAATAGATAACGTTATGAAAGAAGTGGAAGGACCATGCCAATGGATGCCACTGGTATTACTGCTGCCTGTTATATTCGGAAAAAGTATTTCAATTACCATAGAGCTGTCCGATGATTTTTTAAGAATTGGCTCCCAACCAGACGGGTATAAAAATTTGATACCTGCACTATGGTTATTATAAACAGCGAATTTTATTTTAGTTGCTGGTATGGTTAGCGTCGCATCCAAATTATTAAGATGCTGACTGAAAGCGAATAAAAATAAGGAAAGTGCAATATTGATAGACCAAATTCTTGGCGACAAGATCTTATTTTTTTGCAATAGCAGTTATGTGATCAACATTTGTGTGTAGCTTAATATACTTTTTTGATTCTGTATATGCATTTATAAGCCTGGTCCAAAGAAAGATACAATCCGCATGATATTAGCAGTATTTGGTAATTCAGTTCTGCTATTATTATCCATATTGATTTTCCAGGCATTTATTCCTATTATCTCGTCAGCATTTGCACAAGAAGTAATTACTATTCTACCTGGCTCTACTGATAAGAATAGACCAAGGTTTCTTGATATTACTTTTTATCCAATAGAGAAGGGAAAAGAGTTAACATGGTTTAACGATGACAATGTTGGGCACAAAATAATCATAAATTCAATAACAGAAGACAATAAGACAAAATTGTTAACTGAGTCTGAAATTATAAAGCCAGGAGATGCATTTACATACATATTTAAAGATGAAGGTATTTACCATTTCTTTTCTTCCGCTTACCCATGGATTAAAGGAACAATATTTGTAAGTGATGATATCTCAACAGTAACAAAAACTGATTCAAAAAATGATATTGACGTCCAATTATCGTGGGCTCCGTCTTCTCCAATACCAGGGCAGGAGACCCATTTCAAGATTATATTTATCAACAAAGAAACCGAAGAAAATCAAAAGCATATAGATTACAGATTCTCAATCTATGACTCAGATGGTAAGAAAATAGACTTGCAATCACCACATTCAGGGTGGGGCGTTGAATCTGCATCTTACATATTTGAAAGGGAAGGAGAATTCAAACCCATGATATCTATCTTTAGTGTAGATTTCATTCCAGTGGAGATTGGTTCAACAGAATTTGAATTAACAACAACATCTGCTCCATAGGATGAAATTTTCTCTAATTTACTGCATACAGCGAACCATCGCCTGATTATCAATGATACAGTTTGCTGCCATCTTCATACTTGATAAAGAGCCTCCTATGACAAACTCCATTGCTTGTGTTTGATTCATTGCTGTTTCCTGAGAGCCCATATTTAATAATGACAGTTGTATCTCTGCTAGGTTTATCTGATCAAGCGCCGCTTCTGTATTACCTTCCATTAATGATCTATCAGCTGCCTTTAGATGGAAACTTGCTGATTCCATCATGGGAGCTGTCATGTTCCCTGAACTGGCTGGAGTAGTTTGTGCTAAAGTCGAACGAATAATAACTAACCCATCTCTTTCTATTTCCGTTATTATAACTACTCCTAATAATAATACTGAAGCAACGCTAAGGCATACTATTAAACTTTGCACCATGCGACTATATAGATAGCTTTCACTTATAACAATTCTCCATTCGAAGCTAATATCAGATGCAATATAAAAATTCCGTTAAAAGAAAGAAATCCTTACACTACAGCTGCTCTTGCAACTACTTCTGAAAGTGCTGGATGAATATGAATGGTTCCAGAAATGGAATCAATTGTACTATCAGACTTGTAATAATTTATGCTCATATTTTTCAAGTCTTATTTAAGACCTACTCCTGCTACTTGTGGTGAAGAAAATATTGCATGAGGTACTGCATAATATTTAATAACATTTTTTCTATAGAAGAAATAATGTTGTTATATACATACTGGGCCTCATTGTTTACATTGTGTTTGAATATTATAACGCCCTTAAGTAATATTTCTAGACAATTAAAATTCTGGGCTGAACTATACCATCTAACTATCTACTATTTATACTGAAGAATTCGGATATTTAATACAACATCTTATTATACCACAGTCTTCTCTCTTGGATAATTTCGTAATTGCAAAATGAAATACAATAAGGGGTGCAAACACAATCAATGTTAATATTGCAAGGTTGTAGCTATGAAGATATAGCAGATATGAGATTATGCCTATACATGTCATAACTTCAATCCAAGTGCAAGTGCAGAGTTGCAGAGCCAATATATTTCAGGTTCATATGAATCCAAGTACAATATGATCGAGGTGTTTGATTACTCTTGTTCCAAATTTGATCCAAATTGACCGCTTATAATATTGTCGAAGTTTATCTTACCCCTTATACAAATACGAATAATAGACTGCTGTAGTATAAAATAAAAGTATAATGTCTGTTGATATTAGTAATATATTAGTATAATATAATAATACGTTATCCATGTCTAAATTCCTCGATGTTCACTCATTGACTAATGTGAACGAGGGTACGATAAGAAAACTTCAAGGAGCTCCGTCAGATGAATTTGGAGTTAGGCAGCTAAATGTGCTTTATAATAGGGCAGCCGATCTCTGCTTTTGCTTTCTTGAAGCTCCAAACAGAGAGTCAGTAGAAAAGCATCATAACAAGTACAATGTCAAGTGTGACTGGATTACAAAAGTACAAACGCTTGTTTAAAAGATCTACAATGAAGCTGTTTCATACCGAAGAGAATATTTAATAGTCATAATATGTGAACCCAGACAATTACATGAAGAATTGCTGCGAATACATTTTATTTATGTGACCAACTGATTAATTGTCTTATGTTGTCACCGACCACCTACCATTACTGTCATATTTCCACGAAGTGCAGATAATATCTGCTCTGCGTTAGCTAACATCGTCATAGCTCCAGTGGTATTACCGGCCTGCATCTCAGTTTGGGCCTGGGTTACACTGGTTTCTGCTGAATCCACTATAGTCATAAGGTTTCGGCAGACAGGGAGTCTTTCATTACAAAGTGGGCCCACTATAGTCCTCATATCGTCCATCTGCTCCAACCTCAAAGGTTGGCCTATGCCTACTGCTAGCCGGAAATTAGTATTTGTTATTACTAAGAGTGGAAGTAGGATACTACAACAAAAAACTATCGATAAAAAATTGGATGGATTCATTATTTTCATTGTAAAAACTTACTTGATTGTTTTATTTATATGATCCGATGCATGAATAATATTTTTGTTATGATGTTATCCGTATTTGGATTATATTTGGATTATATTTGGAAGTAATTTGGACAAATGTATGTTACAATAAACTGAGTATGAATGCTAGATGAACAGAAGGATTATTGAGTCAGATCTACAAAATCAAAATAGCCTGCAGATAGCTACATTTGCTGCAGGATGTTTTTGGGGAGTTGAAGAAGCCAGTACCTCAGTTTATCGTTTGCGTAAGGAATTTTCTTAAATATTATAATATCTAATACAAAACGCATAGATATTGTCATGCAAGGGTATATGCCTTCGTCATAAAGCACAAAAGCCGCAGGCAGTGTCTTATGGTAGGTATGCTGCAGGACAGAAGCGATGTCAAACATGTGATATATTCATCCATTGGAACAACATATGGTGTCCATGCTGTGGATTTAGATTAAGAATACCTCCACGACAAGCAAAATATAAAAAAATATTTAGAGCAAAAGAACACCTTGAAATGACAATCTCGTCCATAAATTTTAAAAGGTGACTGTATGACGAGATCCCCTTTAATCTGGTTAAGACAAGAAGAAGAAGTATATTATTACTAGCGTCTTCTTGCTGTTATTGTATGTGTCTCCTCTACGTACCATCTAATAGTATCTTTAAACTTTGACCACCAGTCTAAAAATGAATCAGCGCTATCAGATTCAAATAACAAAAAACCATTATATTCTGTCCCCCATGCATGTATGTACTCACCTACAAGTTCAATACCAGAAGGTAAGCTATTTTTTAGGTTCTGCCATTCATCCTTAGCTCTTTCTGCTTCTTCTTTGTTCATAGCTTTAAATCTGTAAAATACCAAGAATGCAGTATTATAGTTGCCATGTTGCAGGAAGAATGTTGCCGTAGTATAAAAAGTTAGTTGGCTGTAGCCCCTGTCTTCATTGTTAAAAACTAAAACTAACTCTATAGTCCTTCTTCATTTACCATTGGTAATATTTTGTTTACAATAATATTTTCATGATCTGCCTCTATATCGAATGATGCCGAAAGGATAGGATATTCTTTATTCTCTAGGGTTATCGTAACCCTCTTTATTTTTTGATACAATGTAAATGAGTATATTGGTTTGCCAAGTTTTAATTCAAAATCCTTTCTAGTATTCATCCTTAAAACTGATTGCATAGCATACATTTCTATTTCACTTGGTGTTAATAATGGTGTCAGACCTCTTCTGTATCTTGATATAACTTGGTTTCCCATCTTGTTGGAGATTCCTACGAACCTAATGATCTTATCAGACTCTATTATTCTACTACAAAGACTGTCCAAACGCTTTTCAGTCTCGTCCACTATCTACATTATGGTTAATGAGTAATATCAGTATGCAGATACTGCCAAAGGAATCTAATCTAATTAATCATTTATTCCATGCATAAAGCTAAAAGCTATTATTCCCACTAAAAATAGGCAGTTTCAGGTCATGCCAAGGGATATGGCTGCAGCTGCGAGGGTAAATAATAGCATAGATTGCATTTGTTGTTGTCTTGCTATTCTTAACCTTTCTTTGAATTCTAAATTATGCAGTCTTGTTCTTAATCTGCAGCCACAGCATGGACACCACATGTTTACCCAGTTGATGAATATATCACAAATCTGACAACGTTTTTGACCTATAATATAACGGCCAGAACCAAAAGGTTGATGTGCTTTATGACGGATACATATGCCTTTGCATAATGCTGTCAATATTTCCAGTGTACTCTATAATATTTAAAAAGATTTTATGAGGATATTTTTTCATACATCAGCTGAAACAAAAGTTAAGACAGGAGAGATAATAGCTTAAAATACATTAAATTTAAAGCAAAAACTCCGCAAATCAGAAATAGGTGATAAGTATATTATTGAGTACCAAAAGTACATCATGACGATCTTGATTAAAATTATTGCTGCCATGACTACTAATACTACTATTGAAATAACGGCTATAAGAGAATCAAGCTTGGCATTATGTCGGTAGGGTGCTTCACATCAAATTACAGCATAATTAAATAGAGGAGATGCAAATATCTTCATTTCAATATACAAGTGACTACTATCACATATTGATTAATTATATAGGATAAGTAAGAGAATTGTTCTGAAAAGATCTTGAAATGGATT
>Ga0126308_10000724_pt1 | contig 11799 bp, 6 predicted proteins | sample Plot55_FD_92533 | JGI IMG/M metagenome (GOLD analysis project Ga0126308, IMG submission 92533) | Serpentine soil microbial communities from UC McLaughlin Reserve, CA, USA - Plot55 | ecosystem: Environmental > Terrestrial > Soil > Grasslands | place: USA: UC McLaughlin Reserve, Lake County... | reverse complement strand
CAGACGGATCTGCCCATCGCCGGCGTGCGCTGAACGGCCCGGGTGCGCTCGAGGGGCGCGTGCGGCTTTCGGCGCTACAGTGAGACGTAGGCGTAGCCCGACGGCAAGGGCTTCGTTAAGCCAAAAACGCCCCCGTAGCTCAGTGGATAGAGCAGCGGTTTCCTAAACCGCGTGCGCTGGTTCGATTCCGGCCGGGGGCATCCTCCCGAACCCGTGGAGGCCGTGCGTCGCTCCTTCGAGCAGCGCGCCTCGGTTTTCGTCGTATCCGAAAACCTTTCCGGCTCACCCGACGAGCGTGCGGCGCCTCGGCGCGCGTCGCGAATCGACCGGCGTTGCCTCTGATCCGCTGCTCCGGCTGTAGCTCCCAAAGCCGTTCACGGGTCGAAGTTGACGTTCCCCCCGACTGCGGGCATGCTGTCGCGTTCCGTTTTTGTCGTCCTTGGGGGGTTTTCTAGCCTATGAAGTCTCCGGTTCTCCGGCGGCTCCTGCGTGCCTTGCCCGCAGCCGCCGTTCTGGCCTTGCTCGCCGTTCCGTCTGTCCTCGCGGCAGGTCCACGGGGCGAAGGCGCCGCGCGCGACAAAAAAGCGTTCTTCGACGTCCGGCAGACGCCGGCGTCACAGAAAGAGCTCCGCGGCCGCGCCGCGAAGCTTCGCTCCGAGCCGCCCGCGGCCGCCGCGGCCCTCAAGGGGTCGCTCGGCGTCGAGGGCGTGCTCTCCCTCGATCCGCTCACGTCAACAGCCCGCGCGGTGGGCCGCACGGACGGGTTCCTGACGGGACCGAGCGGCGCCTCGGCGGCGTCGATCGCGCTCGACTACACGAGGCAGAACGCCGCGGCGCTCGGGTTGACGCAGCAGGCACTGTCGTCGCTCCAGCTCGTCCGCGAGTACACGTCGACCGACGGCACCAGCCATCTGTTCTTCACGCAGTCGATCGGCGGCGTGACCGTGTTCGGCAACGGCCTCAAGGCTCACGTCACGAAGGACGGCCAGCTGATCAGTCTGGTCGGCTCGCCGCTCGCGGACCTCGCGACGGCCACCTCGTCGGCTCGGATCTCGGACGGCGAGGCGATCGCGGCCGCGAAGCGTGACGTAGGCCTCGTCACCGTGCCGCTCAGGGGCGAGTCGGCGAAGCAGGTCTACTTCCGCACCGTCGACGGTACGCGGATCGCATACCAGACGATCGTGGGCGCGGGCTCCGAGCTGTACCTGACCGTCGTCGACGGAACGAGCGGCGCGATCCTCTACCGCAACAGCCTCGTCGACTACGCCAACGGGCAGGTGCTCGACTACTACCCGGCGGCGCCGTCGGGCGGCACTCGTCACTCGGTCTCGCTCGACCAGTGGCTGTCGCCCGGAGCGAACACGCTCACCGGTCCGAACGTCCACGCGTACTCCGACATCGACGACTCGAACACCGCGTCGGCGGGCGAGGAGACGAACAAGGACGCGACGGGCAACTTCAACTACGCGTTCACCGAGTTCAACGGCAGCGCGTGCGTGAAGTTCGTGCCGTGCTCCTGGAACCCGAACCAGAGGCTCTCCTGGGACACGAACCGCAATCAGGGCACGACGCAGCTCTTCTTCTTCATCAACACGTTCCACGATCACCTGGCGGCCTCGCCGATCGGATTCAACGTCGCGGCCGGCAACTTCCAGGGCAACGACCCCGTTCTCGGCGAGAGCATCGACGGCGCGAACACCGCCGGCGGGCTCCCCGACGGGAACCACATCGACAACGCGAACTTCGGCACGCCTCCGGACGGGGACTCGCCGCGGATGCAGATGTACCTCTGGCACCAGCCGGGAACGAGGTTCCCGCAGGAGGATCCGTTCATCGCCGCGAGCGGCTCGGACGAGGCCGACATCGTCTACCACGAGAACACGCACGGGCTGTCGAACCGGCTTGTCGTGGACGCCAACGGCAACTCGACCCTCGGCGCCGGTCAGGCCGGCGCGATGGGCGAGGGCTGGAGCGATTGGTACGCGCTCGACTTCCTCGTCAACCAGGGGCTCCAGCCCGACACGGCCGCGCCGGGAGAGCTTCGCGTCGGCCCGTACGTGGGCTGGGGCAACGACCTGATCCGGTCGCAGCCACTCGACTGCCCGGTCGGCGGCGGCGGGTCGGCCTGCTCAGGCGGCACGTCCACCGGCGCCGGCGGCTACACCTACGGCGCCTACGGCAAGGTGGCGAACGGGCCTGAGGTGCACGCGGACGGGGAGATCTGGGGCGAGACGCTCTGGGATCTCCGCACCGCGCTCGGGTCGCCGACGGCCGAGAGCCTGGTCACACGTGCGATGGAGCTCTCGCCGGCGAACCCGTCGTTCCTGGACATGCGCAACGCGATTCTCCAAGCCGACATGGTCGCGGGCGGCGCCAACCACAGCACGATCTGGTCGACCTTCGCCGCACGCGGGATGGGCTACTTCGCCGGTTCGGTGTCGGGTGACGACACGAAGCCGGTCGAGAGCTTCAGCCTGCCGCCGGCGGCCGGCACACCTCAGGGCAAGCTGATCGGAGCCATCACCGACCAGGACACCGGCAAGGCGATCGCCCGTGCGACGGTCGCGTTCGGCGGCCATGCCTCCGGGTTCCCGGGCGACCTCCAGGCCGTGAGCGACTCCAACGGCCGGTACACGGTGAACAACATCTTCTTCGGCACGTACCCGAAGGTCTTCGCCGCCGGCCCCGGCTACGGCACGGTCGTGCTCTCGAGTCTGGCCATCGACAAGCCGACCACGACCCAGAGCTGGACGCTCCGGCGCGACTGGGCGGCCCTCGGCGGCGGCGGTACGGTCGAGGCCTTCAACGGGCCGGACTACACCGACTTCGGCTGCGGGCCGACCGGCGCGATCGACCAGTCGCTCGGCAACGGCTGGGGTAGTGACACCGATGTCGACGCGACGGCCACGGGCAAGGTGACACCGAAGTTCGTCACGATCAAGCTCCCGGTCGCCGTCAACATCGCCGAGATCGCAGTCGATCCGTCGAACACGTGCGGCGACGCCGGGAGCGCGGCGACGCACCGGTACACGATCGAGACCTCGGTGGACGGGCAAACGTTCAAGCCCGTCAACCAGGGCGTGTTCTACGCGGCGAACCGCGGCCACCTGAACACGGTCGCGCCGCTCGCGGCCGACGCCGTGTCGGGCGTCCGCTACGTCCGCTTCACGATGGTCAACCCGCAGGTCCCGGAGACAGGGGACAGCTGCACGAACGCTGGGAACTGCGGCGACAACGGCGTGCCCACGCGCTGCGGCCCGAACGCACCCAACCCGGGCAACTTCAGCGGCTGCACGTTCATGGACATGTCCGAGATCGAGATCTACGGCAAGGCGGCCTAGTCGCCCACCGGATCCGACGTGAGAAGGGCCGCTCCAAGCGGCCCTTCTTGCGTCGTTCCTCCGGGCCGCCGGATTTCGTCTGGTTCGCGGCCGTGCCCTCGAAGGCCCGGCCGGTGCGCGCTGCCCTTCGCCGCTTGCTGACGGCCGGTGGCGGATCGCTCGCGGCACACGCCCGCGCGGACCTTGCGCCGCCAGCTTGGAGAAGCCCTCAACGAGATTTCGCGTGCGACGACGACCGCCCTGCAGCCGCTACGCAGCTCTGCCTACCGACTGTCTACCAGGACGGGACGGAAACACAGGTTCAGGAGCGCTCTCAACGGGAGCCGGTTGCTTCTTGAGGCGGACCCGACGAACGGGTCGCAACGCACCGCACGGCCTCCCGATTAAATCTCTGGCTTCCTAAACCGCGTGCACAAGTTCGATTCTTGTCGGGGGCACTCTGAAAGCCTCTATCAGTCACGTTTTCGCTGCTTATGGGCGGATTCAACTGGGAACGACGTTTGGCGTTCGGGTTCCGACTGCGGCCGGCAGCGCCAGCATCGGGGCTGGTCGGTCATTCAGCAAAGTGCAACCAGGCTGGGCAGGACGCGAGCAAAGCGGGAGGTGCAGGCCAGGCCGCAAGCGACAAACGGTTCACCGCGGCACGCCGCTAGGCGTACTGCTCCGTTCTGACAGCGGCGGTGGACGGGCGCGCAACGGTGCCCGCGAACTCGCGGCTGCGCGGGGCGCCGCCTCTCTTGCGTTTATAACGGGGTACTCTCGCCTACGGGCCCGCGGGATCGACGCCGAAGGTGCAGTATCGGTCCTTCGCGAATCGCGCGGTCTTGTCGTTGCTGAGGCCGAAGTGGTCGGACACGAACCTCTCTTCGACGTCGAAGGCGGGAACGTTCACGTCCTGAGCTCCGTACCTCTGCACAGCCGGATACCAGTGGTACGCGACCATGGCGCGGTAGTACCCGGGTTCGGTGGGAGTGAGAGTGAAGGACATTTTGATGCGCTTGAGACTCTTGTAGCTCCGCCAGAAGTCGAGGTCGAGAGTGGACCAATCGCGGTCGTGCGTTTCGTCCCAGAGCCAAACGGGGCTGCGGTACGACACCCAGGTGCTCTGGGCGGCGTCCCACTTGAGGAGAGCCGCGGCGTAGGCAACCCTCTGGAACTCGACCTTCCCCGGGATCGCGTTGAACGCTCGCAGCAGCGGCTCCTCGGCGAACCGGACAAACCAGTTGCCGCTTACAAACGTCCCGCACTTCACACTGGGCGGCCTGGGGCGTACCTCCGTGATCGGTACCTTCGATGGATCGAAGTCGGTCGCTCCCTGCAGCGCCCGCCCGTATGGCGCCCGCCCGCACGAGACTCGCCTACCGTCAACGTCGTAAACCTTCTCGGTGTCGGACCAGCACGAGGCAAGGCGAGCGTTCTTCACGTCCGCGCGATCCTCCCCTGCGCCGCCGTAGAGACTCACGGGGCCGTTCGCAACGATCTTGTCGTTTCCGCTGAGGCCGTAGACGGCGATCGCCGCGTCGCTGGGCACCGTCAGCACATCGCGGCCGGGCCCGCCGCACATGGTCCTGGACTCGTAAACCTTGCCGAGGCTAGTGCTGCGGGAGCCGGGACGACTGCACGCATTCGGAGGTGGTCCTGGATTTCCCCAGGCAAAGAGCGTTCCCGGACGCTGGACGAGCGACGGCCCGGTCGAGCGGGCGTCAGCGCCGAGGGCAGCAACAGCGGAAAACGCAAGAGCCAACGCGATCCACAACGTCGCCTTTGGTTTCCTCTGTTTGGCGCGTGCCGTGCGACGACCCATTTCGACCCTCCCGCGCCCGATTGTCCTCCTTTGCCGGCAGCAGTTCAAGGAGCGGTTCCCGTACCGCGGATCGCGTGCAGGAGACCATCCCGAATGCGGTCAAAGCTCGTCCGAATCCGCCACCGTTTGAGATCCCACTCGGCGAGTGTGCCGTCGGAGTATGCGACCGCGAGCCTCGAACGGCCGGTGAATACGAGTGCCGCGACGTCGGTTCGCGCGGGGAGCGGCTCGCCCAGCTCGCGGCGTGCGGCCACGTCCCAAAGCCGCACTGCCCCGTCCTCGCCGCTCGATGCGAGCCAGCGGCCGTCGGAGCTGAACGCGACCCTCAGAACCTCCGCGCCCGTCGGCAGGTACGCGAGCAGACGAGCGCCCTCGGTATCCCAAAGCACGACTGCGTCACCGGCGGCCGCGGCGAGCATGCTTCCGTCGGCACCGAAATCGAGGTCGCTGACGCGCCTGCTCGAACCCCGTAGCAGGACCGGGGGCTGCCGAAGCCGCCAGAGGACGACGCGGTCGCCGTATGCGCCAGAAACCTCGCCCGCGTCCGAAGAGATCGCGAGCGCCTGCGCCTGTGATCCTTTGCTCGCCCACCGAAGATCGTCGAACGTCTTGCGGCGACCTGGCGCATGCCAGACCCGGATCGGGCCACCAGGAAGCGCTCCTGCAACGGTTCCGTCGCGAGCGAGAGCGAGCAGCTCTACCGTGGTCTGGCCGCCCAATGCCTGTTGCTTCGGCTCGCCGCGGCCCAGTTGGAAGAGCCATACGTTCTCTGAGAAGCCGAGCGCGAGCCAGCGGCCGCGGGCATCAATCGCAATCCGTCTCGCGTAGGAGCGCTGGACGTCAGGCACGTGTCCCCGTCTGTGCAGAAGCAGCTTCCCGCCCGACGTCACGGCCGCGAAAACGCCGTCGCCGAAGGCGGCGTCGTTCAGGTGGTCCTGCGCGACCTCAATTCCACCTCCGGTGCGCGCGACCTCATCCGCACTCCAGACACTCACGCGGCGATCGGTCGACGCCACGGCAAGCGTCCTCCCTCGCCCGAACCCGACGGCGTTGACTGACTCAGTGTGTGCTTGCAACGGCGGCTGGAGCTCACGCGCGCGGTGCACGTCCCAGAGGATCGCCGAATGATCATGGGCGCCTGAGGCGAGAACCGTGCCGTCGCGGCTGAACGCTAGGGCCAAGACTCCCTCGGTGTGGCCCGCCAGACGCTTCAGCTCTCCCCGGCGATCGAGGCGAAAGAGCGTCACGAGCTTGTCGTCGCCCCCGGCGGCAATGATCGTGCCATCGGGACTGCAGGCAACGGCGCCAGCTGACGGGCCCGTCCTGCCCAGGATCCGTGCGCGGACGCCGCGAGCCGGGCTCGGCCACAACACCACGCGCCCCTGCGAGAACGCCGCCGCGACGGCGCCCGCCTGCCCGGAAGAGCCGGTGCAAAAGGCAACCGCGCGAGCTGCGTCGCCAGCGGGTCGGAGCAGCCTCCGCGCCCCTCCCACGGCGCCATGGAGGCGCCAGACGACCACGCCGCCTGATGTTCCTGCAGCGATCCACCGATCGCCCGCGCCGAAGGCGACGCTCCTCGCCGCGCCTTCCCTGGTCGAGAGCGAGCGCATCCGCTGGAGTCCCACGACGTCGCCGAGACGGTCGCGGCGAACGCGAATCAGGGCGACGGCGCCGTCCAGACGTGCGGCCGCAAGAAGTCTTCCGTCGGCGCTGAACGCGACATCGAGCACGGGGGCCGGCTCGCGCGCGCGTGCGACGACCGCACCGTCGATCTTCCGCAGGACGATCGTATGGCCGACGGCGGCGGCGACTGCATCGTCGACTGGGTCGACGGCCACTCCTTGGGCGGGCTCCTCGAACGCGAGCAGGCGTCGCAGCCCAGTGCTCTGGTGCACGGCGTCGAGGAGTGCGTCCTGCGCAGTCACTGTCGTGGGGAACTGGTGGTAAGCAGCGAGCGCGAGCCGGATCCCGCCGTCGAGACGGCCGGCGTGAAGGGCGTTACGCGCTTCGTACGCCAGCGCATTGGCTTCACTCACGCGGCGCTCGTGCTCGGCGTGTCTTTTCTGCACAAGCGCGTACGCGAGCAAGGCGCTCGCCGCGAGGAGAAGAACGAGCGCAATACCTGCGAGTGCTCGAAACCTGCGAGCTCGTCGCCGCTCGGCCTGCGCTCGCCGCTCCGCCCCCTGTTTCTCCAGCTCAAGCCGTTCTCGCTCCTCGGCCGCTCGCCGCTCGAGCTCGAGCCGCTCCTGCTGCCGGACATACCGCGAACGCCAGTCGAGCACGGCCGCCCCGAGCACATCGTGGAAGATCTCGTAGCGAGTCGGGCCAGGTTGGCTTGCCGGCGCACCGACGGCGCGAAGAATTCGGATCCGCCCACCCGTCAGTCTCTCGAGCACTGGCGCAACTTCGTGCCGCCCTGTGAAGGACGCGAGGTCGGCGGCGGCTAAAGCGATCTTCGTCCCGGACGGCGTGACGAGGTACCGAAGCGCCTCGGCGGCCACCAGGCGCTCGGGCTCGGGAAGCCTGCCGAGGGCCTCGTCGAGGTGCCGCCGGACGATTGCCTCCGCACCACCGAGCCTCGTTAGCGTCTCGAGCCGCAGCATGTGGGGATCGCTCTCTTCCTCCCAGACGCGCTCGAGTACGAGCTGGAGGTACGGCGCCTCGATCGCTCCGGGCGCCGTGCCGTCGTGCTGCACCTGCCCCTGCCCGGTCCCCTCGAGCACGAGCTGCCCGGCGGCAACCTGGTCGAGCACGGTTTCAACGAGACCGGGCTCGGCGTCCTTCGGACCCGAACCGTCGAAGGCTCGCAACGGTCCGACGATCGCCTGCCGGGCCGCTTCGCGGTCGAGTGGGCCGATGGCCAGGACGGTGTCGAAGAGGCCAGGAACCTCCCGCTTGAAGCGGTCGAGCTTCGCGAGGGCGTCCGCGCGGATCGACAGGAGGAAGCTCGCGCGCAAGTGCGGCCGAGCGAGCGCGTGTGGGAGCTCGGCCGCAAGGGTGTCCTCGCCGGCCTCGTCGCCGTGGTAGAGGAAATAGTCCTCGAACTGGTCGAGTATCACGAGCATGCGCGCGTCGACCTGGGCCGCAAGCGCGTCGATCGTGGCGTCGAGCCGCGGGAGCGAGGGCAACTGGAGAGGCGCGCGGACGAAGTTGCGAGCGGCCGATGCCAGCTCGTCGAGAAGCGTCTTGAGGGGGTCGCCGCTCCAGGATGCGACGATCGCCGGCACGTACTCGGCCCGCCCGACGTCGGCGTCCTCGAAGTCGCGCTGCGCATCGTCGCGCAGGGCGCGCATCACCCCGGCGCGAAGCAGTGAACTCTTTCCGACCCCGCTCTCACCATAAAGAAGCGTCGCGCGCCGCGCCTTCAGGTTTGCGACGATCACGTCGCGCTCGCGACCCCGCCCGAAGAAGAGGCCGAAATCGTCCTCGGTGAAGTGGGTGAGGCCTTTGTAGGGAGACGAGCCGGCGCGCAGGGCCTCGCCGGCTCCGCTCATTGCGGATGCCGGGACTTCGCGAGCGCTGTGCTCAGCCGCTCGCTCAAGCCGGCCACGTAGGTGTCGAGGTCGATCTCCAGGATGTGGACGCCGCGCAGCTCCCAGGACTTGCGCTCGAGAGGATTGGGAGCGAGCTGGATCGACCACGAGTCCCATCGGGTCGTGCGTTCCGCCCAGAGTCGCTGGAGGATCGCGCGGAGATTCCAGTCGCGCAAGCTGTAACCGAGGAAGAGGAAATGGCACTCGGCGAGGCGCGCGAGGAGCTGTGGAGGCACGAGCTGCTTTGGGTCGGTCCGCGTCAAATACTCGATGTAGTGATCCTCGGTGATCACATAGCTGTCCTCCGGCTCGGCTGTTGCCCGATTGCGATCGACGAAGCCATGGATCTTCAGGATCACTGTGCGCTCGTCGAGCGAGATGTCGAGATAGCTCTGCGGCTCGGCAATCGTTCGCAGTTCGCCGCCGGGGGGCTGATGACGGAATTTCCCCTTCTCGCCCTCGCTTCCCTCGGCGACGTACGCGCAGAGGTCGAAAGGTTCGCCGGCGTCGACGAAGGCGCGCTCGAGCAAGTCGTCATAGTTCGTCGTCAGAACGAGCGGATACGACCGGAGCTTGCCGGCGTCGCGCAGCGCACCCGGCATATGGGCGAGGAAGGCGTGTAACGGCGTGGTCACGTAATCCCTGTCGAAGACCGGGTGAAGCGTCTTGTAGAGCGGCCCCGTGCCGCCGCCGACGACAGCGACGTACTGCGAAATGCGGACGAGGTCACTGCGGTCGCCGTCGTAGTCTTCGAACTCGTCCGCAAGGTAGGCGGCGAGTTCACTCCCGTCGGGGAGATATGGCGAGCCGAAAGTCCAAGCTTGCCCCTTCGGCCGCCCTGCGCGGTTCGCGCCCGCGCCGAGGACGGGGACGACCCAGCCATGCCGAAGCCCGCGGACAGCGGTTGCGTAGTGCTCCGCGAGCTCGGTCGGCTCAATGGTCACGCCTGCGGCCACCCCACGTCGGCCAGCGTCGGCGGACACTGCGGCATCACGCGCGGGTCAGGGGACAGCCGCGATAGCCCGTCACTTTGTATCGAGTGGGGACAGAGCAGCCGACGATCACGCACTTGAAGGCGCGCGCCTGGACCACGCGTCGAAGTGAGCCTCGGTTTCGCTGGTACGCGATGCTCGTCATCCCCCCTCGGCCCATTCTGCGACGATCGTTGCGGGATGTCCAGTTGGCCTCGGGGCAGCTACTCGTCGAGCTGCCGCTCGTCGCCACACTCTCGCAACGGCTGAACGAACGAGCCGACCGTTTCCCATATCGCTAAGAGATCTGCGCGCGCGATGTCAGGTAGATCGTCTTCCCACGGCAAGCGTGCGCGCGGGAGAGGCGAATCATCACCCGCCCCACAAGATGGTCGAGGATGAGGTCGCGACCGGAGAGGAGCTCGACCTTGATCGAAAGCGACCCCTGCCTAGCCACGGCGCCGACGCTCCGCCGCCGCCCACCAGTCCGGCCGCTCGCCTTCCGCGGTCAGGTGCTCGAGTGTGGCGGCAACCGTCTCGACGTACGCGCCCGAGCCGCCGCGAAAGCAGAACTTCCATAGCTCCTGGGTCGCCTTGTGGTAGCGATGGATGACCTCGTCGACGTCGTGGACGTCGAGCTCGCCAGCTCCGTAGCGCTCGATCGCCTCGGCGACGTGCTCGACGAGACCCGCGAGCTCCGCCTCGTGGTAGGTCGCGACAAGCGTCCGGGCGACGCGCCGCCGCGCCTTCGACCCGCGACCCTCACGCGCCGCCATCGGGGAAGGAGCGTAATGCACTTGCCACAGCGGTTCAGCGCGGAGGTCAACGGCGATGAGCGGTTGCCAACGGAGAAGACGGTGGCACCGTCCGAGACTGTCGCATGAACTGTCGCAACGGCGTCGGCAACAGTCGATTCCGGCTCAACCACGCGGACACGGACGCGCAGGAGCGCTTCCTGAACCGCGTGCGCTGGTTCGATTCCGGCCGGGGGCACCGATTCGTGAAGTCGCTGCAAAGCCGGAACTTCGCGCGCGGGACTGACTTGAACGTGGTCGAACCATACGAGGCCTCGGTAGAAGGCACGATGGGGCACGCGCTCGGAGCCATCGTCCCAGCCGTTGTCGCCGGATGCGCACCGCCGTGGCGAGAATTGCCCCCGGTCATTGCCGGTCCTCAGGCGTCCAACACGGCCGAATCGGATTCGCCCGCCTCCTTTACTCAAGGCAAATCGTGGAGCAACATTGTCGCCATGCCGATCGGACTGCGCTCGGGACCGTCATCGAGCGGGCAGGCGTGACGAACTTCCTCTACTTCTCGCACAGCTACCGAAGCGAGGACGCCCAATGTGTCGACTTCTTCGGCAGGCTTTTGCGAAGCGAGGGGCTTGTGCCGAGCCTCGACCCGCCCTCCGAGTCCGTCAACTCCGCCAAACTTGAGCGCCACCTTGCTTCTACCGACGGCATGGTCGCGATCTTGACCTGGAGGGAAGGCGGAGTGTCGCAGCACATCCTCTTCGAAATCGCGCTCTGCCTCAGGGCGCGTAAGCCTCTGCTTGTCTTCGTGGAAGATGTGCTTCCCGGTGGCGTCGTCCCGGGGCGCGTGCTCCAGCGCCGCTTCTCACGGCGCTCGTTCCTGAGGCAGACGAGGGAACACCGACACGCGCTCGAGATCCTGAAAATGTACTTGGGCGAAAAGCCGCCGCCCAAGTACCAGCCGCCGCTCTCGCAACGGTCGTGCCTGCTTGTCGGTGCGGACGCGCTTTCGGAGCAACAGCGCGAAGACTTATCGGGTTTCATCGAGCGTCGCGCTTACAGCCCGGCCGCAGTCGACGGAGACATCGCAGCGGAAATCCAGGAACTGATCGCCTGCGCTGATGTGGCCGTCAGCTTCGTCGATTCGAAGTCGCCGCTGGCTTACTACCTCTTCGGGGCTTTGCAAGGAGCCTGCCTGCCCACGATCACGTTCACGGCACAGCACTCGTACGCTTTCAACCCGCGCGTACCGCTCGAGTATCAGCCCCGACCGGTGAGGACGCTTGCGGACTCCGCCGTTCTAGAGGAGGCGCTGGCACGTGAACTCGAACTCTACGAGGAGGACTTCCTCGATCTGAGCGATCAAGACGAGGTTGCATCGTACGCGTCACTTCTCCT
>Ga0126308_10000723_pt1 | contig 11808 bp, 13 predicted proteins | sample Plot55_FD_92533 | JGI IMG/M metagenome (GOLD analysis project Ga0126308, IMG submission 92533) | Serpentine soil microbial communities from UC McLaughlin Reserve, CA, USA - Plot55 | ecosystem: Environmental > Terrestrial > Soil > Grasslands | place: USA: UC McLaughlin Reserve, Lake County... | reverse complement strand
TAATAGTTGAATTACTCCTAGCCGGTGTTCTCGTAGAAAGGCATTAACTGTAGGAAGTACTAGCAATATTTCACTCTTAGCAGATTTTAGCATACCAATGAACAGTTTTTGTATATTCTGTGGGTCTTGAATTACATACGTCTTTTCAAATTCAACTCCTTCTTCTATCTCTTTTATTCTTGTCTCAGCTGGTATAGCTCTATTCCAAAAACTCTCAAATACATATCTTTGTTGTTCTACAATATCCTTAACATTACTGTAGATAATCTATGGTACTGGTTGTGCTTCTTTTAACGCTGAGGCTGTAGCAAGGTATTCTGTTTCACTAACAGAAAAATTGGCTTTAATTCCATCCAAATGACGAATCTCATAATTAAAGTTCAAGAGCTCTTTACAATAGTGAATATTTTCTTTGGTTATCTCTGTAACTTGTCTTATCTTAATACCCTTATTTTTAATGTCTTCTAATAGCTTTCTGTACATATCAACTTCAAGAGCCACTGATGGAGATTTGCTGTCACCACAAGAGTCTATTCTTCTAGCCTTAGACAGGAATTCTAATAGTGAGCTCAGTACATTTTCTGTACCATACAATATCTCAGTCTTTTCACGTATAGCAGGAGCAGGAGGTGGTGGTGAAGAAGAATGGGCCAAGTAATATGATTATTTATGGGTACATTATATAAAAGGTATAACTATATCTGAATAGCGGATAATTATAAGATATTTGATAAACCATAACTTATCCTCTTATGCAAGAATCCCTTCGTTAATGCTTGCCTGCTTTCTTGGTGTTCGGTTTTCACGCTTGACCTATCCAAAACTATACTGTTTTAAGGAGAAAGTTTTGCTTCATGTATTTGGTACTTACTATGCACCAAGCCCTTTTTAGTAATGTAGGAGAAGCTAGATTTGCTTTCTTCTTTTAATTTCCTTGTCGTCTGCTAGACCTTCTACGAGAGCATTTTCATGTATTTCGACTTCCTCTTTTTCAGTTTGGTCGGGAAGATATTTAACAAAAGGAAGGAATAAGCTTTCAGAGTACAATACGTTGCAGCAGCTGAGAGTATTTCGGGCCACGATTGCGATTGAACTAGCTTTTGCAGATCTTTGAATGTCACTATAACGATAACGTTCAGCGAAATCTATTAGCTTTTTCTACGTCACACCTGTAGGTCCTTTTCCCTCTTTGTGTTCAAGTTTCATATGTTCTTCTTTATCTTGCTGTGTAGTAAATGTAACCCCACACTGGTCACATACTAACTCCTTTGAACTTTTTTCATTTGACATTAACACTCAGAGGATCTTATCGGATAAATATAGATCCATGTACATTGCATGATGCCTTTTAGCTTTTGCTATCTACCTGTATCCAATATTCATATAATTTTCCTTTGTAATATTGCACAGAGAGTCTTTATAATCCTCAGAGAGAGAAGATTTGATTGTAGCAACTTTTCAATCAGTCGAATCATAAATGAATTTTTAATCTTCAGGTATTTCAAGGATGACTATTTTTTCAATAAAGTGTTATGTCTCCTAGTCTATAAACATGAGTAAGAATGCTAAACTAAACCGGTTTAGTCGGAGGGTTAGCGAGAAGGCTGAACAGAATATTTTGAATATTTTCCTCCATCTATTGTCATATTTTGAGAACTATGTGTCCTTGACGCAAATTGAACAAAAAATGTTTATTACTGTTTACCTATTGCAATTTTCTTACAATTAGCAGGTGCTTTAATAGAAAAAGCTGAAGAGCTAATTAACAAAGAAGTTCATCCTACTATATCTTCTTAAGTTAAGGGACCACGAGTAGACGTAGAAATTGTTGCAAAGTTACCACTGGTAAACTTCACTGTTTGGTTGCCGGTATTTATAATTGCTACGTCTGTTATTTGTTGGTCTGCGGTTTGTGGTAATTGTACATGATATGTACACTTGTTATTTTCTGGGCGAGATAATTCGTCTATGTATTCGGGGGTAGCAGGTTGTAGATCAGGTGCTATTCCTGCTATTACCTTGATATCTGAAGGTGGTACTAGATTAGTATTAGTCCCTGTCGTTATGTTATTACCTCCTACTGCTACCTGACGGCATGGTACATTCATACTTACATGAGCTGATTCTATTGGGATTGGTGTTGAATCTGCTAATATAATGAAATCGCCCGGAGCTAATGACAAATTTTCAAGTGGAACTGTTGAAGTACTCAATAATTCTTCAGGAGGGGGTAAAGGAGCTCCTCTTCCTCCATGAATACTAGTAAAAATAATTCCAATAGCAAAAAATATTACTGGTACTAATTCCATACGACATCATTATTACCAGTCGATTTAAGTATTTCCTAAACAATCATGTACTAAGCATACATATCAAGACGGGTAAAAATAGATTCTGTGAATAAGACGCTGCCACTTATCAACGAATTTAAGGTTATAGGTAGATAGGAGTAGGCAGAGTCACTTCACAACAATAAAGAAGAGGAAGAAGAATCAAAAGATAAACAATTGGATCTTGGCTATACTCTCTTTAAAAAGGGCTACACAAGTGAGAGATGATTAACTAAATTTAGTTTCATGAGATAGCATTCTTGTTAAAGATGATGCGTCCGTATTTATTGTTATTTTTATCGACATTGGTCATTTGACTGAAGGTTTAGTTAGGGACATTGCTTCTTTCTCCGATGAAAGGGTCTCCAAAATTATGAACTATGCACAGTCAAATAGCATCTCTTCCGATGAAAAGAGTATTAAGCTATTAAGCAAGCTTCTAAAGTACGACATAGATAGAACAAAAAAACAATCTGTTACGAATAGCAAACTTCAGTAGATGAGTTTCTAAGCGCCTCTTTGTGTAGCTTGTAATCCCTCTGCCAAGCGGAATCTAGTCGAAAGTGGATCAGGAAACTGAGGGAGTACAAACAGAAATACTACTCTTGTTAAAACCTAAAAGGAAAAGATAATGGTACTGGGAAACTACGCTGCACTATTTCTTATCCGTAGTTAGCTTCTTTATCTCACTTGTGATGTTTTTTAGTCCCTCTGGTACATCTGTGGCTGTATCAGCCCATGTTGTAGTATGCACCTTGTCACCCATTGTGACCGATAAGTTGAATGCGACATAAGTTTCATTTTCTTTGGGAGAATATGTTGTCTGTGTGTCGAAAAATCTTTCTCTTGTTATCGCATCCCTTAAATCCTTCAGATCAGAATCGGAGACTGGTTTTTCGGATGCTATTGCACCGCTAGCATCGGTAGAATGGCGAAGAGTATTCGTGTTTGAATTATATGAAACTAATAGATAGCGAGCGGTAAGGCCACCTGACTCTATGTATTTAAAGCTAAAATTGTTGTTGTCTGACATTTAATAAGACTTCGGACAACATTCTAAATAAGCCGATATATAATGCGTTGCAATTCTGCCGTTTCATGTTCAAATATCTCCAGATTATGATAGATTTTTCAGCATTCTTTTGGATCTCGTTTAAGACGATGATGTGTCTTATTCAAAGGGGAGAATAGCAATACCAAATGGGAAAAATAGCAGCCACAAAATAACACATCTTGCAAAAAATTTAACACGAGGACTGTAATTTGTCTATTGGGCCCGAAGTACTGTTAGCCCTCTAACCGTTTTTCCTTCCCCCATTCATTATTCTAACGTCTTTGAATCTATAGTACTTGAACACCCAAAATGCAAAGGCTGCAAACCAGTTGTTAAAGCCACCATACAGCACAAGTTTTGTATCATTGTTAACGGCGGCTCTTTGTAGTAGGTCTTCACAAGCTTGTTTACTTAGTACATTTCTGCTAATAGGTTCATTGAAAGGAACATGTCCTAACTGGTAGTTAGCTTTCGGATCATAATCAACCTCTGCTATCCTTACATTGGAATCTTTTAAGTGATCCTCCATAGGACTACAAAAGCAGTGATACCAACAATGAGAAAACAGGGTAATGGTACAATAGTAAACAGAAGTTCTGTTGGTAGGATAATTGGATTGCTACCATTTACCACTGCATACCACGCAAGCAAGTTTGCCATAGAAGGATTCACAGAATCTAAGACAAGAACTTGCTGACTTTAACATACATGTAATATTGATTGAACCAGGATCTATCAGTACTAACTTTGTGGAGAATATTAAGACCGCCAAGGGCTTTGATCCAAATAAATCCCCATACGCCAGGATGGTACAACAAGTCTTTCAAGGATTTGAGTCAATAAGTGGTGCTTACTCGTCTCACCCTTCCAAAGTAGCTCATACAATTTAAATGCTCTAAATTCACCCAACCCTGACTTAAGAAATCCTGTAGGAAAAGATGCAGAATCTATCTTCAAAGCACGGGCTGAATGGCCGACAGAGAACTAGAGAAGTGGGTACAGGAAAGTTATATGGAAAAGAAAGGTTTCATACGTCAGTAATAAATGAAGTATCATTGAGTTCTCTGTTGTAATGTTACTAATACATATTTTCCATAGTTTGTAGGGTCGTTTAATTTTAGTAACTTTGTAAGTTAATCCTTTTTGGGAATTCAAGATGGGATCGAATCGCTATCATCGTAGACCTAGGGCATCTTTCAAATCTATTTCGTGATCTTGCTCTTGTACTATAATGCCTCTCAATGTTTCGGACAGAGCAAATTCACCAGCACGTTCCGCCTGACAGATTCTTCCTCTGTAGTTCTTAATAGTTTCTTGTTCAGCTCTCAGGTCAATCTCAAGCATTGTCTTTGAATCCTGAGAATACTCTGCATCTTTGCCTTTCACAGTAGGATCTCCTCCCAGGTAGTCAATCTGCTTAGCCACTTCCATGGCATGTGAAAGTTCTTGGGAAGCGTGTTGTCTTAACTGTTCCGCGATGTCTCCATACTCTGCACCCTTTAGTGTGGAACTAAATACGACATACTGGATAATAGCCTTGTACTCTTGCCAGATCTTCGTTTAGTCCTCTAATTATCTCGTCTTTAGCAGAAGATGATGCAACCTCAGCGTCAGCTGCTGAAGAATTACTGTCCTTAGACACGGTATTATACTTGTCTCTTCCTGTTCTTAACAGTTATTGTATGTATGTAAAGATTGCATAATAGCATCAGATACAAAATTGTCCGATAGCCCTGCTACATTTTAGGAAGTTAAATAGGAAAACTCATTATTAATTGGTATATGCAATATATACTACATTGAGAAGTTCAAAAGAGGAACATACAGTGGATAATAGTTTAGCAGGCAGCAAGGAAGAATTGCAAGAAGAAGTAATAGCAGCTAAAGATAAGGAAACAAATGCAGGGCCGCATCTGTCATCACCAAAAGTAGCTGACCCCTATACTGTTTTGTGGCAAGATGCAGCCAAGTTTTGGAATGATTTCTATATTGAATATGCTAGAAGTGCCTCTGAAATGACTAAGTTTTGGTTAGATTTATTTTCAAATTTTTGGTTGTTTGGCTACATGAAGTAATATCATCTGTCATTGAAGATTACAAAGATAGAATAAAAGATGGTAATATCCAATTGGTCATTAAAAGCAGTAGTTTTGTTATCGGTTACTTTCACTATAAGCTTGTAAATACTTTTCATAAAGCGAGTCTCGCGTGTGGATGAGTTGGATCTTGTCCAGGGAATTGCAGTGGTATTACTTGTTTTACGGATTCAGCTTTTGGACTTAGTACAGCTACTCCTTGCTCACCATGCAATGATACATAGAGTTCATCAGTAAACATTATAGATATAGACAAAAATAGAGTAAGGGTAAGCAAGCTTGATATCGACGACTATGGCTCCATAATTGCACTAAAGGAGTTAGAACTTAAGATACCAGCAAACGACAACTCCATTATTCAAACATGGCAAAACTCTTCTTATGCTGCTATTTTTACCGAAGAAGATACTGATGATAATAATAGCACAATAATTTTAGCTAATGGAATTACAATTGAGGAACTAAATAAGGAAAAAAGTAAGACTATAGATAAGGTAGTAAATAAGAAATAAGATACCAATTAATCCTAGTGAGACTATCACATAAAGATTTCTTGTATTTGCCTCTTTACATCATTTGGCATATTAGGATCCTCAATTATCTTGTGTATCTCGCTCCTATTAATACAAAGTCCTGTTTTACTTATCTTGTAAAACCACTTAATATCTATTGGACTTATTACTACAGTAATCCTACCACAACCTTTCATACCACAGATATCAAGGCTGTCTTTGCTAAAACAAATATGACCTTGCGGGCACTCATAAATCAATTGTTTAATGTAGGATGGTATTATCGAAGGTACTTTTTTACTTTTTATGCCATTCTGAATTAATTTTGTCTATAAATAACTTCACATTTTTACTGCCAAATATTGTAACCAGGGTCCAAGATCGTTCTTCTTTGTAGGTTGAATAATTGTTCTGTGGGATTAGGTCCCTGCATGTTAACAGGTCCAGATACTTGCATTCCCATTTAGTTTTTCCCTTCCCTGCAGCATAGAAATATCGACATCAGAAATAATTGATTCCTAGGTTGTTATTTTTCTATCGGAACTTAAAATGTAACACATTTAATAGTGTCAAATTCAATGGAATTTTGACATCTAATAATGTTAACATTGTACAGACGAATCTGTGTCTTCCCAGAAGTGAGGAGATAGATGCTATACTTGGTCCGTATGATAAATAATATAACCAGCATTTTATAACATCTTTTCGGATCTGTACTCTATTTTTCGTGACAATCTTAAAAGCAACAATCACAAAACCGCTGTATGTCTAAAAAAATGACACCTGGAGAAGTCCTCAATACAGTGGCTGAAGGTATCAACATAGGGGATCTAGATTCCCTCATGACGCTCTATGAGGCTGATGCGTGTTTTGCATCGCAGCCAGGACAACTTGCAAAGAGTCCATAATCTGTACGCCAAAGTCTACGTAGTTTCATTGACTTGAAGGGCAAGTTGGATCTAAAAGTAATGAGGGTACTTCAAGCAAGCGATCTTGCTCTTGTAACTACTGAATGGTCATTCAGTGGAACTGGACCTGATGGTAATCCTGTTAATATGGCTGCCAAATCTGCGGACGTTCTGCGTCATCAGGCCGATGGAACTTGGCGATTTGTCATAGATAATCCTTGGGGGACAGACTAATAGGAGACATACCTGCCTGGAAGAGAAATTAATTACCTTGTAAATGAAACAAAACCCATAGCCTATGACATGAAGGCTTGTTATTTCTACTCTTACATTCGATTGTGTTCCATTTGATATTTTATTCCACGTTGTTCAAAATGTGGCGTCTTTTACTGATAAGCTAGACTCAAGCAGATTAACTTATGTATAATATTTTTCTAATAAATACACTAGTATAGAATGCTAAGCAATGAAATCAGGAAAATCTTTAGGAAAAAGAACTAGTACGAAATAGTTCACATTTTCATATACCTAAAAGATCTACCAGTTGATATCAATGAAACATAGTATACTTTCTATAATCTTATTGGCACTAATAATTTCTTTAACTCTAACAGTGGCTTCCTCTGCTAATCTCAACACAGCATATGCAATAGAAAACTACTTGAAATTAAGATCAGCCAATGTTAATCATCATCATAATGGAGATATAGATGTAGATATAAAAACAGGAGGCAGTATTCCATCAGACAAAGGTAAGAGCGGATTTGGATATGCTATGCTAACTGATGTAGGAGACGAGTTTGTAAATAACGCACTTGTGGCCATTACTGATATAGGAATTAAGAATTATGATGAATCAAAAAATGATAAACTCAATACATATGTACTTGATCTGACAGGAGATATTTCCAGGGCTTGTAGTGGTTCAGACTACGAGGTTGCCAGGAGTTCTTCAGACAATGAAGCATTTGATACTAACTACAATATTAATGTGAAAGGAAACAAGATATCTATTGATGATATAGACACGGATGATTTAGATAGTGACACAGTTAAGGCTATAGCATCATTTACTGCAGAAGCGATAACTCATAATGGCAAAATTCAACATGTATGTATAGATATTCAAGATGTACTAGAACAATCTGAAATAAACACTAGCTATGATACCAATAACAACAATAATGGAAATTGGGGTGATGATGATTATGATGACAAGAGCAGACACAAAGATAATGACAAAAATAGAAAAGATGACCATGACAACGGCGACAATGATCTCTTCAGAATAGACATTAACCAGGATATTGACCAAAGTAATGAATGTGATGGTGAGGCTAGATGTAGCAATGAGGCCAATAATGAAGCTAATGTGGGAGATGGTGGTAGCGGTAGTAGCAGTAGTATTGACAGTGATGGATTTGACTTAGATATTGACCAAAGTAATGAATGTGGCGGCAGCTCTACATGTAATAATGAAGGAGGTAATACAGCTGATATATTTGGATTTTCAAATTCAGAAGATAATAGTGAATTTGAATCCAGCTTAGACATTGATCAAAACATAGATCAAAGCAACACATGCAGTGATGAAGCCAGTTGCACTAACGAAGGAAGCAATGAAGCTAATGTATTTGGATCAACCTCAAACGGAGAAGACACAGATATTGATCAGAGCATAGTACAAAGTAACACTTGTAGTGGAGGATCTGTATGCAGAAACTTTGCAAGTAATGTAGCTAACATAAGATAGAAAAGAATCATGTCCCCCAATAATTATAAACAACTATTGATTAGGGGCATAATTTTGGGTTCTATCATATTTTTTAGTAATCATTTGACATCCCATGCACAGGTTTTGCCAGAGAAAACTGATAAAATCCTGAATATTGTCTTACCGTCTACTATACTTTCAGGACAAGAGCAGGGACGACAACAAGAATTTAGGAGCTCAGTAATATAAGGAGAGATAATACAACAACAAAATCAGGAAGAAGAAAATGGAATTGAAATACTAGAGCAACAAGAAGATAAAGTACAAGAGGTACAGGAAGAGTTAGAAGAAGAAGATGATACTAACATAGCTAGCATAACTACTAGCAATATCATAAAAGAAGAGGAAGAGGAAGAAAGCAATAGTGATATTCCTTTGGAGTTACCCTTTCCTTGAGTTGCTATAACCTATTGCACAATCATATCTCTTGTGTTTATTTGATTGAAACATATTCGCCTGCTTTCTCTTCTTTTTTGTATCCTTCTAACTAAACTAGAATAAGAATTCAAAGCGAACCTCAATCGTAGACGAATTAAATCACGATTCATTCCGCAAAACGACATTACTATGATGGAGTCATTAGAAGATACAGCTATGGCAACACAGCAGGAAGAAAAAAGATACACTAGTGAATCGGGTTCGGTGGATTAGGTCCCTTGCATATACACGGGTTCTGTCGTTTTTCTTATTTGGCTTTTTTATTATCTGGTATGGGTCTCCGTTATGCAGAATTATCTTCGATATTTCCTAGAGGTGCTGCAGAGTACAACTTGAAGATTTATCATCTGTTCAGGTGGCATATTATGAACTAGCCATGGTTATTATACGCTTCCATTGCTAGAGTATAAATACATATTAGTTATCAGATTAAAGCACAAAATTGAAGATCAAAAATCAAACAGTTTTGTCTGCAATAGTGATGGTGTTATGTTTTAGTATGTTATTATTTCATAGTTCTTTTGTACATGTATACGGTCAAGGACAGAATATCAGTGACTCTTCTTCCTCTCCTTTTTCTCCTTTTTCTTCTTTTCAATCCAAAGCCGCTATTTTGGATAATATGCCATCACACAACGTTACTGTAGGTGACATAGATATTGCATACAAGCAGATAGGTAGGCCAGACGCTAAACCAATTATTCTGATCACAGGATCTAGTGCAACTATGGATATGTGGAACCCTCTGTTGTTGGAGGAGCTAACCTCAGCAAACTATAAAGTAATTATTTTTGAAAATAGAGGAGTTGGTGAATCAACTGTAGGGACAAAAGAGTTCTCGATCAGTCAGTTCGCAAACGATACATTAGGCTTGCTTGATGCTTTAAGAATAAGCAAAGCCGATGTCTTAGGCTGGTCTATGGGTGGATTCATTGCTCAGCTGTTAGCGGTAACAAATCCAGACAAGGTTGACAATCTTATTTTATATGCCACAAGTTGCGGGGGCCCAAATGACAGGCCAACCCCTCCTGAAGTAATACAGATCGATACCAATGCTTCGATGTCTCAGGAAGAGCGAATGCAAAAACTTGCACCTTTGTTCTTCGCGCCAGCTAGCTGGTTCAAATCACATCCAGATTACCTAAACTACTTTCCAATTCCTAAAGAGTATCCAATTCCTCAACAAATACATCTACAACAATTAGAAGCAGCAGCGAACTGGACAGGCACTTGTAATATTCTTTCAAATATTACGCAACCTACTCTGATCATAGTTGGAACAGATGACGATCCGGCGCCAGACTCCTTAACCTTAGCAGAAAGAATTCCTGGATCGTGGCTCATCCGAATAAGAGATGCTGGACATGGGCTAATGTACCAATATCCTAGTGAGTTCAACAGAGTAATAATGACATTCTTAGAAAATAGTCATGAACATGAAGGGCAAGGTTGAATAGGAAGAGGAAAAGGAAATTAGGGTTACGGATTGTATTAAAGGTCTCATGATAAATTAACCACATATTTCATATATTTATCTATACTTTAAAGGTGCTAAAATAGAGGGGATCGATTAGCATATAAAGAACACTTTATCTTATTATTATAAAATGGAAGTCTGCATTTTAGTCTAAAGTCGTCACAATCAAATATAATTCTACATACACGACATTGATGATAGAAACTGTTACTACAAACAAAACTATTTCCCTTACAGCATCAACCTCTTCATTTCCATCTTCAGAATCATACAACTTAATCTTTCTTACTGCAACTTTAATCTCAGGTGCATCCGTTGCATTTGCGTTATATATGTCTAGAATTGTGGCACCTCAGAAAGGTGATATCAATAAGGCTAGTGTTTCTACGCTTAAGTGATCCTCTACCCATTGAGTGTCTGCTAATACATCCAGATGTACATAATTCGTTGTACTCGTATCATTTGAACGAATCATATTCGGCATTTTTCCATTTAACTTTTTAAGACATTGGTTAACGACCAAGCTCTTTGTCATAATAGAATCGCGCATCACATCTTTCACATATGACATGTATATTAAAATCGCTCTGGCCATTGAATGCCAACTTTCCACCACAATCCAGACATTTGTTAGGCTTCTCATACAAATGTAGGTTAGTTTTACTTGCCATTTTCACCTAGGAACTTATAGGTTATCCTCTCTTTATTTCACTTTTCATTATCTATTAATAGTCAGGAAGTTAGCTCTGGCATCAATAATAGGGAACAACTTTGATTCGTGTTCGGTGGGATTAGGTCCCTGCATGTAATCGGATTCTATGACTAAGCTTTAAGGTTATCTGCGAAGTACTCCACTTCTAGCAAAAGAAATCAAAAAAAAACAGTATTAAAAGAATTAGAATATAGCTTCAATCAAATAGGCTAGGGTTCAGGACCCAAAGTATTTAGTCTCTATGTAGGTAACAAAGTAATCCGGGTTATAGCCTTCATTGAAGGTATTATTAAGAAGCACTTTGGGGGCATAGACAGATCCATGCTGGTGTATTTTTAATCTTAACCATTCCCTGATAGGATTGAAATTACCTCTCTTGATGTCTTCCTCGTAACCCTCCAGGTCTTTGCGCATCTTTGAAGCAATGATCGCTGAAACCAAGTTTCCCAAAGTGTAAGTTGGGAAATAGCCAAAGAGGCCACTGCTCCAATGAGTATCTTGAAGCAC
>Ga0126308_10000722_pt1 | contig 11814 bp, 15 predicted proteins | sample Plot55_FD_92533 | JGI IMG/M metagenome (GOLD analysis project Ga0126308, IMG submission 92533) | Serpentine soil microbial communities from UC McLaughlin Reserve, CA, USA - Plot55 | ecosystem: Environmental > Terrestrial > Soil > Grasslands | place: USA: UC McLaughlin Reserve, Lake County... | reverse complement strand
TATCTCTTAATGAACCAAAATCTGCTTGCGTAAGATTACCTATTGCGGCTCTTGTTGCTGCTGCTCCTCCTCCTTGTGTTTGATTACCTGCAGTTTGATTAGTCGTGGTAGTAGCATTCTGTGCTACTGCTTCTTGTTGCAATAGTGATAGTAATAGTATTTGAGTCGCTCCCATCGATGTTGCAAGAATAGTTGCTGCTGCCACTATAGCGATTAATACTCTATTTGATTTCATGGAAATGTATTGTATACGGAACTATTATAAAAGTCAAGCCCGAGGCCACAATACTAACTTACTAACTTACTAACTTACTAACTTACTAACTAAATCCCTTGGCCTAAGGTCATATAAATAAGTAAAAAAAGGCACTAAAATAAGGGAATGAACAGGCTGGATTCAAATATTTGAATAGATCATCATAATAATCATCTGTTTGATCAGGCATCTATGACAAAATTCCCCTTCTCTGCACATGCATAATAAGGTAATAGTTTGGCTCTGGTTATTTTTACGTCTTAACTCTTCAATTATTTCCTGTGCCTTTGAATTTGAACCTATTTCTTGACTGTACCTTTTTGTGTATTCTTCTTCAGATATTCTTTTCTTGCTCTTATCTTTATTATACTAATCCCATGTGCAGTTCTTCTTGGTCTCAAGTCCCTTATCCAAGCAACTATATGTAATTTCATTCTTTTTCTCCCTCGAGCCCAGTATCTTGATATTAGACATCTTTCCCCATCTGATTCTTCTACTGGACACCTGTATGACTTGGTATTAGCCGGCATTTTACTTGAAATTTTCTAATCCTGATTTTTCCACTACATCACGTATTTCTGTAAGAGCAATCCTCTTACTTTGCACCCTGTTATAAACAGCCTTGTAGAATGTTTACTGTCTATCAGTGAAACTGTTGAATATTTTGACTATATTATTCTTCTACTTCTGTTCATCTTGTTGTAAATTCAGATCTACATTTTCTGGTCTTAAACTAGGAGAATCCTCACCTGTTTTACAGATCAATTGTGAACTCTCCACTAGCAATACACAAGCTTTGTATTCATCACCTACTTTGACTTTAGTATTTGGAAACGTTGAAACATATTCCACAAGTGGTGTACCACCATACTTTATGGAATTCTTATATGTTTGTATATCATCAAACAACTTGGATTTTGTTTCACCATTTACACTTACGACTGTTATAATGTCTCCTGTATTTAGATTTATTCCATCTACTGTCAAAATAACCTTGAATATATCCTGTTTTTTCTTTACTTGCTCTGTAGTAGACTGTCCTTGGGCTTCAGGGCTTATACTCAGTGCTAATAATAATATCACAACCGGAAGTAATCTTCCCCCAAAGAAAACCAATGCAAACAATCTAGGATATTGTCCTTTCTTCTTATATGCAATACTCATCTTCAGACATCCTCCCCATCCTCATTTTCATCGCTTGCTTCATTACTCTCCTTGTCTGCTTCCTCTACTATTGCTGCTTATTGTAGCTGATAGTATAAGCAGAGATGTCAAAGTTACAAAAATAATAACACTTCTTGTTCCCATACGTAAGGTTGTTGCAGTCGTCACCATTGTTGTTGTCAGTATAAAATCACCAAAAATAAAATGAACTATAGGTATCTAAGGCTGACTATTGAAAATTATAGCCGTTTGGTTTGAAATATATCGTGATAGATAGGTTCTATGAGTTAGCAAGCATTAATACTTAAGGTTAAATCTTCTGGCGAATATTTGTTATTATTATCGCCATTATTATCGGTGTATTATTGCTATTGCTCTTAATTTTATCATTTCGTTCCTTTTCCTTCCATATGACCATGGACATGATCCTTACAATACTTACAAGTTTGCTCAATCATATTATGGTCGATTAGTATCTTCGACTAAATGCATACAATATTTATCATGGTCCTAGTGATTAAGGTGTAACGTTACTCTCTCAGCTAATGTAACAGGTGCTTTTTCTCTAATCTGAAATTGCCCGAATTCTTCCATTGTGAAATAATATTGAATACTGATTTCTTTATGGGTAGGAGATAGCCTAAATAGTTACACCTTTAATTCTGGCTACAGATATGTTATAGTTGAAGCCCCCATGGCGGTTTTAGTATAAAAAAAGTACAGTAGGTGTAGCAGTAGTTAGACCATCTTCTTCTGCTATCCTCTTTATCTTTTTTCTCGTCTAATGGATCAGATGCTACTCTACTACAATGGTATAAGCAGGTTGCCTTTATCCAGAAACTTATTTAATGAATAGAGAGATAGGCACATACTAAATATGAACACTAGATTCCGATAAGATTAGATAGCTTTTCACAAATGTCGGTAATGTATTAAATAAAGAAAAATATAAACAAACTTCGCTACTAAACGCGTCAGTTGTCCTATGATTTAACCACAAATGGTGCTGTAATAGCAGACCCTATTAAATATATTCAAATGTACTAATTGAATACAGCACAAAAGCAACGGGGCACCACTCTGATTCTTCGTTTCCTTTAAGCTGTAACTACCGAAACTATTGCTCAAGATAATTTGCAGTACCATATCCAGTAAAGAATATTAAGGAATATTAAGACTGCATGTTAGATCTAAAATGGATCATTAAACTGAATTTAGAAATTGCAGACACAGCAGTTCCTAAAACAAAACTACAAGCTTTTGCTCAGCTCATAGATGGTTCCAGCATATTATGGATCCAAGGACTAACAGTGTTGTTGTCATTGATGCTATCAATACGTAAATGCTAAGATGGGCCGCCTGAGTTACACAGAGAAGATGTTATTGTGAAGAGTTTTCAATAGAGATATTATTAAGATGCAATCAACAAGAAAAAGTTGTTGCTAAATAGTAATAGAGGAATCAATGGAGAGTAAAAGTGGAACCCCCGGTATGCTTTTGTCTCCCTTTGGAAACTTATCACATACTTCTATCCTCTATTACTGCATTATATGGCGTATTATGATATATGAACACTATGATATATATGAACGCCAGTGCAGGTAGATAGCAAAAACTAAAGGCCTTACTCTTACATTAATATTCATCCACAATTTGGTCCAAAACAATACAAAATACGCTTTATAGAATATTGAAGAGGTGAATATACGTCACAGCTTTAGCAACCCCCTTCTATATTCCTTATATACGTTGCTTGACTAATTATGAAAACATTAGTCCTACCATAATCCGATAGTACGTCTTGATTCGACAGTAGAGCATTACTTGAGAAAATTGGGACTAGAAAATATAGAGTACATTGATTACCAAACAAGGGATTCATGCCATTTGACAAACACATCTAGCGCTGGTTAATAAGTAAGATAATGAAAGGAGAAACAATATAATTGGGTAAGACTCAAAAGCAAAAGCGATTCTGCTGCAGGAGCTCAAGAGTAGCATCAGTCTTTTCCAGGCCGTAATACATGATCTTGGTCTGATATTAGGTGCCGAATTCATGTCATACTAGTTGACGTTGCAGCTGTAGCAGGAAACGCAATGTGGATTTCCTTTATAGTGGCGTCCATTATTCTTATTTACGGGTCTTGTCTGGATTACACAGAATTATCTTCTATATATCCCAAAAGTGCTGGAGTGTGTTTTTGGTCCTTTTATCTATGGTAGTATTATCCGTAGTTTTAATTAAAATGTGAAAATATCTAGGAAGCAGAAGCACATAAGAACTTTGATTTAATATTTTGTTGATTTTTATGTGTATATTTTTGTGCTTTTACTATAATAGTTATTTCTTTATTCTAATTCTCCAAAGACCCTTTACTTCTTCTAATACTAAGAATTGCCACGAGCGTTTTTGACAAACACTTGGTATTGATTTAAATGCCGATTCCTCGCTATCTGTTATGATTTCAATACACTCATTAGCATTATTATTATCATTATTGAATAAACTCATAGCCTTGACAGATTCAAAAGATGGATAAGGACAAGCCATTCCTGTAGTATCCACTGACTTTATTATCTCACATTTCTGCAACATATCGGGAGCAGAGGATCCATCCGATACTATTCTAAGTTCTCTTTGCATCTACTTATTTTCCTAACAAATAATGTTTTATCCTTTAGATTATATAAATAATACCATTCCGCCTTTTTTTGATGCAGGTAATGCTTCATTGAGAAATCCTATAACGTCTTCAAATTCGACCCCTTGCTCTATGTTCTCAGGAGTAACCCCCATTTGTTTCAACATTTCCTTTGATGGCCCACAAGCAGTAATTTGTACGCCTGCACTAATAGCATCGTGTAAATATTTGTCTAGTGGTGGGGCACCGGGCATTGTTATTTTAGAAGCACCTTCTTTTTTAACAATGTCTAAAGCCCCCATAGTGCAATATAGCTTACATTTTGCACCCATGGTTACTGTACCCAGAGCTAATACCAGAGCAGAATATGCTCTTCCTGGATCATTTGATGCCAGAACCAAATGAACTTCTTGTGGGTCTTCTCTTTTTTGTGACATTACTTTCAGGAGACCTATTACTCTAAAATAGTTTTCCTAGGGACAAGTAGAATACGATAAAGGCTATGGAGCAAGGATGTAGATTGAATAAAAAGTTAAGATATAGAATAAAGTGGCGAGGCAAAAACAAGAGCTTTAATTCTTTCTTGGGCCAAGGAAAAAGAAAATAATTTCCAGTCCTTTTCTAATTGTTGTTCAGTACAGGGCATATAATAAATACTTATCCGATAGCAAATTAAGTCATACAGAGATAGATTTATGAATAGCAATACTGAAATTAGCGGTTTAAATGGCATACAGAATAAGTCTGATGAGTCTAGAAGAACCAGAAGCATCACTTTCGATTAGATTCTTCTATACTAGATGAATTGTAGCATGAAGCAGATCAAAGAGAAATCTCTCTTAACGTCTTAATTAACCAAATCCTAAAAAGATATTGTCAATGAGATAGATACGAAAACAGGATCGGTATGATGCCTGTTCCCAAGGTTATGTTATCTTCGTTAATTGACAAGGCAATAAGTATAGCAAAGAATAATGGAATACAAAATATAGAACCTTATAGAGAGGAGATTATAAAACAGGCTGCAGCTGCAGATTTATTCTTATACTATATCTTTTTCTGAATTGATTCAATTGGAACTAAATGTACTGCCAAGTACAGTGTAGCGGACATACGTAGAAGGTAATAGTGATTAGATTGCAACTAGAAAAATAATAAGTCAAGTACAACAGGCCATTGCAAAAATATATAGAATTACTGACTAGTTGTTCATGCTTTGTGATTGTACATATAATGATTGTTATAATATTTGTAGATAGTAACAGTTATGGTGTTTTAGCACAATCATTACCAGATTCTTATGATCTGTCCGCACCTTCTTCAGGTGCATTAGGCGATGATACCAATATGTTAGAAGACATAATTAATCGACAAAAACATATCAAAGAATCAGAAGAAGCAACAACAATAAATGGTAATGACGACTTTAGTGATACTGCAGATGATGATGGTGGTAATGGTAATATTGATGATGATAGGAGACTTTTTTATAAGGATGATACCTATACAACGAAAGAAAAGTCCATCAATCTTGATAGAAAAGGTAGTAATACCAAGGCTTATTCCGGCTCTGTGGTATACGTAGTTGATTATAGGAATATAAGAATACAAAAATTCAGTGATGAAGGTAGTTTCATTTCAAAGTGGGGTTCTGAAGGTTCTGGTAATGGGGAATTTGGAGTTCCACATGGAATTGCATTGGATTCTTCTGGACATGTCTACGTTGTAGATATGAATAATTGTAATGTGCAGAAATTCAATAGTGAAGGTGATTTCCTATTAAAATGGGGGCTCTAAGGGTGAAGGTGACGGCCAGTTCCTGCATCCACATAGTATAGCATTAGATTATGAGGGGAATGTGTATGTGACTGACATGGCGAACTTTAATATACAAAAGTTTGACAGTGAAGGTAATTTCTTATTAAAGTGGGGTAGTGAAGGCATCTCCGATGGTCAATTCAAGGCTCCCGAGGGATTAGCCATAGATTCCCTAGATAATGTATATGTTTCAGATACAGCTAATGCCAATATACAAAAGTTTGACAGTGAAGGTAATTTCTTATTAAAGTGGGGTAGTGAAGGAAACAAGGAAGGTCAATTAAAAAGACCAGCTGGAATAGATATAGATGCATCAGATAATGTATATGTTACTGATGCAGGTAATGACAGAATACAAAAGTTTGATATCAAGGGAAAGTTTATTGCTGTATGAGGATCGAAAGGATCTGATGAAGGTATGCTGGATAGTCCACATGATATTGCAGTTGATTCTTCTGGGAATGTCTATGTAGCAGAACAGGGAAATTTTAGAATACAAAAGTTTGACAGTCAAGGTAATTTCATAACTTCATGGGGTTCTGCTGGTTCTTGGATCCTCACAGTTTGGCTGTATATAGTAATTAATAATTAGGTTTGAAGGGCAGAAAGTATTAGAAGAAGATTACCTGGTTCCTTCACAAGAAGAAATCTATTTCCTCCTAATAATAATGATACCTAGCTATCATTATTTTGCTATCTGAAATGAATCAATCATTTTTTGTGCTATAGGTAATGTTTCAGGAATCTCTAATGGATCCGAGCTATAACTGAGTTCAAAAAGTCTTTTTCCTATTACTATAAATACTGAACATAATACTCTCCACCGAATCGAATAGCATAGTCTACACACCATGCTGGATAATTTGCTTCTGAGACAGTAGATGGCATACTTCTTATCGTCTATGTCTTTAGTAATTTCAATAACTCTTGTGTATAGTCTTGAACCATTTTACTTTTTACTTTGAGATTACTTGTATCGAGATATTGGGATATAGTTCTAAGAGTTACCGATACATAGAAATCTGAAAAACCTTACTATTCACATCCTTATCCTCTTCCTTATTCTCCCCCCTTCGTCCTCATCTGTACACGCTGAAAGGTAACGATAAGGGGTGCATAAAGACCTTTCAGTACAGAATATGTGAGATGTTGAAATAAAGCACAATTTTTCTGGACTTTATAATAATAAGTCACATCAAATCAAGTCATTTCTTAATATTATTGTTTATCATTGTTTAATCTTTTCTGCAAAATATCATTAAAGAAGAACTCTATATTGGTCAAATGCTAGTCTATGTCCTTCTTTAATAGCAGCATCGCTAACGAGATTATCAAGTGAAATTCTATTATTTAGAATTGCCCTAAAGACATCCTTGTATGTGATTATGCCTTGCATAGTTGTTCTGTCAACTATTGGAATTCGTCTAATATTCTTCTGCTGCATGGTCTGTAGCGCATCTTTGAGAGTACTACTAGGCGATAGTGTGATAAGAGGTTTGCTCATCAGTTCTTTTATTGGAGTATGTAGAAGAGATGGGTTTAGTTAGCCTATTGTGCGCACAATGTCTCTTTCTGTGATTTGATTATTCCTACAGGTTTTTGACCCTTATCGAGTAAGGTTACAACAACTATACTTCCAATATTGTTTTCATTCATAGTTTTACAAACAGCTTGAATATTCTGATCTTCTGTTTCTGTTTGTACATTTTTTGTCATAAAACTAGAGACCGGTATAGATTCTAAACTCATTATTACCTTTACACTGTCGAATTGCGGTATTGGAAATTATTGTATCGTGTGCATTGCACTGCAGCCACCTCATAGTATTGATAAAAGTATAGACGCTGCAAAGATATTTAGGTTATAATTCAGCTTAAATGGGAACAAAAAATGCGTATTGGAATCGTACAGATTATCAACAGATATGGCCTTATAAGAACTTCTCCATTAGGTAGCATTGCATAGATAAGAGATATTTTCCACCTGCGACCTCTTTACTTTTTGCTTTCTAACTTCTACAAACAGATGCGGATAATTAGCTTCAACTCGTTCTTGCAGGAACGGCTGTTCAGTTAAGAATTTGTAATTGTAATCTGTCTTCTCTATTAAATCTAATGCCTGTTTTGAGATCAGATCGATACTGATATAATAATAGTCTTCTTTATTGAATATCCAGATTGCATCTTAGTAGGTATGAGGCACCAAAAATTTGGTGGTCATCTTCCACGAAACTCGAATTCATCTTCTTCTTATTTCATCTCCAAAACAATATTTTGTATTGCATTCTCCCAGCCATGAGGACCTATTCCGTTTACCTTTAGTATATTGTTGTTACTCGTACTATTGCTATTGACGCCGTCTTTCATTTTTGTTCCTTTGTAATCTAGCCAAGAATTATCTGATCGCTGTACCACAATTGAGACATCCATTCGATTAAGCATTGGAATATCGTTAGCGCTGTCTCCTATTCCAAAATATGTTACATCATTATGAAATTTGCTATTGAACAGCTTTTTTAGAATTTCAACTGCCCTGCCTTTGTCAATTCCAATCGTCACATCAAAAAAGCGTCCTCCGTGAATTACTTTCATACCTGCTTCCTGCGTATATTTTATGAACCTGGCGATATCATCTCTTTGTATTTGTAAAATAGTTTCACCATAATTTCTTTGAGCCATTCTTCTCGCTTGTTCTATAGGCATTGATGCTAAATTACTTAGTTCTTCAATAGAAATATCTGCGACTCCTTTAAAATTGATATTGTGCTTTGTTCGTATATCAGAAAGTTTTGCCCTTATATCATTTGCAGATTTGCCAAGTTCTATTATTATAACTTTGGATATAGTTTTGTAAGTGTGGGTCCTACTAGTGTCGTGAACAATTTTTCTTCGGGCAATTTCTCTTAAATCTCCTCCTATTTCGTGATTTGTATATTCTGATTCCTTCTCTGTTTCTTCTGTTTCTCTTAGAGGATATTCAATATTTTTTAGAGCATTATCAGGAAAATAGCCTTTGGGAATAACTATTGCTCCACCATTTTCTACAATAAAAGGATCCGATAAACCTAAATCTTCTCTAATCGCGTTTTGTTCTAGTCTCGTTTTTGCAGATGTGAGTACAAGGGGAATATTCTTTTCTTTCATTATGCTGATAAGTTTATTTGTTTTCATCCCGTACTGGGCAGTACTAATATCAACTAAAGTGCCATCTATATCAGTAAAAACAACTTTATATGTTGACATAAATTCCTATCACTTTGAATTATAGGTTTTATTGTGGACGATGATATTGTTAATGTTACTTGCCCTTGAGAATGAATTTTACGAGGTCAATCAATCTACACGCAAAGCTCCATTCATTATCGTACCAAGATAATACCTTGATAACGTTGCTTTTGTTCCCAAGAACTATGGTGCTCAGGCCGTCAACAACAGAAGAACATGGTTCTCCGATAATGTCTGTTGATACTATTGGATCATTGGTATATGCCATTATTCTTTTTAGGTTTGTTTGTGAGGCTTCCTTCAAGGCATTCTTAACTTCTTTAGTAACTATCATGATAATACTACTGTATAAAGTAGTATTAAGATTCACTTGACTATACTGGCTTATTTAGAAAAATATTGTGCCTCTAAACATTACTATGACTCCCTAGTAATTGATCAGCTGACCCAGTAGCCCAGAAGGATCTACTACTAATGAAAAGGTACATAGCGTCATGCAACAGCAATAACTAATAGTAAATTGGTAGACCCAACAGCAGTAGTTCAGTTCACTAATTTAGCAAAGATAGTACCTATATCAAATCTAGTACAAGTAAGGTCAATCTGGACCAGCCTGCAGCCGGCACTACTACTGTAACAACGACAATTCAGGATAAGACCAATGAAATTACTGCTTTACCGCTATATATAAAAAGAGATTGACTACACTTTAGAAAACTAATGAAACTATTAAATGGTATTTTATTCTACTACTCAGTTGATGAAAGAAACCATTGTTATCATAGCATTAACAATATCTACAATAACTGCTATAGTGGTCCTAGAAACTGTTCTTCCCATTTTAGGTAATAATATTAGTCAACTTGCATATGCACAAACAAACGCTACTACTAATAACATGACTATGGCAAAGTCAGAAAATATAACTGCACCTGTAGCCCCACAAGGAACATCAATAAACGTATCAAATACAACAACGACTCCTTAGATATTACACATATAGAGAGACATATTGCAGTACCCTGCTAGCTTCAGCCATAATTCGCCAGATCCTTTGTGCATATTTGGGATCATAGGCCGCATGTTTCTCATCCTTTTCAAATGGGGTTCGATCCTGTACTTCGACAGGTATAGTCCAGATGGCCGGATCTTTCCGACGATTTGTGTCCACATATGTAGTGTCTCATAGGTATCTTTCCATTCGGCTAACGCGAGAGCTGCCATTGATGTGTAGTCATCGGTCTTCTCTACTCCCATTCAAAACGGACGGTTTACTTATATAGTGACAGTAATTTTCACTAAATGACTTTCTAACAAACAGAGTAAATATAGTCTTAACTTTCATGATGAGTAAAGAGACGATAAAGGTTGGTAGTTTCCTTGCTGTGTCAATAGCTGCTCCTTTTATTATCCACTAAAAAACTTTGCTAACTGCTCAATGACAAATTGTGGCTGCTCTTCTGGGATCCAGTGTCCTGAAAGTGGAACTGTGATGCCTGTTACATTTGCAGCTAACGCTTGCGTTGAACTTAGCCCAAAGTTACCTGGGAAATCACCGCCTAAAGCTGGATAGATATCACCACCTAACACTAATACAGGCATAGTTATCTTAGTCTTGGCTGATTCTTTATTTTGCTCTGCATCCACAGAGAAAGCTCTATAATATTCAAATCCAGCTCGCATTGCACCTGGAGCTGACATGTGTTTTGCAAATACATCCATATCTTCTTCTGTAATTGCAGATGGATTATAAGCCAATCCTTTGAAGAACCATGATATATATTCTCGCTCTTTACCTTGCACTAGGGCTTCTGGCAAGTTGTGTACCTGATGGAAAGCAAACCACCAAGGTTCGTTCCCATCAAGCTCTGGAGGTGGAAAACCTGGGAATGGGTATTCCATGAGCACTAATTTACCTACATTGTTAGGATGAGCTGCTGCAAATGAATAAGCTGTCTGTACTCCTATATCGTGTGCCACTAAGAAAATTTGATTAAATCCCAATTGAGATACTAACTGATATATTTCCCTGGTAGTATTTCCATCATATCCTGTGAGTGGTTTTGAAGAATCTCCAAGTCCTCGAAGATCAGGTAGTATTACAGTATAATTTTTAGCCAAAGCTGGCATAACATGACGCCATTCATACCATGTTTGAGGCCAACCATGTAGTAAGACTACAGGATCTCCCTTACCACCTATCACATAATGCAATTGAATACCATTTGCAGTTGTCACATGATGCGAAAAGGTCGCATTATCAATTTCAAAAGAAATACCTTCCATTAGCTGCTTGTTGTTCTTCAACAGAAGTGAGATTAGCTTGAAGTTGTTGCTCCTGTGCCAATGCAGTCTGAGGTGAACTCAAACCAATACCAATACCATTTATAGAAACGCTAGTTACAACAACTAAGAAAAGTGCTATTACTATACAGAATGACGAAACCCGTCTGGAGTTTGTCCTATTATTCACCGACGACTAATTCTAAGCATAGTATTTAAGTCTATGACAACGTTAGCATATATTGATACAGAGTATTATTCATCAGTAGCTTTGGTCGATATAACCTGGCTACAATTAGGCCTATGAGATAGCCACAAAACTTGTATTTAATTTAATTTAATTTAAATAACACAGATAGTCTGTTACTAAGACTATAAAACGCAGGTAACTATTTGATTGTTATCTCCAAAGCATACTTATCCTATG
>Ga0126308_10000721_pt1 | contig 11819 bp, 11 predicted proteins | sample Plot55_FD_92533 | JGI IMG/M metagenome (GOLD analysis project Ga0126308, IMG submission 92533) | Serpentine soil microbial communities from UC McLaughlin Reserve, CA, USA - Plot55 | ecosystem: Environmental > Terrestrial > Soil > Grasslands | place: USA: UC McLaughlin Reserve, Lake County... | reverse complement strand
GCACCGCCCGCTCGGTCGGCCGCGCCCGTGGCACGCGCTTCGGCAGGCGCACCGGGGGCGAGGCGGCAAGAGGCGCCCGGGCGTCGGCCCGGCGCGCGTAGAGCACGAACTTCGTGTGCGGGTCGAGCTCGAGCTCGCGCCGCGCAAGTCCGGTGCGCTCCAGCACGGGCGTCGCCACACGTGCAAGCCCCGGAAGGGCCAAGCCCACGTCTTCGGCGAGGGTCGCGAGCGACGAGGTCTTGCCCACGTAGTGCCATCCGAGCGGGACGTAGCCCGTCCGTCGCAGCACGCTCAGCGCGCCCTCGAGCGAGAGCAGGACCAGGTGCTCTCCGGCGCGCCGTGCCTCGGGCCAGCGCCGCCCGAGCGCGCGACTGACCGGTGACCCCGCGTCCGGCGTGAGAATCGCAAGCACGCCGCCGGGCCGGGTGATCCGCGCCGCCTCGGCCATGAGCGACTCGGGATCGGCGACGTGCTCGACCAGGTCCATCATCGTGACGGCGTCGAACTCGCCTTCCTCGAATTTCGCGTCCTCCAGAGTTCCGCGGGACACGTCGAGCCCCATCTCTTCGCGCGCGTACCTAACCGCCCAGCCGTTCACGTCGATACCGCGGCCCTGCCACCCTCGCCGGCGCGCCACCGACAGGAGGAACCCCGGGCCGCAACCGACGTCCAGCAGCCGGCCGGGCTCCGTGTAGCGCTCGACGTGGTCGAACACCTCCGCGAACTTCGCCTCCACGTTGTGGCGGTCGAGCAGGTAGTGGCCTGTGTAGCCGGGCGCGATGCCGTCCGCCGGGCCTTCGACGGTGGCCTCGGCCGTGTAGTAGCTCTCCTCGCGATAGAGCGCCTCCGTGGCGTCGGCGGGCGGGGGGTCCGCCACCCACAGCGACGCGCAGGAATCGCAGCGGCGCAGCGGATGTCCCGAGACCTCCATCGCGGCCCCTGAGTGCGCCGAGCGGCATGCTGGGCAGACCTCACTCACGTGGCGGGCTCCCTTCGCGCGCGCAAGCGGTCCGCCGCGGCTACCAGCGCGGGCGCGGCCGCGAGCGCGAGAAACGGATACGTGACCGTGCGGTAGCGCGTGCTTCCGATCACCGGGAGGACGACGACGATGCACAAGAGCGGCACCGCCCACACCCACAGCGGCAGCCGACGGTCGGCCGGCATCCGCGCCATCAGGCCGACGCCGGCCAGCGCGACGAGGATCAGCGCGTACATGGCGATCCGGTCGATGCGCGCCTCGGCCTTGCTCTGCGCCAGCTGAGCTCGGTTCGCGGCGACGCCGATCGGATGCTCATCGGCCAGCTCGAACATGCGCAGGGCGTTGAGGGCGGTTGCCTCGACCGCATAGCGCGGGTTGTCGAACGCGTACTCGACGGCCTCGTGCCGCAGCTTCGAGTCCAGCTCGGCCTCGTCGAGGTCGGTGCGCTCATACAGCGGCGCGTAGCGCTCGGTGTAGCGCGGTGGGATCCACACCGCCCGGTACCCGTCTTCGTCATACGCGTCCTCGTTGTACGTGCCGGCCAGCGCGAACCCGCTCTGGACGTTGAAGCTGGTGAGGTGGTCGAAGACGATCGTGTTTCGTACCGCCCACGGCACCACGGTGAGCACCGCGACCGCAACCGCGAGGGCCGGTGCCGCCAGCGCACGCGGGCTGAGGCGCGGGCGCAATACCCAGACGCCGATCGCGATCGGCAGGACAAGGAGGATCCCGTTCGAGCGCGTCAGCGCGGCAAGGCCGCAGCAGAGTCCGGCTGCGGCCGCCCAGCGCAGGTCGCCACCCGCTGAGCGCGAGCGCAGCGCGAAAAGGACGGCGGCGAGCTCCGCGACCACGAACAGCGGCTCGCTGACGAGCGCCTGGTTCAGCAGGAAGAGGCCCGGGAAGACGGCGGCGACGCCGGCCGCGACGAGCGCGGTGCGCTCGCCCCAGACGTGCCGCGCGATCAGGTAGACGAGCCAGACCGCCAACACGCCGAGAAGCGCGCCGGCAAGGCGGCCGGCGGTCTCGACCTCGCTAAAGACGGCGTAGATCCCGCCGAGCAGGTACGGGTAGAGCGGCGGCCTGAACGCGCTCGGGCTCTCGACGGGCGTCAGCACGCTGTCCGGGAACCCGTGTCCGTCTCCGATCGAGACGGCATGGCGCACGTAGTCGGCCGCGTCGAAGAGGGGCCTGTAGTCGGGCGAGAGGAGGACGACCGCGACTCGCGCCACCAGGGCGATCGCCAGGATCAGCCCCAGCCAGCGCCGGGTGCTCATGCAACCCGGCAGCGCAGAAGGGTCCGGAGTACGCGCAGCCCATCCATGGTCGTGAGCTTCTTGCCCTCCTCGCGCTTGCGCGCCCTGTACGTGACGGGCACCTCGTAGATCACGACCCCGCGGCGCAGGAGCCGCGCTGGTATCTCGGCGTCGATCCCAAATCCGTCCTCGCGCAGGTCGAGGGAGCGGAAGAGGTCGGTCGGCATGACCTTCAGGCAGTTCAGGATGTCCGAGATCCAGGCGTTGTAGAGCAGGTTGGCCGTCAGGTTGATCGCCCGGTTGCCCACGACGTACCAGAACCCGTAAGCCGAGTGGGACTGGAAGATGCGCGTCCCGATCACCGCGCCGACGTGGCCGTCGTCAAAGGGCGCCAGGAGCTCCTCGATCTCCGCGGGGTTGTACTCGAGGTCGGCGTCGAGGATGACCGAGTAGCGGCCCCGGGCGCGCTCGAGCGCCCGCCGGACGCCGTCGCCCTTGCCCCGGTTCACGTCGACGGTCACGACACGGACGTGCGCCGGCCAGTCGCGCCCCTCGAGGACCGCCCGCGTCCTGTCGGTCGAGCCGTTCTCGACGACGATCAGCTCGTAGTCGACGGACAGCCCGGCGTCGAGCACGCGCTCGATCGCGCTCGCGACGGTTGCCTCCTCGTTGTACGCAGGCATCAGGATCGAGAGCTCGGCCATCGGCGTACAGTAGGCGGGCCGCTAGTCGCGTTCAGCCTCGAGCGCGACGTGCCACTGCTGCATCGGGCCGCGCGCCGAGGGACGGTGGAAGCCCCGCCGCCGGATGCGGACGAAGCCCGCCGCGGCCAGCCAGCCGCGCAGCGCGCTCAGGTTCGGCATCCACCAGTTGAAGGGCGTGACCAGCGGCTGGAACTTCGCGACCGCGCGGCCAGGGGAGAGGATCGTCTCGCGGATCGCGATCGGCTCGAACACGACGAGCCGCCCGCCCGGGCGCAGCACGCTGTGGATGCGCTCGAGCGCGCCGACCATGTCGCGCAGATGGAGCAGGATGTCGCCGCTGAAGACGAAATCGACCGGACCTCGGATGCGATCCGGACTCAGCTCCTGCACAGGGCACTCGATCCGCTCGACGCGCGAGCCGAGCGCGTCCGATGCGAGCCTGAAGCCGCGGCCGAGCTCGAGCCCCCACTCGCGTGCCTGGGCCGCGGCTCGCGCACGGTTCAGCGGCGGCCATTCCGCGGACTCCAGGGTCGCCACGTCGATGGCGACGGTCTCGGCGCCGCGCTTCTCGAGCTCGAACGCCCAGAAGCCGTCGAACGTGCCGATGTCGAGTGCGCGTTTGCCCGTCAGGTCGGCAGGCAGGATCTTGGGCGCCGTCCCGCGCATGTCGATCTGGCCGGAGGTGACGGCACCTGGGCCGAGCTCCATCGTGTGGTACCAGACCGGATTCGCTGCGACGGCCTCCGCCGGCGTGAGAGTCGGCGCCATCGGCGGCCAGTCTAGAGAGCGTCTGACCTAGGATCGCTCGCCGGATGGGCTGGTACCACACCATGGAGCTCGCGCCGGGCGAAGTGACCGAGGGCATGTTCGATCTGCGCCCGTACATGCGCCAGTACGGGCTGCCCGAGTCGCTCGACGGCAAGCGCTGCCTCGACGTCGGGACCTGGGACGGCTTCTGGGCATTCGAGATGGAACGGCGCGGGGGCGAGGTCGTTGCGATCGACCTCGATGACGAGCGCGCGCTCGACTATCCGCCGCGCCGGCGCCCGGAGACGTTCCCCGACGAGCCGCGCGGCCAGAACTTCGCTGTGGCCGCCGAGGCGTTCGGGTCGAGCGTCGAGCGGCGCATCGTGTCGATATACGACGCACGGGCGGAGCAGCTCGGAACGTTCGACTTCGCCTTCTGTGGCTCGGTGCTGATCCATCTTCGCGACCAGTTCCTGGCGCTCGAGCGCATCGCGGCCCTGGTTCACCCCGGCGGCCAGTTCGTCTCCGCGGAGCCCTACTGGCGCCGCGCGGGGCGCCTGCCGATGGCGGTTTCCCGATACCGCGTCGACCGGCCGAAGGACATCGTCTTCTGGGAGCCGAACCCGCGCGCGTGGCGGCGGATGATCTGGAGTGCCGGATTCGACGACGTCCGCGAGCACGGGCGGTTCCGGATGCGCGCCCGCGCCGGTTGGTCAGTGCCGCACGTCGTGCATCACGCGCGGCGCTGAAGCCCGCGCATGTGGACGCGCGTCCACTCGCGGTCGCGCCGCGCGACGGCGCCGGCCACGTTCAAGAGGGCCGCGGCGATCCGCCGCGGACGGCCGCGCCTGCGCTCGATCCAGTCGTACGTCGCCTCCATCCAGCGCCGGTAGGGCCGCGAGCCGAACGCCTGCCGAGCCGCGGCGCCGTGCGCGTGCCTGACGCGGGCCGACGGCTCGTAGCGCGTCCGCCAGCCGGCCTTGCCGAGCCGCCAGCCGAGGTCGACGTCCTCGGCGTACATCCATTGCTGCGGGTCGAACCCACCGGCGGCGTCGAAGGCCGTGCGCCTCAACACGAGGAAGGCTGCGACGGCCCACGGCACGTCGCGGGGACGTGACGAATCCCAGTGGCCCTCGAGCAGCATGCGGTCGCCCAGCCCGGGGATGACCCTGTAGAGCCCGGCGTTGAAGGCCAGCAGGTACGGCAGGGTCGGGAAGTCGTAGACCGAGTGCTGCGTCGAGCCGTCCGGCAGGATCAGCTGCGGCGCGACCGCGCCGACCGTGGCGTCACCGCCGACCTCGAGGAGCCGTGCGAGTGCACCCGGCGCGAGCTCGACGTCGGCGTTGGATGCTGCGAGCCACGGAGTCGAGGTCCGCTCAGCCACCGAGTTCACCGCGCGCCCATAGCCGAGGTTCTCATCCGGTTCGGTCAGCGATGCCCACGGGAACCCTTCGCGCACCAACGCCGTCGAGCCGTCCGTCGAGCCGTTGTCCACTACGTGGACCTCGGCCAGGCCTGCCTCGACGTCCGGCTCGAGCGACCGCAGGCAGCGCTCGAGCAGGTCGCGCGTGTTCCACGACACGACGGCGACCGCGACGCGCGCGCTCATCCGCCACCCGCGGCGGCTTCGGCCGCGCGTTCGACCGCGTCCGCGAACTCCACTTCCGGATACCGCGCGGCGGTCGCAAGCGCACCGGCACGGAGCCGTGTGCGCAGCCCGGCGTCCCGCGCGAGGGACAAAAGCGCCTCGGCAAGCGGCTCCGGGCCGGCGTCGGGATCGACGAGCAACGAGTTCTCGCCGTCGCTCAGGTACTCGCCCGACCCGCCCCGTCCGCTCGCGACGGCCGGCATTCCGACCGCCATCGCCTCGAGCGGCACGAGGCCCCATGGCTCCGGCCAGCGCACGGTGAAGATCAGCACGTCGTCCTCCGCGAAGACGTCGGCCAGCCTGTCGCGCGGAACTCGCTCGAACCGCGTGCGGTCGGCCACGCCGAGCTCTTGCGACAGCGCCACCAGCTCGGCGCGATGGTCCTCGTCGCCCTCGCCGACGATTCGCAGCGTCGCTTCGTCGGGAAGAAGCGGCAGCGCACGGACCGCCAGGTCGATGCCCTTGCGGGGATCGATCCTGCCGCAGTAGAGGAGCCGCCAGCGCCACGGGTGCTCCTGCGCCTCGCGAAAGAGCGTGTCGTCCACGCCCGCGTTCGCGATCGTCGCATCCGGGAGCGGGCCGACCGCGTCCTCGACCCGGTGTTGCTGCGTGCGGCTGATGAAAGCCCAGCGGGTCGCACCCGCCAGGCTCGACAAGGTCGGAATGCCCGTGAGCCGTTCCGCAACCCTGCCGAGGAGGGGCCAGCGGCGCAGCGGCCGCTGCCACCCGTCCACGACCGGGCCGTAGCTCGGCCAGTCGTCCATGACCACCGCGAGCGCGGGGAGGGGGCCGCGAGCGACCTGCTCGATCAGCGACATCGACATGCCGCCCATCGGCCACCACGCGACAAGATCGGGCCGCCATTCGCGTACGTGCCGTTCGAGGACGCCCAGGTTGTGCCGCTCGAGCCGAAGACGTGTCAGCGGCGACATGCGCGGGAAACGGTGGTCGCGCCAGTACCAGCGCAGCTCGCGGTGGCAGTCGGGGTCGTCCTCCATCGCCGGATCCGGCGCGGGCGTGCGGTAGTCCGTGGTGACGATGCGGATCTCGTGCCCGCGCTGGCGCAGATGGCCGACCGCGCCGCGCCAGATCAGCTCGTACCCGCCGAGATGATGCGGCGGATACATGTTCCCGACGCTCAGCATCCGCATCCCGCGCGAGCATAATGCGGCCTACATTGGCTTCCGGGGACAGACCTGACGTGGCCGTGGTCATCCCCACCGCGCGCCGCGAGACACGCCTCGCTTTCGCGCTCGACGCGCTGGCGCGCCAGACGCTCGCGCGCCAACGGTTCGAGGTCGTCGTCGTACGCGCGGACGACCCGGGTCCGAAGACTCCGACGCCGGACGGGTTGCGCGTCCGCTTCCTCTCGGCGGGCTCGGACTCGGGCCCCGCCTCCAAGCGGAACCTGGGCTGGCGCGCGACCGAGGCGCCGCTCGTCGCATTCACCGACGACGACTGCCGGCCGGCGGTGGACTGGCTCGAGCGGCTGGTCGAGGCGAGCCCGCGCGCACGTGGCGACTTCATCCTGCAGGGGCGTACGGAGCCCGATCCCGACGAGTTGCCGCGACTGTACGGCCTGGCCGTGACCCAGACGATCTCGGCGCCGAGCTCGTGGTACGAGACATGCAACATCGCCTATCCGCGTGCGTTGCTCGAGCGCCTGGGCGGCTTCGATGACGCCTTCGCGGGCCCGGACAGCGGCGACTATCCCGTTGGTGGCGAGGACACGGACCTCGGCCTCCGCGCGATCGCGGCCGGAGCCGAGCAGCGATTCGTCGAGAACGCCGTCGTCCGCCACGCGGTGCACTCGCGCCATTTCGCAAGGGCCCTGCGCGACACCCGGCGGTGGCGCAGCGTGCCGCTCGTCCTGAAGCGCCATCCAGGGCAGCGGGCAGCACTCGAGGTGGGGCTGTTCGGGCGCCCGGCGCACCGCAAGCTGCTCGTCGCTGCGGCCGCGGTTCCGCTCAGGCGGCGCCCGCTGCTGGCGGCGGCCGTCGCAGCGCCGTACATCCGTCACCACCTGCGTCACACCGCGCTCACACCGCGCGCTCTCGCGCGCGATCTGGTCGATCTTCCCGCGCGCGCGGTGGTGGACGCGGTGGAGGTCGTGGTCACCGCGGCCGCCGCGATCCGGCACCGGACGCCGGTCCTTTGACCATGAGCGCAGCGCCTGACATCTCAGTTGTCGTGGCAACGGTAGGTCGCGAGACGCGGCTCGCGTTTCTCCTCGAGGCGCTCGAGGCCCAGACGCTGCCGCGGGACCGCTACGAGGTCTTGGTCGTGCGCGGTCGCGAGGCAGGCGAGCCATCCGGGTCACCGCAGGCGCTCGGCGCGCGCGTGATCGATCGCCAGCCGGCGGGCCCGGCTGCACTGCGCAATACGGGCATCGCAGCGTCGCGCGCTCCGCTGATCGCGTTCACCGACGACGACTGCCGGCCGGCTGCCGACTGGCTCGAGCGGCTCCTCGACGCGAGCGCGCGCGAGGGCGGCAGCTTCATCCTGCAGGGCCGCACTGAGCCGGACCCCGACGAGCGGCGCCGCCTCTACGGGCTCGCGCGCAGCCAGACGATCGTCAGCCCCAGCGGGTGGTACGAGACCTGCAACATGGTCTATCCGCGCGAGCTGCTCGAGCGCCTCGGAGGTTTCGACGAGCGCTTCGATGGCGGCGGCGAGGACACGGACCTGGCGCTACGTGCGCTGGCCGAGGGGGCGCACGCGCGCTATGTCGACGAGGCGCGGGTCTGGCACGCGGTCCACTCGCGGCACCTCTGGGACGCGGTTCGCGACCAGGCGCGGTGGCAGACGATCCCGCTCGTGATCGCATCGCATACCGCGCAGCGCAGGCGGCTGGAGCTCGGGCTCTTCTGGCGCGCAGGTCACCCGCGCGTGTTGCTCGCCGCCGCGGGCCTGCTCGCGTCCCGGCGCGCCGGCGTGCTCACGCTGGCCGCGCTCGCGCCCTACGCCCGCTACCACCTGCACGGTTACGACAGATCGCTCCGCGCCGTCGTGCGCGCGGCGCTCGACCTACCGGCCAGGGCGGTAGTCGACCTCGCTGGCGTCGCTGCGACGGCGCGCGCGGCCGTGCGGCACAGGACGCCGGTCATCTGATGCGGGTCGCGATGCTGCATCCCACGTACTGGCCGGAGGTCCGGCGCGGGGCAGAGCGGATCGTGAACGGGCTCGCCCGCTGGCTCGCGTCGGAAGGGCACGAGGTGACCCTCTTGACAACTCACCGGGCCGCGCGGGCTGAGACGACCGAGGATGGCGTGCGCGTCGTCCGCTCGTGGCGCCCGCCGGACCGCCTGACGGCGCGGCGCGCGTACGAGGACTACCTCGCCACGATTCCGATGCAGGCGCGGGATCTGCTGCGCGGTGAGTACGACGTCGCGCACGCGTTCCATTCGGTGAGCGCGTGGGCCGCCCTGCAGGCGCGACGGCGCGGCGGCCCGCCGGTCGTTTTCACCAGCACCGGGATCACGACGCGCGGCTACCTCGTGGCGAGGCGCTACCGGATGGAGATGAACCTGACGGACGCGGCCGCATCTGCGGCGTGCAGCGTCTTCAGCGAGGCCGCGGCGATCCCATTCGAGCGGTACCTGCTCCGCCGGCCCGAGGTGATCCCACCGGGAGTCGACCTCGAGGCGTTCGCCGGTGACACCCCGCGTGCGAAGGCGCCGACGATTGCGTACACCGGCAGCCTCGCGGACCCGCGCAAGCGCCTGCCGCTTCTCTTCGACGCTTTCTCCGACCTGCGCGACGAGAGACCCGATGCCCGACTCGTACTCGCCGGAAAGCGCGAGCCGTGGCTGGAGCTCGACCTGCCGGAGGGCGCCGAATGCCTGCCCGGCGATCCGACCGAGGCGGTTCCAGGGGTCCTCGCCAGCGCGCACGTCGCTGTGCTGCCCTCGGTCGAGGAGGGATTCGGCGTCGCACTCGTCGAGGCGCTGGCGGCGGGCACGCCCGTCGTCGCCGCCCGCTCGGGCGCCGGCCCCGAGATCGTCACGAACGGAGTCGGAGAGCTGTTCGAGCCCGACAGCCGCGACGCGCTCGCGACAGCGCTCGCGAAGGCGCTCGATCTAGGCGACGTTGCGGCGGCGTGCCGCGACCACGCGGCGAGGTGGGACTGGTCTGCGATCGGCCCGCGCTACGAAGAGCTCCTGCGGCGCGCGGCTGCGACGTCATGAGCACGGTCTCGCGCGAGCGGCTTCCTCCCGGCGCGACCGGTGGGCTGCGGCACATCGCCGCGAGAGGCACGATCGTGAACGCCGCCTTCATCATCGGCCTCGACACCCTCAACCTGGCGCGCGCCTTGATCGTCGGCGCGCTGATCGTCCCGGGCGACTACGGCGTGTGGACGATCCTCCTGATCTCGCTCGGCACGCTCGGCTTCCTCAAGGAGGGCGTCGTCAGCGACAAGTACATCCAGCAGGACGACGCCGACCAGGAGCGCGCCTTTCAGCGCGCCTTCACGCTCGAGGTGATCCTCAATTCGATCCTGTTCGTGATCGTCGCGATCGCCCTTCCGCTGTTCGCTTTGGCGTACGGCGAGCCGAAGATCCTGCTGCCGGGTGTGGTGCTGATGACCGCCATTCCGGCGGCCACGTTCCAGGCCCCCTTGTGGATCTTCTACCGCCAGATGCGATTCCTCGAGCAGCGGCGGCTCCAGGCGATCGACCCCGTCGTCGCCTTCGTCGTCACCGTCGGGCTGGCCGCGGCGGGCGCCGGATACTGGAGCCTCGTGATCGGCACGGTCGCCGGCCGGGTGGCCGCCGCGGCCGTTGCCGTGCACGCGTCGCCGTACAGGCTCGCGTTCGTGTTCGACCGCGGCCGGCTGGGCGAGTACGTCAGCTTCGGAACGCCCCTATTCGTGGCGAGCGCGTCCAGGGTGGTCGGCGTCCAGGTCCTCGTCTTCGCCGGCGAGGCCGAGCTGGGGCTCGCGGGGGCGGGCATGATCGGGCTCGCCAGCAGCATCAGGGCATATGGAGACCGCGTGGACGCGATCGTGACCCAGACGCTGTATCCGGGGATCTGTGCGATCAAGGACCGCAAGGACCTTCTGTTCGAGGCGTTCGTGAAGTCGAATCGGCTCGGGCTGATGTGGGGAATGCCGTTCGGCGTCGGGCTGGCGCTGTTCGCCCCCGACCTGATTGAGTACGTCTACGGCGACGAGTGGGAGCCGGCCGTGGGCCTCCTGCAGGCCTTCGGCCTGATCGCCGCGTTCAACCACATCGGCTACAACTGGACCGCCTTCTTCCGCGCGAGCGGCGAAACCAAGCCGATCGGCGTCCTGGCCGTGGTGGGTATGACCGCGATGATCGGGATCGCGGTGCCGTTGCTCCTGGCCGACGGGCTCGACGGCCTCGCGATCGGGATGGCGATCGCCGCCGGGATCACGATTGTCGGCCGCATCTGGTACCTGACGCGCTTCTTCCCGAGCTTCCAGATCCTCGTGCACTCGGCGCGCGCCATTGCACCGAGCGTGCCGGCGGTCGCGGCGGTCCTATTGCTGCGCGTCGCCACTGACATGGACCGGTCTCCTGGCGTCGCGATCGTCGAGCTCGCGCTTTACTCGGTCCTGACGATCGCCGCCACATGGGCGGTCGAACGGGACCTCCTGCGCGAGGTGCGCGGCTACCTGAGACCGGTGCCGACTGGATGAGCCTGCAGGTACGCTCCCGGCCGATGCTGCCGGTGGCCATTCTCTGCGGCGGTAAGGGCACGCGCATGCGGGAGGCGGGGGAGACCCTGCCGAAGCCGCTTGTCGAGATCGGCGGCAAGCCGATCCTCTGGCACGTCATGTGCCTGTACGCGAGCCAGGGTTACTCCGACTTCGTGCTTCTGCTCGGCTACGGCGCCGACCGCATACGCGAGTTCGCGGGAACCTGCCCCTGGAACCTCACGTGCGTCGACACGGGGCTCGACACGCCGACCGGTGGCCGAGTCGCGCGCGCGCGGGAACATCTCGAGAAGGGCACCTTCTGCCTGACCTACGCCGACGGCCTCGCCGACATCGACCTACCGGGCCTCGTCGATTTCCACAAGGCCCACGGCCGCGCCGCGACCGTGACGGTGGTGAGGCCGCAGAACCCTTGGGGCGTGGCCCACATCGCCGATGACGGGCGGGTCGACGGCTTCACCGAGAAGCCGCGGCTCGAAAGCTGGGTCAACGGCGGTTTCTTCGTGATGGAGCCGGCGGCGCTCGACCGGATCGGGCCCGACGACATCCTCGAGCGCGAGCCGCTCGAGCGACTGGCCTCCGAGGGCGAGCTGCACGGATTCCAGCACGAGGGCTTCTGGGACTGCATGGACACCTACAAGGACAACCTGATGCTGAACGAGCTGTGGGAGAGCGGCGAGGCTCCCTGGCGCTCCTTCGTCCACACGTGAGCTGGCGCGACAAGTCCATCCTGGTCACCGGGGCCCAGGGCTTCATCGGCTCGTGGCTCGTCAGCCGGCTGCTCGAAGAGGGCGCGCGCGTCGTCGTG
>Ga0126308_10000720_pt1 | contig 11819 bp, 11 predicted proteins | sample Plot55_FD_92533 | JGI IMG/M metagenome (GOLD analysis project Ga0126308, IMG submission 92533) | Serpentine soil microbial communities from UC McLaughlin Reserve, CA, USA - Plot55 | ecosystem: Environmental > Terrestrial > Soil > Grasslands | place: USA: UC McLaughlin Reserve, Lake County... | reverse complement strand
TGATGGTGGCGATGCTGGCGGTGCTGGCGCTTGTCGCAGCGCCCGTCCTCGCGCAGGTTGGGTTCGGGATCGGCGGCACCGAGAACGAGAGCGGCGAGATCGAAACGGAGAACGCGTTCGAGATCGAGGGCGACAACAACAACGCGTGTTTAGGACAGTTGCAGTTCGGCCAGACCGGCAACTTCACCAACCAGCAGGGCGCCTTGCAGTACGCTTCTGATGCCGATGACCTAGGGTTCGCGGGACCGGAGATCGAGTTCGCACCTGAGAACGAAACGGCGTGCGAGCAGGAGGTCCAGCAGGCTGCTGCTGCTAGCAGCTGGGGCGTGTAAGTAGTAAAAGCGAAGCCAAGGCTGGCGAGGCTTAACCTCTAAGGCCAAGGACGCGAGGGCCGGGGCGCAATAGCCTCGGCCCTATTTTTGTGCCTCCTAAGCTTCCGAGTTTCCGAGAACACCTCTTCTAGGCATCTCGGTGAATAGAGGCAGCCCCCTGGTTAACTCTAGGACAAAGCGCTTAAAGCAATTACAAGTGCGATTACTTACTTAGAGAAAACGCTAAGATAAAAGTAGGACAAACGCCTACATCACCCTAGGACAATTTACCCATACCCAAACCTCTTCGCCGAGGATAGTCTCTTAAAGTAAGGGCGGCCCAACGGGGGGCGCCAAAGAGACACAGGAGGTTGTAAGAATGAGGCGCATCATTTTGTTGTTCACGGTAGCAGCGATGATGGCTGCGATGTTGGTGAGCGCCGGTCCTGCTAACGCAGGCGTGTTAATCGTCGGTGGTAATGGTAGCGGCTTTAATAGCGGTGGTGACGTCGACGTCGACGGTGGTGGCTTCGACTTCGATGGTGGTGGCTTCAACTTCAGTTCCGGCAGCTTCGGCAGCGGTGGCTTCAACATCAGTTCCTGAATGTCGGTTAACGAGCAAGCATGGGGCCGGAGTTTAACCGCTACGGCCCTTCTTCTTCATGCCCTGGGAACTTTTGAGTTTCCGAGAACGGCCAATGTAGGACGCTCGGTTTCCGATACACTTCTTCTAGGCTCAAGTTCGCACGGACCCCCCCTACGAACCCGACAACATGAGCATAGGTTTCCAAAGTCCGCTTTCGAGAAACCTAGGGGTTTGTAGCCTTCCAGGGGTTGGCTCGCCTCGGCCTCCTGCACTTACGGCTGGACCTCCTGTTCACGCTCATTGTCTACGGGGGCCTTGCACCAGAACCTGCCTTGTATGCCTAATGTTGGTGTAACTGGCGATTCTGCACTAAAAAGGGTTTCGGCAAAGACTCGCAAAAAGAGTCCGAAGTCCGTAGTACTGCGGCTTTACACCGCGGCGGGTGGGGTACGGAGGTGTGTTTCGTCGCGAGAGGTGTAAAATACGGCACCCTAAGCCTTTTCGCGACGGAGAAACTAAAGATTTGAAGAGCGTCGTGCTGAGAATAAGGGACCTTGACCGGGCGCTATTCCGGGCAATCTTTCGCTTTAAGTGGGTGCCGTTCACGTCACTGATGCGCAGCTTCACCGTCGCCGGGACCGCGGGGGCCTTGTGGGGCATACTCGCCGCTCTGGGCTTTCTCGTGAGTGGGCTTGAACCCTTCCACCTGCTCGTTCCGTGGACGGCGGTCGCGGTTTCCTGGACGCTCGCCGAGGGCGTGAAGTCCCTATTTAACCGTGCTCGCCCCTTTATATACAACACTGAGATAGCCCCCCTGATAAAAACACCCTCCTCGAGCTCCTTCCCCTCCGGGCACTCGGCGACCGCCGCCGCCGGCGCTATAACCCTCTCCGCTATCTATCCCTCTTTTGCTCCCCCTCTTCTGCTCTCGGGTTTCCTCGTTGCCCTCTCCCGTATCTACCTTGGCGTCCATTATCCCTTCGACGTGTTCGCCGGCTTCCTCATTGGTACCGCGACCGCCACCACCGTTTTAGCCCTCGCACTGTGAAGACCCAAGGTGAGGGGCCATCGGGTCGTGAACCTACTCGCTATCGTACCTGACATGCGCAACCGAGAAGCTTTTAGAGCTGCAAAATCTGGTACTAACACCTCTTCCAATGGAGAGGCTTTTTATACAGCTGGCTAGCGTTTATCCGGTTTCTGCCGATAACCATACCGACGGACGTGGCCCGAGTAGGCTCGATTAGACCACCAGGTTATTGGCTTGACGATGGATAATAATAGCGTGTGGGGCTGCTGTTCTTCCGTCGGGCCTGTGGTTATTTGGGACTTCGGCCCTGTTGTTTAGAGTAGACGCTTCCAGGTAACGTACACCTCATGCACGCTACTTCGAAAAAGGAGATTACGGATGCAAGAGCCGCGAGGGACTGAGGCAGTGCGTCAAGGACTGGGGTTCGCCGAATCCATGGTGAGAACCTTCGAGCAAAACGCGAAGTTTTACTGGCGAATGTGGGGACCGCTGGGCGAACCCATGATCCAGGCCACCGAACAATGGGCGAACGTGCAGCGCTCATATATCCGATCGTTGAGGGAAGACCCGGGACGTATAGCTCCCGTCGCAACGGGGGATGCGAAGGTGGCCGAGAGGAGCACCAGGGCGGCCGAAGGAAGCACCGCAGAATCCGAGGAGGGCCCTGGGGAGGAGATAAGAAACGCCGTAAAGGAGTCCGTCAGTAGAAGCGAGGAGGGGAGTGGGGGAGAACCGCAAGCCGAAACTACCGCTGCTCCTGAGGAGAGCTCTAGGGAAGACCTAAGGAACATCGTAAGAGAGTCCGTCACGAGAAGCGAGGAACGGAAAATTCCACGACGGGAAGCCCCCGCTGCAACGGGGGGCCCGGAGGTAGCCGAAGGAAGCACCGCAGAATCCGAGGAGGGCCCTGGGGAGGAGATAAGAAACGCCGTAAAGGAGTCCGTCAGTAGAAGCGAGGAGGGGAGTGGGAGAGAACCGCAAGCCGGAGCCACCGCTGCTCCTAAGGAGAGTCAGGGGGACGCCGAAGGCCTACCTATCGAAGAATACGATTCGTTGAACGTCAGCCAGGTAACCCAGAGACTTGGAGAACTGAGCGTCGAAGAGCTCGAGCGACTGCGGGACTACGAGGCCGAAAACAGAAGTCGTCGATCCCTCTTAGAACGCTTCGAAAGAAGGATTAGGGTGGCAAAGACCTAATAGAGTAGCCGAAGCGGGGGAGGCCAAGGAGAGCTTTGGGTAGTAGATGAGAACAAACACAAGGGAGTCTATAGGGAGGAGCGCCGGAGCAGAGGAGCAAGCGAGTTTGAGAAAGGGGCAGATCCTTCGGGATCCCGATCCTTTTTCTCCCCCATGTTTGGCCTCCTTCCTCCGTGGGTATACACCTAACCGAGCAGGCAAGCGAGTCAGCTCGAAAGGAGGCGAAGTCCGATGTAATCGCGACTTCAAGTCCAGGGGTCTCGGCCAGATCGTCGAGACCCCTTCTTTTTGTCCCTTTTTGGTGCAATACTGAGGTCTTCGTGGCCCTGGTTTACGCCCGTGCTTATACTTTCTTCGAGCAGAAGGGCAGCGTGTGTGGGTTCGTCTACGAGGTTGAGACTGTCGTCTGGGCGAGGCCAGCTAAGGGATAGAGGTAGGCTATAAGATGTACCTCGTGAGCTTAAGAAACCTGAGTGGGGGGCACTGTAGAAACTCCCGGTCTCGTTGGTTGTCGTTCTGACGCTCGAGCAGGCGACTACTCGGCCTAAAAGGTTTACTGTCGTTTAGGGCCGTCTCCCTATGGGTAAGCCCTCGAACGGCACGCAGACTTACCGAGGAGGAACCATGCGCATCAAGACAAACACGACGTTGACGCCCACGGGGAAGGTTAGGGTCAAGACCACTACCAGGGCGGCCCCGATGCTACCCGCGCTCCGAACGTCGTCTACCTTCTCGGTGGTCCCGACGCGTAAGAGGAGGCGTCGAAGTAAGTAAAAGCGGGAGAAATACTTCCGCGAAATACACGTTTGCACCCATGATCTCAGAGGTGAACAGAGAGCCGGAGGCCGGTCGCGAGCACAAAGGAGCTGACATAGGAAGGATAACCCGGGAGGAGCTGAAGGCGAAGATGGATCGGGGCGACGAGTTTATCCTCGTGGAGAAGGGCCCCGAGTCCTCATATCGGCGTGCACACCTACCTGGCGCGATCCTGCTACACTCTACACGCAAGGCACCCGAGCTCCTACCCTACAACAGAAGCGTGGAGATCATCGTCTACTGCTTGAACTTTAACTGACACAGCTCTGAGTGGGTCGTCCGGGAGCTGACGATCATGGGCTACACCAACGTCAAGGACTATAGAGGTGGCAAGCAGGACTGGATCGATGCCGAACTCCCTACTGAGAGTAGTCATCTCTGAAACACATCTAAGCTAAACGGCGTTGAGTTTCGTGGTTAGCAGCAACTTATTTTCATCGAACCAGAGTGGGCACGCGTCAGCGAGACGACAAACGAAACTAAGCGTCAGGGACCAATGGGCTTTCTGATCGCGATCAAGATCCTCGGGACGATCCACCGCAAGCGTTATCGCGCTAGTGGCGGCAAGCTGGGCAAAACGTTTTTCTGTTCTCCAATCCTGCGGCTTACCACGGCCGGGCGCAAAACAGGACGGCCTTGGACTTGGCCACTTACTTATCTGGCCTGAAGGTGACCGCCTCATCGTCAGCGCCTACAACGGAGGGTAGCCGAACTACCCATCTTGGTATCTAAATCTCCGGTCAAACCCGCGCGTGAGCGTCCAGCTTGGAGACCAGACCCGCGCGATGATCGCGCAGACCGTGGAGGGTGAGGAGCGGGCACGGTTGTGGACACGGATCGCCAGAGGGTATCCTGCCTACGCGGACTATCAGCAGAAAACTGACCGGAAGATACCGGTCGTACTACTGCGTTCAGCGGGTGAGAATGATGAGCTGGGCGCCACTATATAACCAACGTGATGTCAGCGTAAAAGTACTTTCGAGAATCGAAGTTTAAACACCCGCGACCTTAACTTGGGTCGCGGAACTTTCACTCCCCTCAAGCTGCCGGTGTCAGAACTCTCGCGGTGTCTCCCTACGTTGACCAGACCGCTCCGCTTCGAGCTCGGCTCGTAGCCCGTCGGACCTTTCTCGTTCGCGGTCGGCCCGTTCCTTCTCCCGCTGCAGACCTTCTCGTAAGGCGAACTCCGTGATCTCCACAAGCTCCAGACGGCTCTCCAAAAGCCCGAGCTCCTTTCGCAGTGCCTCTGCCTTTTCCCGGGCCTCCCGGACGCTCTCCGAGAGAAGCTCGGAGGCCTCCGAGGGCGCCTCAGCGCTTACCTCGTCGACCAAGTCCTCCGAGAGCGTGTCCGCGGTTGCCTCCTCGAGCGGCAGCCGTGCGGTGGTTGCACTTACGGTGGTTGCATCTGTCTCGCACACGTTCCGGCGTTTCGCCTGAAGAACACTGGGTTCCCCTTCACGAAGGTTGTGCACGGTACGCTTGGAGACCCTCCAGGGTCCCAAGACTCCTTTGATTCGCTCCTCGCGTCGCTCCCCTTCAAGCTCGCCGGCGCGGAGCATCTGGCGGACACACGTCGGTGAGAGCTCAAGCGCCCCCGCCACCTCGTCAACGGTGTAGTAGTTCTCGACCTCTTCTGCCATATATGTAGTATTTACCCCCGCTCGAACCTTTGCAAGCCTATACGTAGCCCCGCTGTTGCCGAATGACGACTTGCTACAGGGAGATGAGCAGCAGGTTTACTGCGTTCTGTCTTCAAGGCTGCTCTGGCTCCAGCTCGATACTGATTTAGGTTAGCAAATCACGATACCTTAATTCAGGAGATTTTTAGTAGAATCAGCATGGTATGGGCATCCCACATTACTATACTATCGGGGCCGTCGCTTCGGACGTTCGATCTCTCAAGGAGCTTGGGGACCGACTCGAAGCGGCATTCGTCGCGCCTGATTTGCTTGTCGTGCTGACGCGGCGGCGGGACGAGCGCCTCGCGCGTGCCATTCTCCCCGAGGCATGCGTGCAGAGCGTGGAGGGCAGCCTCTCGCGTATGAAGTGGATCGAGTTTGGAAGCGTCTTTTTCTCGGCCTCTACCGTGAGCTATATTGTGGGCATAGGCCACTTGTTGACCGGCCTCCTCGTGCAGACGGTGCTTACCGTAGGGGCCATCTTCGGCCTCATCGTCTACCATTACCGTCCCCGCATCGTGAAGAAGCTTTTGCGCCTCGGGATGCCCGAGCGCCTAGCCGGGGAGTGGGAGACCTCATTCCCCTCAGGCTTTGCTCTCCTCCTCGCTACAGTGCCCGAAAAGAACTTTGACGAGGCCCAAAGAGCCTTTCTCGAGGACGAATCACTGATATCCCCCCTCGCAATCGACCGCAGACCCGTGCTTTAATCCAAAACCACCGGTCCTGAGGAGACGCATGATCGTTCGGGAGAGGCTTGATTGTTACGTACTTATAAAGCAGCACGATCACAGCTTGATCTCCGGCGAGTTCGCCCAATACTGGGCTGAACGACCTCGGCCGCTCCGATCCACCCTCTACGCCATCATGGAGCACGACGTAGGCTGGGAAAGTCTGGACGCATCCGTGAGCTGGAACGAGGAGGCGGGTAAACCCTACTCCTTCACGAACTATCCAACGGAGCCCAAGCTCCGAGCCTACAAAGGGGGGCTGGATTCTCTGGAGGCGCGAGACCCCTACGCGGCGTGCTTGTGCAGCATGCATTACGCCTCGCTCGTCGGCGATACGGAAGATGAGCTCAGGTTTCGGGAGAGCGAGACCGCGCGGCAGCGCAGGATCGAGAGCACGATGAATAAAGAGGAATTAACCAACCTTGAGCACAACTTTCGGCTGCTGCAACTGTGTGATGACCTGTCGCTCTTTGTATGCCTGAACGAGCCTGGGCGAAACTATCACCCCTGGTATAAAGACGGCTTCTCTTTCGAGGGCGCTAAGTACTCGCCCGTCTGGGAGGACCACTCCACCTTGCGGCTCGAGCCAACCCCATTCTCGGAGCCGTTCAATCTCGCTGTTCCTTACACGCTAATCGAGAAAAACGGTCGGCTCCTCAGGAGTGCTCATTTCGAACTTCGGGTAACCTGTTAGAAGGGCACGTCGCTGCTCCAAAAATTTCCGATACTCTAGAAGGGATCTTGATGAAGGAAGCGTCGTACGAATTCTTGAAGAAATTGCTCTCGACACCGGGACCGAGCGGCAGTGAGGAGGCTACCGCCTCGGTCTGGCGAACGGAGGCCGAGAACTTAGCCGAGGAGATCCGGGCCGACAGTATGGGTAACTCTTTTGCCTCTCTGAATATCGGCGGCGCACCTCGCGTCATGCTAGCTGGGCACATAGACGAGATCGGTCTTATGGTCACCCACATCGACGAGAATGGTCTGCTTCGCTTCTCGGGCGTGGGTGGGTGGGATTCACAGGTCCTCGTAGGACAACGGGTCCTCATGCAGACTCGGAATGGTGAGGTATCCGGCGTTATCGGTAAAAAAGCCATCCACGTTATGGAGGCTGAGGAGCGCAAAAAGGTCTCCCAGATAAAGGATCTCTGGGTCGACATAGGCGCCAAGAACGCCGATGAGGCCAAAGAAAGGGTCAGGGTCGGCGACGTGGGCGTTGTAGACCAAGGCCTACTCGAGCTACCGAACGATCGCATCGCCTCCCGTTCTCTAGACAATCGTATAGGCGCCTTTGTCGTTCTCGAGGCTCTAAGGTTGCTTTCGGAGGAGGACGCCCTGGCGGCGGAGGTTGTGGCGGTAGCGAGCGTTCAGGAGGAGATCGGGCTTTACGGTGCCCGTGGCGCCGCCTTTGGCCTCGACCCCGACGCGGCGATCGCGGTGGACGTCACCCACGCGACCGACACCCCTGGCATCCCTAAGAATGAGCACGGCGAACACGCTTTAGGCAGCGGTCCTGTCATAACGCGGGCCGCAAACCTCTCTCCTATTGTTACCGACGGCCTTATCGAGGCCGCCGAAGAAGCAGACATCTCTTATACTTTAGAGGCCGACTCGCGTTACACCAGCACGGACGCAGACGCCATACAACTTACCCGCGCCGGTATAGCTACGGGTCTAGTCTCCGCCCCCAACCGCTACATGCACTCGCCGAACGAGATCGTGGCCCTAGAAGACCTGGAAAACTGCGCTAGGCTCATCGCCGCTTATGTCAAAGGCCTGAAAAAGGATACCGATTTCATTCGCTAGCTTCGAAAGCCGGGTTAGGGCAAACCTTGCGTATCTCAAGCCCCGCTCGACTTGTCGGTAGCCCGCTCGTCTTCGACGAGAGCTTCGACACCGTCAGGCCGGACCCGGCTTCCCAGCTCGGGTAGGACGAAGAGCAAGGCTAGAACCGCGCTGAGGGCGAGGCTCAAGACGGCGTTTAGGAATGCGAGCGCGAAAGCAGCTATATAGAGAACCATCCTGACCACGTAGCGTCTCGGCATCGCCCTGAGCGTAGCCAGATCGAGGCTGCGGTCTACTAAGGCGGTAAGCGCTCACGGCGTAGAGCCAGAGCAGCGTTAAGAAGACGGCAGTCACCGCTAAGGTGCCGGTGCAGACCGCGACCGTGGTGGTGCGTTCTTCGCTCTGTATATCTCGGCGAGCAGAGCGGTAGGGAAGGGGATGAACGCCGTGCACATTAAGAGGAGGGTGTTGAGCAGGATCAGGTTGTGGTTGGAGTAGGCCAGGAGCTTAAATCTGTTGTGGTGGTTGGCCACATAGTCCCTACAACGAGAAAGCTCAAAGGGTAGCTCAGGTACGAGGGCCACAGCTCGACCAGCGCGGTCAGCAGAGTCGTCCCTTCGGTTGCGTCTTCAACGTGCGGCATCCGGATCTCCAACGCCAGGAGCGTGATTGCAATGCAAAACCCCGTCGCTGAACACCTCGATCCGAGTAGTCTCGGTGTCGCGCCTCTCTGGGTCACCGTCTGCTGGGTTCACGTCTAGATTCCCTCTCATGTTTCGGTTGTTCTTCAAAGGTCTCCGGGTTACTTTCGAAGTTCTCGCAGATTATCCTATCCCGCAAGACGTAGATGCCCAGACCTAGCACGGACACTACGACGATACGCCAGAAGAACTTATAAACGATAACTAAGGGTGGCTAGCACCGCGAGACTTATGGTCATGCTGGTCACCAGATTGGTGAGCCGGCCGTGAAAACCTGCCTCGACGAACACGAACAAGGCGATACTGCCAGCCAGGGCGAAAACCAGGTATTCTCCTCGTTCGTAAAGCACGAGTAACACGATGACTATTATCATCAACCCCACGCTGGCAGCGGCCCACGCTTCGGCCAGGCGACTGGCGCGCAGCTTGGTCTCCGAGGCAGGTTCGTGGGCACGCCGGATGTGTGCACGAACTGGTTCTCGCTCTCCGGCCCTTAGCCGGGCGGTGTAGTACTCTAGCGACTCCGAGAGTACTGCTACCAGCTGCTGCTTGTGCCCGGAGCCAGTTTATTTTTTCAGAGAGCTCCTCGATCCGCTTCCGGTGAGCCTGAACCTGCTCGTCTTTTAGTACTTGGGAACGCTCGGGTCTATCTCCTCTGACCAGGCGGTGATGCCGCCCTTGACGTTGTAGACGTCCTGGAAGCCTGCGTTCTGTAGAATCTTGACAGCATTGGCGCTCCGTCCGCCGGTCCTGCAGTGGACAGCGAAGGTATCATCCTTGTCGAGCTCCGCAAGGCGCTCAGGCAACTCCCCAAGAGGGATAAGCTTCGCGCCAATGTTCGCCACCTCATACTCGTATGGTTCGCGCACGTCGAGGACAGAGATTTCCCCGCCGTTGTCTAGCTTCTCCTTGAGCTCATTTACCGTGATCTCTGGCACCTCGTCTGTCGCCGCCCACGCCTGAGCTTGCGGGACGCCGCAGAACTCCTGGTAGTCGATGAGCTCCGTCACGGTCGGATTCTCGCCGCAGACGGGGCAGGAAGGATCTTTGCGGAGCTTCATCTCCCTAAAGCGCATGCCCAACGCGTCGTAGAGCAGAAGACGCCCGATGAGAGGCTCCCCGATCCCGAGTATTAGCTTGGCGGTCTCGGTGGCCTGAATGGTGCCTATCGCGCCGGGCAGGATGCCCAGAACCCCACCCTCGGCGCAGCTGGGCACCAGGCCCGGCGGCGGCGGCTCGGGGTAGAGGCAGCGGTAGCACGGGCCTTCTTTGGCGTAAAAGACGCTCGCCTGGCCCTCGAAGCGGAATATAGAACCGTACACGTTCGGCTTGCCTAAGAGTACGCAGGCGTCGTTTACGAGGTAGCGGGTCGGGAAGTTGTCCGTGCCGTCGACGATGACGTCGAAGTCCTTGAAGACATCAAGAGCGTTCTCGCTCGTCAAGGCATCCTCGTACGCTTCGACATGAACGTTCGGGTTTATGTCTGCTATCCGGTCGCGGGCGCTCTCCATCTTGGGGCGCCCGACATCGGAGGTGCCGTGTATGATCTGGCGCTGCAAGTTGGACTCATCAACCACGTCGAAGTCCACGATCCCTAGAGTACCGACACCGGCCGCGGCGAGGTACAGGGCGAGCGGGCTTCCTAATCCTCCTGCCCCGACGGTCAAGACGCGGGCCTGCTTTAGCTTCTTCTGCCCGTCGAGGGCGACTTCGGGCATGATAAGGTGGCGGCTGTAGCGGGCGATCTCCTCGTTCGAGAGCTCGGCTGATCCGTTCGAGGATTGTATTAATGGCTGGCGTGTCTGCATCGTTTGAAACTCCTCTTACTCGAAAAACGGTGGTTTTCTGAAAATTACCTACATCGCCTTCCGGCGGAGCCTCCAGCGATGGAGGGTATGATCGAGAGCTCGTCGTTCTCTGAGACCTCGGTCTCGGAGCCGTCGAGGTAGCGGATGTCCTCGTCACCTTTGTACACGTTGACGAACGAGCGGAGCCTCCCGTCGCTGGTGTACAGGTGCTGCCTGAGATCCGGGTACTCCTCGGCAAGGTTTCCTAGGGTCTCCCCGGCGGTGTCGCCGCTGACTTGGACCTCGGAGCTGCCACCCGTATATTGCCTTAGAGGAGTAGGGATCCTGACCTTCGGCATATAAAACTCCCTTTCTTCGTGGCTACCCTAAGATGGGCTCTTCGTCATAGCCCGAGCGGTCATCCTTCAAGACCCACGAACGCATCTCTTTAACCCCGTCCTTGCCCACCGAGGCGATGACGTATGAGTAGTAAGGCCAAGCGTGCTCCCGGTCGTATTCAGAGGGTTCGGCCGGGTGATCCGGGTGCGAATGGTAAAACCCCAAGAGGTCGATGTCCCTTTCTTGCGCCTGCTCCTCGAACTTCTTTATCTGCAAAGGCTCTATAAGGAAGCGACGCTCGCGTTCACCCTCGTGGGTGTTCTCGGTAGGCCAAACGTCTACCACGATCTTTATCTCGCCCGTGTCCATCCCGATAAGAGCCCCGGCGCACTCCTCAGGGTACGACTCTTTGGCGTGCTCGTGGATGTGGTCTATATCCCCAGACCCGAGCTTGAGCGGCAACTGCTTATTCCTCCCAGAAGCTCTCGGAGAGGTACTTGTCCGCTCCGTCGCACAATACAGTGACGATGACACCAGACTCCAGCTCCTGCGCCACCCGCAAGGAGGTCGCCACCGCGGCTCCAGAAGAGAGGCCCACGAGGATACCGTCCTCGCGTGCCAAACGCTTGACCATCTCGTAAGCTTCTTCGGTCGAGGCGCCCAAGTTCTCATCAGCTATCGTTGGGTCGTAGATCTCCGGCACGATCGCGCTCGCCATGTGCTTCATGCCCTCCAACCCGTGAAACGGCGAGTCGGGCTCGAAAGAGATAACTTTTATCTCCGGGTTATACTCCTTAAAGCGCCTACTAATGCCGATGAAGGTGCCGGTTGTTCCCAAGCCAGCAACGAAGTGGGTTACC
>Ga0126308_10000718_pt1 | contig 11825 bp, 9 predicted proteins | sample Plot55_FD_92533 | JGI IMG/M metagenome (GOLD analysis project Ga0126308, IMG submission 92533) | Serpentine soil microbial communities from UC McLaughlin Reserve, CA, USA - Plot55 | ecosystem: Environmental > Terrestrial > Soil > Grasslands | place: USA: UC McLaughlin Reserve, Lake County... | reverse complement strand
CTTCACTGGAAGCTGGTCAGAGACTCCGTCGGACGCTGGGGCGTGTGCGGATACTCGCGAGAGGGCTACGACTTCGGGCATTACGGAGACGAGTCGAACACACGATGGGTGCCGCGCCAGGGAACGTGGGATCGTGTGCGGCGCTTGGCCGACTCCGTCCACCGCAGTCCATGACTCCCTGCGCGCCAGGAATCCCCATCGCGCGCCCGACGAGCTCGCGATCGTGGACGACTGGGGGCAGCGCACCTATCGTCGTCCGCCGCACTGACAGGGCGGCGACGGTGCTGCGGACCGCGAAGCCGCTCGATTCTGATCATTCAGACGGCGGCGGCAGCGGCAACGGCTTTGACAGGATGAACTGCGACAGGATGCACAGGATGAACACAGGATGACTGCCTCGGGAGACTGCACTTCCCGGGGCCCGCATCCTGTTCACATCCTGTGCATCCCGTCGCAATTCATCCTGTCAAAGCCGTTGCCGCTGCCGGCCGGTTAGCGCAGTCGCCGCCTGGCTGTTCGGCACGGAGAACGGTGCGCCGTGTGCGCCGTGGCGGACCGCCCCGGCTCCCTGACTCGCCGGGATGTAGACCCACCCGGCAACGGCGCTAGCGCGCATCCCGTCGCAGCAGACTGTCCACCACCGCGATCGGGTCGCGGAGCCGGGCGAGGTCGAGCCGCACGTCGGGCGGGATGCCCCTGCCGCGCATCCCGTTCGACGGCAGGTCCGCCCCGGCGGTGATCGTCGGGTAGCCCAGGTACCAGCGGCGCTCGCGCGGGCTCAGCGACACTATGTTCGTGCTCTGGTAGTCGAGCGCGCCCGCGGTCGGCTCGCCGAACACCGTGGCCCGCTCGCTGCGCTTGGCGTCGAGCACCAGGACCTCGGAGGCGCTCACGGTGCCGCGGTCGATCAGCACGCCGACGCGCCGCGGGCCGAGCACGACCGAGTCGTGCGCCGGCGGCCGCTCGGGGACCAGGCTGTCGAACAGCGGCACCAGCCCGCCCACGTGCGCGCGCATGCGCTCCAGCAGCCGCTGCACCTCGGGCTCCGTGTCTCGCCCGAAGGCGACGCGCGCGTAGCGCATCTGGTCCTCGGACGACATGAGCATCGCGTCGCGGAAGCGGCGCCGCTCGGGGCGCATGCGCGCGCTGGCGATGTACGGCATGAGCCCACTGCTCGCGAGCGACGAGCCCCCCTCGTTGCCGCGCAGATCCACGATCAGCCGCTCGGCGCCGCGCAGCTCGGCCTCGTGCGCGGCGAGCAGGCTGTCGAGCACGGGCTTGTACCCCGGGTCGTGCGACGTCATCGAGACGATCACCGTGCGCCCGCGGAGCAGCAGCGTCGGGCGGCGCGGGTCCGCGGGGTCGAGCAGCCCGCTGTCGCGCGCCGCCACCGGGTACTCCTTCCCCCAGACCCCGGGCGACGTGCGCAGCAGCACGCGCTTGTACAGCCGCGCGTCCACCAGCCGGCGGGCGAAGTTGCGGAGCCACATCTCGCCGTCGTAGCCGCCGTCGCGCCGGCGCGTGAAGCGGGCACGCACCGCGCCCGGACGCCAGAGGGCCGTGTCACTCGCCAGCACCACCGCCACGAAGCGGTTGGACGCGCCCGCCGCCGTGGTAGCCGCCGCGGCCGCCGCGGCGGGATCGGGCACGATCGCCACGCGCAGCCCGCGGTCGTACCAGATCCCCTCGATCGGGTCGAGCCGCGCGGCGTTGCGGCGGAAGTAGGCGCGGGCCGTCGATTCGTCCATCGCGACGGTCCGCGCGGCCCGCGCCCGGCGCGCCGTCTCCGCGCTGTCGAGCCGGCCGCTCTGGTAGACGAACAGGTGCGGGTCGTCGAACCAGGCGATGTAGTCGCGCAGCACGGCGTAGCACGCGTCGTCGCCCCGCGCGGCGCGCGAGCGCGCCCGGAAGCCGCCGAGCGCGCTCGCGTAGGCCGCGGCGCGCGCCGGCGCCGGCTTCACCTCGAGCAGGAACCCCGCGTAGTTCTGCTCGGCCTTCGCCCGCATCAGCTCCAGCACCTCCGCGCAGCCGAGCGGCGCGGAATCCTGGGCTGCCTGCGCGAAGGCGGACCAGGCGAGAGTCGTCGTGCCGACGAGCAGAGCGGTGAGCCGCATGCGAAGTCTGTACTGAAGATTGGTGTGCTGGACGGTACGACGCCACTCATCGACACGATGGACCGGGAAAGCGTTGGCCGCGTTATCTTCCGCTCCCGACACTCGCCCCGGCACTTCGTGTGGGGCTCCTGCGGGATGACATTTGGCACTGGGCAGTCACACGAGATGCAGTTTCACGACCGACCAGTCTTCCCCCGCGGCTTTCGCTGCGCCAGCCGCAACTGCGGGCTCAAGCCGGCGCCGGCCCGCGACCTGGCGCTCTTCGTGAGCGACGTGGACGCGGTCGCGGCGGCCGTCTTCACGCGCAACTTCTTCCCGGGCGCGCCGGTGGTGCTCGGCCGCGAGACGATCCGCGGCGGCGTCCTGCGGGCGATCGTCGCCAACAGCAAGGTGAGCAACGTCGCCACCGGCGAGCGCGGGCTCGAGGACGCGCGCCGCATGGCGGCCGCCGCGGCCGCCGAAGTGGGCACGTCGGCCGACCGCGTGCTGGTCAGCTCCACCGGCGTGATCGGCGTGCGGCTGCCGATCGAGACGATCGAGCGCGGCATCCGCGGCATGCGCGCGGAGCTGCGCGACGACCCGCTCGTCGGCGCCGAGGGGATCATGACGACCGACACGCACCCCAAGGCGCTGTCGGTGGGCGTGGGCGACGCGACGATCACCTGGGTCGCCAAGGGCTCCGGGATGATCGAGCCGAACATGGCGACGATGCTCGCCTACGTCTTCACCGACGCCGCGCTCGACGCGCCGGCGCTCGACGCGGCGCTGCGGGAGGCGGTGGCCGTGTCGTTCAACATGCTGTCGGTGGACAGCGACACGAGCACCTCGGACACCTGCGCCGTCCTCGCCAACGGCCTCGCCGGCCCGGTGGACGCCGGCGCCTTCCGCGCCGCGCTCACCGCCGGCTGCGTGCGGATGGCCGAGACGCTGGCGCGCGACGGCGAGGGGGCCACGCGCCTCCTGCGCGCGATCGTGCGCGGGGCGAAGGACGCCGCCGACGCGCGTCGCGTCGCCAAGTCGCTCGTCAACTCGCCGCTCATCAAGACGATGGTCCACGGCGCCGACCCGAACGTGGGCCGCATCCTGATGGCGGTCGGCAAGTGCTTCGACTGCGCGATCGTCCCCGCGTCCACCGACGCCTGGGTGAACGGCTACCAGGTGGTCCGCGGCGGGCTGCGCCTCGACTTCGACGACGCGACTGTCCGCGCCGCCCTCGGCACCGACCGCGTGGACCTCGAGGTCGCCCTCGGCGCCGGCGACGGCGCGGCGACGGCGTACGGCTGCGACCTGACGAAGGGGTACATCGACGAGAATGCGGCGTACTACTCGAGCTGACGTCGGGAGATGACGCCGACGCCGCCCGCCATCCGCCGCGCCCGCCCGGCGGACGCGGCCTCCGTCGTCGCGCTGATCCAGCAGCACGTCTCGTCAGGCACGCTGCTGCCGCGGTCGGTGGACTTCGTCGCCGAGCGGGCGCTGGACTTCCTGGTGGCGGACGACGGCGGGCGGGTGGTGGGGTGCGTGCACCTCGACGAGTACTCGCCGAGCGTCGCCGAGGTCCGCTCGCTGGCGGTGGACGCGGCCCACCAGGGGCGCGGCGTCGGGGCCGCGCTCGTGCGGGCCGCCGAGGCGCTGGCCCGCGTCCGCCAGTACGCGACGCTGTTCGCCGTCAGCAACAACGACGCCTTCTTCCGCAGCCGCGGCTACGAGCCGCGCGACATCCCCGAGCTGGACCGCGAGCGCAGCGAGGTCAGCCGGTTCAAGGGCGTGTACGCGAAGGACGTGAACAGCTGAGGGCTGCGACCTGCGAACTACGCCTGCGACCTGCGAGCTGCGACCTGCGACCTAGCGGCCTCGGGGGGCTCCTGGCGTCCCGAGGCAGTGAAGTCGCAGGTCGCAGGTCGCAGCTCGCAGGTCGCAGCCCTTAGTCGTTCCTCAGCCTCGCGCACGCGGCGGTACTTCGTGTCCCGCACCACGCCCACCACCTCGCGCCACTCCTGGTCGACGCGGTACGGCAGCGGCCGCAGGATCACACCGTCCACGACGCTGAACGTCGCCGCCGCCGCCAGCGCGCTCGGGCGCGGCCCTTCCACAGGACGCGGATCGCGAACCGGAGGTCGTGCGCGATGCTCTCCATGGGCCGGCTCCTCTGTTGGGACGCGGGGCGAGGACGCGGGGCGAGGACGCGGGGCGAGGCAGGCCTCGCCCCTACTGCTGGCATCCGCCATTCGGGTCCGGCTTCGGCTTGTCGACGACCGGGCGGTGGTCCAGGTTGGCGACGGCGGCCACGACGTCGGCGACGTAGCGCCCGATGCGCGCCGTGCGCGGGTGGTCGACGTACTGCGACTCGTCGCTCACCATGTGGTAGTCTTTGTGGTACGCGGCGCCGCTGTAGAAGACCACCGGGATGCCGTAGCGGGCGTACATGTAATGGTCGCTGCGGCAGTACGCGTTGAGCGGGTCGCCGTCCCTGTCGAAGGCGTAGTCGAGCGCGAAGCCGTGCTCGGGGCGCCGGTTGAGCGACTCGGCCAGGTCGCCCAGCTCGGTCGAGAGGCGCCGCGCGCCGATCACCACCAGGCCGTTCGGCGGGAGCGGCGGGACGTCCTCGGGGCCGCCGCGCCCCATCTGGTCCATGTTGATCTGCGCGACGATCGAGTCGCGCGCGACCGTGGGATGGTCCGAGTAGTACTGCGCGCCGTACAGCCCCTTCTCCTCGGCGGTGTGGAAGACGAAGAGCAGCGACCGCTTCGGCCGCGCGCCCGCGGGGGCGAACGCCTCGGCGATCTCCAGCATCAGCGCCGTCCCCGAGGCGTCGTCGTCGGCGCCGTTGAACACCGAGTCGGGGCGCGGCGGCCGCAGGGCGCGCACGCTGTCGAGGAGCGCGCGGACGCGCGCCACCTCGTCAGGCGTCGGCGGGCGCGCCGGGTCGTCGGCGCCGCGCGGCCTGACGACGCTGTTGTAGAGGCGGATCGAGTCGTGGTCGAACGGGCGCGCGCTCATCCCCACGTGGTCGTAGTGCGCGCCCACGGCCACGTAGCTGCCGCGGAGGCGCGGGTCGCGCCCGCGCAGCACCGCCACGACGTTGAGCGCGGGCGCCGCCGTCGCGCGGTCCACGAAGCCCGTGCGCCCGCTGAGCGGCGCGCCGGCCGCGCCCACCGCCAGCGAGGCGAGGGGCGTGCCGCCGAAGATCCGCGCCGCGGCGGCCGACGTCACGCCGATCACCGGCAGCGCGAGCGGCCACGGCTTCGCGGCGTCGTCGTAGTAGTCGCGCGGGGCGCGCAGCGCGGGCGGGTTGCCGGCGTCGAGCATCGTCACCAGCACGGCGGCGGCGCCGGCGTAGCGCGCCAGGTTGTCGCGCTGCCAGAAGGCGAGCATCGGCTGCCCATTCGCGCCGCGCGCGGTGGAGAAGACGACGACCTTCCCGCGCGCCGCCTCGGGCGCGAGCGTCCCTTCCTGGCCGACGGTGCCGCCGTAGACCGTGGGCACGTTCTCGCCGGCGAACGTCCCGCTGAACGGCTGCCCGCCGAGGAAGAGCTGCACCCCGAGGCGCGGCAGCGGCACGAAGTCGGTGCCGTAGGACAGCGTCGACCCCCCCACCCGCAGCGCCGACGCCGAGTCCGGCGTGCGCACGACGAGCGGGATCCGCTGGAAGTAGCTGCCGCCGTCCCCCGCCGGCTCGAGCCCCATCCGCCGCAGCTCGCGCTCCAGGTATCGCGCCGCGCGCAGCGCCCCCTCGGAGCCGGCGTCGCGCCCCTGCGTCGAGTCGTCGGACAGGATCTCGATCCGGCGCCGCACGTCCTCGGTCGAGATGGCCGGCGACGTGGCCGCCGGCCCCACAGCCGCCGCGGCGTCCGGCGCGCGGCGGGCGGTGCAGGCGGAAGTGGAGGCGGCGAGCGCGAGCGCGGCGGCGATGCGGGTGCTGGTCATGAGGGGGCGGCGAACGTTAGGCTCGAACCGACGTCGTCCCGCACGTCGGCGTCGGGACCGAACGTACGCCGCCCCGCCGCGCCACTTCAACCGCGGCGGGACGGGGCGGCGGGGACGAGGGATGAAGTGCGGGAGAGGCGGGAGTGCCCCGCTCCGCCAGCTCCACCTCGGTGCCTCGCTGGTCGATTTCTCTCAATCCGTCCGGAGCGCGACGTTCGGGTCCACGCGCGAGGCGCGCAGTGCCGGGATGAAGCTCGCCGCGACGGCGACCACCAGCAGCGCGACGATCACGACCGCGAACGTCGCCGGGTCGCGCTCCGAGACCGAGTACAGCAGCGGCTTCACGTAGCGCCCGGCGAACAGCGCCACCCCGAGGCCGAGGACGATCCCGACCAGCGCGACCCGCGTCCCCTCGCCGACCACGAGGCGCACCACGTCGCCCGAGCGCGCGCCGAGCGCCACGCGCACCCCCAGCTCGTGCGTGCGCTGCGCCACGCCGTACGAGATCACGCTGTAGAGCCCCACCGCGGCGACGAGCAGCGCCAGCCCGCCGAAGATCGTGAACATCGTCGCGCCGAGCCGCCAGGGGCGGATCTCCGGGTCCACCAGCTCCTGGACCGGGCGCGCCTCCACGTACGCCGCGCCCGGCATCAGCCGCTGCAGCTCGCGGCGCACCGTCTCCGTGTGGCCGCGCGCCTCGCCGCGCGTGCGCACGAACAGCCCCCGGCTGTCCGCGTACTGCGCGGACGACATGTACACGTGGCGCGCCGGGCCCTCGTCGAAGCTGCGGCGGATGTCCTCGGCGATCCCGACCACCGTCCGGCAGGGCGCGGTGTCGGCGCCGACCTTCACGCACTTGCCCAGCGCCTCTTCGTTAGGCCAGATCGAGCGGGCGGCCAGGTCGCTCAGCACCGCGACCAGCGGCGCCCCCGCCCGGTCCTCGGCCGCGATCCCGCGCCCGCGCAGGATGCGCGTCCCCGCGGCGGCGAAGTACTCGGGCGAGACCGCGTTCATGAGGTAGCTGTCGCGGAGGCGCGTGGTGTCCACCCCGGGGGCGCGGACGTCGTCCGACCACGTCATCCAGAACGGCACCGTGCGCGTGAACCCCACCGCCTCCACCGTCGGCAGCGCCCGGGCGCGCTCGGCCATCTCGTCCATCAGCCCCTCGCGCCGCGCCGAGTCGAGCTGCGTGCCGCGCGCCTCGTAGCTGACGTAGAGCAGCCGCTCCGGGTCGAAGCCCAGCTCCAGCGTGCGGACGTTGTGCAGGCTGCGCACGAACAGCCCCGCGCCCACCAGCAGCATCAGCGAGATGGCGCCCTGGAGCACCAGCAGCGCCGTCCGCAGCCGCGACTTGCGCAGGCTCCCCTCGCGGCCGCCCGCCTTGAGCGTGTGCGCGACCGACGGGTTGCTGAGCTGCACCGCCGGCGCGAGCCCGGTCAGGATGCCGGCGAGCGCCGCCGCCGCGCCCACGAACAGCAGCGTGCGCGCGTCCGAGACCGCGCCCGCCCACTCGACGTCGGGGAGGAGCAGGGCGCGGAGCACGCCGCCGCCCCAGTGGGCGAGCATCACCCCCGCCGCCGCGCCCGCCGCCGCCAGCAGCAGGCTCTCCGTCAGCAGCTGCCCGAGCAGCCGCCCGCGCGAGACGCCGAGCGCGATCCGCACCGCGATCTCCCGCCGCCGCCGCACCGCGCGCGCCAGGAGCAGGTTGGCGACGTTCGCGCAGGCGATCAGCAGCACCAGCGCCGAGACGCCGGCCAGCCAGGTCGCGACCTTCGCGTTCTGGCCGGCGTTCGGCCCGCGGTCGCGGAGGATCGAGGCGAAGATCGCGCGCGGCCGCGTGTCGGCGATCGACCGCCCCGAGCGGTCCGGGCGCGCGGCGCGCTGCGTCTCCAGGCTGCGCAGGAGCGCCGTCGTCAGGTCGGCGGTCGCCGCCTCGGCGGTCACCCCCGGCTTCCGGCGCGCGATCATCTCCATCCACTGGAGGTTGTACGTCCGGTACCACGGCTCGCGGTTCCGCCGCGACATCATCTCCCCGAACAGGTCCGCGCCGCCGGCGGTGATCGGGATGAAGGCGGCGACCGCCGACAGCGACAGCCCGGAGAAGCCGCGCGGCGCCACGCCGATGATCGTGAAGTCGGTGCCGCCGATGCGGATCGGCTTCCCCAGTACGCCCGGGTCGCCGCCGTAGCGCGACTGCCACTGCCCGTAGCCGAGCACGGCGACCGGCGCCCCGGCCGGCTCGGCGTCCTCGGCCTCGGTGAAGAAGCGGCCGAGCGCGGGGCGCACGCCGAAGAACGGCCAGAAGCTCGCGCTCACCAGCCCGGCCCGCGCCTGGCGCGCGTCGTCGCCGACGCCGAAGACCATCTCGGTGTTGAAGTGCGCCGCCGTCTGCGCGAACGAGCGCGTGCTCTCGCGCAGGTCGAGGTAGCGCCGGTACGGCATGTTGCCGCTGACGCTCTCCTCGCCGTCGAAGGTGCGCGCCACGTAGATGCGGCCGGCCTCGTCAGGCGACTGGAGGTAGGCCGGCGGCCGGAGCAGCAGCCGGTCCACGATCCCGAACATGGTCGCGTTGGCGCCGATGCCGAGCGCCAGGGTAGCGACGACGGCCGCGGCGAAGCCGGGCTGCTTGCGCATCCCCCGCGCGGCGTAGCGCAGGTCCTGCATCAGGGCTTCCAGGGTCTCGCGCATCCGGATCCGTTCCTCCCGCCGCCTGGCGGAGTGTCGAAGTGAGCGACGCGCCTCGTCCAGCGGCCCGAAGCGCCGCAGCGCCTCGGCGCGCGCCGTTTCGCGCGGTATGCCGTGCCGGACGAGCTGCTCGATGCGAAGGTCGAGGTGCAGCGCGATCTCCTCGTCCACGTCCGAGGCGATCTGCGCCGCGCGCTTGGGCCGGAGCCGGAGGAGTCGCCGAATGCGGCTCATCGAGGCACGGCCAAGCGCCGAACGCCGAGTGCCGAGTCCCGCATCATCCCGCCTGCGCCGGCGACGTCAGGATCCCCGTCACCGCCTCGGCGTACTCGACCCACCGCGCGGTCTCGGCGCGCAGGTGCGCCCGGCCGGCGGCGGTCATGCGGTAGTAGCGGGCGCGCCGGTTGTTCTCGGTCACCCCCCACTCGGCGTCGATCAGCTCGCGCTCCTCCATGCGGTTGAGCGCGTGGTAGAGCGCGCTGTCCTCCACGCCCAGCCGCCCGCCCGAGCGCTCCTCGACCCACGTCGTGATCTCGAAGCCGTGCATGGGCCCCCACGAGAGTGCCTTGAGCACCAGCGCGTCCAGCGTCCCTTTCACCAGCGGCAATTGGTCACCCGTCGCTCCCACTAGAGTTTCCTCCTAGAGTCTGGCCCCAAGATGCCGACGGGACGCGCCCTGTCAACTCGCCTACGGCAGCGGCCGCACCAGCGCCGGCGCGTAGGTGCGGCTCACGCGGAGCTGGCGGCCGCTGTGCAGGATCGCCACGTAGTCGCCGCCGAACCACGGCTGCACCTCGCGCACGCGGTCGAGGTTCACCGCCGCCGAGCGGTGGATGCGCACGAAGCGCCGCGGGTCCAGCCGCTCGAGCACGGCGCCCATCGTCCCGCGCACGCGGTGCCGGCGCTCGCCCACGTGCAGCCGCACGTAGTTGCCGGCGCTCTCGATCCAGTCCACGTCCTCGGCGCGCACGAACCGGATGCGGTCGTCCTCGCGCACGGCGAAGCGCGTCAGCCGCTCGGCCGGCGCGGCGGCCGGCTGCGGAAGGGGCTCCTCCTCCTCCCCCCCCGGCTGGCGCACGGCGCGCCAGTCGCGCAGCATCGCCGAGAGGCGTCGCACCAGGTCGCGGTCGTCGCGCGCCAGCAGCCGCTCGCGCACGCGCGCCACCGCCGTCGACAGGCGCGCGTCGTCGAACGGCTTGAGCACGTAGTCCACCGCGTGCACCTGGAACGCGCGCAGGGCGTGCGCGTCGTACGCGGTCACGAACACCACCGCCGGCATCCGGTCGGGGCCGATCCGCTCCACGACCCCGAAGCCGTCGAGCCCCGGCATCTGCACGTCCAGGAAGACCAGGTCCGGCGCGTGCGCCCGGATGGCCGCCACCGCCCCTTCGCCCTCCTCGCACTCGGCCACCACCTCCACCCCCGGCTCCTGCCGCAGCGCGACGCGGACGCAGTCGCGGGCCAGCGGCTCGTCGTCCACGATGATCGCGGTCATCGGCCGGCGCGCCGGCGCGGCGGCGGGGCCGTCGTCAGGCACTGGCGGTCGCACGGAGCAGTCGCGGCTCGGTGTGGAAGGGAAGGCGGACCGCGGCCAGCGCGCCGCCGCCGTCGGCGTTCCGCAGGTCGAGCGAGGCGTCGGGCCCGTAGAGCTGCTCGAGCCGCGCCCGGGTGTTGGACAGCCCCACCCCCTCGCGCGGCGGCCGGCGCCCCTCGGCGGCCGCGACCCCGCCGCCCGTGTCCCGCACCTCGAGCAGCAGCGCCGCGCCCTCGCGCCGTGCGCCGACGCGGATCAGCGCCGGCCCGGGGCGGCTGGCGACGCCGTGGCGCACCGCGTTCTCCACCAGCGGCTGGAGGACGAGCGTCGGCACGAGCGCGTCCTCGGCGCCGGGCGCCACGCTGACCTCCACCGCCAGCCGGCCGCCGAAGCGCACGCGCTCGATGTCGAGGTAGCGCTGGAGCAGCTCCAGCTCCTCGTGCAGCGGCATCTCCGGCGCCGCCCCGCGGTCGAGCGTCGAGCGCAGCAGGTCGCCGAGCTGCGCCAGCATGCGCACCGCCGCGTCCGTCTCCTGCGTGCGCACGAGCCCCGAGATGGCGTTGAGGGCGTTGAACAGGAAGTGCGGGTTGAGCTCCATGCGCAGCGCGTGCAGCCGCGCCTCCGCCACCCGCGCCTCGAGCTGCGCCGCCTGCGCCTGGAGGCGCGCCGAGGCGATGGCGCTCTCGCGGTAGCGCCGGTAGTAGTCCAGGGCGAAGTAGGCGACGACGATCGCCGCGTACGTCAGCAGGTCGAGCACCAGGAACTGCTCGACGTTGCGCCGGATCGGGTCGATGAGCCGGCGGTTGGGGAGCGCGGCCGGGGGCGCCGTCGTGTAGTAGATCATCGCGCCGACGCACGCCAGGTGCACGACCGACAGCGCCAGCGCGCCCGCCGCGTGCACCACCGTCGACCGGAGCCACCGCCGCTGGTCGAGCGGCGCGCGCCGCGCCAGCCACAGCGCGACCGGCGTGAGCAGCGCCCACAGCAGCCACCACGGCATGAAGGCGACCAGCGCCGCGCCCCACGAGCGATGGTACCCGCGCAGCTCCGTCGCCACCACGCCCCGGCACGCGTCCACCACCCCGAGCGCCACCCACACCGCCAGCACGAGCAGCGGTGCGCGCAGGCCGCCGCCGCTCGTGCGCGACGTTTCGAGGGATGGGCGATCATCGCTGACGTTCACGGCGCCAATCTTAAGGACGGAAATGAAATCCACCACCGAGGCACAGAGGAACTGCACACGGACGAGGGGCCCCCTGCCGGGACGAGATGCGGAAGAACTTTGAAAGGGGTCGCGGCCGCAGGGTCCTCCCCCGGCCGTTCAGCATCTCCTCCCGAGAGAGGGACACTCTCCTTGGTGCCCGTCCTCTGCGTCCTCTGCGTCCTCTGCGGTTCAATCGTTCTTCGGCAAAGCCGACCGGCCGGGGGCCCCTCTCCGGTGTGCCCCTGCCCCTCCGCGGTGTCCCGGTGCCTCGGTGGTGAATTCCACCGAGCATCCCGAGAGAGTGCTCTACCGGTGCTCGACCGCCCGCAGCGCATTCACGCGGCCGTGGCCGTAGAAGTCG
>Ga0126308_10000716_pt1 | contig 11832 bp, 10 predicted proteins | sample Plot55_FD_92533 | JGI IMG/M metagenome (GOLD analysis project Ga0126308, IMG submission 92533) | Serpentine soil microbial communities from UC McLaughlin Reserve, CA, USA - Plot55 | ecosystem: Environmental > Terrestrial > Soil > Grasslands | place: USA: UC McLaughlin Reserve, Lake County... | reverse complement strand
GGCGGGCGCGGTGCGTACCTCGCTCGAGCTGGAGCTTCAGGAAGGGGCCGAATCCGAGGTGCGGCTCACGGTGCAGGAGCTGGGCGACCGGGGCGTGCGCCACGCGGCGGCCGTCGTGCTCGACAACGCCACCGGCGAGGTGCTGGCGTGGGTCGGCTCGCCGGACTTCTGGTCGGACACGGCCTCAGGCCAGACCGACATGGTGGTCTCGCCGCGCCAGCCCGGCTCCGCGCTCAAGCCGTTCCTGTACGCGCTGGCGTTCGACCGCGGGTTCACGCCGGCGTCGGTACTCCCGGACGTGGCGCGCAGCTACGTGACCACGCGCGGCATCGCGTACCGCCCGCGCAACTACGACCGCCGCTTCCACGGCCCCGTGCGCGCCCGCGAGGCGCTGGCCAGCTCGTACAACGTGCCGGCGGTGGAGCTGGTGGACCACGTGGGCGCGGGCGCGCTGCTCAACACGCTCCAGCGCGCGGGCTTCACCTCGCTCGACCGCTCGGCCGACCACTACGGGCTCGGGCTCGCGCTGGGCAACGGCGACGTGACGCTGCTGGAGCTGGCGAACGCCTATCGCGCGCTCGCCAACGGTGGCGCGTGGCGGCCGTACCGCTGGCGCCCCGCGGCCGACGGCGAGCGCGAGGCGCCGGCGCGCCGGGTCGTGTCCCCGGCGGCGGCCGCGCTCGTGCTGGACGTGCTCGGCGACCCGGCGGCGCGCATCCCCGGCTTCGGCGTCGAGACGCCGTTCGAGTTCCCGTTCCAGGTCGCGGTGAAGACGGGCACCAGCCGCCACTTCACCGACAACTGGGCCGTCGGCGTGACCGCCGGCTTCACCGTCGCCGTGTGGGCGGGCAACTTCAGCGGCGAGCCGATGGACGGCGTGAGCGGCGTGACCGGCGCCGGCCCGCTGCTGCACCGCGTCGTGATGCTCGCGGCGGCGCGGCGGGCGCCGGGCGTGCTGCCCAGCCCCCGACAGGTGGGCGCGCGCGCGCTCGAGATCTGCCGCGTCTCCGGGATGCGCGCCGGTCCGCGCTGCCCGCGGGCGACCGAGTGGCTGCCGCCCGGCGCCGCGCCGCCGCACGAGTGCGACTGGCACGCGGCCGACGGGAGCCTAACGCTTCCGGCGGAGTACGCCGAGTGGGGCGGCGCCGCGTCGGCGGCGGCCGGCGCCGCGCCGAGGGGTCGACAGGTCGCCCGCCGCTCCGCCCCGGTCCCGCGGCCCGCCGAGTCCGGCTTCCGGATCGTTTCGCCGCTGGACGGCGACCGCTACTCGGCGCCGCCCGGCGTCCCGGCCGAGTACGCGACGGTCCCGCTGCGCGCGGTCGGCGCGCCGGCCGGCGCTCGCGTGGAGTGGGCGGTGGACGGCGCGCGCGTCGCGGCGCCGCGGCTGCCGCTCTCCCCGGGGCGCCACACCGTCCGGGCCCGCACCGCGCGCGGCGACTCGGCGGTGGTCACGGTCACGGTGGAGTGACCGACGACACGGTGGCGAGAAGGGGTTAGCTTATCTTGACACCCCTCGGCCGGCGGCGAACCTTACCCTCTCTTTGCGGGAGCGGAGCGTATTCATGCTGAAGACACTGGCGACCGGGCGCGGCGATCAGGTCGAGGAGTTCGGCGACGGCGAGGTGATCGTTCGCGAGGGGGAAGAGAGTCGCGAGATGTACGTGATCCAGCACGGCAGCGTCGTCGTCACGAAGCGCATCGAGGGGCGCGAGGTGGAGCTGGCGCGGCTGACGCGCGGGAGCTTCTTCGGCGAGATGTCGCTGCTCGAGTCGCAGCCGCGCAACGCGACCGTGCGCGCCGACGGGCACGCGAAGCTGCTCGTGATCAAGCCGGGCGGGCTGCTGCTCAAGATCCGACGCGACCCGACGTTCGCGTTCGAGATGCTCCAGCACATGAGCCACCGGATCCGCGACCTCAACGACCGCGTCGCGCAGCTCATGCACGCCGAGGCGCCGCGCGACAACGTGCGCGTCGAGATGGCGGTCCTCCAGGCGTCGACCGAGTTCAGCAGCCCGATGGCGCGGCAGACCCAGGCGGGCGGCGTCGTCGCGCAGCCCCCGCGCTCCACCCGGCAGGTGGCCGGTTGATCACCACGATCGAGGAGAGCCGCCTCCTCGTCGTCTCGGACGTCCACCTCGGCAACCCGCTCTTCCGCTCCCGGCGACCGTTCCTCGAGTTCCTCCGCTACGCGCTCGCGAACGACTTCAGCGTCTGCATCAACGGCGACGGCGTGGACATCGCGCAGACGTCCATCTCGCGTCTGACGCACGACCTGTCCGAGTCGGCCAACTACTTCGGCAAGTTCGCCCGCTCCGGCCTCCGGATCTACTACGTGGTCGGCAACCACGACATCGTCCTCGAGCACTTCCTGGACGACTGGCTGGTGGTGCGGGTGGTGCCGTTCCTGAACGTGATGTCCGGCGCCACACGCATCCGGATCGAGCACGGCCACGTCTACGACGAGCTGTTCGTCGCCTACCCGCGCATCTACTCGCTCTTCACCTGGCTCGGCGCGTTCGCGCTCAACATCCACCCCAGGGTCTACACGAGCTTCGAGTTCCTGAACACCGGGATCACGATGCTCGGGCAGTGGCGGAAGAGCTGGGGGAAGCGGGAGCCCGAGCCGGAGACGATCCCCGGCGAGGCGGCGTACTTCCGCGTCGCGGCGGAGGAGGTCTCCGAGCGCGGCTTCGACTACGTGCTCTTCGGCCACACCCACAAGCTCGGCCAGGTCGTGCTCCCGAACGGCGCCACCTACATCAACACCGGCGCCTGGCAGCACCACCCCTACTACTGCGAGATCATCGACGGCCGCGTGGAGCTGAAGCGGGTGCCCACCATGGAGGAGGCAGAGACGACGCGCCTCTCCTGGGCGAATTTGATCGAGCGGACTCGGGGTCGCTGAGCGGACCCTACACCATCATCTCCGCCGTCCGCTCCGCGAGGGCGGCGATGGTCTTCGACGGGTTGATGCCGATCGCGCGCGGGACGATGGCGCCGTCGGCGACGTAGAGGCCGGGGTAGTTGAAGACCTGGCCGCGGTGGTCGACGACGCCGCGGTCCGGGGTGTCTGCCATGTTGCAGCCGCCGAGCGGGTGCGGGGTCACCAGGCTCTTGAGCAGCGACCAGGAGGGCGGGATGCGCGCGGTGCCGCCGGTGACCTCGGAGAGCTGCGTGTGCATCGCGACAATGGCGTCGATCACCCCCTGCGAGCGGCCGATGCGCCAGTCGAGCATCAGCTCGCGGCGCCAGGGGGCGAAGCGCGGCCGGCCCAGGTAGAGGCGGCCGTCGCCGGCGTCCACGCCCTGCGCGAACCAGGGCATGATCTTGTGGCAGGGGTCGTTGCTGACGCGGACGACCTGCTTCATCGCCGCGATCATCAGGTCGAAGCGGCGGTCGCGCTTTCCGCCGCGCTTCTCGGACTCCATCGCCATGCCGAGCAGGTCCGGGAAGCCGCCGTCCTCGATGAAGAAGCGCTGGTCGCCGTGCGTGCCGTCCAGGAAGTCGATCGCGCAGGTGATCGTCGGGCCCTGCGACGGCTCGACCTCGCGGTCCGTGTAGACCGCCGGCGTGAGGAAGTCGCCGTTCGAGCTCCAGTTGTAGCCGAGCGCGGGGCTCAGGCGCGGCATCGTCTGGTACTGGTCGCGGCAGCGCAGCAGCAGCTCGGTCGAGCCTAACGACCCGGCGGCGACGATCACCCGGTCCGCTTCCTCGTACGCCACGTGCGGGCGCCCGCCGTCGTACCGGCGGAAGTCGACCCGGAAGCCCTTCCCGTACGCGCGCGGCGTGATGCGCTCGACCTGGTGCAGCGGTCGCACTTCCGCGCCGTGCCGCTCGGCCCACGGGATGTAGTTGACGTCGAGTGTGTTCTTGGCGCGGACGCGGCAGCCGAGGTCGCAGTGGCCGCAGTGGACGCAGGTGCCCTGCTCGACGCCCTGGTCGTTGACCCACTTCTTCGACTGATGCTCGCCGAAGGCGTCCGGGCGGTCGTAGCTCCACTCGGGGTCGAAGGTGACGCCCAGTGGGAGCGGGCGGAATCGTGCCTTGTGCCCCGCCTTCTCGGCCGCCTCCTGCATCAGCCGGAAGCGGTGCGGGCGCTGGTTCTCGGGCACCTGCTGCACGTTCATCATCCGCGCGACGCGGTCGTAGTACTGCCGCAGCTCGCCGTGCGTGATCTCGGCCGGCCAGCCCTTCTCGAACACCTCGGGGCGCGCGTCGACGACGATGTTGGCGTAGATCAGCGAGCCGCCGCCCACGCCGGCGCCCTGCGCGACGGACATCGAGTCCCAGATCCGGAAGTCGATCCAGCCGTTCGCGCGCTGCGGGCGGCGCTGACTCCAGAACCAGGCGTCGCCCGGGTGGCGCGGGTACTCCTCCGGGGCCCAGCGGCGCCCGCGCTCCAGCACGAGCACGCGCATGCCGCGCTCGGCCAGGCGGCAGGCCGTCACCGCGCCGCCGAAGCCACTGCCGATCACGATCACGTCATACTTCAAGCCGGCGCCGAAGACCGACCGGCGGGCGTACGACAGGCGAAGCGAGCTGCTCACTACACCCTCCAACGACCGGGACGTCCGTAGCTGTCCAGCACCTCGCCCGCGAAGAACCGGCCGAACGCGAGGAGGGCGCCGAGGCCGCCTGCCGCCGAGCCCTGGCCGGCGGGACGCATGGTGCCAAGCTGGGCGGCGAAGGCCGGCACCGAGAGCCGCAGCACGCCGGCGCCCACGACGCGTCCGGCCGCGCTGCCGCCCTCGTGCAGCCGCGTGTAGAGCGTCGTCGTGTGGGGCCAGATCGCGAGCGGTGAGCCGCCCCGCACCTCCTTCCGCCCCGCCAGGTAGTACGGCCGACCGGCGTGCTCGAAGCCCACCTCGTACACCATGAGCTTGCGCGCCGGCGCGCCGTCGGGCGCGAAGAGCTGGAGCCGGCCCCCGCGCGCGCGCATGCCGGAGCCCAGCGGGGCGAAGTCCACCAGTCCTTCGATCTCGCCGTTATGCGCCGGGTCGGCGACGAACGACGCGATGTCCGGAATGGTGACGGTGGCGTGCAGCGCGAGCGACGTCCCCTGCTCGCGCCCGCGGCGCGCGCCCGACGCCGGGTCCGCTTCGCCGAGAGCGAAGGGGCCGGACATCGTCTCGCGGAAGGTGATGCCGCGCGCGGGGCTGCGGGTCGTCGACTGCTGCACGGAGGCTCGTCGGAGGGAGTGGGGGGAAGCGACCCCAATGTCGGATGTCCGGATTGGGGCGTCAATGACGCGCATCACCTGTGGCGCGAGCGCAGCGTCGATCCGGACATTCCTGCTTGCCGGGTGCGGCAGGGGGTTGCACCTTAGGGGGCCGTTGCGTCCCGCCGGCGGGCGGATGGGGACGCAGGTCACGGCGCGTCGCCGGGCGGCCGGCGCATCGTGCGCCGGTCCGCTCACCTTGCAGGCGCCCGCCGAGCGCGGCGGTCTCGCAGTCGTCGGAGGAATCTCGATGGAACGTCGCGTCACGCTGTACAGCCTCAAGGGCGTCCAGGACGCCGAGGTCAGCACCCACTACTTCTCGACGGCCGACAAGCTGGGCCTGAGCATGCTGCGCTTCCAGCGCGCGCCCAGCGACGACGTGGTGCTGATCGTCCACGGCCTGACCACGTCGACCGACATGTTCGTCATGCCGGAGCACTACAACCTGGTGAGCTACATGCTCGACCAGGGCTTCGGGGACGTGTGGTGCCTGGACTACCGGATGAGCAACCGGCACCCGTTCAACCTCCAGCGGCACCGCTACACGCTGGACGACATCGCGCTGTTCGACCACCCGGCGGCGGTGGCGAAGATCCGCGAGGCGGTGGGGGCGGGGAAGCGCATCCACGTGATCTCGCACTGCCTCGGCGCCGCGTCGTTCGCGATGAGCGTCTTCGCGAAGGCGGTCGAGGTCGACAGCCTCATCGCCAACAGCGTGGCGCTCACGCCGCGCGTGTCGACCTGGTCGCGGATGAAGATCGCGGTCTCGCCGTTCGTCGTGGAGTACGTGCTTGGCCTCCCGTACCTCAACCCGAACTGGGGTGAGGAGCCCGGGGGGACCAAGGGAAAGCTGATGGCGAAGATGATCTCGATGGGCCATCGGGAGTGCGACGTCGGCGCCTGCCACATGCTGAGCATGATGTGGGGGAACGGACATCCGGCACTGTACAGCCACGAGAACCTCGACGAGATCACGCACCGCCGCGGCGGCGACCTCTACGGCCCCACGTCGGTGCACTACTACCGGCACGTGCGCCGGATGCTGAACGCGGGGCGGGCGGTGAAGTACGACACGAGGAACGCGAAGCACCAGGCGCTGCCGGACGACTACCTGCAGTCCGCCGCCGAGATCGAGACGCCGGTGATGCTGACGACCGGCGAGGACAACTACGTCTTCACCGACTCCAACGTCGTCTGCCACGAGGCGCTGGAGCGCGCGGCGCCGGGGCGCCACGAGCTGAAGGTCTACCCGCGCTACGGCCACCAGGACGTGTTCATGGGGAAGAACGTGGCCGCCGACATCTTCCCGTCGATGGTCGAGTTCATTCGCCGCCGCGGGGGCGCCCGCCCCTCGGGCGCCGTCGCCGGCCCGGACGCGCTCTCCGCGAGCCCTCGCACTCCGGAGGTCCACCGTGCCTAACAGCCGCGACCACAACAGCCACTCGGCGTTCACGCACGACAGCATCGAGGGCTTCGGCTACGACTGGGAGCGCGTGGGCGACCCGGGGATCAGGCCGCGCTACCCGCTCAAGATCTACCTGCCGCAGACGACGGCGGACGTCGTGCGGGCGGTGCGTGAGACGCGGCAGCTGGGGCAGCGGCTCCTGGTGCGCAGCAAGGGGCACTCGAGCAACGACCTGGTGCTCGAGGAGGGCGGCGCCGTGCTCTGCACGGAGCTGATGAACAAGATCCAGAAGGTGGACGAGGGCGCGCTCGCGGTGACGGTGCAGGCCGGGACGCCGCTCGCGGACATCGACGACCACCTGAGCCGCTTCGGGCTCGGGCTCCCGGTGATCGGCGACCACAACCACATCACCGCCGGCGGCTTCGCCTCGGTGGGGGGCGCGAACGCGGCGTCGCACCGCTTCGGGCTGTTCGTGGACAACGTGCGGTCGATGGAGTACGTGACCTGGGAGGGCGAGGTCGCGTGGTGCACGAAGGCCGACGACCCGGCGCACTTCTTCCGCCTGCTGACGGGACTCGGCCGCCACGGCGTGATCACGACGCTCGTGCTGGACGTGATGCGCGTCGCGAAGATGACGACGGTGCTGGAGAACAAGCGCACGCTCTACCGCAACGTCGAGCGCTACGTGGCCGACTCGTCGCGCTGGGTCTCGGACCCCGGGGACTCGCTCTACCTGCGCGGGCTGTGGGCGGACAAGGACAAGGGCCCGGGGAAGAAGCCGCTGCTGATCGGGCAGCTCTCGCGCTACGTCGAGACGTCGCAGGGCGGGCTCGTCGGGTTCCGCGACCGGCTGTCGCATCGCTACCTGCACGCCATCGGCCGGCGCGCCGGGCGGGCCAGCGGCGTGGCGTCGGCGATGCTGCACCAGCTCGGGATCGCGGGGCTGATGCTGAGCCCGCGCTACGCCAGCATCAAGAACGTCGAGATCTTCGTCGACCGGATCCTCGACTCCACCAAGGGGGAGCCGAGCCGGTGGCTGGCGGCGTTCGTGCCGCTGGAGCACTACCCGGCGATGTTCCGCCGCTACTACGACCTGTGCCGCGACTTCCGGACGCGCTACGGCTGCTTCACGCTGATCGGGCTGTACATCAAGAGCGTGAAGTCGTCGTACCTGGCGAAGGGGGACGCCTCGCGCCGCTACGGCGAGATGGTGCTGCACCTGAGCACGCGCCCCGAGCGCCTGACGCCGGACGCCTGGAGCGAGCTGGCGGGGCGGGTGGACGAAGTCTGCATGGAGTACGGCGGCTTCCGCTACATGCACACCAAGACCGGTCGGGACGCGACGGTGCTGCGCCGGATCGACCCGAACGCGATGTACGCGGAGGAGGTGGGACTGGCGGTGCCGGCGGGCGCAGGCGCGCTCACGCTCCCCGGCTCGGCGCGCCCGGTGGGCGCAGCCTGACGAGAGGGGGCGAGGCACGGGGACGGGATGACAACAATTTCCCGGAGGTCTTCGATGGCCAGGGTCAAGGCCGGTGACGTGGTCGTGAATCCGGTGACGCGCGAGCGCATGGTCTTCCGCAAGACGCCCCAGGACACCGGGGGCGAGCTGCTCCAGTTCGACCACTGGCTCGAGGCCGGCGGGCTCGGCCCCCCTCCGCACCTTCACCCGAAGCAGGAGGAGCGCTTCCTCTGCGTCTCGGGAACCATGGGCGTCCTGCGCGGCAAGGATAAGGTCACCCTGCACCCGGGCGAGGAGATCATCGTCCCGCCGAACACCGTGCACACCTGGTGGAACGCGGGGACCGAAGAGCTCTACCAGATCACCGAGTTCCGCCCGGCCAGGCGCTTCGACGCCTTCATGGTGCTGCTCGCCGCGCTGGGCCGGGCCGGGAAGCAGAAGACGGATCGCGTGACGATTCCGTACCTCCTGCAGTTCGCGCTGCTCTCGGGGACGCACACGGACACGGTCTACGTGGCGCACCCGCCGGTGTGGATGCAGAAGCTGCTCTATCCGACCGTGCTCGGCCCGCTGGCGCGTCTGCTGGGCTACAAGGGGGACTACACGGAGGAGGACAGGCTCACCCAGCCCGGCGTCACGCCCGTGCTCCCGCCGACGACCAGCAGGTTGCTGGAGAAAGTACGCTGACGGCGAACGCGACGGATGAGATACGAAGCGTGCCCCGGGATGTCTCGGCTTCCCGGGGCACGCTTCGTATCTCGTCCATCGTATTTCGTACTAGCCGTTCATCTCTCGCAGCCCTTCCTCCCGCGACACGCGCCCGACGTACCCCAGATCTCTTCGGGCCTTGGCGTCGTTCACGGTCACTTCCTGGCCGACGGCGGCCAGGGCGTAGCGGGTGACGGGGGGCTCCGACTTGAGTCCGAACGTGCGCCAGGCCCACTCACTGGCGGCGGCGGCGGCGCGGGCCACGGGGCGCGGAATGCTGCCGGAGCCGGGGTCCACGCCCTGGGTGCGAAGCAGGTCCGTGATGAACGTGCGAAACTCCACCGGCGGGCCGTCGGTCAGGAAGTAGACCTGGCCGGGCGTCCCACGCTCGGCGGCGAGCATCAGTCCCTCGCAGACGTTTCGCACGTGGCAGGTGGAGGTCTGGTAGCGGCCGCCGTCGATCCACTTGAACTGGCCGCGGCGCACGGCGTCGACGAGCTGCGGTAGGACGCTCGTGTCGCCCTTGCCCCAGACGAAGCGCGGGCGCACGACGACGGTCGCCAGCTCGGGGGAGTTGAGCTCCAGCACGCGCTCCTCGGCCTGCGCCTTCGTGCGGGAGTACAGGCCGACCGGGTTGGTGGCGCGCCGGGCGCTCTCGTCGACGCCACGCAGCGGGCGGCCGTCCAGCAGCACCGACTCGGTGCTCACGTGCACCACGCGCGGGACGCCGGCGGCGCGCGCCGCGTGCAGCACGCGCTCGGTCCCCTCCACGTTCACGCGCTGGAACTCGTCGGCCCGGCCCCAGCCCGTGATCTTCCCCGCGAGGTGGAAGACGACGTCGCACCCCTGCATGCCGGCGCGCATCTCGAGCTCCTCGTCCAGGTCCCCGCGCACCGGCGTCGCGCCGAGCGCCGAGACCGCGTCGGCCGCGGCCTGCGTGCGGGCGAGGGCGCGCACGTCGTGGCCGCGCGCACGCAGCTCGCCGATCAGGGTGCGGCCCATGAAGCCCGAGCCGCCAGTCACGAACGCACGCATCGTCAGTCTCCGCGGGGTCAGACGCCGGCGCGCGGCGCCGGGGCTCGGCGGGTGCCGAGGTAGATCAGGATTGGCGCGATGATCTCGTAAGGCGCGAGGGCGAAGGCGACGAGCGCCGGCGGCCGACCGTCGAAGATGAGGCCCAGCACCCGCCCCGTCGCCGCCAGCGCGAGGGTCATCAGGTAGAACGTGTTCTCCGGTCCGGGTCGCAGGATCTGCTCGCGCTTCCAGAACCCGTAGATGCCGACGCCGATCACGAAGCCCTTGAGGTACCGCCAGTGCACGAGCAGGGCGGTGTAGTCGGCCGGCGTCAGCTGGCCGAGGCTCGAGATGCGCAGCTGCTGCTCCAGGTCCCAGGCCGGCGCGAGCAGGCCCGCGATCCCGAGCAGGATCAGCCCCGCGTTCATGACGTAGAGGAGAATGCGAGCGACGGTCCTCATGCCTGCGCCCTCGTGGCTCGCCATTGAAGGAGGCACAGCGTCGCGGCGACGACGTCGAGTGCGGTCACCAGCAGCGCCGGTCGCGCGTACAGCCCGTTCGACACGCCCATCGCGGCCATCGTTGCGTACACGAGCTTCTCGGCGCCGACCCAGAGGAACACCGGCGCGTACGGCGTCGGGGACAGGACCGCGTGCAGCAGCAGCCCGCCGAACACCACCAGCAGCGCGCCGATCGCGCCGAAGTGGAACAGCCCCGCCGGGCCCACGGTCGCCGGATCGGCGCCGAGCGGCGCCAGCGCGCGGGCGGGGTCGAAGAGCTGCATGACGCCGCTGACGATCGTCAGGAGCGCGAGCGCCGTCAGCACGCGCGCGACGGCGCCGCGCGGGACGCGGAGCGGCTGGAGCGGCCGTGCGTGCAGCGGCGGAACACTCATGGGCGACTCGGCGCGGGGCGGTGAAGCGGGTCGGCTAAGATAGGGCGGCCGCCCGGGGCTCGCCAGCGCGCGGCGCCCGGGTCGTGGTCAGTTTCGGGCAATGGCAACTGCTGAATGGGCCACCACCGGCGCCCGGGTAGTGGGCCAGTTCGAGGCAACGGCAACGGCAATTTGACAGGATGAACGGCGACAGGATGAACAGGATGGTGAACAGGATGACGGCCCCGGGAGTCTTCGCGTCCCGAGGCCCCCATCCTGTTCATCCTGTTCATCCTGTTCATCCTGTCTGCAGTTGCAGTTGCAGTTGCCGTCGCCGCCGCGGCGGCTGCCCTCGAACTGGCCCACTACCGGCGCCCGGGCTCCCTTGGGGGTCGTGCGGCGGCTGCGTAGCTTGAAGGGCTCACAGTACGCTCACCCTCACGTTCGCACCATGAGCCGCACGAGCCTCGTCACCTTCACCGGTCTCGCGCTCCTCGCGTCGGTCGCCGCCACGGGCGCGGCGCAGCAGGGCGCGCGGCGCGCGATCACGTTCGACGACTTCGCCGCCGTGAAGGCGGTGTCCGACCCGCAGCTCTCGCCGGACGGGCGGCAGCTCCTGTACGCCGTCCGCGCGACCGAGGTCGGCGCCAACCGGCGCACGACGACGACCTACCTGGCGGCCGTGGCCAGCGGCGATGCGGGGGCGCGCGCGTTCCCGGACGACACCACGCGCGCGACCGAGGCGCGCTGGTCGCCGGACGGGCGCCGCGTGGCGTACGTCGCGGGGGGCCAGCTCTGGGTCGCCGACGCGAACGGGGCGAACCGTCGGCAGCTCTCGCGGCTCAACGGCGGCGCGAGCGGCCCGGTGTGGGCGCCGAGCGGGGACCGCATCGCGTTCGTGTCCTCGGTCTATCCGGAGTGCACGACCGACGAGTGCAACGGGGCGCGCGACAAGGCGAAGGACACGAGCAAGGTGAAGGCGCACGTCGCCGACCAGCTCATGTACCGCCACTGGAACGCGTGGGACGAGGGGACGCGGTCGCACCTGTTCGTCGTCTCGCCGGACGGAGGCGCGCCGCGGGATCTCGTTCCCGGCGCGCGCTACGACGTGCCGCCGGGGCCGTTCGGCGGGAGCGAGGGCTACGCATTCG
>Ga0126308_10000715_pt1 | contig 11837 bp, 10 predicted proteins | sample Plot55_FD_92533 | JGI IMG/M metagenome (GOLD analysis project Ga0126308, IMG submission 92533) | Serpentine soil microbial communities from UC McLaughlin Reserve, CA, USA - Plot55 | ecosystem: Environmental > Terrestrial > Soil > Grasslands | place: USA: UC McLaughlin Reserve, Lake County... | reverse complement strand
TTCCAGGACCCGGAGGACCAGGTCGTGTTCACGCGCGTGGCCGCCGAGGTGGCGTTCGGGCTGGAGAACGTCGGCGCGCCTCCGGCGCGAATCGGCGCGCGGGTGGCCCAGGGGCTCACCGCCGTCGGTGCCGCGCATCTCGCCGACCGGCGCGTGGCCGAGCTCTCCGGCGGCGAGCTCCAGCGCGTCTGCCTTGCGTCGGTGCTGGTGCTGGAGCCAAAGCTGCTGCTGCTCGACGAGCCGACCTCGCAGCTCGACCCCGAGGGCGCCGAGGAGGCGATCGAGCTTGCCCGCGCTGCAGGAGCGGCGGTGGTCGTGTCGGAGCAGCGCCCCGATCGCGTGCTGGGTGCCTGCGACCGCGTGCTCTTCCTCGAGCGCGGACGCATCGTGCTGGACGCGCCGCGCGACGAGGCACTCCCGTGGCTCGCACGCCACCGGCCGGCCTGGGTGCCGCGGGAAGCGGTACTGCCGGCCCCGGGCTCGGCGCAGGAGCCCTTCTGCCGGCTCGATCGCGTCTCGTTCGCCTACGGGGACGCACGCGTGCTCGAGGGAGTCAGCCTCGAGCTCGGCCGGGGCGAGATCGTTGCGCTCGTCGGGCCGAATGGCTCGGGGAAGACCACTCTGGCGAAGCTGGCCTCGGGCTTGCTCGAGCCGAGCGCGGGCAGCGTCACTCGTCGCGGCCGCGCCTGTTACCTCTCCCAGGACCCGGGTCGCTACCTCGTGCGGGAGCGGGCCGAGGACGAGGTCGGCCTCGCGGTGGGTGGGGATCTCGCGCGCGCGCGCGAGGCGCTGCGTGGCGTGGGTCTCGCTGGTTTCGAGGCCCGTCACCCACGAGACCTTTCGAGCGGCGAGCGCGAGCGGCTAGCCCTCGCCGCAGTCCTGGTCGCCGCGCCCGACGTGCTCGTGCTGGACGAGCCCACCCGCGGCGTCGACCCGGAGCGCAAGGACGAGCTGGCCGCTCTCCTGCATGCGCACGTGTCCACGCGCGCCACGCTCGTCGTGACGAACGACATGGTTTTCGCCGGGGCCGTCGCCGATCGCTGCGTGTCCCCAGTGCCCGAGCGGGAGGTGGCCCTTGTCTAGGGTCGCCGGGCTCGGAGCCCTCGCCGCTGCTTTCGTCGCAGCCGCCTGGACCGTCGTCTCGCCGGACGACGCCGCGCTGGCGCTGCTGCTGGTCGCGGGCGCGCTCGTCGTCGCAGGCGTGTCCTGGCTCGAGAACGGCGTCGGCTCGAGCAAGGAGCTCGTCCTCATCGCCACGCTGGCCGCGGCCGCGGCCGCGGGACGGGTCCTGTTCGCAGCCGTCCCGAACGTCCAGCCGGTGACGGTGATTGCCGTGGTGTCCGGGGTCGCGCTCGGGCCGCGGGCGGGGGCTGCGGTCGGTGGGCTGGCGGCGCTGGTCTCGAACTTCTACCTCGGGCAGGGCGCGTACACCCCGTGGCAGATGCTTGCGTGGGGAGGGTGCGGCCTCCTGGGTGGCCTCGCCGCGCCCCTGTTGCGCCGTCGCGTCCCGCTGGCGCTCACGTGCTTCGCGCTCGGGTTCGCGTTCGACGCGGTCCTCGACTTCTGGGAGTGGCTCAGCTTCTACCCGCACACGTGGCAGGCGTTCGCCGCGCTCTACGCGCGCGGGATCTGGTTCGACTTCGCCCACGCGAGCGGGAACCTCGTGCTGGCACTCGTCGCGGGCCCGGAGCTGCGACGGCTCCTGGAGCGCTACGCGCGGCGCCTGCGGGCGGAGATCGCGTGGGTGTGAGGCTCGTTGCCGCGGTTGCCGCGACTGCGATCGCAGCGACTCCGGTCAGCTTCCTGCAGGGGCGTCAGGCTCCGGGCGGAGGCTTCGTCGAGCCGAGCGGCTCGTCAGGCCCGCAGCTCACCGCCTGGGCGGCGCTCGGGTTGAAGGCCGCGGGGGCGAGCCCGGGCCGCGCTTTCGACTACCTCGTTGCCCACGAGGGCGAGCTGACCGAGGCAACGGACGTCGAGCTCGTCGCGCTTGCGGAGAGCGCCCTCGGTCACAGGCCCGACCGGCTGCTCGCGCGCATCCGCCGCTTCCAGCGACCGGGAGGGCCGATCGGCCCGACGGTCAACTCGACGATCTGGGGGATCCTCGCCCTGCGCCAGGCCGGAGAGCCGGCGCCTCGCGCCGCTGTGCGGTTCGTGCTCCGCCGACAGGCTCGTTCTGGCGGCTGGGCGTGGTATCCGGGCGGCCGGCCGGACTCGAACGACACTGCCGCGGCGGTGCAGGCCCTGCGCTCCTCTGGTGTGCGCGGTGCGCCGATCATCCGCGCGCTCGCGTACCTGAACCGACTCCGGAACCGCGACGGCGGCTTCGAGCTCACTCCCGGTCGAGGCTCGGACACGCAGTCCACGGCCTGGGCGATCCAGGCGTTCATCGCCGCGGGAAAGCCGGTCCCGCGCGCCGCGCGCGCGTACCTTCAGCGCATGCGGCGGACCGACGGCAGCTTCCGCTACTCGAAGCGCTATGCGACGACGCCGGTCTGGGTCACGGCGCAGGTGCTACCCGCGCTCGCCGGTCGGGCGTTCCCCCTCTAGCCGCCGGTAGTACCCCTCCACGTACAGCGGCGCGTAACCCAGGCGGTCGTTGATCGCGAGCATGCCCAGGTTGCCTACGTCGTTCTCGGTCACGAGCCGCTCGAGCCCGGCTTGCTGCGCCCAGCGCGCCGCGGCCACCTTCGCGAGGAGCGCGAGCCCGCGGCGGCGATGAGTACGCAGGGTCGCGGTCATCGAGTTGTAGCCGATCGCCCGCTCCGGATCGACGGTGACGAAAGCCAACGAGACCGGCCGATCGCCCTCGAGCACGACGAAGCTGCCCTCGTCCGAGATGTCGGGGTATTCGAACTCGTCGCGTCGCCAGCTTTCGAAGTCGACCTCGGTCTCCGGCTCGTCCGAGGGCATATCGATCTCGCCCTCCTGACAGATCGCGTGGAGCTCGTGTGCCCGGTCGCGCGTCTCCCCGAGGGTCGCCAGCCGGAACCCGGGCACGGACAGCTCGGGAGTCGAGGCGGTCCGCAGGTCGAGCCCCGATGCCCGGTTGCGCCCGGTCAGCCGGAAGCCACGGGTCGCCAGGAACTCTGACCCCGCCGGGTCGCCGGGCACGTAACTCTCCAGCCGCCATGCGCCCTCCGTGCGCAGGTATTCGACGGCTGCCTCGAAGAGCTTCGAGCCGATCCCTCGGCCGCGCTGCTCTCGAGCGACGTCGATCCAGAAGCGGCCCTTGCCCGGGGTCGGCACCGCCCACTCGAAGGCGGCTTCGGCGTGACCGACGATCTCGCCGTCTTCCACCGCCACCCAGTCGCGGCGCCGCTCCCGTCGGATCGGGAATTCGAGCTCGTGCGCCAGGCCCTGTTCCGTCAGCACCTGGTGCGGGTTCAACTCGAGGGCGAGCCGCACGACCCCACCTACGTCGTCTCGCTTCAGCTCGCGAATCACCGCTCGAGCACCCAGATGCCCTGGTCGTAGATGGGCCGGTAGCCGAGGCTGTCGTTGAGCGCGAGCATGCCGCTGTTCTCGCGGTCGTTCTCGGTCAGGATGCGTTCGATCCCGTTTGCGGCGGCCCAGCGCGTGGTCGCGAGCTTCACCAGCAGTGCGAGCCCTCGACGCCGGTAGGCCGGCAGCGTCGCGGTCAGCTGGTTGTAGGCGACGCGTCGCAGTAAATCGACGGTCAGAAATCCGAACGCGACCGGCTGGTCTCCGTCCAGCATGACGAAGCTGCCTTCGTGCGAGAGATTCGGGTGGTCGAGGTCATCCCACTTCCACTCCACCAGGTCGGCTGGGAGGTCGACCTCGCCGGCCCTGAGGCGCGCGAACAGCGCCTCGACCTCGGCCAGCGCCTCGGCGAGCGAGACGAGCTGGAACTCCCCCGTTTCGAGCTCCGTTAGGCGAGAAAGGTCGACCGCCCGAGGATCCACGTCGGAGACGCGATCCGCGCCGGTCTGCTCGAAGCCGCGCTGGCGGACGAACCGCTCTCCCGCCAGGTCGCCGTCGACCCAGGTATGCAGCCGCGCCGCCGAGGCCAGGTGCTCCTCGACGGCCCTGTAGAGCTCGCTGCCGATCCCACGGCCGCGCTGGTCCGGATGGACGCCGATCCAGAAGCGTCCCTTTCCGCTCGCCGACAAGCCGGCGTACGCATGGCCGACGACCGTTTCATCGGACTCGGCGATCCAGTCCCGCTGAGGAGGCTTGCTCGCACGCGCCCAGACCATCTCGTCCGTCTCGATCCGATGCGGGTTGACGACGAGGATGAGCTGGGCCGTCGCTTCTGCGTCTTCGTTCCGGAGCTCACGAATCACGCCCCTATACTCGCGAAATGGCGACCGCCTCGATCGTGACGATCGGGAACGAGCTGGTCTCCGGCGACACGGTCAACACGAACGGTTCCTGGCTCGCCGCTCGGCTCGAGGCTCTCGGCGTGGACGTGCTGCTGATCGCGTCGCTTCCCGACGAGGAGGAGCGAGTCGCGGCGCTCATCCGCGTGCAGGCCGCCGAAGCCGACGTCGTGCTCGTCACCGGCGGTCTCGGCGGCACACCGGACGACATCACGCGCGAGGCGATCTCCGCGGCGTTCGGAGTTCCTCAGGAAGAGCAGCCCGAGGTCGCCGAAGGTCTGCGCGCCCGTTTCCGCGGGGATCCCGACTACGTCACTCGCTGGGCGCAGCTTCCTGCCGGAAGCCGTCCGCTCGAGAACCCACTCGGCGGGGCGCCGGGCTTCGTGATCGGCAACGTTTACGTCTTGCCCGGGTTGCCGGCCGAGATGGAGGCGATGTTCGAGACGGTTGCGGCGGAACTCAGCGGTGGTAGCCCGATCGGCTCCTGGCGGCGCACCTATCGCACCACCGAGAGTCGCATCGTCTCGATACTCGAAGCCGGTGGGCAGCGCTACCCCGCCGTCAAGGTTGGCTCGTACCCCAGCTTCGGAGCGGAAGGCAGCTCAGTCGAGGTCGTGCTCAAGTCGAGTGATCCCACCGCGCTGGCGGCAGCACAGGCCTGGTTCGAGCAGGCCTTGGCCGATCTGACCGGCTGAGCCACCGAAGCCCGCCGGAATGAGTGCTAAGGTCCTGATGGTTGCGTGATCTGGGGGTCAGGCGGCCTTTGCCCCAGACCGATGCGACTTCAGTCGACTATGCGTACGTTGGAGTCCCCTTTCCAGGGGTTCACGCCGCTGCGCCGAATTGCCGATGCGGTGAGAGTGAAGGTGGGTCGCCGCAGCCTCGTTGTCGTGATCGCACTGACCTCAGCGGTCGGTGTCTTCCTGTTGGTCCAGCGGACCGGCTCGAGCGTCTTTGCGGCCGCAGCCACTCCTGACTGGCGCTACCTGCTCGCCGGCCTTGCGATCTGCGCGGCGGTACAGCCGCTTCGCGCGCTTGCCTGGACGTCGACGGTGCGCTCTCCGGTCGGCTTCCGTGCCATGTACACGGCCAGCTCCGTCGGGTCGTTTCTCGACACCGTCTTGCCCGGACGCCTGGGCGAGGCCTCGAAGGTCGGTGTGCTGAAGGTCGTCGCCGGACCGCGCTGGCCGGGGTTCTCGCGCGCAGGGGGAAGCCTCTTGTGCGCGCACCTGCTCGAGATGGTCGCCTTCGTGCTCGTCGGCGCCGCCTCGGTGTTCTTCCTGCCCGTGCCGGGCTGGGCAAAGCTGACGATGATCGTCGGCCTTCCGCTCGCCGCCGGAGGACTGCTGCTCGTTTCGATCTTGCACCACAAGGTGAGCCATCGGCTCCCGGAGAGCGTCGGCGCGTTCCTCGCGGGCGCCGCGGCCCCGAAGGGAATCATGGTCAAGGCCGGCCTCATCCTCATCGTCACCTGGGTCGCCCGCTGGTTCGGCGTCCTCTTCCTGCTTCAAGCGGTCGGCGTCAAAGCCGGTGTCGGGGCGGCTCTGCTCTACATGGTCGTGACCGGTCTCGCGAACACGATGCCGTTCCTGCCCGGAAACGTCGGCCTCTACCAGGGCGCCGCGATCGGGGCGCTGGCGATGTCAGGCCACGGCGGGACGACCGCCATTGCGGCCAGCGTCTTCACCCCGGCCGCCGGAAGCCTCGCCACGGCTGTCGCCGCCACGGTCGGTCTCGCGCTCTACGCCCGCAGCTTCGGCGAGCTCCGCCGAGCCGCGGTCCGCTTCTAGCCCAGCTTCTCCGGATTCGCGGGTTGTCCGTCGCGGCCGACGTAGCCGTCCTTGGCGCCTACCACGAGCATTACGAGGTCCTGTTCGCCAATGCTCGACACCTGGCGGGGCGTGGTCGATTCGACGTGGCAGAGGCCGCCCGGCCCGAGCTCGCGGGTCTCACCCGGGAGCGCGAACCGCGCTTGCCCAGAGTGGATGAAGTACAGCTCGTCTTGCTGCTCATGGAAGTGCGGCCGTGCGTCGACCCCCGGTGGGATCACGAGCACGTTCACGCCGAAGGCCGTCACGCCGAGCTCTTGCCGCACCTTGCGAAAGACGCCGTCGCCCATCTCGTCGATCGACCCGAACGCGTAGCCCACGAACTCCTCCCTCGCTAGCATCGCTGAGGCACCGCTTGCGGTGCCGACTCAGGGCGTGCGGGCTCTGCCCGGGCGCCCGTCTGAAATGACCAGTCGCTCCATTGACCAGCACTGATCCGCCCATGGGAACCGTTGCATCCCCGGAACGCTATCTCGCGGACCTGAACCCCGCACAGCGCGAGGCGGTTCTCGCGACCGAAGGTCCGCTCCTTGTCGTCGCCGGCGCGGGCTCTGGCAAGACGCGCGTGCTCACCTACCGCGTCGCGCACCTGATCAACGCCTGCGGTGTGAAGCCGAACGAGATCCTCGCGATTACCTTCACCAACAAGGCCGCCGGGGAGATGCGCGAGCGCCTCGAAGATCTGCTCGGTCCGGTAGCGCGCGCGATCTGGATCCTGACCTTCCACGCCGCCTGCGGGCGGATCCTGCGGCGCGAGGCCCAGCGGCTCGGCTACCGGAGCAACTTCACGATCTACGACCAGGCCGACCAGGTGCGGCTCACCAAGGCGTGTCTGGAGGAGCTCGACCGCGACCCGAAGCGCTTCGTGCCGCGCGGGATCCACGCGCAGATCTCGGCGGCGAAGAACCAGCTCGTCACCCCGGAGGAGTACGCCGAGCGCGTGTCGTCGTTCCACGACCAGACCGTCGCCGAGGTGTACGACCTCTACCAGAAGCGCCTGATCGCCTCGAACGCGGTCGACTTCGACGATCTGCTGATGCTCACCGTCCAGGTGCTGGAGAGCTTCCCGGAAGCCCGCGAGCGCTGGCAGAAGGCGTTCCGCTACATCCTCGTGGACGAGTACCAGGATACGAACCACGCTCAGTACCGCCTGCTGCAGCTCCTCGCGGAGAAGCACCGCAACGTCTGCGCGGTCGGCGACCCGGATCAGTCGATCTACGCATTCCGCGGCGCCGACATTCGCAACATCCTCGAGTTCGAGCGTGACTTCGGCGAGACGAAGACGATCGCCCTGGAGCAGAACTACCGCTCGACGAACACCATCCTCGAGTCGGCGAACGCCGTCATCTCGAACAACCGCGAGCGCAAGCCGAAGAACCTCTGGTCCGAGCTCGGCGAGGGCGAGCCCGTCCGCGTGCTCGAGGTCGAGGACGAGCACGCGGAGGCGCGCTTCGTGGCCGCCGAGATCGCGCTGCTCGTCGAGGAGGCCTACAACGGGAGCGAGATCGCGGTCTTCTACCGGACGAATGCGCAGTCGCGCGTGCTGGAGGATGTGCTCGTCCGCCAGGGCGTCGGCTACCAGGTGATCGGCGGCCCGCGCTTCTACGAGCGCGCCGAGGTGAAGGACGTGATCGCCTACCTCCAGACAATCGACAACCCGTACGACGCAGTCTCGCTGCAGCGGATCGCCAACCGCCCTCGGCGAGGGATCGGCGACGCGAGCCTCGCGCGGCTCCAGACCTACGCGGACGCACACGGAATCTCGCTCTGGGAAGCGCTCGGCCACGCAGAGCCGGCCGGGATTGCAGCCGCGCCGCTGCGCGCCGTCGGGCAGCTTCACTCGCTGCTTCAATCGCTCCAGGCGGGGGCGCTCGAGCTCGAGGTGCCGGAGGTGATCGAGCGCGTGCTCGAACGCAGCGGGTACATGGACGCGCTTCGCGCCGAGCGCACGATCGAGGCGCAGGGCCGGATGGAGAACCTCCAGGAGCTCGTCAGCGCAGCGCAGGAGTACCAGGCCAGCGCGGCCGAGCCGAGCCTCTCGGGCTTCCTGCAGGAGATCTCGCTTTACTCCGACCAGGACGCGATTCGCGGCGAGCAGAGCCTGGTCACGCTGATGACCCTGCACAACGCGAAGGGGCTCGAGTTCCGCGCCGTCTTCATGATCGGGCTGGAGGAAGGCATCTTCCCGCACGCGCGTTCGATCGAGGAGCAGGGGCTGGAAGAGGAGCGAAGGCTCGCTTACGTGGGCATGACGCGGGCGAAGGAGCGGCTCGTGCTCACCCACGCTTCCGCCCGCTCGCTCTACGGGAGCCGCTCCTACAACCTACCCTCGCGGTTCCTCGACGAGCTCCCGGACGACAAGGTCGAGCGGCAGCGCCTCAAGCCCGCGTCGTGGTCGGGCTACGGTTCGCCGACGGGGGTGGCGCCGCGCCCGGACACGCCCACGCTTTCGACCGGCGACTCGGTTCGGCACGAGACGCTCGGCGAGGGGGTCGTGACTGCGATGGAGGCCGGCGGCGTGGTCACCGTCCGTTTTGCCGCTGACGGCACAGAGCGACGCCTGATGCTCGACTACGCTCCGCTCGAGCGCATCTAGCGAATCGCTTCGACCCAGTCGAGCCGGCTCCCGCAGAGGCTGCGTGCCTGCCCCGGTGAGACGGTGACCACCGACTCACGCGCGTCCTTCCGGCTCAGCGCGGCCGGCCCGAACGAGTACGGCGTCGCACCGCTGCCGGGGTGCCAGCCACCGGTCTCATAGCGGATCGTGACCTGGTGCTCGCGCGCCGAGAGCGGTACCGAGCCGAGATCGGTGTAGAGGCCCGGCCAGTCCAGCTCCTCGCGTCGCGAGCCCACCGTGCGACCGTCCACCGAGATCGAGGCGAGGCCGAACCAGTCACCGCCGAGCCAGGCGGTGTAATCGCCGGCTTCCGGCAAGCTCACCGTCAGCGTGCGCTCGCCGCGCGCCGGCGGGTTGCCGAGCAAGATCGACTGCGGCCTCCTCGCGGTCTTCAGGGAGACGACGCCGGGCAGGCGCGCGAGCCTGAGCACATCCGAGCAGCGCGGCACGGCGGCTGCCTGGCTCGCGTTGCCGAGGGGAAGGTGCTCGGCGATCGTCAGGGATGGAACCTCCGGCCGCTGCCAGACCTCGTAGTCGCGGCCCGACCAGACGAGCCGGTAGACCGACGGCGGCCGGCTTGCGGCCGGGCCGCGGCGCAGCACCAGCGTGCGGTAGACGAGCAACCCGTCCAGGCGGATCCGGTCGATATCGGCGGATTCCCCCTTGTCCAGCAGCTTCCCGTCTGTGAGGTAGACGAACTGGCGCCGCAGCTCCGAGGCGCCTTCGGGATCGAGCCGCCGCAGGAAGTGCCGCGCGCCGTAGGGCTCGTAGTTCGTCATCAGGGCCGGCCCCTGGCCGGCGAAGTCGCGGCCGATCGTCTCGAGCTCGTGCAGTTGCCCGCGTGGCGCGAGCCAGACGTCGTGGTACTGGAGCGCGTTCGACCAGAGCACGCCTCCGGCGATCGCCAGGGCCACCACGCTCGCTTCGACGGCGCGCCCGCGCCCGTAGATCGCAGCGCAGCCGGCCAGCGCCAGGGCCAGAACGGCAGGCGACGCCATCGCCAGCGTCTTGCCACCTACCCAGGGCGAGCTGACCGCGAGATACAAAGCACAGCCGACGCCGGCGATCACGACGTACGCCAGCAGCTCCCAACCGCGTCGGACCCAGGCCCACCAGAGCCCGAGCAAGCTCGCTCCGAGCACGACGGCGATCAGCACATACGCGGGCGCCGAGTCGTGCGGGTGGACGCGGAAGTCGCCTACGGGCCAGATGCCGAAGAGCTGCCACGTGCTGAGCGGGCCGATCAGGTTGCCGAGGTTCGTCTCCTTGCCGAAGTCGCCGATCCGGGGAATCCAGTCCACCGCGGCCACGTAGGCCGGGATCGCCAGCACGCCGAAGCCCGCTGCGAACGCGCCCGCCTTGCGCAGGAGGGACGAGCTTGGCCGACGTAAGACGACGATCGCAGCCGCGAGCAGCGCGGGGGCGAGCCACACCGCGCCGGGCAGGCTGAGCACGCAGACCAGGGCGGCGCAGGACGCGCCGAGAGGGAGCGCCGCTCGGGCGCCGCGCTCCTCTTCGAGCGTCCAGGGCAGAAGCGCCGCGATCAGCGCGAGCAGCAGCGCCCCGAGCAGCTCCTTGATCCCCCCCCAGAGCGCGTAGCCGAACAGGATCGCCGGCTGGGCCGCGATAAAGGCAGCGGCGGCACGCATCGGCCGTGACGGGATCACCCGTCCCAGCAGCGAGTAGAGCGCGAGCGCCAGCAGCGCAGCCAGGAAGGTCAGGTAGGGCTGATAGAGCCACGCCAGGTCGTACGAGAGGAGCTGGTGCCCGATCCCGAGCGGCATCAGGCTGCCGGTCGGGTAGCCGATCGCCAGCGTGGTCGCGAGGGTCGCCTCGTAGGTAGAGGGCGCCAGGCCCGCGAGGCTGCGGCCGTGCTCCATCACGCGGTCGGTCATCGCCAGGTAGGTGGCTGTGTCGTCGAGCTTGATGTAGCCGCCGAAGGTCGCCCGGCCGGAGAGGACGATCGGCGCCGCGAAGACTGCGAACACTCCGGCGGCTGCGCCGAGCGCCCACGGGTCGGGGCGGTCCCGCCAGGGCGGTCTGAGCATGATCCCGGCGATCGCGAGCGCGATCACGAACGGGCCGGCAAACTGGGCGGTCGCGTCGGCGAGGGTCGCGAACTGCGCGGCGAGGATGACGACGGTGAGGCCGACAGGCAGCAGGAGCGCGCGGGGCAGCCTCTCACCACTTGCGGCCTCGAGCAGCCGTCCGCAGCCGCACGAGAGCCCCGCCAGCAAGAGCGGGAAGGCGATCCAGGCGACGAGCAGAGCCGGCAGCTAGCGGACGGCCGCGACCTGGCCCGAGGTGATCAGCCCGCGCGCCTTCTCCGGCGACGGGTCGTAGACCTCGATCTGCAGGTTCGAGCCGGGGTAGGCCAGGTAGACGTTGTTCGCCTGCGTCGTGCTGTAGACGGCGAAGCCGCCGGAGGGTGCGGAGAACGAGCTCTCGTCGGGCTTCTTCGCGAGCGTCTGCAGCACCTTGTAGGCGCTGTCCACGGGATAGGTCCCGACGATCGTGTACGCCGCCTCGCGGATTCCGACGGGCACGCCCGTCGGGAGATAGCGGATGAAGACGCGATTGTCGGAGGTGTGAGTGAGCTCATAGGTGCGGTCGGGGATCGGCCCCGCCCAGTAGAGCGGGTGGCCAAGCTCGTCGGAGAGCGAGCGAAGCTCATCCTCGGTCGTCGCGACCGGGCCGACGGCCTGCCCGTTCGTCGTAGTGGACGCCGTGTTCGAGTCGCCGCCGCGGACGAGCAGCCAGACCACGAACGCAACCGCGATCGCCACGGCGATAACGGCTCCGACACGAACGTTCGGCCTGCGCGCCCAGGGGCTCGTGAGACGCTCGTTCATCGCCACAAAGCATAAGTTCAGCCCCGGGGGGGCTTGGTCCTGCCGCGCGCGGCTCGGCTACAATCGCTCGCGCCAGGGCGGTTAGCTCAGTTGGGAGAGCACCAGCTCGACAAGCTGGGGGTCACTGGTTCGAGCCCAGTACCGCCCACTCCCGAGAACCGCATGGCTACGCGGTTTTCGGCCTCTCCGGCGGGCGCGG
>Ga0126308_10000713_pt1 | contig 11842 bp, 12 predicted proteins | sample Plot55_FD_92533 | JGI IMG/M metagenome (GOLD analysis project Ga0126308, IMG submission 92533) | Serpentine soil microbial communities from UC McLaughlin Reserve, CA, USA - Plot55 | ecosystem: Environmental > Terrestrial > Soil > Grasslands | place: USA: UC McLaughlin Reserve, Lake County... | reverse complement strand
CGCGAGGACAAGGGCGAGCGTGCGCTTCAGCTTAGCGCGAGGATCGCGGCGGCGGTCACGATCCAGCCGGCGACGGCGAGCAGGATCGGCACGTCGGTCAACAGCACCTGCTCGGGCTCCTCGCCCACGTCGTCCCGGTGCATCAGCAGCAAGTAGCGGAACACCCCGAAGACGACGAACGGCACCGTCGCGAGCAGGGCGCGGGAGTGGTCGCCGGTGAGCGTGTAGATCGCGTACGCGATCACGGTGGCCGACGCGACGATCGCGGTCAGTTGGTCGACGAGCTCGAGCGAGTAGCCGTCCAGCACCGGCCGTCCGGGGGCGTGGCCGGCCCCCACGAGCACGAGCTCGCCGCGGCGCTTCGCCAGGGCGAGGAAGAGCGCGAGGAGCGCAGTGCAGAGCAGCAGCCAGCCCGAGATCGGGACGTGCACCGCCTCCGCGCCCGCGGCGGCGCGGATGACGAAGAGGGCTGCGATCGCGCTGACGTCGAGCAGCACGACGTGCTTCAGCCGCAGCGTGTACGCGGCCTGGAGGACGGCGAAGGCTGCGACGAGCAGCAGGGACGGAACCCCGAACGGCGCGACCAGCAGGGGTGCCAGCAGCGCGAGCGCGCCTGCGATCGTCAGCGCCGCCCGCGGCGAGAGCTCGCCGCGGGCGATCGGGCGGGAGCGCTTGATCGGGTGGAGCCGGTCGTCCTCGCGGTCGCGCACGTCGTTCGCGAGGTACGACGCGCTCGAGATCGCGCAGTAGGCGACGAAGCAGACGCAGGCATCGAGCCAGCGCCACGGGTCGCCGAGCTTGGCCGCGAAGACGAGGCCGGCGAAGACGAGCAGGTTCTTCGACCACTGCCGCGGGCGCAGCGCGACAAGTACGGCGCGTGCCGGCGAGCGTCGGTGCGGCAGCGGGACGAGCTCGGGGGCGGCGGCCACGGCGGGATTCTGCCGACTTGCCGCTACCGCGGCAGGACCGGCAGGACGAGCTCGAAGCGGCTGCCCTGGTCGGCGGAGCTCTCGAGGCTGATTCGGCCGCCGAGCGCACCGGCGAGCTCGCGGGCAATCGCGAGCCCCAGCCCCGTGCCTCCGCCGCCGCGGGACCAGAACGGCCGGAAGATCCGCTCCCGCTCCGACGGCGCGATGCCGGGGCCGCTGTCTGCCACGCCCACATAGACGCTGCCGTCGGTCGCCGAGAGCTCGAGTCCGACCCTGCCGCCGTCGGGCGTCCAGCGGAATGCGTTCGCGAGCAGGTTCGAGATGATCTGGAGGACGCGGTCGCCGTCCGAGGCGATCACCGGCTTCGCGTCCAGCTCGCAGCGGTACTCGATCCCGCGCCGCCGCGCCTCCTCCGTGAACGCGGTGTACGCGCGGTCGACGAGCCGCTCCATGTCGACCTCCTCCTGCAGAACGGTGAACCGGTGCGCGTCCAGCTTGGCCAGGTCGAGCACGTCGCCGACGAGCCGCTCGAGCCGTTCCGCCTCGGCGGCGATCACCGTCAACGAGGCGAGGCGGGTAGCCTCGTCCACGACCACGCCCTCGCGCAGCGCCTCGACGTGGCCGCGAATTGCGGTGAGCGGTGTTCGCAGCTCGTGCGTCACCGACATGAGGAAGTTCCGCTCGAGCTCCTCGGACTCGCTCAGCCTGGCCGCCATCTCGCCGAAGCGGTCGGCGAGGAGGCCGATCTCTCCGGCCCCGCGGCTCGGCACGTCGACGTCGTAGTTCCCCCGGGCGACCTCGTCTGCCGCCTCCGTCAGCTGCAGCACCGGCGTCGTGATTCGCCTCGAGAGATACCAGCCGAAGGCGCCGGCGACCAGGACGCCGCCGGCGAACGCGAGCAGCAGCCGCTCGACCAGCGCCAGCCAGCGCTGGTTCAGCACCGTCTCCGGCTTCGCGACCACGAGCGTGCCGAAGAAGCTGTCGCCCACGCGCAGCGGCAGCGCGGCCGCCAGCAGCTTCTGGTCGCTGCCGGGCGGCCGGAAGGTGAAGTTGAGCGGTTTCTTCCGTTGCTGGATGGCCTGCTCGTTCACGACGCCGTTCGGCAAGGGGGTGAATGGGCGCCCTTTCTGTCCCGGGAAGAGGTCGAGCCCGGGTGCTCGCGAAGCAAAGAAGATCTTGTCGCCGGTCGCGAGTTCCAGGCGCTTGGCGGAAAGCAGCTTCAGCCCCGCCTGCCGGTTGTAGAGCTGCGTGATGCCGTTCGCCTCACGGCCGACCTCCGCGTAGGCCTGCTGCCGGGAGCGGTTCTCCGCGTAGGACCGGAACAGCCGCAGCGCGATCGCAGCGGACACGAGTCCCGCGATCACGATCGCCAGCAGGAAGGGCGCCGGGAGCTGGAAGCGGAGCGACCGCAGCATCGCGGCCCCGGGTCGGCTAGGCGCTCACGGCCGCGTCCCGCGGAGGAGCGACCTTGTAGCCGACCCCCCAGACCGTGACGATCGGGGAGGCCTCGCCGAGCTTGCGGCGGAGCTGGCGCACGTGCACGTCGACGGTGCGCGTGTCGCCGGCGAACGTGTAGCCCCAGACACGCTCGAGCAGCTGGTCGCGCGTGAGGACGAGACCCTTGTGGTCGAGCAGCTCCCAGAGCAGGTCGAACTCCTTCGGCGCGAGCTGCACCTCCTTGCCGGACACGCGCGCCTCGCGACGGCCGGCGTCGATCTCGGGGTCGCCGTGCTTGATCAGCTTCGATTCGCCCTCGCGCCGGTCGGGCACGGCGCGACGGAGGATCGACTTCACGCGGGCGACGAGCTCGCGCGGGTTGAACGGCTTCGTCAGGTAGTCGTCGGCCCCGACCTCGAGGCCGATGATCTTGTCGACGTCCTCGTCACGCGCGGTCAGCATCAGGATCGGCACGTCCGAGCGCTGGCGGATGCGGCGGCAGACCTCGATCCCGTCGACGTCCGGGAGCATCAGGTCGAGGACGATCAGGTCCGGGCGCTGCGACTCCGCCTCGGCGAGCGCGTCGCCGCCGGTCGCCACCGTGCGCACGGCGTAGCCCGCGTTCTTGAGGTAGAGGGCGACGAAGGACGCGATCGAGGACTCGTCCTCGACCACCAGCACCGTCTGCGCCTGTGCTGTCACGGCATCAGGATGCCAGAGACGGCTGTCAGCTCCCGGGAGGCGGCGTCCCGAGGTAGTACGTCGTCGCGAAGTCCGGGAGCGACTCGTACGGGGCGGCGTCGATCGACAGGAGGCCGTCGTTCACGCCAGTGTCCCCCGCGCCGTCGACGGTCACGTTGCCGCGGCCGACAGCGGAGATCGAGATGCCGGTGCCGCGGACCTTGACGTTGAAGCGTCCCTTGTCGACCCGGAACCCGATGTTGCGGCCCTTGCAGAGCCAGGTGCCGAAGCCGATGAGGCGGACGTGCGGCCGGCACGTCAGCTGCGGCTCGTTCGCGTCGAAGGGGCGGAAGTCGCGGACCTGCACGCGGCCGTTCCGCGCCACGCGCCCGATCACGGTCCCCTTGAGCTTGAGCACGACGGTGCCGCGGCCGCGCTTGACCGACATCGTGCCGTCGGCCGGCGTGTCGGCAGCGAGCGCGAGCGGTACCGTGAAGACCGCGAGCACGGTTGCGATGGCGAGAAGCCCTCTCATGTGCTCGAAAGTATCGGTACCCCCGGTGAGTTGGGGATAAGCGGGTTGTAAGGAATGCGTAAACGTCTTCGAGGTGCGGGGTTTTCGGCCGTTGCGGCAGCCCTGGCGGCGGTCGGGCTCGCCGCGTCGGCGCCTGCCCAGCCAGGCCCGCCGCACCTGCTCGGCCTGCGCATCTCCAACGGCGGCACGCCGTTCGCCGGGGACACGCCCTGGCTGGCGACCGTGAGCCCGAACGACGACGGCTTCCGGGACCGCGCGCTGATCCGCTTCAAGCTCGACCGCCCCGCGACGGTGGAGATCCGAGCGGTGGCGACGGCCGAGGCGGAGCGGCCCGCGAAAACCGTCTGGAAGGTGCGGCGGCAGCTGGCGGCCGTCCCGCACGTGATCGCCTGGGGGCCGAAGCGCTCGACGCCTTCCCGCACCTACCTGCTCCGCTTCGTCGTGGCGGGAAGCAACGGCGCGCGGCGCGTCTACGGATTCGAGGCTCCGCGGCGCAAGGAGCTGACCAGCGGCCTCGTCGTCCACGTCCAGGGCGTGGAGGCCGGCTTCCTCGCGCGCAGCTACCCGGTCCGCGGCGAGGCGACCGTGGCCATTGCGAGCGACGCGCGGCGGGTGAAGCTCCAGCTGTTCTCGTTCGCGACCGTGCCGAGGCCGACGGTCCGCGACCTGCGCACCGGCGGCGTCCCCGTCGCCCCCGCGGTGCGGATCGACTGGCAGCGCCGCGGCAGCGCCACCCGCTACGTGCAGATCGGCCCGGCGGGCGTGGCCAGGAGCGGGCTCTACTTCCTGCGCGTGACGACCTCCGACCGGCGCGTCGGCTACGCGCCGCTGATCCTGCGACCGCGCACCCTCGGCGTGCACCGCGTGGCGGTCGTCCTCTCCACGAACACGTGGCAGGCGCACAACTTCGACGACGCAACCGGCGACGGCTGGGGCGACAGCTGGAACGTCGGCGCGGCCACTCGCACGGTCGACCTGCGACGCCCGTACCTCGACTTCGGCGTGCCCGCCCGTTTTCGGGATTGGAACCTGAGCTTCATCTCCTGGCTCAACCGCACCGGGAAGTCGGTGGACTACCTCTCGGACGACGACCTCGAGCGCGTCCGCAGCGGCGAAGCCCTCCGCCGCGCGTACGACCTCGTCGTCTTCCCGGGCCACGAGGAGTATGCGAGCGGGCACGTCTACGACGTCGTGCGCCGCTACCGCGACCTCGGCGGACGGCTGATGTTTCTGGCCGGGAACAACTTCCTCTGGCGCGTGAAGCGCGAGGGGCAGCTGCTGCGGCGCACCGCGATGTGGCGGACGCTGGGCCGGCCGGAGGCGTCGCTCGTCGGCGTGCAGTGGGCCGGTAGCACCGGGGGCCGGCGCAGGGCGCCCTATGTCGTGCAGGGCGCGACCACGAGCCCGTGGGCGTTCGCTGGCACGGGGCTGCGGAACGGCTCGAGGTTCGGGCGCTACGGGCTCGAGATCGACGCGCGCGCTCCCGGCTCGCCGGCGGGCACCCGGGTGCTCGCGCGGATCCCGGACCTGATCGGGCGGCACGACGCCGAGATGACCTATTACGAGACCGGCGCGGGGGCGCGCGTGTTCGCGGCAGGCGTCGTCGACTTCGCGGCGTCGATCAACCAGCCGGCCGTCTCGCGGCTCGTCGACAACGTCTGGTCGCGGCTGGTCCGCTAGGAGCGCGGCTCGTACTCGTAGAAGCCGCGGCCGGTCTTGCGGCCGAGCAGCCCTTCGCGCTGCATCTCGAGCAGCCGCTCCGGCGGCGCCATCCGCTCCTCCCCGAGTGCGCCGTGGAGCGCCTCGGAGGCGTGGACGTGAACGTCGACCCCGATCAGGTCGATCAGCGCGCACGGCCCGATCGGCCAGTTCGCGCCGAAGCGCATCGCCCGGTCGACGTCCTCGGGGCTGACGCGCGCCTCGTCGAGGACGCGCACGCAGTCGTTCAGCAGCGGGATCAGTATCCGGTTGACGACGAAGCCGGGCGTGTCGTTGCAGGCGACCGGCTCCTTGCCGATGCGCTGCGCGAAGGCGTAGGCGGCGTCGAACGCGTCGTCGCTCGTGCGCGTGGTGCGGACGACCTCGACGAGCGGCAGCACCGGCGCCGGGTTGAAGAAGTGCAGCCCGAGGACGCGCTCCGGTGTCGTGGTCGCGTCGGCGATCTGCGTCACCGCGAGCGCCGAGGTGTTCGTGGCGAGGATCGCCGGCGGCGGCAGGATGCGGTCGAGCTCGGCGAAGAGCTCGCGCTTGACGTCGAGGTCCTCGAAGGCGGCCTCGATCACGAGCTGGCAGCCGGCGAGGTCGGCGAGCTCGGTCGTGAGGGTGAGGCGCCCGAGGGCCGCGTCCTTTTCGTCCTGCGTGAGACGTTCCTTCTCGACCCCGCGCGTGAGGTAGTGGTCGATGCGCCCGCGTGCGGTCTCGCCGAGCTCGAGGGTCACGTCGCGGCCGGCGACCTCGAGGCCGGCCTGGAGGCAGACCTGCGCGATCCCGGCACCCATGGTGCCGAGACCGACGACGCCGACGCGCGAGATCTCCACGGCGCGCGATGCTATCGCCGCGGCCCCGCGACGCGGACTGCAGGGCCGCGCCGCGCGAGCAGCCACTGCCAGCGCACCTCGCCCTCGGGCTCGACCATCGTCTCGAGCTCGTCACGGACGACCTCGAGCCCCGCCTCCTCCGCCAGCCGCCGGTTCGTCGCGGGATCGCAGCCGGCGAAGTACATCTCGACTCCCAACCACTCGCCGCGCCAACCGGGGTTGTCGGAGCTCGGAAAGCTCGCGAGAAACCAGCCGCCGGGGCGTAGCCACTCCGCCACCCGCCGGAAGAGCGGCCCGAGCTCCTCGGGCGGCAGGTTGTTGAGGGCGTAGAACGACACGACGGCGTCGAAGGAGCTCCACGGAAGCTCGACGGTCGTGAAGTCGCCGTGGATCAGCGTTGCGCCGGGCAACCGCCGGTGCGCGCGCCGGAGCTGCTCACGCGAGAGGTCGACGCCGGTGAGCTCGCCGCGGTCGGCGACGATGCGACTCGGCTCCACGCCCGCCCCGACGCCGAGCTCGAGCACGTGCGGGTGCTCCGGCAGCAGCGCCAGGAGGTCGCCGAGGTAGCGGAGCCGCGTCTCGTCCGAGATCCGACTCTGCCAGGCAGCGAAGCGATCGGCGATCGCGTCGTAGCCGCGCTCGACGATCCGCTTCGGGTCGTCGCTCATGCCGAGGATCCCGCTGAGCCGCCCGGCGCCTTCGTTAGAGGCGCTCCACCACCGCGGCGATCGCCTGGCCGAAGCCGATGCACATCGTGGCGACGCCGTACCGCTCGCCGCGGCGCTCGAGCTCGTTCAGCAAGGTCGCCGTCACCCGCGCCCCGGTCGCACCGAGCGGGTGGCCGAGCGAGATCCCGCCGCCGTTCGGGTTCACGTCGCCCCGGCGCTCCTGTAGGCCGCTGTCGCGCATGAACTGGAGCGCGACCGAGGCGAACGCCTCGTTCACCTCCACCACCGCGACGTCGTCCCACGCGAGCCCGGCGCGTCTCAGCGCCCGCGAGCACGCCTCGGGGTTGCCGTGCAGCATCAGCCGTGGGTCGACTCCCACGAGCCCGAAGGCGACGTATCGCGCCCGCGGTTCGAGGCCCAGGCGGGAGCAGGCGGCCTCGCTCGCGACGAGCACCGCGGCCGCGCCGTCGCAGATCTGGCTCGAGTTCCCGGCGGTCACCTTGCCGTTCGGCAGGAACGCAGGCTCCAGCGCCGCCAGCGCCTCCGGAGACGTATCCGCGCGCGGCGTCTCGTCGACGCCGAAGAGCACTCCCGTGTGCGGGTTCGACACCTCGACGGGCACCACCTCGTGCTCGAAGCGTCCCTCCTCGATCGCGGCGAGCGCGCGCCGGTGCGACTCGTACGAGTACGCGTCGAGCTCCTCGCGCGAAAGGTCCCACTTCTCGGCGATCAGCTCCGCCGAGATGCCCTGCGGGACGAGCTCGAAGCGCTCGAGCAGCGTGTCCGAGAGGTCGCCGCCGCTCGAGCCCATCGGGACGCGCGACATCGACTCGACCCCGGCGGCAACGACCACGTCCAGCTGCCCCGCGGAGACCGCGGACGCCGCGTTGAATGCTGCCTGCAGCGAGGAGCCGCACTGGCGGTCGACGGTGGAGCCGGCGACGGACTCCGGCCACCCGGCCACGAGCGCCGCCGTTCGCGCGATGTTCCAACCCTGCTCGCCGACCTGCGAGACGCAGCCCATCTGCACGTCCTCGACCTCGGCGGGGTCGAGCCCGTTTCGCTCCACGAGCGCGTTCAGCACCTGCCCCGCGAGCTCGTCCGCGCGCAGCGACGCGAGCGTGCCGTTCCGCTTCCCGATCGGCGAGCGGACCGCGTCGACGATGAAGGCGTCCATGCTCCTCAGGTTAGAGCGGCTCGACCGGGTCGCCGACGCGCACGCGGCCCGGCTGTTCGACCTCGGCGTACACGCCGAACGGGATCTCGCCGTCTTCGAGTGGCTCTCGGTAGCCGCGGATCAGGTGCAACGTGTCGAGGTCGCGCTCGCCGGTCTCGGGGTCGCGCGTCGTCACGGCGCAGCGCCCGACGCCGCCCCCGACGCGGACGAGGGCACCGCCGATGCGCACGCGCCGTCCGCCCCAGGTGTCCTCCTCGTGCTCGCCGCAGCCGTCCAGGTCGAAGAGCATCCGGAAGCGGCGCGGATCCACGCGGCGGTCCGCCTCGCGCTCGAGCCGCTCCAGCGACGCGCGTGAGACCAGCGTCACCGGTGCCTCCTGCAGCTCGCCGGGACCGTCCGGGCGGACGATTCGCACGGGCGAGCCGTGCAGCCGCGACAACGGGTCCGTCCACGGCCCCTCGACCACCGCCGTCGGCAGCGACCGGCCGTTGTAGTCGACCGCGAGACGCTCGCCGCCCAGTGCCGGGCCCTCGAAGACCTCGCCGTCGACCGCGACCAGCAGCGTCTCCGCCGCCTCGTCCCACTCGGCCGACACCGGCACGGGCCAGACCGTCAGCGAGCTGCGCAGCCGTCTGCCCTCCTCGTCGACGAGCATGAAGCGCCTGTTCGCCACGACTCCGCGCTCGGTCAGCTCCACCTCGTCGGGGTGCGAGAGCCGGAAGGTCCGCACCGGCGTGACGGAGATTCGCGCGACCGCTGGCATCGGCTACCGCGACACAGCGTAGAGCCGCCACGTGCCCGGCACGCCCTTCAGCTCACGCTCGCCGCGCTCCGTCAGCTCGAGACCGGCTCCCGCGACGAGATCCTTCACCGTCTGCGAAACGAGAACGTCCGGCACCCGCCGCCGCCGCGATGCGCGCGCCGAAGCCGTCGCCGGCGGTGTCCCGCTCCTCGCCGCGGAAGCGCGCGAGCGCTCGCCGCACCGCGGCGTGGTGCTGCGCGAGCAGGTCTCGCCACGCGCTGTCACCGAGCGCCGCGGCGCGCTCGGTCGAGCCCACGAGGTCGGTGAAGAGCATCGTGGTCAGCAGCGAGTCGGGCACCTCGTCGGAACGGCCCCCGGCGAGGAAGTCGTCGATTGCGTGCACCGAATGAATCCCGTCGTCCTCGTGGATCGCCGCCCCCTCCCCGGGCAGTACCCGCGCCTCCGCGTCGGGGATCCGCTCGGCCGCGTAGCGGATCAGGCCCTCCTGTCGCTGCTTGCCGAGCACGAGGGTCGGCACCCGCACGATCGGGAGCACGTCGGTAACGTCGGTCTCCATCTGCATGCGCCGGAAGTCCGCGGCCGCGCTCGGCGTGAGCGAGTGCCGGTGGCCCCACACGAATGCCTCGACGTAGGCGGGATCGTCGGCCCACTGCGGGTTCATGAAGCGCGCGAACTCCTCGAGGTACTCGCGGCTGCCCCACCGCTCTCGCGCGGATCGTTGCTCCTCGAGCCACTCCTCCTCGGTCGAGCCCCACGGGTAGTCCGCCGTCGCCCGCCCGCGCACGAAGGGGAGGAACGCGATCAGCCGCTCCACGCGCTCGGGGTACGTCGCCGCGAAGACGATGGAGGTCGCCGCCGTCTCGCCGATGCCGAGCAGCGAGCAGCGCTCGATCTCGAGCGTGTCGAGCACCGCCAGCACGTCGTCCATCCGGGACTCGATCGTCGTCACCCGCGGCCGGTCGGAGAGGCCCATGCCGCGCGTGTTCACGAGCGTCACCCGGCGACTGCTCGCCAGCCGCTCGACGAACGGAGCGAAGTGCGGGTACTGCCAGAGCCACCACAGGCTGCTGAAGGAACGGGAGGAAGACGAGGTCGGGCGGGCCTTGCCCCGAGCTGGTACGCGATCGAGACGTCGCCGCTCCTCGCGTAGTGGACGTCCGGCGTCTCCATCCCGCCGCAGTTTCCTAGACTGACCTCGTGGCGACAACGGCAACCGAGCGCAAGCTGTTCGTCGCGGGCGAGTGGCTGGAGACGGGCGACTGGATCGACGTCCGCTCCCCCTACTCGGGCGAGGTCGTCGGACGCGTGGCCAAGGGCGGCGCCGACGAGACCAGGCGCGCGATCGACGCCGCCGAGCAGGCTCTCCGCGACCCGCTCCCCGCGCACAAGCGGGCCGAGATCCTCGTCAAGGTCGTCGCCGGGATCGCGCGTCGACACGACGAGATCGCGAGGCAGATCTCCGACGAGGCCGGCAAGCCGCTGAAGGCCGCCCGGGTCGAGACCTCGCGCGCGATGTCGACGTACACATTCGCGGCGGTCGAGGCGCGCAAGCTCGCGGGCGAAATGGTGCCGATGGACGCGGCCCAGGCCGGCGAGGGCAAGCTCGCGTTCACGCTGCGCCGCCCGATCGGCGTCGTCGGCGCGATCTCGCCGTTCAACTTCCCGCTCAACCTCGTCGCGCACAAGCTCGCTCCCGCGCTCGCGGCCGGCTGCCCCGTCGTGCTGAAGCCCGCGACGCAGACGCCGCTCTCGGCGTTGCTGCTCGCGGAGCTCGAGGACGAGGCGGGCCTGCCGCCCGGCTGGCTGAGCGTCGTCGTCGGCCCGTCGGCCGAGATCGGCGACGTGCTCGTCGAGGACGAGCGCGTGAAGGCGATCACCTTCACCGGCTCGGGCGCGGTGGGCTGGGGGCTGGCCGGGCGCGCGCCGCGGAAGAAGGTCAACCTCGAGCTCGGGAACGCGACCCCGGTGATCGTGACCGCGGACGCCGACGTCGAGGCCGCCGCGGCCGCGATGGCGGCCAACGCTTTCTCGTTCGCCGGCCAGAGCTGCATCTCGGTGCAGCGGCTCTACGTCGAGCGGCCCGCGTTCGACCGCTTCGTCGAGACGTTCCTGCCGAAGGTCGAAGCGCTGAAGGTCGGGGACCCGGCGGACGAGGAGACCGACGTCGGCCCGTTGATCGACCAGGACGCGCGCGAGCGGATCCTCGACTGGATCGACGAGGCCCGCGACGGCGGCGCCGAGATCCTCACCGGCGGCGAGGAGCAGGACGGCCTGATCGCGCCGACCGTGATCGCCGGCGCCTCGCCCGACCTCAAGGTGAGCTGCGAGGAGGTCTTCGGCCCGGTGGTCACGGTGAACGCCTTCGACTCGCTCGACGAGGCGATCGAGCTCGCCAACTCCACGCGCTACGGCCTGCAGGCCGGGATCTTCACCAGCCGCCTCGACACCGCGATGCGCGCGGGCCGGGAGCTCGAGTTCGGCGGCGTGATCGTCAACGAGGCCCCCACGTTCCGCGCCGACCAGATGCCGTACGGCGGGGTGAAGGACTCGGGAAACACGCGCGAAGGCCCGGCCTACGCAGTGCGCGAGCTGACCGAGGAGCGGCTCGTCGTCTTCGACCTCTAACGTTTTGCTTCGCCGTTCGCCGGGAACTCAGCGCTCATGATCGGCGTCGCCATCGCCCTCATCGTGATCGGGATCATCTTCGGGTTCGTGATCCCGTGGGTCGGGATCGCAGTCGGCATCGTCGGCCTCCTCCTGTTCATCGCGTTCGTGGCCGGTTTCGGCCGCCGCGCGGCGGACGAGCACCGCTTCTAGGACGGTCCGACCCCGCTGCTAGACTCGCGCCGCTCGTGGCGCGTTTTTCCCTGCTAAACCGGGTACGCAGGCGGTCCAGCGACGGTTCCGCCGCGAGTCCTCCGCGCGTGCTTCGGCGAGCGCCCTCGCCCGGGGCGCTGAGACGCGAGCGGCGCGCGATCGTGAAGGCGCGCGAGGAGCGGATCAGGAACCTCGGCGGGCTGACGCTCGAGATGTACCGGCGTTCGAGCTTCCGCGACCAGCTGCTGATCGAGCAGTGCCGCGAGATCGTCGCGCTGGAGGAGCGGCTCGCCGAGCT
>Ga0126308_10000712_pt1 | contig 11846 bp, 11 predicted proteins | sample Plot55_FD_92533 | JGI IMG/M metagenome (GOLD analysis project Ga0126308, IMG submission 92533) | Serpentine soil microbial communities from UC McLaughlin Reserve, CA, USA - Plot55 | ecosystem: Environmental > Terrestrial > Soil > Grasslands | place: USA: UC McLaughlin Reserve, Lake County... | reverse complement strand
CGACGTGCAGCGGGCGTTGCTGGCGACCTCGAGTGCGGCTCGGGAGGCCGGGCGGGTGTATGTGACCGGGGCTGACCGGGTGGACGCGGAGCGGCGGGCCGGGGTGGCGTATCGGGAGGTGCTGGCCACCTATGGGATGCGCGCGGGGGACCGGGGAACGGGGATGCGGTTGCGGGTCGGGTGCCCGGCTGCGGCGGGGTCGGGGTGTGCACGGGGGTTCGGGCCCGGGGCGGAGGTGGGGGTGGAGGTGACCTACCGGGTCCCGGTGGCGCGCGTGCCGTTCCTTGGCGCCGTTGCCGGGCCCGGTGTGACGGTCGGGGCCACCCACCACACCCGTGTTGACCGGTATCGAGGGTTGGGCCGATGAGCCCGCGGCGGCGGAGTGAGGGTGGCGCTGTGGTGGGTGGAGATCGGAAGAGCGGAGGGAGAGTGGGCAGGCGCTGGTGCTGCTGATCGGGTTGGTGGTGCTGGTGCTGATGGTCCTGGCCCTGGGATGGGATACGTCGAACTGGTTCCTGGGGCACCGGGCGCTCGGGAACCTGGCCGATGGGGCGGCGGTGGCGGCGGCCAATGACGTCGACACCAGAGCCTGGTACATGAGCGGGGGGCGGAGTGTCCGGGTCGCGCAGGAGCGGGCGCGGGCCACGGTGACGGCGTACCTGGCCGGGTCGGCCGCTGATTCGGGCGTTGCCGGGGTGCAGCTGCGGTCGGTGGAGGTGGTTCCCGGCGAGGGCGGCCCTGAGGTGACGGTCCAGGTCGCCGCGCCGGCCCGGGTCGGATTCCTTCGACTGCTGCGCCTGGTCCCGCCCGAGATGGAGGGCCGGGCGGCGGCCACCGCTCGCCTGGTTCCGCCCTGAGCTGGAGATGAAATCGAGCGGCCGGGAGGGGGAGGGTCCTCCGCCCGGCCGCTCGTTCGCTACGCGCTAACGCCTCGGTCACGGGGACCGGGGCGCTCCCATGGCAGGTTCCAGGGATCACCTCCTTCCCGGGTCCGGCGTCGGGCCGGCTCGCCTGGCTGGCGGGGCCGGCGGAGAACGGTTGCAGGCTGTAGTTTGTGAGGGAACTCCCTAGATGTCCGGCGGATTCCCACCTTCTGGAGCCGGACATCTACGTAGATCACAGGATGATATCGACGTGTATACGATTTGACTCCAACCGGGTGGTGCCGTACAGTCCGACGCGCTACCCCCATGGCACTGCACCAAAGAGCCTCCCCCAAGGCTCAGCGACATCCAGAAGCATCGCTCTGAATTCGCCGTTCGCGGATCGGTTCCGAGCTTCCCCTTTCCTGTCGCCCCCACGACAGGGACTGCTCGAGGCGCTCCCCCAGCGCTTGCCGCGAACTCGTGATTTCTGAGTTGCAATACTGACGCACAACCTGCCAGGAACTGCTAGCCAATTCCGGGTGAGTTGTGATCCCCCCGTCGGCCGCGCGGCCGGTTGGCCGCGCTGTGAAATAAATGAGGTGGCTGCAATGGCGGCCTGGTTCTCCCTGTGCCTTCCCGAAGGCTTCCGCGCTGCTTGCGTGCCCGTGACGACTGCTACTGAGGGGGGGCCCTCGTGACGCAGGTCCACGACGACGACCTGGGCAACGTCTTCGAATTCCCCGAGAACTGGGACCGCGAGGGCCACGAGGCACCGGCCCGGGCGACGGACCAGGAGCCGCTGTTCGAGCAGCTCCGGAGCGCCTACCTGCACCGCGACGACACCAACGACTGGGCGAACGACGGCGACACCGGCGGCTGGGCCGCCGACGACGACTCCGGTCGCTGGGAGGCCGGCGTCGCGACCGCCTACGAGGACGACGACAGCCGGTACGAGTGGGTGGATGCGCCCGCGACCTGGGAGTCGGACCCCGAGGAGAGCTGGGACGACGCCGACGACCTCGACGACGACGAGGAGGACGAGTTCGACTCCGAGCCGCTGGCCCCTCGGGCCCGTGGCCGGCGGCGGACCTCGTCGGGGAGGGCGGGACTGCGGCGGACCAGCACGCTGCTGAACACCTCCAGCATCCTGCTGTTCGTGGTCGGGGCGCTGGCCGCGGCCGGCCTCTCCGCATGGATCCTTTCGGCCCGGCTGCTGACCACCCGCCAGCTCTTCTTCCTCATCCACTCGACCCTCGGGATCCTCATCGTCCACGCCTTCGGTGGTGGGCTCGGGACCTTGCTGACCAGCGGGGACTCGCGGATGAAGGACCGGATCCGCAAGGCCTCGACGGCCGGGCTGGCGATCGTGGCCTGGCTGGCCTCGGCGGTCGGGACCTGGTTCGGGTACGCCGGCTACCGGGCCAAGGTGCCGCCCGGCGGCAACATCGCCATGTACCCGCGCGAGTACCTGCTCAACAGCCCGCAGCTCGCGTTCTGGGAGACCTTCGCCATGGAGTGGAAGGTCCACATTGGTTGGACCACTCCCTTCCTGGCGACGGCGGTGGCGTTCACCGCGCTGCGCTACCGGCGCCGGCTGGTCGCCGACCGGCTGGTTCGCAAGGTCATGACCATCATGCTGCTGCTCGCCTTCGCCGGGGCGCTCGTCGCCGCCGGGCTCGGGGCGGTCATCAACGTCACAGCCCCCAATGACTTCATGCACCGGGGCTGGAGTCCCTGACGGCCGCTACGAGAGAGACGGTGATGAGCTGATGCGCGATCGAGCGGGACGCGCTGCCGTGGCGGCACAGGAAGGGCAGGCCGTCGGCCGGCACGAACGACGTCAACACCAGGCCTCCAGGTCAGACCGGGCCGCCAGGGCAGGGATCACCTTGGTCGGGCCCGCCCGCGAGTCCCAGGTCGGCCGGGCCATGCAGCCCGCGAACGCCGGGCCGACCCGGGCGCGGCAGGGCCGGGCGACCCGGTCCCGGCATGCGGCGCGGGGCGGGTTGGGCCTGTGGGCGGGGCGGGTCGCCCGGGCTGTGGAGCAGGCTCAGGTGTGGTGGGCCGAGGGGACCGAGCGGGTCGCCGCCCGCGCCCGGGAGCGGTGGAACGAGCAGGCCAGCACCAAGCGCGCCGCCACCGCCGACCGGTTCGGAGCTGGCGACGCCGCCATCACCCACCGGTTCGGGACCGGCGACCCCTCCACCGTTCAGCGGCTCCGCAACAACAACGGCGCCGAGCTCCCTGGCCGCCCCACCGCTCCGAGGCATCTCGCCGCTGAGGGGCGGCGGGCGAGCTGGTGGGAGGACCTGGTGACCGGGTGGTGCTCGTTGCTGCTGGTGCTGGGGTTGTACCTGGACGGCTGGAGCCACGGGAACGGGGTGGATGGTGGGCTGACGCCGTGGCACGGGGTGTTGTTCCTCGGGTTTTCGGTGACGGCGGCCTGGATCCTGACCCGGAACCAGCGGCGGGGGGCGTGGTCGCTGCGGGCGGTGCCGGCGGGGTACCGGCTGGCGCTGGTCGGGGTGGGCCTGGCCATGGTCGCGGTCGCCGGCGACACCGTCTGGCACACCCTGGTTGGTGGGACCCACGGGCTGGGCCGGCTGATCTCGCCGTTCCACCTGGTGCTGTTCACCGGGGCGTGCCTGCTGGTCAGCTCGGCGCTGCGGGCGGCGTGGTCGGGGCCGAGCCCGGCGAGGGTCCCGGGGCTCCGGGTGTTCTGGCCGGTGCTGCTGTCGACCACCCTGGTGGTGGCCATGACGGCCTTCTTCTTCCAGCACGTGTCGCCGGTGGCGGCGGCCCTGCTGCCGGGCGGCGCCCCGTCGGGCGAGACGGCCCAGGTGTACGAGCTGCTCGGCCTGCTAGCCCACAACCTGCTGTTCGTGGCGCCGGTGCTGCTGCTCCTGCTGCGCTGGCAGACGCCGCTCGGGACCTTCACCCTGATGGCCGGGTCGGTGGCGCTGCTGCTGGCCACCCAGACCGGGCTCGGCCTGATCGGGCTGGCCGGGGCGGCGGTGCTGGGCGGGGCCGCGGCGGACGTGGCCGTGACGCTGCTGCGGCCGTCGCCCCAGCGGCGCTGGGCGGCCAGGGCGGTGGCCGTGATCGCGCCCGCCGTCTATTGGACCTCGCATTTCGCGCTCCTGGGGGCCGGCTACGGCGTGCGCTGGGAGCCGGAGATCTGGCTCGGATCGGTGGTCTGGGCGGGCCTGTCCGGGCTCACCCTGGCCCTGCTGATGTGGCCGCCGGCGGTGCCGCTGACCGCATGGAACCGTGGCCGGGCGGCCACCAGGAGAACCGCGCCACCGACGCCAATGCCCGCGCGAATGGTCGGGAGGTGACCTCGATGACAGCGACAGCAACGAATGAGACCGCCGCCTCGATGCACGAGCGGTTCGAGGCCACGGCGCTGCCCCTGCACGACTCGATCTACCGGGCGAACCTGCGCATGACCGGCGACCCGGTGATGGCCCAGGACCTCACCCAGGAGACGTACCTCAGAGCGTTCCGCGCCTTCGACTCCTTCCAGGCCGGGACCAACTGCCGGGCCTGGATGCTGCAGATCTCCCACAACCTGTTCTGCCGCGACTACCGGGGGCGCAAGCGCATCACCTACCGGAGCGCGGCCGACGACGACGTCGACGTGCTGGCCCAGTTCCGGGCGGACATCCCCAACCCGGAAGAGGAGGCGCTGCGCCAGCTCGACCGGGAGGCATTGCGCCGGGCCATTTCCAAGCTGCCCGAGCCCTACCGGATCGCGGTAACGCTGGTCGAGCTCCAGGGCCTTTCCTGCGAGGAGGCGGCGGCGGTGATGGGCACGCCAAAGGGCACGGTGCTCTCGCGACTTTTCCGGGCCCGCGAGCGGCTCCGCCGGCTGCTGCTGTCGGAGTTCGGCCGTTCCCGAACTCTCGTGCCCTCGTCCGCCCAGAATTCTTGAGAGATTTAGGGAATCCGATGACTCAGCGAAGAGTTCCCAGGTGGCAATGGAAATTCTCTGACCAGGGAAGGACCGCGATGCCGCGACGCCGTCTGCTCCTGACCGTCTCGAGCCTGGTCGCGGTGGCGCTGGCCGTCACCGGCTGCACTATCCCGACCACCAAGGACGGCGGAGGATACGGTCCCTCCAACCAGGCCACCCGCAAGGCCGCCAAGCCTGTTCCGGTGGAGCTGCACAGCGGCGCCAAGCAGAAGCTGAAGAGCGCCGACTCGTCCTGGACACCGGCCACCTACACGGCCGCCGCCGGGACCAAGATCGTCCTTGCCGTCTCCAACGCCGACCCCACCCAGCACAACTTCACCTTCGGTGACCTGGAGATCTCCAAGAACCTGCCCCCCGACACGAGCACCCTGATCCGCTTCACGGCACCCCAACCGGGTCGCTACCGGTTCTACTGCAAATACCACCAGCAGGAGATGCAGGGCTGGCTGACGGTCAAGTAGCCGCAGCCGGCAACCCCCCCGGCATCCCCAACCCCTCGACGACTCCTGACAAGGAGGGAGCCATCGTGTCCTCGTTCCGTCCCCACCGTCGTTCCGGCTGGCGGGCTCCATGGGTCTCTGGCGTGCTCGCGGTGCTGGTCGCCGCGGCCCTGGCCGGTGCGGGCGCCGCCGCCGGCGCCCAGGAAGCCCCGAACGCCGCCGACACCGCGACCACCGTTGCCGGTGACCAGTCCAGCGACACCAGCACCGGCGACACCACCGCTGACACCACCACCGACACCACGACCGGCGACACCACCGACACCACGGCGGCCGACGACACCGCCACCACCGACACCACCGCCGGTGAGGACGCCGGCGAGGACCCGGCCGCCGACCCCAACGGCAACATCAACAACCTGCCTCTCAACAGCGGGATCCAGACCGGTACGGTGTTCAACGAGACCCCGTACGGCGAGGTCCCGGGTGACACCCCGCAGGTGCTGATCCAGCGCCCGGGCAGCGGCCGGATCATTCCGCTCAACCGGGAGATCACCGTCCGGGTGCGCTTCTCCAACTTCGAGCCGGGGCACTTCTCCGACCCCAAGGCCGAATACGGGGTTGGGACCCAGCGGCTGAACGGGCAGGGGCACCTGGAGGGCCACAACCACGGCTGCTTCCAGCGGGTCGCCCGTGACGGCAGCGTGCCCGCCGAGACCTGCGACTCGTTCGTCGTCCTGTCTCAGGAAGGGACCTCGGACATCCTCACCGGCATCATGCCGCCCCTGACCCGGGCCGGCCGCTACCGCTTCTGCGCCGACGCGGCCGCCGAGAACCACTACCCGGCCGCCCGGGCGTTCGCCCAGCGGGGTGGACCGATGGACTGCGTCCGCGTGCTGGCCATGGACTTCAGCCAGCTGCGCCAGGCCAACGGCTAGCTCGTCCGCACGTCACCGAACACGACAACTCAGGAGGAGCACCCTTCATGCTCAGAAGAGTGACGATGGCGGCGGTGGTCGCCGTCGTGGCCGCCGCGATGGCCGCGCCGGCAGCCCTGGCCCAGGACGACTACAGCACGAGCCAGGTCAAGTACGGTGACGATGTCTACGGCGGCACCGAAGGCAGCACCGAGTCGGCCACCAGCTCCGCCGGCCAGTCGGGCGGCGGCGCCTGGACCAAGTTCAGCGCCAAGCTCACCGGCAGCAACGAGGTCGGCGGGGGCGACCCCAACGGCAGCGGCACCGCGGCGGTCAAGGTGCGCGGCACCGAGATCTGCTTCGACCTGAAGTGGACCGGCTTCGAGGCCATCATGTCCCACATCCACAAGGGCGCCGCCGGCACCAACGGCGACGTGGTCGTGCCCTTCTTCACCAGTGAGAGCCCGCTCGCCCAGAACACCAAGAGCGGCTGCGTCACCGCCAAGGCCGCGGTGGTGAAGGGGATCATGGCCAACCCGGGCAACTACTACGTCAACGTCCACTCGCCCGAGTTCCCCAAGGGCGCCGCCCGCGGGCAGCTGGTGGCCGGAGCCAACGCCGACCAGCTGGCCTTCACCGGCGGTCCCATGTCCAAGGGCATGATGCTGCTCGGCCTGTGCGTGATCGCGGCCGGGTCGACGCTGCTGGCGGTTGGCCAGCGGCGGCGGGTGGCCTACCACCGTCCACGCCACTGACCGACTGACAACTGACAACCCACGACATGCAGCAACTTGGCGATCCGGTGGACGGCCGTCCGTCGAGGAGGGAGCGGACAGTCCGGAGGCCCGAAGGCGGCGTCGGCAGCATCGACGCGAACCTGGGGACGCGGGCCACTCGCACCGGCCGCCAGGCAGGCAGGGAGGGGCAGGCTACGGGAGACCTGCCCCTCCCGCCGCCATCCGCGCCCCTGGCCACCGGGGTCATCGATGGGATGCTCATCGGTGTGCTGGCCTGGGCGATCGGTGTCCTCACGCTGCTGCCGGCGCTGGGCGTGTCGATGGCGGCGCTGTTCCCGACACTGCTCGGCGCTCTGTGCGCCGGCGGTGTGGTCGGCCCGGGCGTCCAGGCGGCGCTGCGGACCGGCCGGTCCAGGCGGCTGCCGGTGGTGGCCGCGCCCGGCCGGGGAGACCCAGGGGACCGCCGCGGTGGTTCCCCGGTGGATCGCCGGCGGGTCGTCATCCTCGGCGGCGGGTTCGGCGGGGTCAGCGCGGCCAAGCGCTTCGAGCAGCTCCTTCCCTGGACCCCATGGCTGGACGTGACCCTGGTCAGCCAGCGCAACTACCTGCTCTTCACGCCGATGCTGGCCGAGGTCGCGGCCGGGTCGGTCGAGGCCGGCAACGTCGGGGTGCCGCTGCGGGCGGCCTGCCCCCGGACCCGGTTCCGCCGGGCCGAGGTGCTCGGGGTCGACCCCGACCGGAAGGTCGTCCACCTGCGCCGGGGCGACGCCCTGGAGACGCTGCCCTACGACCATCTGGTGCTCGCCCTCGGGGCCATGCCCAACTTCCGCAACCTGCCCGGGGTGGCCGCCAACGCCCTCACCCTGGCCACCCTCGAGGACGCCCGGCGGCTGCGCGACCACGTCCTCGGGCGGCTCGAGCAGGCCGACCACGAGCCCGACCCGGCCGAGCGGCGCCGCTGGCTCACCTTTGTCGTGGCGGGTGGCGGCTTCGCCGGCACCGAGGCCGTGGCCAGTCTCTTCGACCTGGTCCACAGCGTGCTCCGCTACTTCCCCCACGTGCGGGCCAGCGAGCTACGGTTCGTGCTGGTCCACTCGCGCGACCGGATCCTGCCCGAGCTGGGCGACCGGCTGGCCGGCTACGCCAGCGGCAAGCTGGTCGGCCGCGGGATCGAGCTGCGGCTCGGGGTCACCGTGGCCGGGGCCGACGCCGACGGGGTCGAGTTCAGCGACGGCGAGCGGATGGCGGCCCGCACCCTGGTCTGGGCCGCCGGGACCCGCCCCAGCCCCGTCCCGGTCGTTGGCCCCGAAGGAGGACGACGGGCCGACCCGGGGCAGGGGGCGGTCCCGGTCGACCGGGCGCTGCGGGTACGGGGCCGCGACGACATCTGGGCGGTGGGGGACTGCGCCCGGGTCCCCGACCTGGCCCGCCGGGGCGCCACCTGCCCGCCGACGGCCCAGCACGCCGTCCGCCAGGGCAAGGCCGTCGCCGACAACGTGGTCGCCGCCCTGACCGGCGCCGCCCCCGAGCCGTTCCGCTTCCGCGGCCTCGGGTTCCTGGTCCCCCTCGGCCGCCAGAGCGCCGCCGCCGAGCTGCGCGGGATGCGCTTCTCCGGCCTGCCGGCGTGGCTGCTGTGGCGCGGCATCTACCTGTGGAAGCTGCCCGGGCCCCAGAAGCGGCTCCGGGTCCTGCTCGACTGGACCATCGAGCTGCTGTTCCCGAGGGACATCGCCCTCACCACCTCCGAGCGGCACCCAGCCCCCCACTCCCAGGCCGTCGAATGAGCGTGGCCACCGTCTCGACCGCCAGGGGGGGCGGTCACCCCTCGGCCGCGCGCGCGGTCGCCGCCGGCGCCCCGGCCGGGATCGTCGGCGGGCTCGCCTACGGCGCCGCCATGGTCCAGCTGGGCGTGCTGCCAACAGTGGCCACCCTGGTCGGGCTCGGCTCGTCGCGGGCCGGGTTCGCCGTCCATCTGGCCATCTCGGCGGTGGTCGGGGCCGGGTTCGGGCTGATGGTCCGGCGCCAGCGCTGCGGCCCCAGCGAGACGATGTTCCTCGGCGCGGCCTACGGGGCGCTGTGGTGGTGCATCGGGCCGCTGACCCTGCAGCCGCTGGCTCTCGGCCACTCCCCGGCCTGGGACGTGGCCGCCGCCCAGCGCGAGTTCCCCAGCCTGGTCGGGCACCTGCTGTTCGGGGTCGGGACCGCCCTGGTCTATGTGCTCCTGCACGGCCCCGGCGAGACCGGCCGGGCCAGGCAGCCGGTCGGGGTCGGGACCATGGTCCGCGGGCTGGCCGCCGGGGCCCTGGCCGCCCTGGCCCTCGGCGCGGTCCTGCACCACCGGGCCCCGGCCGTGGTCGCCGGCGCGGCCCTCGGGCTCGTCCAGGCGGTCATGTCGCCCCGGTCCGACCAGGGGGTCGGGGCCGCCCTGGTCCGCGGCCAGGGGTACGGGTTCGTGGCCTGGGTGGTGGGGGAGCTGACCCTGCTGCCCCTGCTGGCCGACGAGGGGCTGCGCTGGTCGCTGGTCGAGGCCCGGGAGAGCTTCCCCGGCCTGCCCGGCTGGCTGCTGCTTAGCGCGCTGGTCGCGCTGGCCCGCACCCTGCTCGACCGCCTGGCCCCGCTGCTGTCGTCCGAGCACCTGCGCGCCTACCACGGCACCACCGCCGGCAGCGGCGTGCTCGCCGCGGCCCTCCGCGGGGCCGTGGCCGGGCTGCTCGGCGGCGCCGTCATCAGCCAGCTCATGCTGCGCGGGGCCGTGCCCGAGGTCGCCGAGCGCCTCACCGGCTCCAACGGCCCGCTGGCCGGGATCGCCGTCAACCTGGCCATCGGGGTCGCCATCGGCGTGTCCTACGGGCTGCTGTTCCGCCGCCTCGGCCAGGACGTCACCTGCGCCCTCGGCTGGGGGTTGTCGTACGGGTTCCTGTGGTGGGTCCTTGGCCCGCTCACCCTGCTCCCGGCCCTACTCGGCGGCGCCCCCGAGTGGTCAGCGGCCGCGGCCGGCGGCTCCATGTCCGCCCTGGCCGGCCACCTGGTCTACGGCGGCTGCCTCGGGGTCGCCTTCCACCTCCTGGAGGCCCCGTTCGGGGTCCCCTGGCTGGCCCGGACCCGGGCCGAGGCCCTGCGCGCCCTCCGTCGCCGCGAGGAGCTCCTGGCCGCCACCCCGGCCCTCTCGGCCCTGCTGCTGGCCATGCTCCTGACGCTGCTGGTCGTCACCGTCGGCGCCTGAGCGTCAGCCGGCGAGGCCTCCGAAGAAGGTCGGAGATCAGCGCCCGAACAGCTGGTAGACCGGGGGGAAGGTGCCGACCAGGCCGATCGCGAGCAGGAACATGGTCAGCAGGAAGCCCCTGGACAGGCTGAGCTCGCGGTCGCGGAGGCGGAAGTGGAGGTTGATCCAGACGATCAGGTAGATGATCGAGGCCACCGTCGCCTTGCCGGTGAGTGGGCCGGAGGGGGCGTACAGGTTGAGCAGGTCGGCGAACTCGGTCGAGGCGGCGGCGGCCACCGTGAGCAGGCCGAGGGTCGCGCAGCCGGCGCCGGCGGCGATGGTCGCGGCGACAATGCCGCCGTTGGGTTCGGTCTCGCTGGCCTGCATCAGGCGCCTCCTGGAAGGTCGGGATCGTCGAACGTGCCTTGACGGCGGTGGCTCGGCCACGGCAGCACCGTGGCCAGGTTGGAGCTGGAGGTGGTGGTGGCGGCCGCCGGCTCCAAGGCCGGCGGCTCCTCGTCCCAGTCCCACGACGGGGCGACCTCGAGGCCGGGCTCAGGGCGCACATCGCGTGCCTGAGCGGCGAGCAGGGCCCGGAGGTGGAGGGCGGCGGCGGCCAGGGCGCCGGCGGCGAGGCCGAGCTTGCCTGTGACGGCGGCCCGGACCATCCAGTCGGGCAGGCTGCTGGCCAGCTGGGAGCGGAACAGGAACCCGAGGTCGCCGAGGCCGCTGACCACCATGAGCAGGCCGGCGGCGAGCAGGAGTTGGAACAGGCCGCTCTCCAGGCGCCGGCGGAGCAGTTGGCGGACGGCCAGGGCGGCCAGGACCCAGCCGGCCGCCGAGGCGCCGAGCGTGAGCAGCTTGCCGGGCAGCGGGGGCTGGGCGCCGGTCCAGGCGCCGGCCAGCTGGACCAGGTCGAGGACCACCACCAGCGCCAGGGCGGCGACAAGGACCCCGAGCCAGCGGCGGCCCCGGCCGGCCGCCACCACCGCCATGGCCAGCAGTGCGGCCCCGGCCAGCCATGGCAGCGGCGACGGCCCCGGCACCCAGCGGACCTCGCCGACCACGTCGACGAGGCGCCTGCCGGTGCGGAGGCTGATGGTCCATCGGGGGACGGCCACCTGGGCCGTCCCGGGCGCCCGCCGGACCCCGGTGGGCGGCTCCTCGGCCTCCCAGTGGGCGCGGTGGTCGTGCCAGCTGACGGACTGGCCGGGCCCGACCCGCAGCCAGGGCTCGGACTCGTCGTCGAGCACGACCACCTCCCGGCCGCTGGCGTTGTGGAGGCGCAGCCGGGTGCCGGCGTCGACGACCTCGACCGCGATCCCCTCGGCGGCCGGCCGGACGGCCAGGACCCGGGTCTGGTAGTTGCTCGGCTCCGCCCCGCCCAGCGAGTCCGCGCCGGCCGGCGGCGCGACCACGACCACCGCGGCCAGGGCGACCAGCAGCGCGGTCACCACCAGCAGCAGCACGGTCGGCCAGGGCCGTCTGCGGGGGTGGGTCGGGTCCATCGCTCGGTCGTCCTCCCTCACCGCACCGTGACGGCGCCCTCCATCATCTGGAGGTGGTACTTGCAGTAGAAGGTGTAGAGGCCGGGCTTGGCCGGGGCGGTCAGCTTGATGGTGGTGGTGGCGTCGACCGGCAGGTTCTTGGCCACCTTGGCCGCCTTGAAGGTGAAGTTGTGCTGCATGTAGTCGGCGTTGGCCACCTT
>Ga0126308_10000710_pt1 | contig 11877 bp, 9 predicted proteins | sample Plot55_FD_92533 | JGI IMG/M metagenome (GOLD analysis project Ga0126308, IMG submission 92533) | Serpentine soil microbial communities from UC McLaughlin Reserve, CA, USA - Plot55 | ecosystem: Environmental > Terrestrial > Soil > Grasslands | place: USA: UC McLaughlin Reserve, Lake County... | reverse complement strand
AGAAGATCTGGTTCGTTTACTATTTTATCACTTGCTTTTTTTATTTCCTCATCTTTTGGCATAAATGCAATGCCTACTCCTGCACGCTGTATCATGCAGATATCAGACTTTGTATCGCCAACAGCCAGTGTGTTTTCTATTGGCACACAGAAATAGTCCGCACTTTTTTCCAAGTGATATCGCTTGCAGACAGAAATTTTACAATAACAGCCGATCCTATCCCACCCAAGTGGCATGTCAACCTTTCCGGTAATCTTACCATTAAATATCTGGAGCTTGTTTGCCATCACAAAATCCAGGTTCAATCTATCAGCCACAAAGCCTGCTGCTATAGTATAGCTATCGCTTATGATACCGATCTTGTAGCCTCTGTCTTTCAATGCTGCAATTGTACGCTCACAATTTTTGGTAAAGGGTATTGATGCAATGGCAGATTCCAAGTCTTTTGTTGTGAGGCCTGCAAATAGCGCTGCTATCGCCTTTGTCTGCTCGTGCCCAGCCATTAGCCTGTGTGACTGTATAGATCTTACTTTGTCTGATAGGTCAAACCTGTCCGCGAGCGCGAAGACCAGCCTGCCTTGGATAAGCGTGCCATCCATGTCAAACACTGCGAGGTTTGACGATAACATCATTGAGCGTATGTACTAGCTTTGCTTAGAACTTTTGCAAGTTGCCGCACATCGATGTCTTTGAATGGATCTATCTTGTGCGGTGCAGGGGGCTCCTGCTGTTGACTTTCCTCTAGCATGTTTTTACTTCGCAGGGCTTCTAGTATCTTTTCACGAACCTTTGGTGGGCATATCTTGCTGTGATATATTGAGCCTAATGACCCGACTACCATTTCTTTCAGGTGATCGTCGCCCTTATCTTCATGGAAGTGAGGATTGCGTGTTTCAACCTGCATTATTTCGACTCCCTTGTCCATCGCGTCCTGATTAACAGTGGGGATAATACCACCAAATTCCTCAAGTATATTTACTATTTCATATGGCTCAATAGCGTAGCCCGACGAATATGTAAGCAGCTCGGCTAACTTGAGCGACATGCAGTGCTCGCCTGAGTTACCTGTACGCATTACTTCTGTCTCAAAGCCAGTGTAGTATGATACTAGCGAATTCAGATGCTGGTTTGTTGTCTCTGACACTCTTCCCCACTTGCTGAAGTAAAGCCCTGTTTCAGATATTTTTGGCTTGTAAATCCATGATATCCTGACCATGACGTAAGGTGTCTTAGACATTGCGATGCCGGACGCAAATATCTTCGCGTACTCATTGACTGCACCAGGGACGTAGTTGTCTGCATCAATAAATCCCACATACTCTTTGCCCGCCATCTTGGCAAGCAACATTCCTATCAGCATGCCCTCTGCCTTGCCGGTTCTCACCATGCCATCGGGCCCAAGGATGCTGTTATAGCCTAAATCCCTAAGCACTTCTGACAGGACAGGATCACGCTGGTGCAAAATGAATGCATTGCGCCCCACAAATCTGTTAAACTGCTGAAGTGCCTCCTTCTCAAGCTTGTATCTATCGACCGGATGCCTCGGGCTGTTTGATATAATGATTGTTAGACAGTCATGTGGTATGCCGCTTAGTACTCCTTCGAGTAGGCGCAATCGCTCTCCCTTGGTGGGGATCACTATGGCCATGCGTCCTTCTATATCCACGATCTGGTTATTTCCTATATTCACTATAGATTCGGAAACCGGCCTGCCATCATCGAAGCCCGAGTCTAGCTCATAGACGCGTTGCACTCCGTGTAGGCTGGTCGCTCCAAATCTTTCGGTATATCTTGGCAGGTCAAGCTTCATTTCCTATAGCATTTAAATACACACAACGATTGCTTATAGCAATTTTCACTGATAACTATGGAAATCTGCTGCTATACAAAAAGTGCTTTCAAGTTTTAAACTATTATTCTTCTAATATCATTATCATGAACTAATGTAAAAATAAAGTCTAAATCAGCATATAGATAGGAGCTGCAGTTAATAATGTCAGCTTAAGGTGTTAAGGCACTTTGATTTATTCAATAACTGTTTATAATATCTCTTCATCACTCTTGTTATGCTAGACAGGAAATATCAAAGAAAAAAGCATACAGTAGAGAAATTCATTAAGAAATTTGGCAAGGTTGACCATTCTGTCATACTGAACAATGTTGATATTGACTATGATACTCTTATGAGGATACTTTCTGATTTGCGAAACGAAGGACGTATCAAATAACATTTAATCAGCTACAGTCACATAATAACTGGCATGAAGGTGACCTTCAGATCGAGTTCTGCTTCTGGTGCTCCAAAGAACGCTTTTCATGCAAGTAAAGCGCGTGACGTTAATCATAGTTGACTACGGGGTGGTTCTCTTGAAAAATCTACATCTAGAAGCATATGCACGAAGACAATACACATTATCTATAGTAGTTTAATCTAAATATGATCCATCCATCGCCACATACTAAGGCTGCTGACAGTCTTTTAGAATAGCCATGACCCAACCATTGCGAGAACAATTGAAAAAAGGTTATGACTGAAGTCGTACTGGCATACACATTTGAAGGTTAAGAATACCATTACAATAATACGCTAAGTAGGTCTTGATGCAATATTTAACATAGATGATGGGCAATTGTAAAATGATATCATATGGGAATAAAGTATGTGTAGGGCCTATTATCTCAGGAAAAACAAAGCAACAACTACTGTTTGAATACTATAATCTAGTCTAGAACCTTGTACTTAAACTGGTAAATAGTTTTTGGCTGAACCTATAGACACTATGGTCAGTGAAGGAGAGGAAAAATCTACTACCGTATCAGCATCTGACACAGAAATGGATGAAGATAAAACTAAAGGATATGGCACCACTAGACATGGAAGCCATCTAACAAAAACCAGCGAGGGTGTTGCTGAATCTGAAGATGTTGAGGGCAAAAAAACTTAAACTTTCACAAATAATTTTTTTGTCATTTAGCTTACATCACTTAATTAGCCGTAAAATTGGCTTTTGCTTGATGTATTTCTGATTTATGATATTATAATTTCCCTTATTCGCTCGCATTCCTGAGTACACTTAGTGTCACATACTTGCTCCTATTTCCCCAAAGAAAGAATTTTCATCTGCTACTTCTTGACACTGCGTGTCTACGAAGTGGTGCAGGTTAATATAGTAGTCGAAGATATATTTTTGGCGCTCGAATCTGTTAAAAGTGAAGCCAAATCTCATATGTTTATTTTATTGGTTCATTCCTATTGCTTAAATTAGATCACGCGGAATCATTTATTGAAATGAACAACCAAATTATCATAATGAGGAGAATATTATAGGTTACGTTACTTCTTCCTACCATAGCCGCCGAGTTTCTGACTTTAGCAGCACCAAATGCTTTCGGTCAACATGTCATGTCATGTTTGGCAGTATTGATAAAGGCAGCAGTGGTGATTCTGCATCGGATACAACAAGTAATAACAATACGACAGACTTACAATATTATCATCATCAGCGCCACAACACGTACTAACGACAGTAGTTCTGTGCCTTCTGGCAATATGACTGAAACCATTCCAATGATAACAGTTCTTATGTAATCAATTCAACTTATATTGTTCCCAGAGACCTCGATGAGGATGAATCTGTGGGAAGGGGAATGTCCTATACAATATTCCGCTAAGGTTTTGACAGGAATTTTTCCAAGTGATTTCTTGCCTTTGAGTATCATGATGTAGATCATTATTGCCAGCAATACGGCCAGCTTTAAGCACCTTCCAACAGGTGATAATTTACATGATTACCTAATCGCCCTGTACGGGTTTGTGCTCAAAGAGTCGAGATTCTATTTTTACTCATTGTCTATGAACTCATCGGGTGATGGTGGCTCTGGATTAAGGCCTTTCCTCTTTCGCACGTCTGCAACTAGTGGCCTAAATATCGAATTTGGAACCGCCTGCCACGACTTGAAAAATGTGTTCCACATAGCCTTGCCTGCAGTTGCTCCCCTCATCTTTTCTGACAGATCAAATGTCTCAGATGCGGGTATTTCACCCTGCATGATTGCAATAATGCCCTTTTGTTCGACATTTAGTAATTTGCCCCTCTTGCTGGAAAGCACGCTTGATACTTGGCCTATCAGGTCCTGGGGGCATTTGACTTCTATACCAAGTATTGGCTCTAGCAGCACAGGGTCAGCGATCAACATTGCACCAAGCATCGACCTCCTTGTGGCCGGCATCAGCTGAGCAAGACCCCTGTGCGCTGGGTCCTCGTGAGGGACGAAATGATGTAGAACAAACTTGATTCCCCTTACCGCTTCATGGGCAATAGGCCCGTTGTGTATAACATCATCAAACCCTGATCGTATAGAATCCATGGACTCGTGAAGGAACTGAACACCCTTTGTCTCGTCTACTAGCATGTTGCCGCTGATGTCGATTGCTGCAACACTCCTTGCTTCATCCGTGCCCCATCCCCTCTCGCGCAATATCCTGGCCATCTCCTTTTTGTCCATATCTTCCTTGAGCTTACCAGTCCTTATCATATCAAGGACGTCGTCTGGCAGCGCCTCGACGCGCATGAATATCTTGTTGTGCTTGTTTGGAGACTTGCTCATTATTGGGCCTGCCTTTGCCCTTATCGTCTCACGGTAGTTGATCAGAGGCTGGGTCGTAACGATGTCAAGACCTACCTCCTGCAAAAGTGAAGTAGCGATTTCTAGGTGAAGCACACCCATACCGGCCATCAGGGTTTCGCCTGTCTCTTCGTTTATCTTTACTATAAGGTTAGGGTCTTCTACTGTCAGCCTGCGCAGAGCCTCGACTAGCTTGGGCAGGTCCTTGGGGTGCTTTGGCTCTACTGCAATAGTGACCACAGGCTCTGAGACATATTTGATGGATTCAAATGCAACTGATCCCTTCACGGTCGAAAGGGTTTCGCCTGCAACTGCGTAGTCGAGCCCAAGCAGCGCCGGAATGTTGCCTGCCGGCAGAAAGCTCACAATCTCTCGTGTGTTGCCCATATAGATGTTGACAGACTGGACCTTGCCTGCCCTCTTTGCGTCTACCAGATAGACTTCGTCACCGTCCTTGATAGTGCCGGAGTAAAGCCTCCCAGTAGCGACTCTACCAGCTTGCGGATCGACATTAATCGTAGTCACCATCATGAGTGCAGGTCCCTTTTCGTTACATTCCACTAGGGCCTTGCCAATGTCAGAGTTGAGCTCGCCAGGCCAAATCTTGGGGATCCTGTATCTTTGTGCAACATGAGGCGGCGGGTGGTGCTCTACAACCATTCCAAGCACTGCGTCTGACAGCGGTGCTCTTTCTGCAAGTGCCTTGATGGCATTTGGATCGTTGCTCATGTAAGCGTCATAAACATCCTTGAACTTGATACCCTTCTTTTGGGCCATCTTGAAGTTAAATCCCCATCTGTCTTTGGCAGAGCCAAAGGCTACGCTATTTCCCTGAATACTTACCTTCCACTTTTCCTTGATTTCCGGCTCAGCGTAAATGTCAATCAGCTGGTTAAAGTGGTTGATGATATTGATCAGCCACCTTTGCATCTCATCCGGATTCAGCTTCAACTCCTTGACGAGTCTGTCTATCTTGTTAATGTAAAGCACAGGCCGTACACGCTCTTCTAGGGCCTGCCTTGTAACAGTCTCTGTCTGAGTCATGATGCCTTCTACGGAATCGGAAACCACGACCACTCCATCAATAGCACGAAGCGCACGGGTTACCCTGCCAGTAAAGTCAATGTGACCGGGGGTGTCTATCATGTTAATAACATATTCCTTGCCTTCCATTTCGTAAAATAGCGTGACATTTGCTCCTCTAATTGTCATTTGGCGGTTCTGCTCAAGCTTCATAGAGTCAAGCGCCAGAGCCTGACCTGCTACAGATGGAGAAATGATGCCCGATGCTGCCAGCAGGCTATCACTCATGGTTGTCTTACCGTGGTCAACGTGGGCAATGACCCCAAAGTTGCGTATCTGATCCTTATTACCAATTATTCTCAAAATATCTTGGGTTGACTTAAACTTTGGCATATGATCAAGCCAAAAAAGTTTGGCGCAGCATTATTAAATGTTGTTCCAGCCAAGAGACGAACAGATTCCACGGTTTAATAGTGACAAAAGCGACCAAAGAAATGATAAATGGTTATAACTCTTGGCCATACACCAGATGCAGATGACGCTTTCATGTTCTATGCACTTGCATCCAGTAAGCTCAGATCCATCTTTGTGTTTAAGCATGTCATACAGGATATTGAAACATTGAACCGACGTGCTCTGAAACATGAACTGGACGTGACTGCGGTGTCAGCTCATGCCTATGCCCATCTAAAGGATTACGTCATACTGAGGAGTGGAGGCAGCTTTGGGCTCAATTACGGCCCAATCGTCATAACAAGAAAGGAAAACATGATGTCTCCAGCTCAATTGGAAAATGCAACAATCGCAATTCCTGGCAAACTCACTTCAGCCAACCTGCTCTTGAAACTGGCAATTGGCAAATTCAAAGAAAAAGTGGTACCGTTTGAGACAGTACCGGATGCCGTAGCCAGAGGAAATGCAGACGCCGGGCTTGTCATACACGAGGCCCAAATAGCATATGACAAGAACAAATTTGCCAGCGCCCTCGATCTTGGCCATTGGTGGTCCAAGAATACTGGTAACCTGCCTGTGCCGCTTGGCATCAACGTTGCAAGTACCCGAACTATGAGCATAGCTCAAATAAAGGAATTCAGTAACCTGTTTACAAAATCTATCAAGTACGGCCTTGATAACATTGACGCTGCGCTTGAATACGCGATGCAGTTTGGCAGAGGACAGCCAAAAGAAACTATAAGAAAATTTGTCAAGATGTATGTTAACAACTTAACGCTAGATATGGGACACGAAGGCAAGAAAGCACTTGAGGAAATGTTTGAAATGGCACAGGCTCGAAAAATACTAGAGTCAGATGTCCAAATCAAAGTCGTGTAATATCTCTTCAACTGAAGCCCTAAGCAGACTTTTGTTTACGGTGAGATATATTGTCGCTGTTACATTATCTTGATCCTTTTGCCAGGTGAATGGTTGGGAACATCTTGTTATTTGCTTTTGTGCCTATTATGTTAAGGTGCATATCTCAAGAGCAGGGGTGAATATGGGGGCAGAATCTGCAACAGTGCACATGGACTTTAAAGCCATGTTGTCCATAATGTAGCTGTGATTAGAAAAGCTATTCTAATATGGATTATCTCAAGAATTGCTAAATCCGTCATGAAAAGAGCATTCAATCCTAGAAGAAGGTATCAATAACTTACTTTTTTTATTAAAAATAATATGTTACTATATGCCAAAAACAATTTTAGTATCTTATTTGTAACAATTCTATAGGTTGTATATATATGTCCAACCAGCGCTTGCCTAACGAAGAAGAGATACAAAGAGTTAGTGATGCGGAGGAACCAGTTGATCTCCACGCCGCTCAAGGAGTGCAAGAAGAAGCACCAACTACCACTACCTTACCAGCAAACGAGGAAGAAGAAAATGCAGAGGATGTAGTAGCCTTAAGTAGCGAAGCAAATGAAGAAAAACCATCCTCATCTTCTTCAAATACAGACCAAGAGACAGAAGGAGAAGCTGTTGTAGAGGAGGGCAAACCAGCTGAGGAAGAACAGCAGATTACAGAACAAGATGCAGCCAAACAAGAAGAACAACAACAAGCAGTGCCCAGAATGTCCCCTGAGCAGGTATTGTTATTGCAAGTGCTTAGGCGAGCTAAACGTCAGCAAGATCTAATCATCGAAGTACAAAAGAATTTGAAGTCATTAACGAATATCCAAAAAGGTATAGAAAAAACTACAGAGCAAGTAAAGCAGCTACAATCTGTGGTTAAAGATTCTCAAAAACAGATTATACAGATACAGCGCCAGATCTCAGCAGTAGAGCGAGCACAGGAAAAAGAATTTGCAAAGTTGAGAACACAGAAACGAGGAGGAGGAGCATTGATACCAGTTAAGGGCAAGGCTGCTAAAAATAGAGGAAAAAAAAGAAGCTAAGATAAATAAAGTAGCAGAGAGATCAGTTAAAAAGAATAATTGACATCACCTCTATCCTAATTCATGCAATACTCGTCAACAATAGAGTGAGAAGTCAATATAGCAGATCAGAATGTTCAAATAGCCATGCAAATTCCTTTCAGCCACCTACAATTCAATGATCCAAAGAAACAACGTACGCAAGTCTATTAAAAAGAATTAGGTACTGAGACAAGCATTTGCGTCGATGAGTCGGAAGTTATGGCTAATGATAGCCAGTAAAGTATCGTATTTTCAACTCTTCTACCAGAAAGGTCTAGTGTACCTAGGGTTCCTTCTCATGATGCTTCATCAATGAGTGCACCAAATTGCGAAGATACATTTAACCAAGATAACTTGCGGGAAGAAATAGAGAGATGTTTGTTCAATACTTCATTGTTCTTGGAAATGAGCTGCTGTTGTTTTATTCCTGTTTGTTTAGGATTTGCAACATTACTAACATTAATAAAAAAATATACTGCCTGCGCTTAGGTATTATAACCTCGCTATTTATAAAAGAAATTAGATACGAGTCAAAGGTTCTGTTTGAATGACCCTCATATTTGGAATTTTCTTTTCTATTTCTGCCTTCTTTTTATCCACCTGAGAGCTCTTCCACTTAGCAAAACATGTGACGTGGGTTGCGTTATCTTCTACTTTACCAAGGTATACTTCCTTAACTCCTATTCTTTTTAGTGTTTTTTTTAGAATTTTAGGTTCCAAATCCAACTCTTTCCCCATATACTTCAAGAGTAAGAGTATTTTTTCATCAGGCATGTTATCACCTATATATAGAAATTATATTTCATATCGGTTATAAGTCTTATAGACAGTAAGCTTTAGACGTTTTATAGAAGCATCATTTCTCATAAAGGACAATTTCTCACTATACATAAAGCAAATCATCTGATGAAATAGACTGAACAATGAGATATTTTGTCAAACGTAAGACAACGTCCATCTGGGGAGGTAATCCGAGAAAGATTATTCCTTTATGAGAAAAGAACTAGTTTCTTGAGCGATTCTAGCGAATTGCAGGCAAGTAACTGTTCTAACTGCAAGGAGCATAGTATTCTTATCTGTTTAAGATGCGGTGCCTGCTATCTTTGCCATACCGAACCGAAAGAGCCTTGAAACAGGCTATCTTAGAAATTCAATAAGCTTCTAATTTTTTAGCCAAGCTGCTATAAAACTATGCGATACTCTCTGGCGTCATTTTTAACAACGATCAATCCAATCTGCGTATGGGATTAAAAAATGTGTCACGCTGGACCGGCCTGCGTCTAATCTCTTTGATCAAAGTTGCAAGCTCCTGAATTGAAGTGCCTCCAGCCTTACCTGCAGCCTTGAATATTTCTTCAGAAAAGGCAGTTCCTACGAGATCGTTGCCACCGTACGAGAGTGCAACCTGCGCAACTTTCTTGCCAAGCGCTACCCAATACACTGAAATGTTGTTAAGCACATTTGCCAAAAGCAGACGGGATACTGCTATGATACGAAGGTCATATGTAGACGGGCTTTCTGCAGTCACCAGTCCCTTCTGTTCCAGCGGAGTGTTTTCAAGGCTGAATTTGAGCGGGATAAACGTAGTAAAGCCTTTTGTCTTCTTATGAAGCTCCCTGATCTTTATTACATGGTCGACGATATGTTCTGGCTTTTCCACATGGCCAAACAGCATTGTGGAGTTACTTCTTAATCCTAGCTCATGTGCTTGACGAGCAGTGTCAAGCCATTCTTCGCCGGAACATTTTCCGATCACTATCTGTTTTCTAGTGTCGACGTGAAATATTTCTGCGCCGCCACCTGGAAGCGCGTCAAGCCCTGCGCTCTTGAGCCGCAATAGGACTTCCTTAATGGAGTTTTTTGTCACCCGTGCAATGAAGAATATCTCTGCTGGTGTAAATGCTTTGATCGTGACCTTTGCGAATTCAGCTTTGATTGCTCGCATCATGTTCTCATAGTACTCAAGCCCCAATTTTGGGTGAAAGCCTCCAACTATGTGAAGCTCAGTAGCGCCAAGCTGCTCTACTGCTATTTTTGATCTGGCGACTATCTGCTCAGTCGACAATGTATAGGCATCATTTTCGTTGCCTTTTCTGTAAAAGGCACACAGTGGACAGCTGGCTGCACACACATTGGTGTAATTGAGATAGTATGACGCGGCGAATGTGACAGTGTCGCCGCAGAATTTGCTGCGAATCTTATCTGCGGCTGCTCCTAGGAGGAAAAGGTTTTCCTCATTCATCAACTGCACTCCGTCGCTGTACGACAACAACCCTTCCTCGCCGGATAGAGCCTTCTCTAGTGCAGGAGTTCCGCCTGAGACAGTATCATCAGTCTTTTGCAAAGGATCTTCTTCTCTTTCTCTGTATTTTCGAGCAGACCATATAAATCGTTGTTGGGTTTCCCAATTGGAGATGAAAGAATATATAAATATCATTAGAGGCCCAATGACCCCGTTAACATTTGCAATATGATAATAATAAACTGGTTTCAGATTTTCTAAGTAAATCCGATATTAGTGATATTCTTGACAGTGCCCTTGCAGGCCACCGACTTGGCCTCAAAGAGTGCATTAGGTTGATCAAATCTGACGATGTTACTTCTATGGGCTTTGTAGCAAACATGCTGAGGCGGAGTCTCTTCGGTGACACCATCACTTTCATTAATAACATTATCCTTAACTATACGAATGTCTGCATAACTTACTGTAAATTCTGCGCTTTCTATCGCCCGCCAGGGCATGAAGAGTCATATACTGTACCAATCGAAGAAATAATCAAGCGCGTTGCTACGTCAAGAGAATTATTTGGCATCACACAGGTGCTAATTCAAGGGGGCCACAACCCAAATCTCAAGCTGGAGTACTACGAAGACGCGTTCAGAGCGATAAAGCAGAAATATCCTGAAGTGGGTATAAACGGCTTGTCGCCATCGGAGGTAGATATGATTGCCAAGGTCGAGCGAAGCAGCACAAAAGAGGTTCTTGCGCGGTTAAAAGATGCAGGCATGGATACCTTTGCCGGTGGCGGTGCAGAGATCCTTGAAGACAGCGTCAAAGAACAGATAAGTCCATTCAAGATAAAGAGCCATGAATGGCTAAGAATAATGGAAGAGGCCCACCACTTAGGCTTGAAGTCAGTAGCGACGATGATGTATGGAACAGTTGAAACAGAAGAGGATCGCGCACGGCACATCATAAAAATAGCGCAGTTGCAGGAAAAGACAGGCGGCTTTATGGTCTTTATCCCATGGAGCTTTGAGCCTAATAAGACCCAGATGCAGTCTGAAGGCAAAATAAGGTACGCTTCAGGCGGGCTATCGCTCCTAAAAATGATCGCAATTGCAAGGATAATGTATTATGGTCTTATTGATCACTTGCAGTCGTCGTGGCTTACAAACGGTATCGGCATGGCACAGCTTGCACTCAATTATGGCGCCGACGACTTTGGAGGCACACTCATTGGCGAAGAGGTAGTAAGTGCAACTGGCTCAAGGTCAACGGAATTGACGTCCGACAAGATAATTGTCGCTATCAAGCGGGCCGGCTTTAGAGCAGCCGAGCGGGATAATTTCTACAAGCTCATAAAGTACTATTGAAATACTTGTCCCACTTGTTGTCGACAAGGACTTTTGTTTCGTCGTCAACTACTGCAAGCTGCTGAATTTCACGCATGTAGCCTTCATCTCTACATTTCGTGGTAGCGTCGATCCCCAGCTTTGAGCCAAGGTTAACAAGAGGCGAAGCGGGGTCAAGCGTGTCTGTTGGGGTATTATTGATAATGACAGTGTCACGAGCAGGATCCGCTCGTGCTGT
>Ga0126308_10000709_pt1 | contig 11878 bp, 14 predicted proteins | sample Plot55_FD_92533 | JGI IMG/M metagenome (GOLD analysis project Ga0126308, IMG submission 92533) | Serpentine soil microbial communities from UC McLaughlin Reserve, CA, USA - Plot55 | ecosystem: Environmental > Terrestrial > Soil > Grasslands | place: USA: UC McLaughlin Reserve, Lake County... | reverse complement strand
TCCTTCGTCAAGCTACTCCGCATGCTGTCGAAGACCTCCATCGGCAGCCCTTCCGGATTGGCTGCGGATTTCAACATGATCGGCGGCACGGCGGCGATGAGGACCGCTTTGGCGACCCGCTGCGTCCCGTGTCGCCCGATGTAGCGGGCGACTTCGCCGCCACCGGTGGAGTGGCCTACGAGTATGGCATCCTTGAGATCAAGTGCCTCGATCACGGCTGCGAGATCGTCAGCATAGCCGTCCATGTCATTCCCCGAAGAGGCCTGACTCGACCGTCCATGTCCACGACGGTCGTGCGCGACCACGCGGAAGCCGTTGTGCACGAGGAAAAGCATTTGGCCATCCCAAGCATCAGAGCTCAGAGGCCAACCGTGCGAGAACGTTACGACCGGGCCTTTGCCCCAGTCCTTGTAGTAGACTTCGGTGCCGTCCTTGGTGGTGATCGTGCTTGAACTCATAGTATGAACTTCTCCATTTCACTCAGGCTTGGTTCACGCATTGTTAATCCCATTCAAATTATATGCTACCCATTACTTCCTTTTGTTGCATTTAGGATTAATTCGGCGATCTCATTTGGGTGTGATACAAGTGACGCATGGCTAGAGTTAAGTGAGATAGTGGTAGCATTCATGCGCTGTGCGAATTGACGCTGTGCATCAGGAGGGATAATGTGGTCGCTCTCAGACACCTCAAACCATGTGCGAAGTTGCTTCCAAGCTGGAGGGCCAGATGGTTCAGTAAGAATTGATTGATGAGCTGGCTTTTGCACAACGGCCATGGTTTCAGCTTCAGTCGCATTTGCGTCCTGAACAAACGCTTGGTGAAACATCTCTGGGTTTATGTACGCAAACCTCCGCTATCGAAAACCAATAATCCCGGAGGTAGTTTTGCAACATCGACGAAATTCGCGGTAGATTCACCCTGATCAGGACCAAAGGCTGAAACGTAGACGAGCCCTGTTACGTTTTGATTATTATAACCGGCATTGGTGATTACAAATCCACCGTATGAGTGTCCTACAAGTATTGTCGGTCCGCCAACTAGGTCAATTGCACGCTTTACCGTAGCGACATCATCTGCCAAAGAAGTGAGAGGAAGTTGCACTGCAATAATCTTGTGGCCTGCGTTCTTTAAAATAGGAATTACTTTACTCCATGAAGATCCATCAGCCCATACACCATGGACTAAAACGATATTCGGTTTAGTAGCGTTTGTTGCCATACCCTGTACCCCTTGAGGTTGCATTAATGTCTTATTCTCTGGGCTAGCGAAGCCGGAATAGATGGGAGACATAAAGCCCAGAAGAAGAGTTATGCTCAGACACAATAAACCTAGAAATTTTATATTTTGCCTAACATTTTGCACTCTGGTAATTACAGCAACTTATATATAAGTATGCTAAATTCTCTGAAACTTTAGAAAAAACTTCCTGTAATGTAATTATCATGGGGAAGATGGTTCCAATTTCATTTTGACATTCTCCCCTATGCTGTCAGCTTGGCATCACATGTAATAATAGCAGTTGCTCAGAATCCCAGTACCCAAGAATACAAGTTCATCTGGCATACAACCCAAGACTTAATGTGATACGCAATTACAGATAAATGGGTTGCAGTAGTGGCCGCATTTATTCTGCCAGTGTGGTGCACAGTTGATTCTGTAATGACTAAGTATTCAGCGTGTATACTTTGTAAGGTTTATCAGTCCCATAGTTAATATATTTCCATCTGTTATCGGGGCATGGATAACTCGTGAAATTCTCTCTGTGTTTTGTGGTCTAACGAATTGTATACATTCTCTCCTATAGATATTTTGTTCGCGCCTGTTAGAGAAGTTATCTTTGCTGCTATATTCATACTGTATCCCAATAGATCGATAGGTGAGTCTTTTTCGTATCCGTACTGAACAACTGCACTTTCTCCTGCGTCTATACCTATTTTGGTAAATAGTTCCGGATACCCATATCTTTTATTTAATACTGGATTAATCTCCTCCTTGATTGTATTAATCATCGATTTCCCACATTCTACTGAGGTCTCTGAAGCAAGATATTTGTTGTTGTCGTTGACACGACCAGGAAAAAATGAAATTACCGCATCGCCTACGTATTTTAAGACATATCCATCATAACTATCTACAACATACGATAAATCGTGGGTAAATGCTCTAATTATTGTAACTAGGTTGTCTATGGGTAAAGTCATGCTCATTCTAGTTGAGCCGACCAAATCCGCATATATAATAATGAGCGGAATCTTGGAACTAATGTGGTTAAGAAGAAACTTTTGACCACGTCTTATTGAAGTATGGATCATCTTTGGCCATAGGTTATCAAGTATCAAAGGTGTATGTATTTTGTACCAATATGCCATTGATTCTTCTTCTTGCATACTCTTTTCCAGTAAAAATGTAATCTCATGCTGCTGTGGATCCGTCATTTGCATATTCCGTAATAGCGATTCATAAGCTACCAGTTCATCATGTTCTATTACAAAATCTTGCTTCATTTGAGCTAATTCGTCTTCTTCTATCATAGGACTTTCTCGGCCGTTACTTTCTGTATTTAATTCTGCAGTCTTTAGAAAATTTTTTCTCATTATCATCATAGGTAGGTTTGTTCGTGACAAATCTGCTTTAGCATTTGTTGGATCACCTCCTAATTCTCCAATTATTCTTTCAAGTCTACTTTTTTGAGTATATGTTTCTTTCAAGTGCTGTTTTAGTCTTTTTTTACTTCTTGTATTGGTGTCTGATCTATTCTTGATAGTATTCTTTCTGCTGACGCATTTTCAACAGATAGTATTTCATTTAGATCTACAACTAGATTGTCTTTCGGTTGAACATTATTTTTATTATTATCGTAATTCTTACTATGAGACATGGGTATTGCTTAATTGTGTTCGATTATATCACAAATAAGGTTGTTTCTAAATCTTATAATAAATCCCTTGTGGTTCCGGTTATGGTGCCCCGAACTTCCGATATGTTGGATGGATACATTATGCATTTATAACAACATCCAGATTTTTACGCTTTTCTATTTTTGATGTGGGTGTGCCAGCACACACAGTAGTGATTAGAAACGAATTCGAGATCTGCATTGAGAAAGCTGCGAGTGATATTGAAAACCATTAGAGGACGAAGGGGAACAGCATAACAAAATTCAATCCTGAGGAGATTAAGAGAAAGCAAAGGCTTCCTTGCATTATCTGATGGTATTGCTTTCCATCTGATAGTAAATCCTGATAGTGTAAACTTGAAGGATAAGAAATTTTGATTACAGATAAGAAGTATGATGTTACCCGCTTTGAGAGGTAAATACACGAGTTTTCCTCTGCGAATTTCACCTTCAGTTCCATCTTCAAATGGTGTTCCCATCAGAAATACAGATTCTACATCTTTTATTGCATGCTCTAATGAATCAGAATCATCAAGGTCTCCTTTCACTATATTAGCTCCTCTATTTCTTAGGTCTTGGGCTGAAGAAGATTGAGCATTTCTAGTAAGTGCATATACTTTATGTTTTTTCTGAAGCAATAACCTAGCTAATGAACCGCCTTGTTGCCCTGTTGCACCTGTTACCAAATTGTTCTTTGATTATCGACCATTGTGAAAGCATACAATAATTCATCAAAGTATTATATAACCATGACAATTAACTGATATCAACCTATTTAGTTTCTAGATATATGAAGCTACATTAGCGGATGCACAGTAACCACATAGACGAGGATATGCAAAGTGGCAAGAATAGTGGAGTAAAGAGTACTCCAACTTTCTTTATCAATAGCGAACTTTACAATGGAAGTTGGGATCTGGATAGCCTGCTTGGTGCACTTGACTAGGAAAGTGTATTCAGTTGGAGTGAGGCAGACAGATAATTAAACTTCCGAGGTTTCCCAAAATATACTTATAATTGCTTTCACAGTTGATAAATAATGATAAAGAGGAGAAGATAGAAAAATGGCAGCAGCAGAGATTCAGGGTATCCATCACATTACAGCCATAGCATCTGATCCACAAAGAAATATTGATTTCTATGCAAAAATCTTAGGACTTCACCTAGTAAAAGTAACCGTAAATTTCGACGATCCAACAACTTATCATCTATATTATGGTGATGAATTAGGGAGACCAGGTACAATTCTTACTTTTTTTCCATGGGCAAATGCACCCAAAGGGCGACGAGGGAATGGTCAAGTTGTTGCTACATCTTTTTTAATTCCCGAGAATGCTATTGATTTTTGGATAGATCGCTTCAAAAATGAAGGAATAGGATTTACCAATCCCTCTTCGCGTTTTGATGGCAAAGAGCAGTTCGTAACCTTCTATGATCCCGATGGATTAGAATTGGAACTCGTCTCTCATAAATCTGCTGAGCAAGGAAACAACAATGTTTGGAAGAATAGTCCAACCCCTATCAAATATGCTATAAGAGGAATTTATTCTGTAACTCTGGCAGTAGAGGGATACGAACGTACTGCTTCAGTTCTAACAGAACTATTAGGGTTTCATCACACACATCAAGAAGGAAGTCGATTTCGTTATGAAATAATGAGAAATGGCATTAGTAATAATGATAAAAATGAAGGACCAGGCTCTATTGTAGATGTACTTTGTCTACCTTATTCTCCTCCTGGCTATATGGGTGTTGGAACAGTGCATCATGTGGCTTGGCGTACTCCTACAGATGAACAGCAAATCATTTTACGACGTGAGATAGTCAAACAGGGATTAAACGCAACCCCTGTTATAGATCGAATATATTTTCACTCTGTTTATTTCCGTGAACCTGGTGGGGTACTTTTTGAAATTGCTACCATCCCTCCCGGATTTGCTATAGATGAAAAGCCAGAAGAACTAGGAAATCACCTTATGCTTCCTCTATGGCTTGAGCCAGACCGCAAAAGTCTAGAAAAGCTATTACCTAAGATCAACATTACATCTTTACAAACAAGAATAGAAGAAGAAAAGCGAATTTAGGAGAGACAAAATTGGGAGAGATTAAACATAATGAAAGAAAATACAAAATCAGACCTAGGATTCATCCATAAATTTATTCCAGCAGCTGATAGACAGGATCAGACCACGTTGCTGCTATTGCATGGAACAGGAGGTAATGAGCAAGACCTGATATCCCTAGCTCGGGAACTAAATCCAAGAGCAGCAATACTTAGTCCACGCGGAAAGGTACTAGAATCAGGTATGCCTCGTTTCTTTCGTCGGTTATCTGAAGGTGTATTTGATATTGAAGATTTAAAGTTTCGAACTCATGAACTTGCACAGTTCGTAGAAAAGGCATCGAAGGTTTATAGTTTCAATCCAAGATATACAATTTCTGTGGGCTATTCAAATGGAGCAAATATAGCATCCAGCATGCTTTTGCTCCGTCCTGAAGTTACATTTTCGGCAGTCCTGTTTCGTGCTATGGTACCTTTTATTCCTGAAAAAGTTCCGAATCTTATGGGGAAGAATATCTTTATTGGTGCAGGAGAATATGATCCCATAGTTTCACCAGAACAGGCTAAAATGCTATTTCGTTTATTTAAGGACGCGGGGGCCAATGTGATATTACACTGGCAAAAGAATTCTGGTCATGAGTTAGGCTATGATGATATCTCAGCAGCTAAAGATTGGTTGTCCGATTTATCAGAAAAGACGGTATAACTTATATGGATGGACAAACAGATTCGAGGGCTAATAACAGCTAACTGTCCAGAAATTTGTGTAAGCGTTCTTACTATGATATAATAACCATGCTCTACGTGTATACTTCTAAAAACCCTATGCTAATTATGGTAATAATCATGTAATCATTGTTGCCTTTTTATCTCATAGAATATACATGAAAATATGAATAACCCCAAAAATACAAGATATAACAAGACCTCGTTCAGTCCACAAATAGTGAAGGGCGATATAAATCATCAGGAAAAGCGATGGTTCCTATGAAGGATGCTAAGGACTCATTATCAGCAAGCTCGGCTACTGCTAAAAAATTGATGAGTCAACCCAGCCACAGAAGAAATTCTTAACGAGTATACGATAATTAGTGAAGAACAGCTAAATGATAGAGTAATAAAACCAAAAAATGCGTTCTTTGAATGGAAAAATGATGTAGATAAACGCGCAGATTTTCTTTATGGATTTGCTAAAGAACTTCGGAAGAACAAGGAAAATCTAGCCAAAACTGCTACACAAGAGATGGGAAAGGCAATAAAGGAAGCCAGATCGGAGGTGGAGAAATGTGCGTGGACAGTAGAATATTATGCAGATCATGGAAAAATCTTTGCTAATGACGAAGTTGTTAACACGGATGCTAGAAAAAGTGTCGTAACATTTCAACCACTTGGAGTGATTGGAAGTATAATGCCATGGAATTTTCCATACTGGCAGGGGCTAAGATTTGCTGCTCCTTCACTGATGGTTGGAAATACTATAGTATTGAAACCTGCAAGTGCTGCAATGCAATGTGGATTAGAAATTGAGAGGACCTTTGAAAAAGCTGGAGTACCACAAGGAGTATTTCAAACACTGGTTGGCGATTCTAGTATTGCAGAGACACTTATAGATTCAGATAACATTAGTGCAGTAACTTTCACTGGAAGTGTTCCTGTTGGCGCTAAAGTGGCACAGAGAGCTACTTCACAACTAAAGAAAACAGTTTTGGAATTAGGTGGAAGTGATCCTTTCATAGTGTGCGATGATGCAGATATTGAAAAGGCATCAACTGGTGCTGTTAAAGGACGTTTCATTAATTGTGGACAGAGTTGTATAGCATCAAAGAGATTTATTGTTACAAAGAATGTGGTAAATGAATTTGTCGAAAAGTTTGTGCAAAAGACTGAAAGACTCAAAGTGGGAGATCCACTATCAGATGATACAGATATCGGACCAGTTGTTAATGCTAAAAGTCTTGAGAATATGGAAGGAATAGTAAATAGAACTTTGAAGGAAGGAGCTGAACTTCTTACAGGGGGGAGAAAGAATCAAGAACAAAGGTTACTTCTTTAGTCCAACTATTTTCAAGAATGTGTTACCGCATATGGAAATAGCTCAGGAAGAAGTATTTGGTCCTGTTGCACCAATAATTACAGCCGAAGATGAAAAAGAAGCTATTAGAATCGCAAATGACTCTAAATTTGGTCTTGGTGCAAGTATATGGACTCAGGATTTAGAAAAGGCAGAAACAATATCCTCATGGGTTCAATCAGGAATAGTTACTGTGAACAATGTGGTAGTTTCAGATGCTAGAGTCCCATTTGGTGGTGTAAAAAATAGTGGATTTGGTAGAGAACTATCCAGATACGGGATGCTTGAATTTGTAAATATAAAATCTGTCAGATTCTATGATCAATTGATCTATGAGCATCATGTGGAATAATAAAATTTGCGAGGATTGAAATAGTATTACAGAGATGTTGGACAATAAAGTGTCAATCTATACCTAGTATTAATAATATGATGATGAATAACCTCTCACCAGCACGAAGAACAAACAGGACAAGAAAATAATGCCATTAATCTTGCTAAGATCAATAAACTGCAGGCCATCATTGGTTCTCTTTCTCTCATACTTCGAACACTTTTTCTCTTTTGGGTAACTGTACCTGAGGCAGAGCTTTCTCAATATCCTTGCGCGTCGGCTCAAGCCAAGGTGGGAGCACAAGATGTGTACCCAGCTCCTCTGGTCTTTCGTCTACCGCAAAGCCTGGAGGATTTGTAGCAATTTCGAAAAGGATACCGCCAGGTTCTTGGAAATATACAGAATGAAAGTAAAATCGTACAAAGTTTTGTCCTGCTAATGTCATATTCATGCTAGGAATATCGTGGCCCGTTGGATTGTTAGCAAGCCAGCCTAACATATAATCATCCAAGCCTGCTACACCGCTATTTGTTGCAGAGCCAATTCCTACATACAGTCTTTTTCGGCTAGTTGTAATAGATAAAGGCTCGCTTCAGCAGGTTGTCGTCATACGTTGAGTCTTCCTGCGGTTTCGTTACTTAAACTATAATATTACTAAATAGAACACTTACCATTATCAATAGAAGTCAAAGAGGTAGTCCTGTTTTGTCGAAATATTATGCCAGCTGGGATTTCTTCTATGGCACAAACCATAGAAAATATGGCTTCTAATACGTAATGACTGTTTGTATCAGGATTTAGGATTGATAGAAAAAGATTAAGATATTGTCAGATTAAAGAAGATAAAGTTAGTGTCTAGAAGTCAACAATTTCTCTTTACGGCCAGACTCACAAAATCCAAAAAGTGCATCATACAGGGGGAATTGCTTCGCCATATTATCATAATCATCTTTGGAAGTAACGCTGAACCCTGCTGCTATCGCAGCAAGGCCCTCAGAATAAGAAGTTAATTTTCTGTTATTAGTGTCTGCGCCCCTAACAATTTTTGCTAATTCAATTAAGGCAGGCTCCTTTTTGTCAAGTTCATATTTTTTTATTACGGCATCAAATGAACATTCTTCACCATGATGTCCTAATTCGACATTTGGTATATCAAAAGGGATTGCTTTATCGTTCCCCTCTTTCATATACTCACTCACCTTATGTGCGGGTACAAAAAGAAATTCAGCATCTTTATCAACAAATCTTTTTATTAACCAAGGACATGCAATTCTATCCACTTTGGCATGCTCTCTTGTTATCCATTTCATGTATTATTTTAACGTTAGAAGTATTTCAATTAGTAAGGAGCCCCGTATATAGTAGCACCGTATAATAGGCCTTAAGTAGGCCCAGCTGTAAAAGTACTGGTCAGATAGTTTCTACTTTGAGATTTTCATTATTTGTTTATTTTCTTTTCAGTGATGATGGATGTTCCAAATTGAGGATTGCTTAAGTTTTCCGCACTTTCATAAAACCTATGTTAAGTTTAGACGTTCAAAATCCCCGACGATGAACTTAGCCCCCTGGGGCAGTAAATCCATTGATTGTTTCATCATTTGGCCAGTTCTTTCATCCTTCTCCATCTTTGTCATTACCTCATTCATGTGCTGGCGATCTCTATAATAAATTGACTCAATCCACACTTCCTCATCTTGATTGGCAGAAACGATACTGGCAATATTTGCAAATCCTTCCATTGGAACATCGGTATTGCTAAGCGTGAAAGCGTCATAGTGCAGAATTCCATGTTGCTTGAACATATCGTAAGCTTCTTTGCAGATTTGTAACATTGCGTCATGATTCTTTTTGGGAACTCTGTATACAATGTGTGAGACAATACTTGAATCAGTCGAACCAGATTTGTTCATGAACAATAGATAATTTGTACCAATATAAATATGGATAAGGGATTAAAAGTATAGCAACATGCATACTAGTAAGTGAACGCCCACACATTCATTTAGCTACTATAGTAACGACTTCAGCATTATAGACTATCCCAAAAAGTTATAGTTGTTACTATTGTAGTTGTTGTTGCTTACAATATTTCAATGAACTGTTCCTTTCCAAGTATTCTCTGAGAAGCTGCCATATGTCCCTTCATATCTAAACTTGAACAGATTATCATTTACAACAAATCTCTTGGTAGAGGCCTGATCCATTCTGGTTGATTCAACACCTTGAGGTAGTTCAATTATTGCCCTGTGGGGTTTTCCAGTAACAGGATTTCTGATAGGTTCAAGCCATGCATCTATGGTAATATCTCCTTTATCATCATCATTGCTGCTACCTCCACTGGATAATCATATGACCCCTAATGCTTTTTGCTTCAAATCTAATACGGCTATTCTTGGCTCCTCATATTCTTCTGTAATACTTGCATAAAGTTCAAAGGAAGCACGGTTGTTAATCAACAGTCTTATTCATGTTCTTCTGTGATGTTATCATTCTTTTCAACAGGAGCTGTTTTCGTTGCAGATCCAGTTGACAAACCAGCTGCTGGTGTCCCCTTAACCCCTTGTATATCGTCTGTTTCCATTCTTGATGTTCCCTTATCATCTACATCTCCCTCTAAATTTAAAGCTACTGTAGGATTGCTATCATCAAATTTAGCGCCTATTGTATTGTTTTTGTCTACCACGTATCTTTCATCTACTAATGGTTCTCCTTTGTTAGGAGAGTCCTCTGACGAAATTTCTTCTACTATTCTGTCGTGTGGCTTTTCCTTCATGGCTTTATTTTTTTGCCGTTTCTACTCATTGATCTTTTTTACCTTCCTATCTCAGGCTCACTAAAAATATATTAACAGAACTTAACGGCGCCCTTAGTTGAAGGGTAACAAGATTAGATGCCTCATAAAGTTGTACAATGTCTAAATTATATCAATTAATCCCCATGCCTATTTTTTATCATTCACGCCAGACTTTAGCTATGGATATCTTACAGCAGCTACTACTCTTTCTTGATATAAGGTCAAGATGTATTAATAATAACGACCATACCAAGGGTTAAATTCTTTTTATCTTTCTTTGCGTTTGCGTTTCTTTTCTTTCTTGAGATTCTTTGGCTAATTGTTTTGTTGTATACCATCTATAGATAAACTTGCCAGCTATTATTGCTCCTACAATCACAGCCCATACCCATAGAGGAGGATTCTCTACCGCCATCTCTTCATCTACAATGGTCATTATGAATATATTAAGCTCTGTCTTATCGAACTGAAATTGAAATGCAAGGTGGAAGTTTTACCAGATCTTATCTCAATATTCATTCCCAAGTAACATCTAATGTCATATATATGGAAAGCTAACTAATGCTCTATTTTCTTTCTTTACTGTCCGCCTTTCTAATTCGAGGATTGCTCCAGCATTAACTCTGGAGAATAACCAGAGCATTTTCAGATCCTACTGTATACTAAGTGGTAGTTTCAGAACTATTGTAGGGTTTTCTTACCTCTAACGGGAAAATATTTCTTTTTTCGCATTTGGAACTCATAGTCAGATTCCTAGTATTTTTCCTTTACTGTTTACAGTAGCAACAGCTATAAGAGGAAGTATGTTATTTGTTAAATAAGTAAGATACCCTAGTCAAAAGTGGGTGGATTGATGCATTTGTGTCTATAGTCCTGCTGTCTATGGTTTTTTAAGCTCAAGAACAAAGATTTACAGACTGATTTTTAGTTATAGACATGAGGATTGATTATTTTACTTGTGTGAATATTTTTTCCAACTTGTAAAGATTTAAAAATTTAATGATATATAGTGGGATTGTATCTGCGCTACCTGGTATATAATCAAGATTCTTAGATGAAATAAATTTAACGCATATATATACAAATGATTTTGATGGTATCAGTTACCAATAGGTAGACCCAATATGATATCTTTTATTAAGAAGATACCATTAAGGGTATATCAATGACTTTACGGATCGATACCGTAATCGGTAACAAGAGACCATCACAAAAACTAGACTGCATGCTCCTCGATCTAAGGAGCAACACTGGAGCATAGCTTGATAGTATTGAAGAAATAAGGGCCCAAGCACGCAATGAAGGTTTTAATGAAACAGAAACTGTTTTGTTATTAAAATATTATTTAAAAGATATTCTAAAGAAAAGACAAATAGATTGGCTTCTAATAGAAAAACCCATCTATCTATGGATATTCGGACATAAAAAAGCTGTTGATGAGAGCTATTGTATCTAGAGAATCTATTTCTATTTTGCTATGTGGCCCTCCTGCTAGCTCCAAGACTATATTTCTTATGGAGATGATGAAAGGACTTGACAATATCTGCTACATAGATTGTACCAATACAACAGGTGCAGGACTGATAGACAAGCTATTCAGTAATAATATCCAATACTTACTCCTAGACGAAATTGAAAAAATGTCCGAGATCAGAATGTTTTACTCAATGTTATTGAAACTGGCATGCTAATTGAAATAAACGTATCCAAGATAAGGA
>Ga0126308_10000708_pt1 | contig 11883 bp, 14 predicted proteins | sample Plot55_FD_92533 | JGI IMG/M metagenome (GOLD analysis project Ga0126308, IMG submission 92533) | Serpentine soil microbial communities from UC McLaughlin Reserve, CA, USA - Plot55 | ecosystem: Environmental > Terrestrial > Soil > Grasslands | place: USA: UC McLaughlin Reserve, Lake County... | reverse complement strand
GTCAGCATCTCAGCAAACGAAAAGCTGACCAGCTGAAGTGCTGACTAGCGAAGCCCGAAGGGCGTAGCGGGCTGAAATGCTATAGACCTAACAGCGGTTTGTTCCTCTTCCAGATCAGCCAGGCTATCGAGAGGAGCCAGAGGCCGATTATGGCCGAGTAGGCGGGGAATATCTTGCGCAGGTACTCCGGTGTCTCGCCCGTGTTGACCACCGGTATGCTCTCGTCGCGGGGAAGGCCTGCGCGCTTTAGCCCTTCCTGAGTAGTGTCGTGAAAAATCACTGTCCCGACGGTCTCCAGCTTGCCCCTCCAGACGCGCTCGCCCGAACTCTGAAGGCCTTTGGGGAGGCCCTGCGTGGTCTGGATGAGGAGGTTGCCTTTGGTCTCTTCGAGGCGGAAATAGAAGTAGGCGGTCTCGTAGCGGGAGACGATCGCTATCTTGGATTCAGGTACCCCGATCCGCTCCAGGTTCTCCCCTACATCAGGCGTGCCCCTCACCTGGACGTAGTCTCCTATCTCCGTTCCTGCCGGCAGCCTGCCCGAGTTCAGCTGACCTGTGCTGAGTACGGTCGGCTCGCCTTCCAGGCCGTAGGAGAAGTTCGCCGCCACCGTCGAGGCCGCAAACGAGAAGACTATGACCGTGAAAAGCCGCATCAGCAGCCATGGGTTGCGCGAGATCCAGGGCCCGAGCCCGCGCTCCCGGTAGTGATGGTTCTCTCCTCCGCCGGAGGTTGGTCTCTTGTCCCTGGTATCCACGGACCCAGTTTACCCGAGTGCCCAGGAAGGATTAGGGTCCGGTTTTACATCCTGCGGATTGTGAAAGAGATCCCCGCGGGGCGTGCGGAACGGTCTAGTATGCGGGGACTCGACCATGTATGCTGTTGGGCGGCTGTAGGCGCCGCGTGTAGGAGTCTAGATCCCTCTTTGGAGGTCAGCGTTTTGGTGGAAGGACGGGAAGTACCTGAGCCGGGCTCCTGGTACACCGTGGTGGGGGTAATGGACGACGGGAGCGGGCTCAATCAGGCCGTCAAGGAGATCAGGGAGCTCGGGGTGGACAGGGATGACCTGACGGTGGTCCTCAAGCGCGTAGATTCCAGCGAGCCCGAGCCCTTCCCCCAGGGCACGCGCTACATCGTGATCCCTGCCGACAGGCGCGGGCTCGAGGTGCCCCTTGGCTTCGCGATCGCCTTCATAGTCTTCGGTATCTTCTTCGCCATAACGACGCCGGCGATAGGGATACCGACCCTCATGGTCTTCATCTCGCTTGCGGTAATACTCTTTGCCGCCTCGCTCACCCGGGTCGGGGTCAACCCGATACTGATGGAGATGGGGGCACCCCAGGATGAGGCTGACGCCTGGAACGACCAGTTCGAGTTCGGCAAGGTGCTCCTCTTCGCCTCGACCCGCGAGCGCCGGCTGCTACGTCCGATCAGGGAGGCCGTGCAGCGCGGTGATGGCATTTACTACATAGTGGACCAGCGCCTGGAGCCCCGGGCCGTCCACCAGGCCACCCTGCACCGAGTCGGCGGACGCCAGGTGGGGGAGTCGGTCTTGGAAAGAACCGGGGAAGCCTAGAAATGGGAGTTATGAGCGTGGGTGTAGCAATCATTTCGAGCCTGCACCTCCTGGCACAGGCGGATCTCTCCGACGCTTTCTCGGCCGTGGGCGGCATCAGGTTTATAACGGGCCTCACGATGCTGGTGCATATGTTCTGGGCGGAGTTGTTCGTCGGGTTCGCCCTCGCGGCGCCGGTATTGCAGGCCTGGGGGGCGCGCACGGGTAGTCCGCGGATGGATCACCTCGCCCACTCTATGGCCCGCTTCAACGTGCTCACGTTCTCGACGGGCGCGACGTTCGCGGTTCTCTTCGTGGTGCTGCTCGTCGGGCTCTACCCACGGGTGACGACCTCGCTCTTCACCCACTTCTTCTACGCCATCGCCATAGCCATGCTCGCGATGGTCCTCACGCTCTGGGGGATGTACTCCTACTACTACAAATGGGACCGCTACAGCGTGCTCAACAAGAAGCGTCACATCGCGCTCGGGTTCACGATGGGCTTCTTTATCTGGGTCTGGATGGTCATCATGACCGGCATAGACACGTACATGGTGACGGGCGGACCTGGCGTCAAGCCCCTCTCCGGCTCGACGATCGAGAGCTTCAGCACCGCGATACAGGGGATCTTCAACCCGATGTTCACGGAGTTGGTCCTCCACAGGACCTTCGCCAACCTCTCCTGGCCTGCCTTCGCTGTCGCCGCGTGGGCCTCCTTCATGTACATCCGCTCGAAGACGTCCGAGGACAGGGCCTTCTACGACTGGAGCAGCTCCGTCGGCCTCACGTGGGGCGTCGGGTTCTTGATGCTCCAGCCGCTCGTGGGCTTCACTATCGTCTACGCGCTCAAACTCTCCCGGCCTGAGAACCCGGTGTCCAGGGCGGACGCAGGGGGCGCTTACGAGCGTCTCACCTCGGGGGACACCTCCAACTTGCTCCTCATTAACCTCATCCTGGTCGTCGTGTTGATCGTGCTCTCCAACGCGGCCATGTACTTCGGGGCGGAGAGGCATCCCGACCAGGCCGGTCGGGTGCCAATCAGGTTCTTCGGCCTCGTGGCCGCGGTCGCCGGCCTGTATTCGATCTCGCCTTTGGCCGAGTTCCCATTCCTGTACATGCGCTACATAGCGCTGCTTGTCATGGTCCTCGCCACGTTCGGGGCGTTCGTGACCTACCTGCGCGGCAGGCTGCGTTTCAGGTACGGCAGCCCGGGCAGGAGTTACAGGGTAGTGCTGATGGCTACCGGGGTCGTCGCGGCCGTGATCGCGCTCAATATGGGGTTCATGAAGTCCAATTCGAGGGTGCCCTACACGGTATATAATCAGCCTGCTTACACGGTGCAACCGAGTCCTCCTCCGACCGGATTCGGCAGGTGAGGCTCGGGGTGCTCTAGAAGGGACGAAGCGTGGCTGAGCTACAGAAGGACCCCATGACCCGGAGCGATTTCCTTGGCTTCGGCGTCATGGGAGCGATAGTCGGGGCCATACTGACCATCCCCCCCGTCGCGTTCGTCCTCGGCCCGATCATCAAGACCGACGTACTCGGCGACTCGAACGTGGGATCGGGCTGGCAGGAGGTCGGTCCCGTCTCTGAGGTCCCCGTAGAGGAGCCCGTTGACTTCGTGGTCAATTTTCCTCTTCAACAGGTCTACGGGACGAAGGCCATAGAGAACCCCAACGTCCAGAATTCGGAGTCGAAGTTCACGCTTCGAAACGCGATCTGGCTCTCGTGGAAGGCCCCTATCAAGGAGCAGGGCAGGCAGGGGTCGAACGGCGACGTGATAGGAAAACCACAGCGCCCTGCCATCCTGGATGAGAAGAGCGAGGGTTTTACAGAGTCCGAGCGCGAGGAGATCATGAGCAAGCTCAACGTCTTGAGCAACTCCTGCGCGCACCTCGGGTGTCCCGTGAGGTGGTTTCCCGAGAAGCAACTCTACCTCTGTCCGTGCCACGGCGGGCTCTACGACATCAACGGTGGTTGGGTCGGGGGACCTCCGCCGCGCGGGATGTACCGTTACACCGAGGCCGAGGTCAGGGAGAACGGCAAGCTCTACGTCAAGCACAAGTTCAACATCGAGAAAGGCCTGGACAAGCAAGAACCCTACGTGGTCTAGAGAGGTAACATGATCGGCAGGATAAGAACCCAGACGTCGGAGGCGAGCCAGTTCCTCGTTGACTGGATGGAGGACCGGACAGGGATAGTCACGATACTCGAGCACGTCCTCTACGAGCCCGTCCCCAAACGCGGCGCCTGGCTCTACACCCTTGGCAGCGCGGTGCTGTTCACGATAACGTTGCAGTTCCTGACTGGCATCCTGCTCCTCTTCTACTACGTGCCGACCACCGACCACGCGTGGGACTCGGTCAACTACATCATGAACGACGCTTACTTCGGGCAGGTCATCCGCGGCATCCACTACTGGTCGGCGAACTTCCTGATGGCTTTTATCGGGCTGCACATGGGCCAGGTGTTCTTCTCGGGCGGCTACAAGTCACCGCGCGAGCTCAACTGGGTGGTCGGCGTGATCCTGCTCCTGCTCGTGATAGGGCTGGCCTTCACGGGGTACCTGCTCAGGTGGGACCAGGACGGTTTCTGGGCCTCCGTGGTCGGGATGAAGATCGGGTCCTACTCGCCTTTCGTTGGCGGCTACGTGGTCCACTTCCTCCTTGGTGGGGACGCCGTCGGACCGGCGACGCTCTCGCGCTTTTTCGCCATCCACGTCTGGCTGCTACCCGCCGCCATAGCGCCTCTTATCGGCGCGCACCTCTATCTGCTCAGGCGTCACGGGGCGTTCGGCAGCGAGTTCGAGTACACGGACAGGCTCGCGAAGCTGCACGAACGACAGCGCATGGAAGAGTACGCCCGCTACGAGACGGGTGAGGACGAAGGAGAACCCTACGTTGGCCGTCGCGACCGTGCGGATAGGGACGGCCACGAAGGGAGCGGTGAGTAACAGCTTTTACCGAGAGGACTGAAGGACCACTGGTACGATTGGGCCCAGGGATATAACAGAGAAGAGGTGTAGAAAGTGTACGCTCCGGCGACTGGCAAAGCCAAACCAGTAGAAGAAGAGGTAATTACCGAGGAGAACGTCTTCGAGCGTCCTGATGAGACCATGGCGTTCTTCCCCGGCCAGGTGCTAAAGGACGGCTACGTGAGCACCTTCATCCTCCTCGCCTGCGTCGTGCTCTCTTACGCCGCCCCCGCGCCGCTCACCGCGCCGGCGGACACGGCGACCGTTACCTACATACCAAGGCCCGAGTGGTTCTTCTTCTTCTACGAGCAGATGCTCATGTTCTTCCCAGGGTACGCCCTGATCTCCTTCGGTGCCGTCGTGGTGCCGACGATCTTCATCGGGCTCCTCTTCGCCGTCCCTTGGCTCGACCGGAGCCCGCAGCACTACAACGCCATCAGCAGGCCATTCGCCTCGGTCATAGGAATCCTGGTTGTCGTTGTCGTCGTCCTGAACATGCTTCTGGCCGTCAGCCGGATCATGAACTTCCCAACGAGCTAGAGGAGACCGAGCGGTGCCAATAGGCAACCTTGACGTACCGATAATCGGCAAGAACGTCGTTATCGCCGTTCTGGTCCAGACGCACATCCTCTTTGCGACCTTCATCATCGGGGCTGTCCTGATCGCCGCCACGAGCGAGTACTTGGGGATGGTGACCAAGCAGAGCAACTACGAGCGCTTCGCTAGGAACCTGACGCGCTTTGTGGTCCTACTGTTCGCCTCCGGAGCGGCCCTGGCGATCACGTTCGTGCTCACCCTGGTTACGCTGTTCCCGGTCTTCTTCTCCATCCTGCAGAACATCTTCTTCTGGGTGTTCTTGGTCGAGGCCTTCATGTTCTTGGGCCAGATCATCATCGTCTACGCCTGGTACAACGTGTGGGACAAACTCGCCTACCGCAAGAGTCTTCACGTCGTCTTCGGCTTTATCGCGGGCTTCTTCGGGCTCATGGCGATGACTATGATCGACGCCGTCGCCTCCTTTATGCTCACGCCCGCCGAGGTCACCTCCCAGGCCGACCTCGTGGCGCGCAGCTTCCTAAACCAGACGATGGTGCCGCTCAACATGCACCGCTTTGTCGGGAACTTCTCCTACGTCGGGTTCCTGATCGCAGGCTGGGCCGGCTTCAGGTACCTGAGGACCACGCGGGAAGACGACAGGGAGTACTACGACTGGATGGGCCACTTCGGCCTCCTGTGGGGCTTCGGGTTCTTGATCATGCAGCCGGTCATCGGTTACGGTTACCTCAAGGGCATCCGTGAGAGCTCGCCCGACTCGTTCAACACCATCATGCTCGGCGACAAATCCTGGGTCTTCAATCTGCTGGTGCTCTGGATAGCTGTACTCAGCATCGCCTCGACGGCGTACTTCGTCCACAAGCTGCGCTTCGCCATAAAACCGATGGAGACGCTGCGCAAGCTCGCCGTTGGCGCTTTAGGTTTTACCGCGCTGTTCACGGTGCTCAACATAATCCCCGCCAACGCGAGCCTGGTACCGCAGATCGGGCTGGTCTTCGGGCAAGGCGAGGATACGCAGATACCGCTGGGCAGCATGTACCCCTGGAAGTACATCGGCTTGATCGGGCTGATGCTCACCGGATTCTTCATTCTCGCCCTGTACCTCAGGGCCTCGGCGACCGGCTTTTACTGGGGCCGGGCGAGCCGGTGGAGTCAGTTCGCGCTGATGTCGTGCGCCGTCTTCGTTGTGCTGACCATGGTGACGATGGGCTATACGCGCGAGACGGCGCGCCGGGTTGACAACAACCCCGGCTACCTCATCCACTGGTGCGTCACGCTCGACCAGCAGGTCGTGGGCGAGAAGTGCCCGACCGAGCCCCTGGCCAACGAAGCGGGACAATAATGGAGCTGGCGCTTCTCCTGCAGGCAGGGACCACCGGCGAACCGTCGGCCATCGGCGTCTTCAGGTTCTTCCTCGGCTTCTTCCTCATCATCACCCTCTACTCCGGGTTCTTCGGGTTTACCTACTGGATCAGCAAGGACGAATGATAGAGCTGGTCAGCGCGTCAGCAAAAAGCTGAAAGCGAAGGCCGCAGGCCGGAGCGTGCTGGAAGGGTCAGGACTCTCCCTTTATCGCTTCGAGCTGTTCGAGGCGGATGATGTGGCCGCTAAGGCGCCCTGCGGCGGGAGTGCAGAGGTAGCCTATGAGCTCCGCCGGCTCCTCGGGGGGGCGGAGCATCCCGAAATCCCTGTAGCCCTGGAACATGCGGTGGAGTTGTTTGCCGATGAGCTCCTGTCCGAAGCCCCGCGACTCCTCCTGCATCCTGGTGTCCACGACGCCCGGATAGACGCCCGTTACGGCGATGCCGTACGGTTCGCCTTCGAGGGCCAGAACGCGGGTGAGCTGGTCGAGGGCCGCCTTCGAGGCGCCGTAGGCGGCCATCCCTGCGACAGGGTGCCTGGCTGCGGCGCTCGAGACGTTCACTATGCGCCCCCAGTTCGCCGAGGCCATGCCAGGCAGAGCCTCCCTGGCGCAGAGGAAGGCCCCGGTCACGTTGACCTCGAAGGCGCGCCGCCACGCTTCCGGACGCGTGGCCGCAACGGGCAATGGGATGCCGGGTGTGTCCGCGTTGTTTATGAGGATGGTGACGCTGCCGAGTTCGGTGCGCACCTTCTCGAAACAGGCTGAGACCGAGTCCTCATCGGCAACGTCCAGGTTCACGGGTAGGGCGTTACGGCCAAGGGAGGAGATCTCGCGCGCCACGGAGACTATCTCCTCCTCGGTACGTGCGGCGAGGGCGACGCCGGCGCCCTCGCTGGCGAGGAGACGGGCCGTCGCCGCCCCGATGCCGCGCCCCGCGCCGGTTACGAGCGCGACGCGACCGGCGTGTATCCCACCCTCGGTCATCCCCGGTTGCCGGCAGGGACGTACGTTCTCGCCGCCAAGGACCCCATCTCTCACCCCCGAACTCGGTCTTCTTGCCTACTAGCTTACCCCACCCGCCGGCCAGCGGCAGACGTCGCCGCCAGGCGCTTAGCAGGGCCGGCGCGAGTTGAGATAGAATTCGGTCAAAGAGCGGAAGGAGTGCAAGCTTGTCCGACATACCCCTTTTCCCGCTGAACGTGGTGCTGATGCCGGGTGCGCCTTTGCCGCTGCACATCTTCGAGGAGCGCTACAAGCAGATGGTGAACGAGTGCTTGGAGCGGGAGGACGAGTTCGGGATGGTCTTCGCCGATGAGTCGGGGACGCGGCAGGTCGGTTGCACGGCGAAGATCGTGGAGCTCGTCGAGCGTTACGAGGACGGGCGGATGTTGATCCTGGTCGAAGGTTCGCGGCGCTTCAAACTGAACAACGTACTCACGGGCAAACCTTACTACGTGGGTGAGATCGAGTACTTTCAGGACGAGCCCGAGGAGGAAGTCGGCACGCTGGCCGAGGAGTGTATAGCCCTGCTCGAACGGGTCGTCGAGGCCGCGACCGAAGGTTCCGTCGGTATCGAGATAGAGCCGCCCTACAGGAACCTCTCGTTTGCGATCGCGGGCCGGGTGGAGTTCGAGCCCGAAGTCCGCCAGCAGATCCTGGAGCTCACCTCGGAGCACCAACGCCTGCAGAAAGTCAAGGAGCTCCTTGGCGCGGCCGCAGAGAGGCTCGAGCGCGAGCGACAGACCCGAGAGAAGGCCCAGACCAACGGGCACCTGGGCGGCGACTGGCAACCAGGGAGTTAGCCGTCAGCTATCAGGCGTCAGCTTTCAGCTACTGGATTTGTAGCGAGAGTCGATCGTGAACACGTCAGGAGTACAGCTAGCAGGCTCTTGCTGACAGCTTTACAGCTTTCTATCTGCCTGGCGGGGAAGGTTTCTCTCGGCCTCCTGGGGAAGCAGGGATCTTATTCTCCGCAGGTTCGCCTGGTCGACCTTGTAGATCAGGGGTTCCGCCGCCAGTGAGTCCTCCCCGGCCGCGGCCTTAATACGCTCCTTTAGGTTCTCCTCGACGAGCCAGGCCATCGAGGGCAGGACACCGGCGACGAGGCGCATCCTGACGCGTCCGTCGGTCTCGTTTCGCTCGATGAGGCGTGGTGGGCTCAGGTACAGTTCCGAGGCCTCGCCCAGTGCGTTCTCCACCCTCGAGGCAGCCTCCGTGTCCGAGAGTTGCACCTCCACGTTGAACCGCTGCTGGCCCGAGATGTAGTTGACGACGCCCTGCATCGTGCCGTTAGGGATGTAGCTTACCTCACCGGAGAGGGACCGGATCTTGGTCATCCTGAGCCCCAACTCTTCGACGACCCCGGAGACATCCTGCGGCTTTATGAGGACGAAGTCCCCGACGCTGTACTGCCCCTCGAAGACTATAGAGAAACCGGCGATCACGTCGCGCAAGAAGCTCTGCGCCCCGAAACCGATAACGGCGACGATGATGGTGGTCCCCGCCGCGGCAGGCAAAGGGTTACGGAAGAAGATGCTAAGGATCAAGAGCACAACGATGATAAACACGACGTAACGGAGCGCGTTGTGCATCAAGGTGATCGCGGTGTCCTGTCGCTTGATGCGTGCAACGGCCTCCACGTCCAAGAGCGACTCCCTGCTCCTCCGCCGCCACTGCAAGACTCGTGGCACGCCGCGCGTCAGGACGCGGAAGAATAGGATCCCAAGGAAGACGACGAGTACAGAAGCGAGGATGTTGCCTATAAAGTCGGGTCCGAGGACGTAATGGTAGACATCCCGCAGAAACTCCTTGAGCCCCGTGAAGACGGATATGGACTCGTCCGTCACGCCCTAGGCCACCTTCTGGGCATCAGCGGCGAGGTCGGCCCTCGTCTCTTGAAGCAAAGCGAAGAGCATGCGGCCATTAAAGTATTCTCCGCCCCAGGCTGCAAGGCGGATAAAGAGGCTTTAGCCGTGACGTTCGACGGCCAGTTGTATGAGGCGGTCGAGCAGTTCTTCGTAGGCGAGGCCGCTCGTGGCCCAGAGTTCCGCGTAGACGCTCGTCGGTGTGAAGCCGGGGATGGTATTTATCTCGTTGAGTAGCAGCCGGTCCGTGCCGCGTTCGAGGAAGAAGTCGACACGCGCCATGCCAGCCGCGTCTATAGCCTCGTAGGCCGTGCCAGCGATGCGCCGTATCTCTTCCGTTGTCTCGGCCGCTATCGGGGCCGGGGCGATGAGCTCCATCCCGCCCTCGACGTACTTCGCCTCGTAATCGTAGAAGTCGCCTCTCTTGATCACGATCTCACCAGGGACGGAGACCTCGGGGTCTTCATTGCCGAGGACGGAGACCTCGATCTCTCGGGCATCAACGCCCTCCTCGACGATGATGCGTCGGTCGAAGCGCGAAGCAGTATCTAGGGCATCGCGCAACTCTACTGCGTTTTCGGCTTTGCTGATGCCGACGCTCGATCCGAGGTTAGCAGGCTTCACGAAGCACGGGTACCCGAGTGTGTTCTCGATCTCCTCTATCCGGGCCTCCCTGTTCTTCTCCCACTGCTTGCTGGTCATCGCCACCCACCTGACCTGAGGGAGGTTGTGGTGGGCGAAGATCTTCTTCATGGTCGGCTTGTCCATGCCGGCGGCGCTGCCAAGCACCCCGCTACCGACGTAGGGGACGCCGGCGAGCTCGAGCATGCCCTGTATGGTACCGTCTTCGCCGTATGGGCCGTGCAAGACGGGGAAGACCACGTCAACGGAAGCGAGGCCAGCGGGTAGTTTCTCCGTTGTGGAGGCCGGTGGGCCCGAGACATCGAGGTTTGACCCATCGGGCAGGTAGCCGACTTCCGACTCCAACTCGCGCATAGGCTTTCCGGAAGAGATCCAACGTCCCTCCCTGGTTATGCCGACCGGCACGACTTCGTAACGGCCGCTCTTCCCCAGCGCCTGCGTTATGGCGCGCGCGGAGGCCAGGGATACCTCGTGCTCCCCGCTGCGGCCCCCGAAGACGACCATCACCCTGACCAAAGCGCCGCTCCTCTCATCTCCAGCCCGCCTATCCTAGCAAAGGGCGTGCCCGACGTACTCTTCAGTCCTCCCGCGGCGTGAAACCGAGCTCGCCCGAGCGCTCCCTTAGAGCGCCGGCCACGAACTCTATGTGTTCGCCTAAGTCCACGCCGAGCTCCTCGGCGCCCCTTACGATGTCTTCCCTATTCACGGCAGCCGCAAAAGACTTCTGCTTCATCTTCTTTCGGACGCTCTTGGCCTTCATGTTCTCCAGACCCTCGGGGCGCATGAGGGCGCAGGCCACGATGAAACCGGAGAGCTCGTCAACGGCGTAGAGCGTCTTGGACATGAGTGTGTCGCGGGGCACGTCGAGGTAATCGGCGTGACCCTTTATGGCGTGGAGGAGGTCGTCGGGATAGCCCCGGCTCTCCAGCTCCCTGACGCCGACCATGGGATGCTCCTCGGGCGTCGGATGCCTCTCGTAGTCCATATCGTGCAGGAGGCCGGTTATACCCCACTTCTCCTCGTCTTCGCCAAAGCGACGGGCGTAGGCCCGCATGGCGGCCTCGACGGCGAGCATATGTTTGCGCAGGGAATCACTCTCGGTCCAGGTGCACATGAGCTCAAAGGATTCTTCGCGATTCAAGGTGTCTCCCTTCGTTGAAACCTACCCCCCTTTGTACGAGACGCTTATGACCCCGCCGGGCGTGTTCGTCTGCTGGACGGATCTGGTGGTTTCTCCCGCGACAAGGACGACCTTGAGGTCGCCGGTGCCCCCGTCCCGCTTCTCGATGCGGCACGAGAGCTGCCGCCCTCTCAAGTCGAACTCGAAGCGCTTGGGGACCTGACCGCTCAGCACGACTTGGTCTTCTCCCACCGAGCAGAGGCCTGAGAACGTGGTCTCGGGGTCTCCCTCCAGCCGGATCAGGACTTCAGGCTTACCATCGGACTCGTTGCCGAGCGTGATCTCTGGAGGCGACGTCTCCTCTGTCGTCTCCGGTCCGGTGGTGTGAGGGGAGGTCGTCTCCTCCGTGATCTCCGCCTTCCCTTCGGGAGAATTGTTTTCTTTGTTGGCATTCTTGGTCTTATCGGAGCAGGCCCCAGCGAAGAGCAGAACAATGAGTAGCAGCATCGCCGCCGGCACGATCGCTCGGACTCTTTCGGACTCAAAGGAACCCACGAACGTCCATTCTAGCTGACGAGACCGTCGCCTTCTCTTGTTCCCTTCCCGGATAGCTCCAGCGCCCTCCATAGGACGGTGTCTAGCATCTCCGGGGTGAGGACGCCGGTGAAGGTGTTCTGCTGCGATGGGTGGTAGCAACCGATGAGAACGAGCGAGTCGGCTTTATATTCGGCGCCGTGGGCGAACTTCGGCTTGGGTTTCTTCCCCAGCAGGCGCAGGGCGGCATCCCAGGCGAAGGCGCCGAGGCAGACGATG
>Ga0126308_10000706_pt1 | contig 11890 bp, 14 predicted proteins | sample Plot55_FD_92533 | JGI IMG/M metagenome (GOLD analysis project Ga0126308, IMG submission 92533) | Serpentine soil microbial communities from UC McLaughlin Reserve, CA, USA - Plot55 | ecosystem: Environmental > Terrestrial > Soil > Grasslands | place: USA: UC McLaughlin Reserve, Lake County... | reverse complement strand
TATTGATGCCTATTTCCCCTATAATTACAAAGCCATCTCATAAAATACTTGATGCGACCAAGAAAATCATTTCCAGTGATTACACATTTCTTATGTGGATCTTACTCCAACTAATGTAATCTTTGTATCCAAAAAAGATGTTATCATATCGTTTTGTTTAATATCATAAAAGCTGGCTGACATTTGGACTCAGAAAATGTGCAAAGGAAATCAACTCTTTTAGGTTGTTATTCTGATGACTTTCTGAAGCACTATTGGACTTCATGTATTGAAAAAATTCATTTAAAAGAGTGGAATTAATGAGTTTGGTATAGACATAATTTTTTTGACTGTCGTAGTTAGTGTTACTGGCATTAGCATTTGACTCCTTGTATAGATACTATATTCTATATCTTGTAATTAGCATATGAACCCATGTAGTTAGCGGGCTCGGTCGGGTGTGAAACAAATTTGACATGATAATAAGGCCCAAAATACACTTCATGCCATTGCATAATTTTCATCAATAAAAGTTTGGCCTTTTAGAAAATGTATCACCCGCCATATCTGATTGGTGCCTCGATTGTTAAAAGTACTAGAAAAGAGCTTATAGGTGATTGTTTATATGAGTAATAGTCTATTTACAGATGGGTATAATAGAAAGACAAAGAAAATATGATGGGATTTTAGATTATTATTTTGCTCAGTCACCTATTGTCGAGGGAGAGAGATTCTATATTTCTTAGACGGTAAAGAGTAATTCCATGCAGCATCAGTGCAAGAGGTACACCCACGGTAGGCACTAGAACCCACGGGAATGTTGTCATTGTTGATATGCCAAATCCAGGAGAAGTGATCAAACCCAGGCTGACTGCCATGACTAAATCCGCAATACCTAGGACATTCCAAACTACGAGAGCATACTTAGACCAACTAAATCCTTTCATCAGGAAGTATGCGAAGGGTATTGCTGTCACTCCAATCAAAATATCTCCGACTCCGGCAGGTATTCCAAAGGCTGGATGTAAGATTCCCTGAGATACTCCCCATAAGAAGGCTATACCTAGTATTCTCCAGGCGTGAACGGCCACTAAAAGTGAGGTTGTCTTCTTCTTGTTGTTGTTATATTGTGTTTGTTTTGAACCTTCACATAAAGGTTTCATTTTCATATTACATATTAAAAGTATAGTTTATAAGTCTCACGTAACCAGATCCATAGTTAGTTACCAGACAGAGAGTGAATGAAGGAAGGAAGAAATGACAGACAGAAACTGCTCCATTATAGAATCGGTCTATAACATGTCAGAGCTCAAGTCATGCCCAATTGAAACGACTTTTAGAATTATTGGAAAAAGATGGACAGTTCTGATCATAAGGGAAATTCTCAGGGGTAATACACAGTTTAATCGCTTCATGGAAAATATAGAAGGCATATCACCCAAAGTTCTTACAGAACGTCTACGCGAACTCGAACGGCTTGGAATCATTAGGAGAAGAATTGTATCAGAGTATCCAGTTAGGGTAGAATATAGTTTGACTGATATAGGTAAAGGATTCGAACCGGTATTACTCAGCGCAGCTTCCTTTTCAATGATGTATATGCCTAGAATTGTCTTCAAAGACGGGAAGCCAAGAACACCAGACCAATTATTAACGGGTCAACGATGACTAGCATTACCATTTTGAGTTATACTCAAAGAATCAAAAATTATTTTCTCATAATCGTAAAGAGGTTTATCAATAGCATTTTTCTTAGGTAATCCCATGATATGATTAAAGTAGCAATCTCCATTAGTTTTGATATCTTCCGATTTATGCTGTCGGCGATCCCAAATCCAAAATGGTTTGTTCTGTAACTTATCAAAAAACTGTGTTTGTTGTTGTTATCTGTCTCCCTTAACCAAATAGCAAAGAAATCTTACGCTGCCTTTAAAGCTTTGAGGACATATCATATTGCATTAGTACTACTATGATGTATTATGATGATTCATTTGCATTGATAGTAGTGATGATAATTTCCATGGTGTCATTTTCTGAACTCCTAAATTGTTTCTGCGAGATATATTGTTAGGAACTTGAGGTTGTTGAGAAGCACTATTAGTAATAGTAGACGGTAGAATAACTTGACTATGAATCTGTTGCTGCTGATAATTGTTTTGAGCTTTCTTTTGTTCTTGTTGTCCTTCTTCGAGTATAGGATATATCAAATTATTATGAAGTTGATTTAGTATATGACGTATTGTAAATCTTAGTGATTCTGACTAATTTCTTCTTTGACCTATCAGATTATTCTAATTTGGTTAGTATCCCATAATCTATCTGTTTACCTTGCTAAAAGAATGACATAAGAAATTAACAGGAATTTTGTCAGAGTATATGTCCTCAGCATTCATTCCATGTCGGTGCCTGGCGTGTTCTGCCCCATTTTTTAAGAATTCTTCTTTTGTCTCGCCCTTTATGATATAATCACAGTCCAAGCCAGTTTCACGACATACTAAAACAAACATTTGAATATCACTACTTCATTATATGTGATTCTTAAATCTTTCTTCATCTTTAATAGTGGTTGTATACGGCATACATATTTACAAGAAAGAATTAGTTGTAGAAAGATGTTTGTTAATTGGTGCTTCTTCTTCTTCCTAATATATGGCTACATACATCAACCTTTACTGAACTATCTACTATGATACAGTCTTCCGTTATCTTCTTGCTTGAAGATCCTCTCATATAATAAACGTCATTACTGTTGTTATATGATTTTTCATTTTCTTTCCGATTGCTCAATCTTTTGCTCGAATTCATATCTCCATCCTTCTGGCAGAGATTCTATTTTTGTTGCTCGCCTCATAGTTTCAATATCTTCGTCATCTCTAACATATAGACGGACAATGTCTTTTACCGTGACATTATTTTCATCTTTTCTTATAATCTTTATCTTATCAGCTGCTTCGACTTATCCTTCTTGCAATACCTTAAAATAAATACCAGGACGGCGACTTGCCATAAATCTTCTGATTACATCCATACGTCCAAACCTAACACCAAGTTTATAACATGGCATTCTAGGTTGGGTTGCTACAAGCTTAGCAGATCCTATTTGAAACTGATCACCAATATTAACAGCATCTTCCATTAAACCTTCAGTAGTAAAATTCTCTCCAAACATTCCCCATATAAGATCCATATTAGGAAATTGTTTACGCCAGTAGTCATAATGTTCTGCAGGATAGGAATATACTGCCTTGTCTAACCCTCCGTGGACAGTTAAATCTGCCTGTCTGTCACCATCAAGGTTAAGCTTTCGTAGCATGATTGGACCTTTGACTGGATCCTTGAAGATAGAAGTAGTTACAATTTGCCCATTAAAGACTACTTGTCTTGGAAGCCCAACATTTACTGAAAGCACTTTCATTGTTATACAAGATCGAATGCATTGTTTATAATAGATTGTAACTATTAGATGAAAATAAAAGGACACTGAACTCCTTCTCATCTTTCTTTATTTGAGAGCTATTTGGAAATAATTGATGTCTGTCCTAATACAATACTAAAATACATGTCTATCACTTAATCAGAATACCATGGGACGCAGGGATTGGTATTATGTCCATCTTCCAAAGCTAATGATTAAAAGACTTGATCAATTCTTGCAAACACCGAGAGCTAAAAGTATGGGCATGGCTAACAAATCCGAGCTATTGAGACATGTTATTAATGAATTTCTTGATGAGCAAGAGGCATTTTACAATAAAATGGAGTCCATGGAAGATTTTGTTCTTGAAATAAAGGATCATGACCACATAGTTCTTACTTTTAACAATGAATCCCAATTTAAAGAAATTATTACTGCCTTCGTAAAACGTGGGATTGATTATAATCAGATTAACGTATTGATTATTTATAGAAAAGAAGAGCAGAAATTCTTACAATCACTTGACAAATTCCCAAATATAAATTACTTATTTAACTTGCAGGATATAATGATAATTCCTGCCGATGAAAGTTTTCATAATGACAACTTTTCAGTCGAACCCGTTGTTAAAAGACTACGTAGCATCGAACAGTTAGCAAAAGAGAGATCAAAAAAAGGGTTGAATATTCTTGCTACTCTGCCGGCCAAATTAATAGAACAGGGTAGATATGAGGACGCTGTAAAGATCGAAAATGTATTCAATATCGCAATAGGAGAATTTGAACAACCTATCACTTTATTATGTCTGTATAAATCAGTCCCAGAAAACCTTGAAGATCGTTTTTCAGAGTATCATGACCTCATAATCAAACGTTCTGCAGCTATTGCATCAACTGACTTACAGTAAGGTATCGGTAAACCCTAAAGGATAAATAAAAATACAGATTTTCGTTTGTCATGAATAAACAGGCTTCAAATCAAAAAATGCACAATACAGAGACGCTCCACAAGACGGTAACAGTTGACGGGCTATCTATTTTCTACAGGGAAACTGGGGACCCGACCAATCCGAAGCTGGTATTGCTTCACGGCTTTCCCGCTTCTTCTCACCAATACCGTAACCTTATTTCTGTCCTAGCCGACCATTTCCATGTCGTCGCACCTGACTACCCTGGTTTTGGAAACTCCGATTTGCCAAGCCCGAATGAGTTCAACTACACCTTCGATCGACTCTCTGAGATAATGGAAGATTTCCTAAAGGTCATAGGCTTTACACACTTTGGACTTTACATGCAGGACTATGGCGGGCCAGTTGGCTTCCGAATAATAACTCGGCACCCCGAATGGCTCGAATGGCTAGTAATACAGAACACAAACGCCTATGAAATTGGCTTTACCAGTGCATGGGATGGACTGCGTAACGCACTTTGGAAGAACCGCACTTCTGAAACGGAGGCCCCTCTATACGGGTTTTTACAACTTGACACGATCAGGCAAGTATATCTGTATGGCCACAAAAATCCTGAAGCCATAAGTCCGGACAATTGGAACATGGACTTTAGGTTCATGGAACGATCAAATGCACGGCGCGTACAGATGGATTTGTTCTATGACTACCGCACTAACGTAGCACTGTACCCGAAATGGCAAAAGTTCTTACATGACCGTCAGCCAAAGTCGTTGATTTTCTGGGGACAGAATGACATATTCTTTACCCGGGAAGGCGGCGAAGCTTACCTGAAGGATCTACCCGACGCAGAGATGCATAGGCTCGATTCAGGGCACTTTGCTGTGGAGGATTGCCTTGATGAGATTGCTAGTAATATCCAGCGCTTCTACCTTGAGAGAGTAGTCAAAGTGCAGACTTGATAAGAATGCAGAAACACTAGGAACATCAATACCGGACACTTCTCGGAGTGGGATAATATCACCACCCAAATTGCAGGTAGGTTCTGCTGTCTTCATTGGGGAGAGAGATATACCCTCCTGAGCCAGAACCTAGTATGTCAGGAGGATTTACTATTGGATTTATTAAAGGTTAGACGAATTAAGAAATAGGTCTTCAAAGATAAAAAGGCTTTCAAGCATAGATCCTCCATATAATTTGCAAATGAAAATAGATGCCATATTATCAGATTATGATGGAACTTTGTGTCCTACCTCTTCTATAAGTCAAGATAATAGTAATAGTAGTAGAATACCAGAGAGATTGGAGAAAATACTTTGGAATATCTCAGAAAAGATAGATGTTTGCATAGTATCAAGTAAAGATTTTGGTTTTCTTCATCGCAGGACAAAATTTGCTAAAATCCTTTCATGCATTATGGGTATTGAAACTTTAGTACTCAAGAGACATAAGCTGAAAGCAGTGATGCGAGAGAATCAATATGATAATGACGATGACAGCAACAAAAATATTAATAATAAAACCAATACTAGTTTTGGAGAATGCAAAGACAAATTGCAATGCATACTGTCCAGTCATATTCCTTCAAACAAGGACATCCTGCAAGACAACTCACGACTATTAGATAGTCTAGCAGATGAAATATCAATCAATTTTAAAGATATAACTATTGAGAGAAAGTTTACTAGCAATAATCAAATATTGGCTGGAATTACTATAGACTATAGACACTTGAAAGATTGGCAATCATACAAAAGAAAGACGGAGCCACATTTGAAAGAAATGATTCAGAGCAACATACAATCCTCTTCATCATATGAGCTATATGTTCAAACATATTCTACTCATCCTTTTATCGATGTCTACTCTGTTAGATGTGACAAAGGTTTAGCATTTGATGCGACCATTGCAGAGTTAGCTTGTTTTAATGCTGATGATGATATAAGACAGAGTATATTATACTTAGGAGACTCTGAGAATGACAATCCTGCTTTTAAAAGAGCAGATATTTCGATCGGTGTTCGTTCAGACAAAAGATTAAACCCAAAATTAACCTGCCAATATCTTGTAGAATTTAATCAATTATCTATATTTCTGAAAAGACTTCAATACAACAACTTTGCATTTTCAGATAAGCTCCTCCTTAACCTTTAAGTTTAGAGAAAATCCAAATTCTATCAATAATTGTAAAAATATTTGTCTGTTTGGACACATGTTGTTGTTGTTTAGATATGTTGCCTCTAGAGCTTTGATCTGAATGGCTTATTTTTCCTTATAATATTATCAGTATATTTGGCTGATTTGCTTGCGTTAGTGATGGTACCACTTTAGGAGCGAAAATATTCTCTTTTCTAGATAGATTAGAGATCAGCTGCTGATAGAATTAGTAGGCTCTAAACTATATTGATTATGAAGCTGTTATTGCTGATTGTATTGAGCTTTCCTTTGTTGTTGTTCTAGATAACGATATATTCGGTTATTACGAACTTGATGAGTATATGACATATTGTAAACCTTAGTAATTCTGATGTGGTTTCTTATTTAATTAATCCAGATTGATATTATAATTTAGTTAGTATTCTGAAGATGCCTGGATCTCTAACCAACCTTTTGACAAAAGTAGATAAAAGAATCTTCTTTAGTGGAGCAGTTATTTGAGAATATTTTGTAATATTAAATTGTGAAATTCAGCATCGGACATTTTCTTTCTTGTATCAATTAGAGTAGCAGCATCCTCACCAACTGTATACCTAAGACGAGGATTTGTTGTTGTAACAGCACGTAGGATAACTTTTGCAACTTCGTCAGGAAGTGTACCATTTTGATACATGGAAACTATGACAGATTGGAATTTCTGTAACATTTTATGATATGACGAATCTGTATCAAGAGCCTTATTTGCTATAACAAGTCCTTCCATAAATTTGGTTTTAGTCATACCAAGCTCTACTATTACTATCTTTATTCCAAATGGCTCAAGCTCATATGTCATAGATTCACTTAAACCCTCTAGAGCAAACTTGGTACTGATATATGCAGGATTTAGTGGAAATCCTATTCGACCACCGATAGAACTCATATTCACAATAATACCACTCTTTTGCTTCTTCATAACCGGCAGAACAGCTTGGGTCACTCGCACTATTCCAAAAAAGTTTGTTTCGTATTGTGCCTTTAGCTCATCCATTGAAAGATCTTCAACGGCACCAAGAAGTGCATAGCCAGCATTATTAACTAACGCATCAATTCTTCTGCTCTATATTAGTATTTTGTCTGTTGCATTTTTTACTGATACATCATTGTTAACATCAAGCTGGACTGTATATAATGGTAGTCTTTCCTTGTTGGCTATCTCTTTAATATTTGTCGACTGTTCAAGGTTCCTCATTGTAGCATAAGTATAAAATCCATTTCGTGCTAACAAAAGTGATGTTTTCATATCCTATTCCACTTGAACTACCAGTAACAACTGCGACTTTTTGATCTGCGCATGATGTTACTTATATCGGTAGCAATATTTGCTTATCTCAAGAAGAAGGATTTGCTTTATGTATCATGCACTTATACCAGACGGTTTATCATGGAAAAAACTGTTGACGAGGTCTCGAGATCGATAAAGATTATGTCACCGAAGAGGTCACGGTAGCAAAAAGAAAAGATGGAAAGATTGCTATTCTTAATGTTGGTAACCTAGAATAGCAAACATTCTTCACTCTACTTCTCTACTTTTAACAGTTTTACTATTGTACCAAATATTGGTGTGTTCCCAAAGTGGTTATTGATCTTGGTTGGATCAACCCATATACTTACGGCATTGTTATCCATCATTTTTATGCTGACTGGAACATCAGGCACTGGTCCTTGTCTCATGGTTATAGTTGCGGTTCCATTATACACTGTTGTGGAGTTATTTGGCATTGACATATCTGCAAGTGTAAAGTCATACATCTCATGATCATGCATAGCAGATCCATTTGTCATTACCATATTAAATTTGGAATGAAATGTTGCATTTGGAAGACTACCTGTTGCACTCGTGGCATTTGCAGTAGTAGAGGTTTGATTGCCTCCTCCATCTTGTGTTTTGTTGTCCATCGATAGACTACCTTCCCAGAGACCTGAAACTATCCATGTAGGATTTCCATTTTCATCATTTTGTAAACTTGCGATGGTTCCGAATGCATATAGCCCTGGCTTCATCATCATCTTGTCATGATGAGAATATCCTTGTTTTTGTTGCGGATATGCCATGGCGCTACTTTGCATCGCTCCTGATACCAGTATCGCTACAGATACAATGAATAATATTGAGAGTAGTTTTGTTTTTATCATTGCAGGGCAATTACTAGCTGAACCTCATTATTAAGCTTTCATTTTCCATGTTACTGTGCTTAAGGAGCTCAAATTAGCCTATTTTTAGTGGATATATTAACAGGTAGCACCGCCACTAATGGTTAAGGTATCTCCACCAAAGTTTGCTGACTTATTGGTGGAGGTTTTGTTGTATAGTGGAGGTATTTTCTCTACTCTTAGAGGTAACACTCTTCTTACAATATTAAACACTTCAAGCTAAAATGGACAACATAGATGACTAAGAAAGATGACATCTGAAGGAGCGGGTTCCACGCATGTTGAGTCCAACTGGCAGAGTGGCCTAGTTTATTTCAGTTCTCTGATGAAATTTGCTTGATGAATCAATAAATAAAACATCAGAAATTAAATTGAATTCTATGTTTTGAAACCACAAAATAGTAACAATATTGTAAATTTGGCTACTTCATAACAGAAGATACCTAAAACAGCTTGGATAACTCTAGCAATTTTGGGTTCCACACTTCTAATCTCCACATACGACAAAACTATGTTAAGCTATGTCATAAAATAGTAAAAGGTTATCGTAAAAATGATACTTGTCTATCTTACCTAAAGACTTCAGCGTAATCCTTTGCAAATTGTGCAAATGATATTGGTTTTCTTCCTGTAATATGTTCAACTGCAGCAGTCGTTTCTGATCCATAGCCTGCTCTAATAATTCTAAATAACTCTATCATAATATCAATAAACCAATCACTCATACCAATCTGTTCCATTCCTTTCCGCGCGCCATCTTCAGTTATGTCTATATATGATATTTTCTTACCGACTTCATTAGAAAGGATATCTGCCACTTGCCTATATGATAATGCGTCTTGAGCAGTAATATCATATGCCTTATTATGACGTTGTTGGCTTCCCCCATTGCTGTTATTAGTCAGCATCCCCACAGCTATTGCTGCTATATCTCTAGCGTCTACAAAACTCATCTTTGCATCTCCTGCAGGAACATAGAATGCATTTTGGGTTCTTATTGTATGACCAAATTGAGTTACAAAATTTTGCATAAATGCAGGAGGGCGTAAGAAGGTATAGGCTATTCCAGAGTCCGCCATTATTTTTTCTTCTTCTCCATGCAATCGTAAAATTGTAGATCTGGGATCAGAGTCAGCTCCCATGGCAGATAACTTTACTATATATTTGACATTATTTTTCTTTGCTTCTTTTACTAAATTAGAACAAATATCTGTTACGTCAGGGATAGGTAATGTTTGTAAGTATAGATTATCAACTTTGTTTAAAGCATCTGCGACAGTTTCAGGCTTAGCATAATCCAGTTCAACAATTTCGACTCTTTTATTATCAAATTGTTTAAGTTTATCAGCTTTATTTTTCGAATGAACAGCTGCTCTAATTTTATGACCTGAAGACGATGGTGATATCGATGTAAGCTGCTTTACTACTTCGCTACCCACAGTTCCAGTTGCACCTGTCACTAAGATTGTTTTTTCTTGATCATTCATGGATATATTATGGAACTGAATTTACTTAGGTTTGATGGGAGTAAGGCTGCACGATTCAGACATTGACTTTATGAATATGTTGTAAATATAGTATAACATTATTGGTGTAATTAAAGAAGATTATACACTGGATAAAACGGATCTAGAGATAATTGGTCTATTGGCAAAAGACTCTCGTTTATCCTATGAAAGAATAGGTTCTGCACTTAACTTGACCAGAAATAGCATAAAAACTAGAATCAAAAGAATGGTATCTAAAGGCGTAATCCAGGAGTATATAGCTGACATTAATTTTGCAGTCCTAGGCTATAGAATCTTTTATATATTTACAAAGCAGGAAGAAAAGGGCAGCAGCAACATTCAAGGTAGTAATAATAGAAGAAATATGATTATTGAACATCTTAATCGCCTAGGCGACATTCTTGCAGAAATTGAAGTATTAGGAGGGATCTCTATATTTCGTGTCGCTATCAGAGAAGCATTCGCCTATAAAGAAATTATGCGAAAAGATGACTATAATACATTTTCATTATTAAATACTAGTGTTATAGAGAAGGCCGTTCTAGCCAGTAATACTACGAGTTTTCAAACTAGTGCATATAATAGTAAGCACCCTTATCCTACTCCTACTGACCTAAAAATAATGAGATGTCTAGTTTTGAATCCAAAGATCGGAGTCACTGATATAGCACGACTAGTATCTGTATCAGCAAGAACTGGTAACAGAATTCTAAATAAACTAAAAGATGACGGAGTAGTGCGATTTTCCGTAATTTGCAATCCTGCCTCGATGAAAGGACTTGTTGTATTTGGACTATTAATTTATGTTAATGATAGAGAAGGAAGTGGAATAGGAGAACAGAAGAAGAAGAAATCTAGTTCTCATAAAGTTCTGGAAAGACTTTATACTGAATTTCCAGAATATCCTTTCTTACGTTCTCCCCTTATCAGTCATGATGATATTGTTATTGTGTCTGTCTTTGGTAATGATGTCTTTGCAATCGATTCAATGTTTAAAAAAATTCTATCATTTCAGGAAGTAGAGAAGGCAGAACTATATGTGTTTACTAGAATCAAATATCACAAAGATTGGATAATAAGAGAAATAGACCGCAGATTAGGCTCTGAATCTCAATACACAATTTCCTAGTACGATGCTTTCTCGATGCGTAGACTATTGCGATTATTACCCTTAATCTTCTTTCATTTCCTTTATTGTTGCCATTTGCTCAACGCCGCCAGTTGCAATGACAAATAGTTTCATACATCACAAGAATTCTGAATACAATGATCGCTCTTCTTTTACACTCTAATACCAATTTACCAAACTCTGCCGGGTTAGATAGGATTTCTCTCATTCTAGGAAGATAGCATTGATGAATCCAATGATGATATGTCATTTCATATTGGTATATCGCTATCCAATGTGCAGCTTATGCTTCTACAAAAAAATAATAACTTAACACTTCATAGAATGAGAATATGTTAGGGAACAATATCAACTCTATAATTCTTGTTAATGAAAGGTTGCGAAAGGTATCAAGAAAACTATCGTCATATTCAATATTACATCGTATATTGGAGAAACAAAGAAGACGGTGGTTAACTGAATAAGAAATATGCTTGGGATTACGGTAAACCACTAGAGCGTATGCCATTATTGTAACAAGTGATAGAAGGTTTTGAGTTGTATTTGTTACAATGGTCAGGGGTTTCCCAACTACAGGAGCGTAAAATTCCTTTATGTCAAGT
>Ga0126308_10000705_pt1 | contig 11894 bp, 12 predicted proteins | sample Plot55_FD_92533 | JGI IMG/M metagenome (GOLD analysis project Ga0126308, IMG submission 92533) | Serpentine soil microbial communities from UC McLaughlin Reserve, CA, USA - Plot55 | ecosystem: Environmental > Terrestrial > Soil > Grasslands | place: USA: UC McLaughlin Reserve, Lake County... | reverse complement strand
GTCGCGGTGAGCGAAGGCGTAACTTTGAGCGAAGAGTACATCATCCAGACCGCCGAGCGTGACGAGTTCGGGCACGTCCGTTTAGGGGGCATCGGCGAAACTTTAGCTACGGAGATTAAGGAACGCACGAGGATAGACACCCGACACGTCGTCCTGGGCCACCTGCAGCGCGGCGGCACCCCCACCGCTTATGATCGTATCCTCTCGACCCGCTACGGGCTTAAGGCTGCCGAGGCCGTAAAGAACGGCGAGTGGGGCAAGATGGTAGCTTTGCGCGGTAACGAGATAGTCACCGTCTCTCTTGCAGAGGCTACCGGCGATACCAAGACCGTTCCCAAAAACCTCTACGAAGCCGCCGCCACCTTCTTCGGCTAGGCTCAGTGACGCCTACTACAACTACCCACGGTCAGGGCTGGTCGAAGACTTCGCCTCGAAACTTACTCCCCCAGGCTCCGCAACCGTGGCTCGGCGGGTACGGCAGACCCAGCGCCATTCTCCCCGACTACCTCTCCTTCGGCAAGGTGTGCCCCTACCCTCCGGTAGCGCTGGTAGCGGCTCTTTACGAGCGACTCCGGCTCGGTCTCGGAGAGCTTAAAGAGAGCGCTTTCGACGGCGCGGGCGACGGCCTTCGTGGTAGCCTCTGGGTCGTTGTGCGCGCCACCCAAAGGTTCGGGCAAGATCTGGTCTATAACCCCATGTACCATGAGGTCTTCAGCGGTCAGCTTCATCGCCTCGGCGGCTTCGGCGGCCCGCTCCTTGTCACGAAAGATTATCGAAGCGCACGCCTCGGGTGCTATGACCGAGAGGTAGGAGTTCTCGAGCATTGCAACGTGGTCGGCCATGCACATAGCCAGAGCCCCACCAGAGCCTCCCTCCCCTATCACCACCGCTATTACCGGCACTGGCACCCGGGCGAGCGCCATAAGATCGGCGGAGATAGCCCAGGCCTGTCCCCGCTCTTCAGCTTCACAGCCGGCAAATGCCCCTGGCGTGTCGATGAGCGCCACGATAGGCGCCCCGAACCTCTCCGCTAGAGAGTAGAGCCTGCCGGCCTTGCGGTAGCCCTCCGGATGGGCCATGCCGAAGTTATTTGCAATGCGGCTCTTGACGTCGGCGCCTTTGTGGTGGCCCAAGAGAACCACGCTCTGAGATCCTATCTTCGCCAAACCCCCGCGCACCGCAGGGTCATCGGCGCCTAAGCGATCGCCGGAGAGCTCGTAGAAGTCGTCTACCAAGGCGTCTCGATAATCCCAGAAGTTCGGGCGCTTGGGGTGGCGAGCTACCTGGACACGCTGGTAAGGGGTCAGGTGGGAGTAGATGCGCTTTTTGGCAGCGTCGAGGGCCTCTTCGAGGCGCGTGATCTCACCCTGAAGCTCCTCGTTGGAGCCCGCGAGCCTGTACAGCTCGGCTATGCGCGCCTCGAGCTCCTTGATAGGCTTCTCAAACTCCAGGATCATATAGGGAACCTCACGTCAGGAATCCCAAGAGCCGCTCGATATCCTCCTTGAGCTCCAGACGATGTACGATGCGGTCCACAAGGCCATGCTCCTTCTGGAACTCGGCCGTCTGGAAGCCCTCCGGCAGGCGCTCCTTTGTCGTCTGCTCGATAACCCTAGCCCCCGCGAATCCGATCCTCGCCTTCGGCTCGGCTATGATAACGTCCGCTGCTGTGGCGAACGAAGCCGTAACCCCCCCGAAGGTCGGGTCGGTGAGCACTGAGACGTACGGCCACGAGCCGGTCACATAGCGCGAGAGGGCTACGCTCGTCTTCGCCATCTGCATGAGAGAGTAAATACCCTCGTACATCCTCGCTCCGCCCGACGATGAGACGATCAAAAGTGGCAGCTCCTCGTCGTAGGCCGACTCTATTGTACGGACTACTCTTTCCCCCACAACGCTTCCCATAGACCCCCCGATAAACCGAAAATCCATAGCTGCCAGAGCAACCTGATGGCTCCCGATTCTCGCCACCCCGCTAACGAGCGCGTCGTCGAGGCCGGTCTTCTGGCGTGCCTCTTGGAGCTTCTCTTCGTACCCGTCAAAGGAGAGAGGGTCCTCTGCCATCATACCGACGTCGCGTTCCTCGAAGCTGCCAGCGTCAACAAGCAGGCGTATGCGTTCGGGCGCCGAGAGAGGATAGTGAAACTCGCAGTGCGGACAAACGTTAAAGCGCGTCTCGAGCTCCTTGTCGTAGATCGCCTGACCGCAAGATTCGCACTTGGTGAAGACGCCGTTTATGGAGCCGAAGCCGCTCTCCATCTCCGGCGCCGTCTGGGCGCTAGATCGCGAGTACTCCCGCCGTTTGTGCAACCAATGCCTAATCTCTACTCCCCATCTTTACGCTATTTGTGCGATCCAGCGCCGAACGCACCTCGCGGAGCCACGCGCCTGCCCCCTCCGCACCCTCATCCGCGACAATCTGCATCAGCTTGCTGCCGATTGTTACGCCATCCGCCACCTCTGCTGCCTCTGCCGCCACCTCCGCCGAGGAGATTCCAAACCCCAAAACTACCGGCACCGAGACCCTCGCGCGCACCCTCCGCAAGAGCTCGATCGCACCTGGGGGCAGCTCCTCTCTCGCCCCCGTAACACCCGCCACCGACACGCAGTATACGAATCCTGAGGCGACCCTAGCGATCCGGTCGAGCCGATCATCGGTCGTGGTGGGCGCCGCGAGCGGGCAGATCGCCATCCCCCTCTCGGCAGCCATCTCCCGGAAGTCCTCGGCCTCGTCTATAGGGAGGTCTGGGATTACGAGTCCCGAGACCCTCGCCCCAGCCGCCTCCTCTAGAAAACCTTCCGCCCCCCGGGCAAAGACGTTGTTGTAGTAGATCAGGAGCACAACCGGCGCCCGATCCGCGAAATGTGACGCGAGCTCTAGGCTATATTCGAGGGTCGCGCCGTTCTTCAAAGCGCGGGTGGTCGTATCCTGGATCGTAGGGCCATCCGCTAAAGGGTCCGAGAACGGCACCCCGATCTCTACTACGTCCGCCTCAGCCTCGACGTACGCCTCCCCTACCTCATAGGCCCCTTCGAGGGTAGGGTACCCCGCCGTAAGGTACGGCACAAGTGCAACCCGCCCCTCCGAAAAGACCTCCTTGAGCAACGTGCTACCCGTCACCTGGGACTTCCTCCGCCTCCCGTGCGTCGATACCTAGAGCGTCTGCCACCACCTCGACGTCCTTGTCGCCACGGCCCGAGAGGTTCACGATCAGGTTTGTCCCTGGCCCTAGCTTCTTCGCTACCTTCTCGGCGTAGGAGATAGCGTGGGCCGTCTCTAAAGCCGGGATGACCCCCTCTAAGCGCGCCGTCATCTGAAAAGACTCAAGCGCCTCCTCGTCCGTTACGCTCGCGTACTCGGCAAACCCCTTGTCCTTGAGGTAGGAGTGCTCCGGGCCTACGGACGGGTAGTCGAGGCCAGCGGAGATCGAGTGGGCCTCCTGGATCTGCCCTTCCTCTGTCTGCAAGATGTAGCTCATCGCTCCGTGCAGAACGCCCAGACGTCCCTCCGCCAGAGAAGCCCCGTGCTCCCCAGAGTTCAAGCCCCTTCCCGCAGCCTCTACTCCCACGAGCCACACTCCCTCCCTTCCGATAAACGGGTGGAAGGCACCGATAGCGTTCGAGCCCGCGCCCACACAGGCTACGATCGCGTCCGGGTCGCGCCCGAATCTCTCATGAGACTGCAGCTCAATCTCCCTGCCGATCACAATCTGGAAGTCGCGCACTATCTTAGGATACGGGGCCGGTCCTACCACGCTTCCGATGATGTAATGCGTGCCCTCGACGTTCGTGACCCAGTCCCGAATCGCCTCGTTTACCGCGTCCTTGAGCGTCATCGATCCGCTCGTTACCGGCACGACCTCGGCGCCCAAAAGCTTCATGCGCACGACGTTCAGCTTCTGGCGGCGGGTGTCCTCCTCGCCCATGTAGACTACGCATTCCTTGCCGTAGAGGGCGGCGACTGTCGCCGTCGCGACCCCATGCTGGCCCGCCCCGGTCTCAGCGATAATGCGCTTCTTGCCCATTCTGTCGGCCAGAAGGATCTGTCCCAAGGTGTTGTTGATCTTATGCGCCCCCGTATGCGCCAGATCCTCTCGCTTGAACCACACGTTCGCCCCTCCCCACTTACGGGTAAGCCTTTCGGCGAACATCAAGGGCGTCGGCCTCCCCACGAAGTCTTTGGCAAGCGTGTTTAGCTCCTCGACGAACTCTGGGTCGTTCCTGTAGCGCTCGTAGGCCTCCTCAAGCTCCTCCAAGGCGTGGATGAGCGTCTCAGGCACGTAGCGGCCGCCGAAGGGTCCAAAGTACCCAGATTTAGTAGCCTTTTGCTGCACTCACGAACCTCCGAACCCACTCTTTGTTCTTCTTCCCGGGCGTGTCTTCGAGAGAGCTCGAAGCGTCTACCCCGTACGGCTCGAAAAACCCCACAGCTTCCCGCACGTTCTCCGGCGTGAGCCCCCCAGAAACGAGGATGTTATCACAATGTCTCAGCGCCTTCGCCAATCCCCAGTCGAACCGCTCCCCCGTCCCGCCCCGCACCTTCTCGCTATACGTGTCCAGCAAGAAAAGGTCCGCATCGTACCTCTCTACAGACCTAAGAGACCTATCATCCCGTACCCGGAGCGCCTTTACGACCTTGAGGCCACCCTCCTGAAGGGCGGCCACCGACTCCGGCGGCTCGTCGCCGTGCAACTGAGCGCAATCTAGCCCGGCCTCGGCAGCGATCCGAAGCACCGTCTCTGGCTCTTCGTTTACGAACACCCCGACCTTGAGCACATCGTTCGGGAGTGCTTTGCTTATCTTCCGTGCCTCCTCCGCGCCGATGCGCCGGGGGCTCTTGGCGAAGACAAGCCCGAGAGCGTCCGCGCCGACTTCAGCCGCAAACGCTCCGTCTTCGGGGTTAGTGATGCCGCAGACCTTAACCTTGACCATAGTGAGAGATTGTACTCCTTTGATGAGTAGGGGTGGGCTTCTAGTTTACCTGAGGTGCTTCTTCAAGAAGCCGAGCACTCTGGGCCACGAATCCGCATGCAAAAAGCCGTTTCTCTCCAGGCTACCGCCCAGCGGCATAAGACCAGCCCGGGTATTTACCGGTCCAGACAATGGCAGACCAGTTGGATGGCCAGCCCCTTCATAACGTAGATGCTCGTAAGGGAACGGATGCTCGTGAGCTTTCAACCGCTCGGTCGCCATCTCCGAGAGGCACGTCGAAGGCCACACCTGGTCGTCCGTGCCAGAGACCAACAGTACCGGACCCGCAATTTTTTCCACCGCGATGCTCCCGATAGCGACGGCGGCCTCGTCCTCGAGAGAGCGTTCAAATATCCCCCTCAAAGACGGCATCCTACCTACGACGTACCCCGCCACCTCGGAGAATCGGAGCGAGATACTGACGAACGGTACGGGTTCGCCTCCCAACGTCCACGAGGACCTGGGACTACCGAAAAGAATCTTAGGTTATAGGAGACTCCGCGCCAGGTGACCGCACTGGGGGCGAAGCCCACGACCACCTTGATGTCTCCAGGGTAGGTGGACCCTAGCAGCAGCGCCAGCTCACCGCCTTTGGACACACCTATGACGGCGACACGGTTCGGGGTGACGAAAGGTTGATTTTTCAGCCAATCTAAAGCTTCAGCGAAATATTCTAGTGGGATCTCGATCGGCTCGGAGAACAACGGTTGAGGTCCGAAGTAGCCAAGCGCCAACGCACCGAAACCCTCCGAGGCCAGCGCCGCCGCGCTACCTTCCTGCAGGCCGCCATCCAATCCGCCCAGAACAATCACTGCCGGACGAGGACCACTGGGTGTGGACGGACAGAACAACGTCCCTACCAAACCTTCTCTCTGGAGCGGCTCACGACTTACCCTGGTCTCCTGCATTGGGCAGATCCTACCTTTTCACGGGATGGCAGCGAGCCTGGCGACGAGTGTCGGGTCGTGCATCGCCGCTTCGCCTACGAGAACCGCATCAGCCCCGGTGTCCCGCAAGCGCCAGGCATCTTTGAGCGTCTTTACGCCGCTCTCGGCGACGAGCGTAGCGCCAGCGAGCCTACCAGCGAGCCTCTCGGTGGTGGCGAGGTCCAGGGTGAAGTCTCGCAGATCCCGGTTGTTGACCCCAATGATCTGCGCACCGGATTCTAGCGCGAGGTCCACCTCCCGCTCGTCGTGCACGTCGACTAGCGGCGTGAGGCCGATCTCGACGGCTAAAGAGACGTAGCGGGCCAGAGTCCCCGCCTCAAAGAGGGCGGCGATAAGGAGGACGGCGTCGGCATGCATACCCGCCTCCAAGACCTGCGCCTCGTCCACCGTGAAATCCTTGCGTAACACGGGGAGTGTGGCCCGCCTACGTGCGGCGTCGAGGTCTTCGAGCGAGCCCTTGAAGCGGTCGGGTTCCGTTAGGACAGAGAGGCAGCCAGCGCCCTCCTCCTCGTAGCCGGCACCCCACTCGGCGGGTTCCGCGTCTCCTATAAACCCCGCCGACGGCGAGGCCCGCTTGATCTCGGCTATTACGGAGAGGCCGGGTTCTCTAAGCGCGGTGGCGAAGTCACGCTTCTCGAAGAGAAGGGCTTCCTGGTAAAGGGCGTCGAGGTCGGTGTCGTTTCGGAGTTTTTCAGCCCGCTTAAGGGCGGCTGCGGCGAGCTCATCGAGGATGTTCGGGCACCCGCTCATATCGCGCCGTCGACGCCCACTAAACGGCGGGTCGCGCGGATGAAGTCTTCGAGAGCTTCTCTGGCGGCCCCACTCCCGATTGATTCTTCAGCGAGGCGAACGCCTTCTTCTACGGTGGCTGCGCGACCGGAGACGTAGACGGCGGCGCCGGCGTTCAGGAGGACCACGTCGAGGGTAGCGCCACGTGCCTCACCGGAGAGGACGTTTCTTAAGATGCGGGCATTCGTGCGGGCGTCGCCTCCCAGGAGGCCGTCCGGAGTGTGACGAGAGAAGCCGAAGTTTTCCGGTAAGATCTCGTACTCTGTGACGGTTCCGTCCGAGACCTCCGCAACGAGGGTGGGAGTGGTCACCGTGATCTCGTCTAGTCCATCCTTTCCGTGGACTACGAGGGCCTTCTCAGCTCCTAGCTCTCTCAAAGCCTCGGCCACCGGCCGCACGTAGTCGCCGCTAAATACACCGACTAGCTGGCGCTTCGCGCCGGCCGGATTGGTCAACGGTCCCAAGAGGTTGAAGACGGTCCTGAACGGCAACTCGGCCCTTACGGGAACTACGTAACGCATTGCCGGATGGTGGGTACGGGCGAACATGAAGCCTAACCCCACCTCCTCTATACACCGACCGACCTCTTCGGGCCCTAAGCCTATCTCGGCGCCCAAGGATTCCAGGACGTCCGCCGAGCCTGCTTGGCTCGTGGCGGCCCGGTTGCCGTGCTTGGCGACCATGACACCCGCCCCCCGCGCCACAAACGCCGCGGCCGTCGAGATGTTGATGGTGCCCTTCGCGTCGCCGCCGGTGCCGCAGGTGTCGATAACACCCTCCGGGGCCTCTACTCTGGTCGCGAAACGGCGCATGGCGCGAGCGAAGCCCACGATCTCCCCGACCGACTCGCCCCGCACCCGCAAGGCGGTCAACAGCGCCGCCGTCACCGCAGGGCCCACGGTGCCCTCCATGATCTCCTCGAGCGCCCGTTCCGCCTCCCCGGCGCTCAGAACTTCTCCCGCGGCCGCTTTCTTTAGGCTCTCCCGCAGCAAGACCCTAAAGCCTCAGAAAGTTCTTGAGCAGCTCCCGGCCACTCACCGTTAGTACGCTCTCTGGATGGAACTGGACACCCTCGACGGGCAGCTCCTTGTGGCGAACACCCATGATCACGCCGTCCTCGGTGTTGCTGGTTACGATGAGGCACTCCGGCACCGACTCGGGCTCGATGACGAGCGAGTGGTACCGCGTAGCCTCGAAGCCCTGCGGCAGCCCCTTGTACACCCCCTCGCCGTCGTGGAAAATCCTCGCCGTCTTGCCGTGTACAGGCTCGGCTGCGCGCACGATCTTCCCCCCGTAGGCCTGTCCTATCGCCTGATGGCCTAGGCAGACGCCCAGCACCGGTATACTCCCCGCCGTCGGCGCCTCCTCGACCACTTGAAGCGAGATACCGGCTTCGTTCGGGGTGCATGGGCCGGGCGAGACGACTATCCTATCCGGGTAGAGCCCGGGGATCTCCTCGAGCGAGACTTCGTCGTTGCGCCGCACAACGACCTCTGCTTCCAGCTCCCCGAGGTACTGAACCAGGTTATACGTAAAGGAGTCGTAGTTGTCTATGACCAAAACCCGCATATCTCCCAAGATTGTAGCAAGTAGAGAGTGGTGCGGTAGGCCGGAAGGATCGGAGATCAAATGACCCTGTTTCTTACCGAAGAAGAGGTCGAGAACCTCCTCGACACACGCTCGACCCTCGACGCCGTAGAGGAGATACTACGCCAACAAGCCGAAGGGCGTGCCACTAACCGCGCCCGCCGCCGCGTCGCCTTACCTGGAAGCGGCCTGAACGTGATGTTTGCCGGGGCCCCCGAAATCGGCGCCCTGGGCCTTAAAGCCTACTCCGTCGCCCGGGCCGGCGCCCGCTTCTACACGATGCTCTTCGATCCCGAAACCGGCGAGCTACTCTCACTCATGCAATCGGACAAGCTCGGCCAGCTGCGTACGGGTGCGGCGAGCGGAGTCGCCACGAAGTACCTTGCCCGCGAGGATGCAGACTCTTTGGGCCTCTACGGCGCGGGCTGGCAGGCCGAGAGCCAGCTCGAGGCGATCGCCGCCGTGCGGAACCTTAACCGCGTCATCGTCTACAGCCGCTCGGAGGAGTCACGCAAGACGTTCGCCCAGAAGATGAGCGAGAGACTGGGAATGGAGGTGGAGAGCACTCACTTCCCGGAGGAGCCCGCGGCGCAGGATATAGTCGTGACGTCGACCTCAGCTAGAGAGCCAATTCTGCACGGTGAGTGGCTCAAGTCTGGTGCCCACGTCAACGCCGCTGGATCGAACTTCCTGTTCAAGACCGAGATCGACCGAGACGTCGTAAAGCGCGCGAGCCTCGTCGCCATAGACTCCCGCGAAGAACTCGGTCTTGAGGCCGGCAACCTCCTCCAGGCACTGGAGACCGGCGTCGTCCTCCCCGAAGCCGTTCGCGAGCTCGGACAGATAATCGCAGGACAACTGCTCGGACGAAGGGGCCTCGAAGACATAACCCTGTTCGCTAGCCAGGGCATAGCTCTGGAAGATATGGCCGCTGCCCGACTCGTCTACGATCGTGCGATAGAGCAAAACGTGGGCCGCGAGATGGATTTTTAGCAAGCCGCGTCCTTGGCTCCGATTAGCAGGGTAGCTTGGTCGGTCTCGGACACATAGTGCTCAAGTTCTGGCAGCTTTTCGAGGAAGGCGTCACGCACCTACCGACCGTATCTGTAAGTACTGCGCACAGCTCCTCTTACCATCTAAGCCTATAATGCTATAGGCTTGCTCTTGCCAATTAAACTACTCGAGCACGCCTTAACGTTCCTCGATGAAGGCCACGAGCTTCGGGTCGGCGAAGTCGCGCACAACCAAGTTTACGCCCAACTCTTCACGGTCCGTAAGGTCATGGGTAGAGGCGACCCCGACGGTAGGTACACCGGCAGCGACCGAGGAGCCGATCCCGGAGGGGGAGTCCTCAAATGCTACGGCCTCGCCAGCAACGAGGCCTAACGCTTTGAGGGCAGCCTCGTAGGGGCCGGATCGGGCTTACCGGCGCGAACCTCTTCGGCCAGTATTCAGAATCGAAGGCTTCGTCGAAGCCGAGGACACGCAAGACGGCGAGGTCGTTCTCTTTAAGGGCGTTGGTGACGAGCGAGATCTTTATCCCTTTCTCTCGGGCCTTCGCGATGAAGTCCAGTAGGCCCGGAAGCGGCTCTACAGCCCTGGCCCGCTTACGAAAAGCTGGGTACTTGGCTCCGGCTAGCTCCCGGCGCTCCTCTGGCGAGAGGTCGGGGAGGAGATTCGAGGCGATTTCGGGGGCCAAGCGACCGCTGATCTTATCTCGGTAAAAATCCCAAGTGATACTTTAGCTGTGGGGTTCGAGTACCTTCGCCACACTAGATGATGCACGGAGTTGGCCTCTGTTAACGTGGCGTCGAGGTCAAAGATCAAAGCCTTGAGCATAACGCAAAGCGCCCTAAACGAACCGGTTCTTCTATATAGAACAATAAGTGGTGGTGGTACCTAACCAAACGCTGTTCTGGCCAACACAGAAATGCAGGAAGCCGCCGCTTTGAGCGCGTCCAGATGTCCTCTGCGCGCAGAGAGTTTATTAGTTGGGTAGCTGCAAGCTATCATTGTAGGGATGGAAGTCTCGTTCTTGCTCGGGCTCGGGTTTCTTCTCCTCCTCTTCTTGCTGACCGGTCTAATGCTGGTAGGCTCTGAGGGCAGGCTTCTATTCGTCGGCATCACTCTCGGTTTCGCTGGGACTATTCTCGTCCTGTTCTTCGCAACGAGTCCATAGCAGGTAGAACCCGCCTGACCGGCCCGCAATCTCCTCTGAATCGCGAGCTTCACGGATTGTAGTATAGGAACATGTTCAGGGCGCGGGTTACGATGAGCAGCGAGCCGAGGTAGAGGAGTATAAAGAGGTGCCCCCGCTCCCTTCTCTTACGCAAGGGGCTTGTCTTATACTCGGCCATCCCACAGAGGAGTCCTATGGCGCACAGGCCCCACGCCCAATACAGGACCAGGTACCGTGTAGCGTCCCCAGGCGCTGGACTCATGGTCGCCCACGCGAATACGCCCGTGACGAAGAGAGCCAGGGCCACGGACGCGACAAAGAGCACCTTGTTGGCCCGGCTCCGGCGTCCCCAGGCGAGCCAATCAGTGAAGGTGTGCGCAATGCCACTCAATCTCATACCATCATGGTAGCAGGCGCGGGGGTGGGTCCGTGAAAGCTCTCTTGAGGCGGCTCGTACCCGCCCCAAAGTTAGAATAACCTCGTGCGTCGTCTGCTCGCCCTCACCTGCGCGATGATCTTCGTGGACACTGCGTTCTACGCGACGCTGGTCCCACTCGTACCGTACTTCAGCGAGGAGTTTGGGCTCTCGAAATCCGCGGTCGGCGTCTTGAGCGGAGCGTTCGGAGTGGGGGTGTTCCTGGGAGCTGTGCCAGGCGGTTACCTGGCAGCCCGGCTCGGAGTAAAGCTGACGGCTTTAGTAGGGGTCGGGGTGATGTCGTTCGCGAGCCTGCTCTTCGGGTTCGCAGGCGAAGTCTGGGAGCTCGTCGCGCTCCGGTTCGCAGCGGGATTCGGGAGCGCGCTCTCCCGGGTTGCGGCGTTCACGTGGTTGGTGGCGCAAGCCCCGGAAGAGCGGCAAGGGCAGATGATCGGGACACTCTTAAGCGCTGCGGTCGTAGGGGTGCTTCTGGGTCCCGCGCTCGGAAGCGCCGCCGCGGTAATCGGTATCACGCTCGCATTCACGCTCCTCTCTGCGGTCGGGCTCTCTATGGCGCTGTGGGCCTCCGCTACACCAGCGCCTGCCCCTTCGCCCGGAAGGCCCTTCGCCGGAACCTTCAACGCGATCCTCCGGCCACGCCCGGCGACCGGGCTAGCCTTCGTCGGGTTCTCGCCCCTGCTCTATAGCGTGCTCGCCGTTCTCGCGCCGCTGGAGCTCGCCCGACTTGGTTGGGGTCCAGCCACCATCGGGGCCGTCTTCTTCGCCGCCGCCCTCTTGGAGGCCGTCGTCCACCCCCTTATCGGGCGGTGGACCGACCACGCCGGGTACCACCCACCTATCCTAGCAGGCCTCTTCGCCTCGTTCGCCGCCCTCCTCGTGCTTCCCTGGGCATCGACCGCCCTCCTCGTCGCCGTTCCGTCGCCCGCCGCGGCGGCAACCACCCTGACCAGCGGCAATCCGGTCGTGTCCAGCGCCGCCCCGGCCG
>Ga0126308_10000704_pt1 | contig 11909 bp, 11 predicted proteins | sample Plot55_FD_92533 | JGI IMG/M metagenome (GOLD analysis project Ga0126308, IMG submission 92533) | Serpentine soil microbial communities from UC McLaughlin Reserve, CA, USA - Plot55 | ecosystem: Environmental > Terrestrial > Soil > Grasslands | place: USA: UC McLaughlin Reserve, Lake County... | reverse complement strand
CGGCGATCAGCAGCGCGCCCGCGAACGCCGTGCCGAGCGAGGCGCCGAGGTTGGTCGCGGTGTTCTGGATGCCGCCGACCTCGAGAAGGCGCTCGAGGAGGCCAACGTCCCTTCACGCACGAGGGATGACGCGGTGAAGGCCTACCAGGACTCGCGCATCACCGGCCTCAAGGCCGCGCTTGCGATCCTCGCCCTGATGAACGTGATCGCCCTGTTCCTGACCGGTCGCATCCCGAAGCTGCAACCAGGATCCGCTCAGGCGGTTACCGACGGCGCGCAACCCCGGGCCGCCAGAGGCTGACGAGCCCGGCGATCAGCGTCACCAGGAAGATCTGGCCGACCAGCATCTCGATGCCCGAGAGCATCCGTCCGGGCTGTGCCGCCGGGACCAGGTTGCCGTATCCGGTCGTCGACAGGGTCGTGATGCTGAAGAAGACGAAGTCGCCGACCTGGGTCGGCTGTCCGAAGAACGACCCCGCCTGGAGCTTGTCGACGGCGACGTAGACCCACGTGAAGAGGATCCCGAGCATCACGTAGACGCTGATCGCCCCGAGGATCGTGCGGAAGTTGACCTCGTGCTCCTGGAGAACCGTCCCCAGGATCTCGCCGGCGGCGATTGCGAGCAGCACCACCTGGGCCAGCGCCGCGACTGCCAGGAGCGTTCCGCCCGCCCCGAAGGCGGAGGCGAGGGCGACCGCGACGGCTGCAGACCCGACGCCCATCGACACGCGCGGGAGCGGGGGGCGTGACTCGGAGCTCACGAGCGCGACCGTGGTGCAGGCCGCCGTGACCGCGGTGAGCGCGACCGCTCCCCAGCCGCGGAAGTAGACGAGCGACGCCAGGACGTAGATCGCGACCACGAGCAGGAGGACGACGCCGTAGGCGTTCGCGATCCGCGTCGCGAAGCGCGTCCAGTGCTCGCCCGGCCTCCGCGAAAGTCCGCGGAAGCTCCGCTCGGTGGGCTCAGCCGGCGAGGCCTGCGATTCCATTGCGGAGCAGCGACGTTGCGAGGAGGATCAGAAGCACGAACGCGATCGTAAGCGCATGGCGCTCCAGCAAGCGGCGGGCACCGGCGAGCACGCGCAGCGCCCAGTCTCTCGCGACCACGAGCAGCAGCAAGGCGACCGCCAGCGGCAACAGCGAGATGACCGTGAAGAACAGCCACTGCACCGCGTAGCCGTACGCGCTCGGATCGGTCTCGGAGATGTCCTTCAGCGCGAGGGGGATGAAGCCGCCGGGGTTGGCGAGCACCGCGCCGGCCCCGGCGATCGCGAGGATCGGCGCGGTGGCCAGGCCGCTCATCCGGTCGAACATCTCGTCCATCTTCAGCGGGTCGCCGGGGCTCCGCCAGGCGCGCACGACCCACGCGAGGATCGCCACGGCGGCGACGATGTCCAGGATCGCGACCCACGTCTTCGGCGTCGACGTCTTCGAGGCCGCGGCGTTGCCGATCACGAACGCGGCCGCGATGCCGACGGCGACCGTCGCGGTCAGCGCGCCGAGGTAGAACCAGAAGCCGGTGCGAAGCGGCCGGTCACCGACGACGAGCGCCAGGACCGAGAACGACAGCGTCGTCGGCGAGAGCATTGCCGCGAGCGTGATCAGCGCGAGCTCCGCGTCGATCCATGTCACGCCTCACTCCTGCTCTGAGAGCTTCGCTTCGCGCTTGGCGGCCCTGCGTTCCTCGTGCGCGGCCTTCTGTTCCGCGGCTTTGTCCTTCGCCCCCTCGTAGGACTCGCTGACCAACCGCTTGCCTCCCGTCCAGCCGAACGCCCAGGCCATCAGCAGGATCCCGAGGATGATGTTCCAGGCCGTCGTGACGAGCTGCTGCGCGACGGAGTACGCGGTCGCCTGCTCGGAGGTCGCCACGCCCTTCAGCGAGGCGACGTTGAACGCCTGGTTCACACCGGCGCCGCCGGGTGTCGCGGAGGTGACGTTTGCGATCGAGTTGCCGCCGGCGATGCGCATCAGCGTGTGGAAGCTGACCGGGATGTCGTAGGCCGAGAGGAAGACGGCCATCACGCCGAGGCTCGCGATCCAGCCGAGGAGCGAGGGCACGAAGACCCGAACCATGTACTTGCGGGGGCTCGCGAGGATCGCGCCACCCTCCTTCGCGTCCTCCCACCAGTGGAGCATGCGCGGCCAGAGGCGGCGGACGAACAGGAAGATCAGGTACGCGCCGGCGAGCAGGAAGATCGCCATTGCCCACGGGTGGTCCTTCACGAAGTGGAACTTGATGTCGAACGAGCCGCCGACGCTCAGGAAGAGGTACAGGTACGTGAAGGCGCCGATGAGGGTGAAGAAGATCTTCTCGACGGCGTAGGCGCCGAGGATGGCAGCGAACGTCGCCCCGGCGATGATCGCCGTGAACATCAGCAGCAGTGCCAACGTGCCGAGGTTCGCCGGCAGGATCCCGTTCAGCGCAACGGAGGCCGCGTAGCAGGCGAGGATGTCCAGCCAGCGCACGCGGCCCGGATACGCGAAGCGGAGGATCGAGTACCACGCGAAGGCGGTGAGCGTGGTCTGCACCGTCTTCAGGGCGACCCCCGCGACGATGTACGCCGCGGAGATCTCGGTGATCGTGTCCCAGACGTTCGAGAGCCAGCCGCGGATGTTCCAGCCCAGGAGCTGGGCGGCGGCGCCGATCACGAGGATGACCGCGGCGCCGGTGAGGAGGCGCCGCCACTGGAAGCGGTGCTTCGGGCTCGACTCGACTGCCGGAGCGGCGACGCTCACGTACCCAGCATCTTGGCCCCTGGCACCGGACGCATCATCCGAATCGGGCGATGATCGGCCGCGCCGGCCCTGCTGAAGTCGGCTGAGCCCGGAGACGAAAGGAGACGCGTAGATGCCCCTGCTTGCCGACTACCCGTTCAATGATCGCGCGGCCGCCCGAAGGCCGGCCGCCGGCGCGTAGCGGCGCGCTGAGCGGTGACCTCCGTCGGGGAACGGCCCTCGGCCGCCGGGCGGCTGGGACGGTCGAGGATGGGCGAGCGCCTCTCGGGCTTCATCTACGGGACGATCGTGGCGCTCTCCGTGGTCATTGCCGGGGCGAAGGCGTATCCCGACGGCCCCGGCCACGTCGCGGCTCTCGTCGCTGTCACCTGCCTCGTCTTCTGGGTCGCACATGTCTACGCGCACAGTCTCGGCCACAGTGCCGCGGTCGGCGAGCACCTCTCGCTCCAGGAGCTGCGGCGGATCGGACGGCGGGAATGGTCGATCGTCGAGGCGGCGGTTCCGCCGGTCGCGGCGCTCGTGCTCGGGGCCGTCGGGCTGCTCGAGCCGCGGACCGCGGTCTGGCTCGCGGTGGCGCTCGGCCTGGTGGTGCTCGGGGCTCAGGGTCTGATCTTCGCGCGAGTCGAGCGGCTCGGCGCCTTGGCGACCCTCGGCGTCGTGTCGGCAAACCTCGGCCTCGGGGTCGTCCTGGTGGGTCTCAAGCTCCTCATCTCCCATTGAGCCGGCGATGCTGATCTTCGTCGCCGTCGCGCTCCTCCTGCTCCTCTCGTCGCCCTGGAACGTCGTGGCCTTCCTCGTGCTCCTGCCGCTCTGGGTGCTCGAGCTGTTCGGCTGGAACCGGACGACGAAGCGCCACCGGAAGGCGGTGGGGGCCGAGACGCTGATCGGGCGCGAGGCCGTCGTCTCGCAGCCGTGCCAGCCGGTCGGGCAGGTGCGGCTCGACGGCGAGATCTGGGAGGCGCGCTGCGAGGCGGGGGCGGGGACCGGCGAGCGCGTCCGGGTCACCGGGCGCGAGGGCCTTACGCTCGTCGTGGAGCCGGTCGCCTAGACGCAGGCTGCTTCGCTACTCCTCGACCTCGAGCTCCGTCTTGCGCACGCGGTGGAAGCCCGCCGCCGCCGTCGCGGATGCGTCGACGAGCCAAGGGCGCAGACCCCTACATCGCACGGCACTGGCGCGAGCTTGATGGGCTCTTCGACCGGGTCGAGCTCTTCAACGGCGGCCAGCTGTCGGGTGGGTCGCCGAACACGGGCTGCGACCGGTCGCCGCCGGCGACCTGCACAGGCCCGAGCAGTTTCCCGGCTGGACGACGCTCGTCCCGTGGGACGCCGAGGCGCTGGTGGACTACCTGCGCTTGCCGAGGCCGGTCTTCCTGACCCGTCTTGAGCGCGACGCACACCGGCTGCCGGCCCGAGCCCTCTAGCGGTCGTTGCGGGAACGCGCGGCGGCGGCGTAGGCGTCGCTGTCCGCGGTCGCCGTCCGCGCGACGCCTGCGGCTGCGTAGGCGTCGTCCTCGTCGAGGGTCTCGTGCTCGAGCAGCGCGTTCGCGAGCGAATCGAGCTTGTCGCGGTTCTCCCGCAGGAGTTGGACGGCCTCCCCGTGCGCCTCGTCGACGATCCGACGCACCTCGTCGTCGACGAGCCGTTGCGTCTCCGGTGAGACCTCGGCGACCCCCGGAAGCAGGGGCCCCCGCCCGTCGCGCGGGAGCACGGCGACCGGGCCGACCGCCGGGCTCATGCCCCAGCGCCCGACCATCTGGCGGGCGAGTTCGGTGAGCTGCTGGATGTCCGACTCGGCGCCGGTGCTCGTCTCGCCGAAGACGACCTCCTCGGCCGCCCGTCCGCCCAGCGAGACCTTGATCTTCGCGCGCACCTCGGGCTCGAGGTAGTTGAAGCGGTCGCTCTCGGGCGCGGCGAAGGTGACGCCGAGCGCGAGCCCGCGCGGGATGATCGAGACCTTGCGGACGGGGTCCGCGCCCTCGGTGAGCATGCCCACGATCGCGTGGCCGCCCTCGTGGTAGGCGGTCCGCTCCCGGTCTGCCGGCGTCATCATCACCTGGCGCTCCGCGCCGAGCACGATCCGCTCGAGCGCGTCGGTGAAGTCGGACTCCTGGATGAGCTCGTGGGCGCGGCGGGCGGCCAGCAGCGCCGCCTCGTTGACGAGGTTGGCGAGGTCGGCACCCACCATGCCGGGCGTGGTGGCCGCGATCCGGCCGAGCTCGACGTCGGGAGCGAGCGGCAGCCCGCGCGCATGGACCTTCAGGATCGCCTCGCGCCCCGCCCGGTCCGGCGGCTGCACCGCGACCCTGCGGTCGAAGCGGCCGGGGCGGAGGAGCGCGGCGTCGAGGACATCCGGCCGGTTGGTCGCCCCGATCACGATCACGTTCGTGGCCGGGTCGAAGCCGTCCATCTCGGTGAGGATCTGGTTCAGCGTCTGCTCGCGCTCGTCGTTGCCGCCGCTGAAGCCGGCGACGCCCGAGGTGCGCGAGCGCCCGATCGCGTCGAGCTCGTCGATGAACACGATCGAGGGCGCGGTTTGCATCGCCTGCTCGAACAGGTCGCGCACGCGCGAGGCTCCGACGCCGACGATCGCCTCGACGAACTCGGACGCTGCCCCCGCGAAGAACGGAACGTCGGCCTCGCCGGCCACCGCCCGCGCGAGCAGGGTCTTTCCCGTACCGGGCGGCCCGGCGAGCAGAACGCCGTGCGGGATGCGGGCGCCGAGCTTCCGGTACTTCTCCGGGTGGCGGAGGAAGTCGACGACCTCGCTCAGCTCCGCCTTCGCCTCCTCGATCCCCGCGACGTCCTCGAACGTGACCTTCTCGCCGGTCGGCTCGTAGCGGGTGGCCCGCGAGCGGCCGAACGAGCCGAGCAGGTTCTGGACGTTGCCGGCCCGGCGCATCAGCAGGACCAGCAGTCCGATGAAGAGGATCGTCGGGCCGAAGCCGAGCAGCAGGCTCTGCCACCACGGCAGGCCCTTGTCGAGCGGCTGTGCGTTGACGACCACGTCGTGGTCCTCGAGCAGCCTCGAGAGCGCGTCGTTGTTCGCGAACGCCGGCACCTCGGTGCGGAAGCGCGTCGTGGCTCTTTTGCCCGGGACGGCGGTCTTCTCCGTGAACGTCCCCTGGATCGCGGTCCCCTTCGAGGTGATCTCCTTCACGTGGTCCGCACGGACCTGGTTGAGGAAGAACGGGCTGTAGGGGACACGCGGCCGCGCCGACGGGCGGCTCGCCATGGTGCTGAAGAAGAAGTTGAGGGCCAGCAGGGCGAGGGCGAAGATGATCCAGCCCCGGCTCAGCCGGAACCGTGGCGGCTGCTTCGGGGTCGTCCCGCGCGGCGCCGGCGGCGCGTTCTGCTCCTCGCGGCGCCCGGCGGGCGCAGCCTTCCCGTCGCCCCGCTGAGGGTCAGCGGCCACCGCGGTCTTTATACACCCAGGCTCCTGCGTGGGCGGGCTGGGAGACAGCCGCGCGCTGAGCGAGTACGAGCTGGAGCGGGAGGGAGTCTCAGTTGGCGGCGGGAGAGTGAGTGTGGCTTCCGGCGGGCGCGATCCCGGCGCTCAGCCAACGCGCGTCCTCGGCGATCTCTTGCTCCGGATTTGCGCCCAAATGACCGGCGGCGTCGTCGATCTTGACGATGCAGCCGGGGACATTCGCGGCCAGCCACTCGCCGTGCGCCGGCGGGACGAACACGTCGGTCATCCCGTAGCGGACGAGCACCGGCACGGAGATATCCGCAAGGTCGAACCCCCACGGCTGCAGGAACGCAAGTTCGTCGTCGACCCAGCCGCCGACACCATTCGCCGCCCACTCGAACGTCGACTCGCGGAGGATCTGCGCCCTTTCTGGGCGGGCCAACTCCGCTCGATCCGACTCGCTCATATCGACGTCCTGCAGCACGGTGGAAGGGTCGACCCGGGCGCGTTCCTCGAACTGCTGCTGCAACGCCTGCAGCTCGCGAGTGAGGACGTCCTCGCCAGCGAGCGCCCAGCCGAACTCCTTGATGTTCTCCGGATCCATGCCGGCAAGCCAGGCATCCTGCTCCAGCCCAGGCGTACCGAACGGCGCGACACCGACCGCGCAGATCGCGCGTACGACACGATCGGGTAGGAGCGCCGCGCATGCGAGTACATGCGGTCCTCCGCCCGACCCTCCGGTGAGGCCGAAGCGATCGAAGCCGAGCTCGTCCGCAAGCGCGCATACGTCGGCGACCTCGTCGACCACGCGACGGCCATGGTTCCGATCAGACCTCCCATACCCCGCACGATCGTGCGTCACGAAGCACACGCCCAGATCGGCGTACAACGCTTCGCGTGACCAGCGCCCAAGACGACAGCCGGGCGTGCCATGCAGCGCGAGGATCGGGAACCCAACTCGATCACCCCAGACCGCGAACGCGAGCGTCCGGCCATCAGGCGTCTCGAACGTCCGCAGCGGCTCGCCCACCGATCGAGCATAAGCCGTCAGGCTTGGGGCTCAAAACCCGCCCAAAGGCCATCCGGTGTACTGACTAGTCGCGGACCCAGCGTCTCACTACCTCAACGACCTCTTTGCAGGCGCACGGCGTGTCGGCATACGATTGCCACCATGCTGCTGAGCGAGGTGGGGTACGCGCGGCCGGCGACGCTCGAGCAGGCACTGGGGGTTCTGGCGGAGTACCCCGGCGCCCGCGCCCTTGCCGGCGGCCAGACGCTGCTCAACGTGATGAAGGCCCGCGCGGCCTCGCCCGACGTGCTCGTCGACCTGAGTGCGATCCCGGAGCTGAGGGGAATCGGGCTCGATGCCGACGGCACGCTCGAGCTCGGCGCGATGACGACGTACACGGACGTGATTGCGTCCGCCGAGGCGCGCGCTCGCCCGATTCTCGGCGAGGTTTGCGCGCAGATCGCCGACGTCCAGGTGCGGAACCGTGGGACGATCGGCGGCAACGTCTGCTCGAGCGACCCGACGAATCACCTGCCGCCGCTGCTCGTCGCGCTCGGCGCCACCTTCACCGTGGCGGGCAAGGACGGCGAGCGCGAGGTTGCGGCGCCGGATTTCTTCCTCGGCGTCTACATGACCGCGGCCGGGCCCGGCGAGCTGCTGACGAAGATCACCGTGCCCGCCGGCCGCAGCGACGGCTTCGCGTCCGTGCCGATCGGCGTCGACGGGACCTGCATCGTCAACGCCGCGGCGTCGTTGAACGGCGGCGTGCGCGTCGCGCTCGGCTGCGTGGCCGCGACGCCGGTCCTGGTCGAGGCCAGGTCCGCGGATCCCGAGGCCGTTCGCGGCGCGGTCCGCGAAGCGGGGCTCGAGCCGCCGTGGGACGTCCACGCGTCGGCCGACTACCGGCGGCACCTGTCCGAGGTCGTTGCTGCGCGCGCGGTCGAGCAGGCAGGGAAGGGCCGCTGATGGCCGGCATCCCCGTCGTCACGTCGCAGGTCGTGAGCGTCGAGGTGAACGGCACGACCTACGAGCGCGAGGTCGAGGCTCGTCGGCTGCTGATCCACTTCCTCCGCGACGACCTCGACCTGACGGGCTCGCACGTCGGCTGCGACACCGGCAACTGCGGCGCCTGCAGCGTGCTGCTCGACGGCACGCTCGTGAAGAGCTGCATGCTGCTCGCGGTCCAGGCCGACCGGGCGACGATCGAGACCGTCGAGGGCCTGGCGGAGGACGAGCAGCTGTCGCCCCTGCAGCAGGCGTTCTCGGATCACCACGCGCTGCAGTGCGGCTACTGCACCCCCGGGATGCTGATGAGCGCAACCGCACTCCTGCGCGAGAGCCCGAGGCCCAGCGACGAGGAGATCACGAAGGCGATCCAGGGGAACATCTGCCGCTGCACGGGCTACTGGAACATCGTCAAGGCCGTGAAGGCCGCGTCGGGCCAGGAGGTCGCGGAGTGAGCGAGACCACCACCCTCCCCGAGCCGGTCGTCGTCGAGGAGGCCGAGCCGAAGCGCGGCTACGCGGGCCAGAACGTGCCGCGCAAGGAGGACAAGCGGCTCGTGCAGGGCGAGGGCGTCTTCTTCGACGACGTCAGGCGGCACAACATGGGCTACGTCCACTTCGTCCGCTCGCCCTATGCGCACGCCAAGATCCGTTCCGTCGACGTCTCGAAGGCGCTCGAGCATCCGGGGGTGCTGGGGACGCTCACCGGCGACGAGGTCGCGTTGCTCACCGACCCGTTCTTCCAGATCTCCTCGCCGCCAGGGGCCCATCTGAAGGACTACTGCCTGGCCGTCGGCAGGGCCCGGTTCGTCGGCGAGCCGGTCGCCGCCGTCGTCGCGACCACGCGTGAGACCGCGCGCGACGCGTCGGAGCTCGTCGAGGTCGACTACGAGCCGCTCCCCGCCCTCACCGACGCGCGGCAGGCGCTCGCGGACGACGCGCCGGTCCTGCACGACGAGGCCGGCACGAACCTCACCTGGGAGGGCGTCTACGAGTGGGGCGACCTCGACCAGGCGTTCGACGAGGCCGACCGGGTCGTGAAGATCTCCGAGCTCCACTTCGACCGCTTCAACTCGACCCCGCTCGAGTGCAACGGCGCCCTCGTCGAGTTCAACCGCGGCACCAGCCAGTGGACGATCATCACCAACAACCAGTTCCCGGGCTTCGCCGCGATCATGATGGGACCGGCGATGCGGGTCGGCATCGACAAGCTCCGCTTCGTCACGCAGGACATCGGCGGCGGCTTCGGCAACAAGATCACCTCGCACCCCCAGCTCGTGGCGTGCTGCCTGCTGGCCCGGAAGCTGAACCGTCCCGTGCAATGGACGGAGTGGCGCACCGACTTCCACCTCTCCATGTCGCACGGCAACGAGCGCTGGTTCCAGGACACCGAGGTCGCCGTCAAGAACGACGGGACGCTGCTCGGCTTCCGCACGACGGCCGTCGACGACGCGGGCGCGTGGCTCCGGTACGAGCCGCTCGGCGGCGTCATCTGGGCGCAGGTGACGCCGGGGATGTACCGCTGGCGCCACATCCGGCTGGACTTCAAGCAGGTCGTCACCAACAAGGCGCCGGTGTCGCCGAATCGCGGCTACTCGCGCATGCAGCACCTCTGGTTCACCGAGCGCGTGATCGACATCGTGGCGCACGAGCTCGGGCTCGACCCGGTCGAGGTGCGCAAGCGCAACTACATCAAGGCCGAGGAGATGCCCTACGAGACGCCGAACGGATGCGTCTACGACTCGGGCGACTACGCGAAGATGCTCGACACCGCGCTCGACCTGATCGGCTACGACGAGCTCGAGTCGAAGCGGGCGGACGCGGAGTCGCGCGGCAGGCTGCTGGGCGTCGGGATCGGCTCGACCCTCGACTCGGGGACGAACAACTTCGGCCAGTCGCGCCTGATCAACCCGGAGCTGCAGTTCTCGGGCAACAACGAGGTCGCGACGGTGAAGCTCGACATCTTCGGCGAGATCGTCGTCACGCTCGGAACGACGCCGCAGGGGCAGAGCCACGAGACGACGGCCTCGCAAGTGGTCGCCGACATCCTCGGCTGCTCGGTCGACGACGTGAACGTGCGCGCGGGCCACGACTCCTACTGGAACTCGTACGCCGGGTTCTCCGGCACCTACGCGAGCCAGTTCGCCGTGACGGGCCTCGGCGCGGTGAAGGGCGCGACCGAGATGCTTGCCGAGCAGATGAAGAAGCTGGCCTCGGTCGTACTCGGCTGCGCCCCCGAGGACATCGAGCTGGCGGAGGGCCAGGCACGGATGCGCGAGAACCACGAGGCGGCGCTGCCGTTCATGGCGCTCGGCGCGATCATCAACGCGAACAACGCGGGACTGCCCGAAGACCTCGACGTCACGCTCAACTGCCGCTACGTCTACCGCCCGCCGTTCGACCCGCCGGACGTCGAGCGCAAGTACGGCAACTTGACGCTCACGTACGCGGCGCAGGTGCACGTGGCCTTCGTCGAGGTCGATCCCGAGACGGGCGTCTACGAGATCGTCGACTACGCGGCGGTCGACGACTGCGGGGTCCGCATCAACCCGCAGATCGTCGAGGGACAGGTGATGGGAGCCACGGCGCAGGCGCTCGGCGCCGCGACGCACGAGACCTTCACCTACGACGAGGACGGCAACCTCCTGACGCCCAACTTCTACGACTACCACGTGCCGCACGCGCTGGACATGCCGCCGCTCAAGACGGGCTACGTCGAGAGCGCCTCGCCGTTCACCTCGATGGGCACCAAAGGAATGGGCGAGGGCGGGGGCGCCGGGATCCATGCGGTCTGCGCGGCGCTCCAGGACGCGCTCCGCTCGCGCGGCAACCCGATCGTCTACGACAGCTCCAACCCGTACCACCGCGTCTGGGAGCTGCTCTCCGACCCCGCGTCCTCACGCCGGCGCGTGAGCGTGGAGCCGCGGTGAAGGTTGCCGGCGAGCGTGGCTTCGAGGCCCCACGCGAGGCGGTCTGGCGGGTCCTGAACGACCCTGCGGCGATGGCCGCGACGATGCCCGGCGTCGAGAGCTTCGACGTCCAGGACGACCGACACTGGCGCGCGAACGTCAAGATCCCGCTCGGGCTCGGCACGCTCGGGATGACGATGGACATGGAGAAGACGGAGGAGCGGGAGCCGGAGTTCGCGAGCCTGGCGATCAAGGGCAACGGCGTCGGCGCGATCTTGAGCATGACCACGGCCTTCAACCTCAGCGCGGAGGGCGACGGCACGAAGATGGACTGGGAGGCCGACGTCCGCATCGCCGGCCCCGTCGGTTCGATGGGCCAGCGCGTCCTGCAGCCGATCGTCAACCAGCAGGTGCAGCAGGTCCTGAACGCTCTCGACGAGCAGGTGCGCAAGGCTTCCGCCGGCGACGCGGGCGAGCCGGGCGACGCAGCCGGTGGCGGCAGCGGCGGCGCAGGCACCGGGCGGCCGTCCACCGACGCGCCGGCGACGGAGGCCGGAGATGTCGACGACTACGGCGAGCCCGCCGAGAGCACGCCGGAGGCCGAGCCGGAGACGGGAACGAGCGGCGCGGACGAGGGCGTCAGCCCGCTTTCGCCGGAGACGTACGAGGCGGAGCCCGAGGGCCCGACCACCTCCACAGAGGACTAGGGCCAGCCTTGCCCCCGCCGTTCCGGATCGGGGTGATGCAGCTGACCATGGAGCCGCTCGAGGAGATGGTCGCCTCGGCGCGGGCGATGGACGAGGCGGGCATGGACTCGATCTGGCTGGCCGAGGCCTACCCCT
>Ga0126308_10000703_pt1 | contig 11914 bp, 12 predicted proteins | sample Plot55_FD_92533 | JGI IMG/M metagenome (GOLD analysis project Ga0126308, IMG submission 92533) | Serpentine soil microbial communities from UC McLaughlin Reserve, CA, USA - Plot55 | ecosystem: Environmental > Terrestrial > Soil > Grasslands | place: USA: UC McLaughlin Reserve, Lake County... | reverse complement strand
CAGCGCAGCGGCGAAGCATCCGCCGGGCGTCGACGCGGCCACGATGGGCACCGGCGACTCGGCGTTGCGGCCGTAGAGCACCATCAAGAGATCCGCCTGCTCGGGCTTGGTCGGCATCCCGGTCGACGGGCCTGCGCGCTGGATGTCGAGGATCAGCAGCGGCAGCTCGAGCGCGACCGCGAGCCCGACGGTCTCGCTCTTCAGGACGACTCCGGGCCCGCTCGAGGTGCAGACGCCTAGCGCGCCGCCGAAGCTCGCGCCCAGTGCAGCTCCCACCGCGGCGATCTCGTCCTCGGCCTGGAACGTGCGCACGCCGAAGTGCTTGTGGCGCGAGAGGTGCTCGAGGATCTCCGAGGCCGGGGTGATCGGGTAGGCGCCGAGGAAGAGCGGCAGGCCGCTCTTGACGCTCGCCGCGATCAGGCCCATCCCGAGCGCCTGGTTGCCGGTGATGTTGCGGTAGGTGCCCGGCGCCATCTCGGCGGGCGCGACCTCGTAGGAGACGACGAAATCCTCGGAGGTCTCGCCGTAGGCCCACCCGGCCTTGAACGCCTTGACGTTGGCCTCCGCGATCGTCGGCTTCGAGGCGAACTTGCGCTCGAGGAAGGCAATCGTCCCGTCGGTCGGCCGGTGGTAGAGCCAGGACATCAGGCCCAGCGCGAACATGTTCTTCGAGCGCTCGGCCTCGCGCTTGGTCACGCCTACCTCTTTGAGGGCCTCGAGCGTCAGCGTTGTCAAGGGCACCTCGTGCACGTGGAACTCGGCGAGCGAGCCGTCGTCGAGCGGGCTCTCCGCGTAGCCGGCCTTCTCGAGGTTGCGCTCGGTGAAGGCGTCGCGGTTGACGATCAGCGTGCCGCCCTTCGGCAGGTCGCGCAGGTTCTTCTTCAGCGCCGCCGGGTTCATCGCCACGAGCACGTCGGGCGCGTCACCCGGCGTGAGGATGTCGTGGTCGGCGAAGTGGAGCTGGAAACCCGAGACGCCGGGCAGGGAGCCGGCCGGCGCGCGGATCTCTGCGGGGAAGTCCGGAAGCGTCGAGATGTCGTTGCCGAGCAACGCGGTCTCGCTCGTAAAGCGCCCGCCGGTCAGCTGCATCCCGTCGCCGGAGTCGCCGGCGAACCGGATGATCACCTGCTCCAGCTGCTCGACCTGCTTGCTCACCGGCTACACCGTAGCGCGGACGAGCTTGATGCCCCAGGCCTTGCCGGAGACGAAGAGCTCGTCGGGATCGACCTCGTCCCGCCAGCCCAGAAAATGGCGCTCCGGCTCGTCCTCGGTGGAGCCGTAGACGGCGAGCCGCAGCTCTCGCTCAGGCTCGTTGCCGCCGCGCTCGAGCTCCGCGAGCCGACGCTCGGCCTCCTCGGCCGCCGGTCCTTCCGCGTACCCCTTGGCCATCGCCGTCGATGCTAGCTACTGCGCTTCTTGAAGCAAGGCCTGGAGGTCGAGCGGCGCATTGTGCATCGCCACGCCCTCCCCGCTCGCGGGCCGCGGCCACTCCTCCTCAGGGCGGTCGCGGTAGAGCTCGACGCCGTTGCCGTCGGGGTCGCGCAGATAGATCGCCTCGGAGACGCCGTGGTCGGTGGCGCCGTCAATCGGCCACTTGGCGTCCACGAGCCGCCGCAGAGCGTCGCCGAGCGTCCGGCGGTCGGGGTAGCGGATCGCGACGTGGAAGAGCCCGGTCGTGCCAGGCGGGGGCGGCGAGCCACCTCGCGACTGCCACGTGTTCAGCCCCAGGTGGTGGTGGTAGCCGCCCGCCGAGAGGAACGCGGCGTCGTCGCCCACGCGCTGCATCTCGTCGAAGCCGAGGATGTCGCGGTAGAAGCCGAGCGAGCGGTCGATGTCGGCGACCTTGAGGTGGACATGCCCGATCTCGACTCCGGGATCGATGCTCACCGCGCGACGATAGCGATTGGGCCCCGAGAAGGTTGCCAAAAGTGTCCCGGGCTGAGAGACGAGCCGTTGAAGCACTGCGACCTGCAAAGCAACAGCGAAGAGATACTGTCGCCAATTGTTGTCACGAGCGCTTGTCCGTTTGACGCCCTCCGGGCTGAAGGTCAGTATTGAAAATCGGTGTCACCACACCAATTCGAGGGGCCAGCCGAATCGATCGGCCAGCGGTTGCGTCGCCTGCGGCACGAACGTGGGCTGTCGCAGCGCGAGCTTGCAGGGCCCGGTGTCTCGTACGCGTACATCTCCAGGATCGAAGCCGGCGCGCGGCGGCCGTCTGTAAAGGCTCTCCGGATGCTCGCCCAGAAGCTGGGCGTCTCGGCCGACTATCTAGAGACGGGGTCCGAGATCCGCGACACCGACGAGCGGGAGCTGCAGATCGCCGACGCCGAACTCGAGCTCCGTCTGGCCGAAATCACGGACGAGGCCGAGGCGAAGCTGAAGCGCCTGCGCGCGGACGCCCTGGAAGCCGGAGACGCCGTGGCCGCATCGCGCGCGAACACCGCGCTCGGCCTGGCCGCCGCTCACGGCGGGGGCGCAACAGCGAGGCCATCGAGCTGCTCGAGTGCGGCCTGGAGCTTTCGCCGGTCTCCGCGAGCGCACGGCCCGACGTCTACGCCACCCTCGGGAAGGCGTACGCGGCCAGCGGCCGGCCAAAGCGAGCGGTGGAGCTGTTCGAGAGCTGCCTCACCGAGGTCTCGCTGGAAGCGCCTGACGACTTCGCCGCCCCGGTGAGGTTCACCACCTATCTCAGCTACGCGCTGACCGATCTCGGCGACCTGCGCCGGGCGGAGGAGGTCCTCGAGGAAGCTCTCGGAAAGGCTGAAGAGATGACGGACGCGTACTCGCGCGTACGTCTCTACTGGGGGGTTGCCCGCCTCAACGACGTCGGTGGCCGGCACGCCGCGGCGCTCGACTACATTCGGCGCGCGATCGCCCTGCTGGATGTCACCGACGACACGCTCCACCTGGCGCGCGCTCACATCCTTTCCGGCGCCATCCTGCTCACCCAGGATCGTCCCGACGAGGCGACGGGGCACCACAAGCTGGCCGAGAAGCTACTGGGCTCCACCGCCGAGCCCGAGGATCTTTCCGGCCTCTACGCCGACCAGTCGAAAGCGGCGGCCCAGCTCGGCAACGTCGCTCTGGCTCTTGCGAAGGCCGAAGCGGCGGTGGCGGCCCTGGCCGGCGACGAGTATCCGCGTGAGATGGGTCTCGGCCAGTGGGCGCTGGCGGAAGCTCGAGCGCTCGAGGGCGACACCTACGGTGCCGACAGCGCCTTCCGGGAGGCGACGACCCTCCTCGAGGCGCACGGCCATCGGCGGGAGTACGTGGACGTGTACCGCTCCTGGGGCAAGTTTCTGCGCCATGCCGGCCGCGAGGAGGAGGCGCTCGAGGTGCTCGAGCGCGCGACCGACCTTGCAGCCGAGCAGGTTTTGGACACGCAAGCCCACCAGGCCAAGTAGTGATCTCGGCTGCGGTCCGCCCGCAGGGGCCGTTCTCGCTCCGACTCTCCGCCCGGCTGGCGGGCGATGCGACCCGCAGCGTGACCGACGGCGTCGTGGTCGCCGCTCTCGGCTGCGGCGGCGCGGGACGTGCGTGGCAGCTGTCGAACGGAACCGTTCAGCTGCGCGCGCCGAGCGAGGAGGGGATCGCGGAGCTGCGCTTCGTGCTTGCCCTCGCCGACGATCACTCCGAGTTCCTGAAGCGCTTCGCGCGCGATCCGTTGATCGGCGAGGCGACTCGCCGCGTGCGCGGCCTGCGCCCGGTGCGCACGCCGACGGTGGCCCACGCGCTCCTGCGTGCGGTATGCGGCCAGCTGATCCAGGCCCGGCGCGCGCGGGCGATCGAGCGAAACGTGATCCGCGCGGCGACGCCGCAGCTACAAGGCACGGCGGCGCTGCATGCTCCGCCGGACTGCGCGAGCCTCGGCCGTCTCGCCCCGGCGGAGCTGCGCCGGCTAGGTCTCGGGATGCGCCGCGGCGCCACGCTCGTCCGGCTCTGCCGCTCGGTCGAGCTCGAGCGGCTACGCGACGTGTCCAGCAAGGCCGCAGCAGATCGCCTCACACGCGAGCGCGGTCTTGGACCGTGGTCGGTCGGCGTCGTCTTCCTCGAAGGCCTCGGCCGCTACGACCGGGGGCTCGTTGCCGACCTCGGCCTCGTGAAGCTCCTGTCCGCCATGCGGGGCCGCTGGGTCGAGGGCTGGGAGACCGCTGAGCTGCTCGAGCCCTACGAGGAGTGGGCCGGCCTCGCGAGCATCTACCTGCTCGCGGCCTACCGGCTCGGGCTCGTGCCACCGCAGACCGCCGCCGCGTAGAGAGGAGGGCTTGACGAAACCTAGCCTGTGCCCTCGGGGTGCGAGCGAGGCTCCGCCAATCCCTCCTAGACTCCCGCACGATGGCTGTGGAGCCGCGGCGCGTTGCGATCCTCGGCGCCGGCACGATCGGCGAGTCTCTCCTGCGCGGGCTCCTGAGCGGCGGTTGGCGGGAGTCCGGTGAGCTCGTGGTCACGGTTCGCGACGAGGAGCGAGCCACAGAGCTGGCGGAGCGCCACGGCGTGCGCGCGACGCTGTCGAACACGGAGGCCGTCGCTGGCGCGGCACTGATCGTGATCGCGGTCAAACCGCAGGACTTCGACACCTTGCTCGGCGAGATCGGGGGCGTGCTCACCCCGGATCAGACGGTGCTCTCGGTCGCGGCGGCTATTCCGACCGCCACGATCGAGAGCAAGATGGCCCCCGGCGTGCCGGTCGTGCGCGCCATGCCGAACCGCCCGGCCACCGTGCACGAGGGGATCGCGGGCATCTGCGCGGGCGCGCACGCCGGAGAGGAGCACCTACGACTCGCTGAGGAGGCGCTCAGCCACGTCGGCGCGGTGGTAGAGGTGCCGGAGCGCTACATGGATGCCGTGACGGCGGTGTCCGGCTCCGGCCCCGCGTACTTCGCCCTGCTGGCCGAGGCGATGATCGAGGCCGGGATCCTGCTCGGCCTCTCCCGCGAGATCTCGACGCAGCTCGTCGTCCAGACCATGTTCGGCACCGCCCGGCTCCTGCGCGACGAAGGGATCCACCCGGTCGAGCTGCGTGAGCAGGTGACCTCGCCCGGCGGTACCACGATCCGCGCGATCCGCGAGCTCGAGCTCGCCGGGGTGCGTGCCGCCTTCCTGAATGCGATCGAGGCGGCGATGGAACGCTCGCGGGAGCTCGCAGCAGGCGAGCCGTGACGCTTCACGGCGTCGAGCTCGTCGTGGCCGACGACCCGGAGCAGGTGGCGTCGGTCGTCGCGGACGAGCTCGTCGAGGCAGCGCGAGCGGGGCGGGCAATTGTCTTGACCGGCGGCAGGTCGCCGGGGCGGGCCTACCAACTCGCGGCCGAGCGCGAGCCCAACTGGAGCAAACCGTCAGTCTGGTGGGGCGATGAGCGCTGCGTGCCTCCCGACGACGACCGCTCGAACTACCGGCTCGCGCGGGAGAACCTCCTCGACCGGCTCCAGGTGCAGCCGAAGGAGGTGCGCCGAATCCGCGGCGAGCTCGGAGCGGAGGCGGCGGCCGAGGAGTACGACGCGTTCCTGCTGGACGCTCGGCTCGGGCTCGTGCTGCTCGGTCTAGGCCCGGACGGTCACGCGGCGTCGCTGTTCCCGAACGCGCCGACACTCGAAGAGCGCGAGCGGCGAGCAGTTCCGGCCGAGGCCGGGCTCGAGCCGTTCGTGGATCGCGTGACGATGACCGTGCCGGTGCTTTCGTCGGCGCCGGAAGTGCTCTTCATCGTCACCGGCGCCGAGAAAGCGGAGGCTGCGGAACGCGCCTTTGCCCATCCGCCGGACCCGGCGACCCCCGCAAGCCTGATCCGCTCGACCGGCGGAACTACGCGGGTTGTGGCCGATCGCGCAGCTGCTTCCCGGTTGCAGCACTAGACAACGGAAGGCCACCTCGCAAAGATGGATAGCGATGCCTGCGGCCGCCGCCCCCAGACCTCTACTCGACGTGCTCACACTCGAGCGACCCGACCAGCTGAAAGCGCTCGGGCACCCGCTCCGGCTCCGGGTTCTCGAGACCCTGGGCACGGGCGACGAGGAGCACCTGACGAACCGCGAGCTCGCGAACAAGCTCGGGGTCGATCCGGGGCACCTGCACTTTCACGTGCGCATGCTTCTGAAGGCGGGGCTGATCGAGCTGGCGGAGGGCGGTCAGGGCCGCGAGAAGCCCTATCGCGCGGTCGCGCGGACGGTGCGAGTCGCGCCCGAGCTGCTCTCCTCAGGCTTCACCAGCGATCTGCGTGCGGCGATGCTCGAGGAGGTTCAGCGCGGCTGGGCCGAGCACGGCGCGGCAGGCACGTTCCGTTCCGCTCAGATCACGGCGCGGTTGCATCCCGAACGGGCGCTCGAGCTGATCACCGAGCTCGCGGACCGTGCACGCGAGCTCGAGGAGCCGGACGTCGAGCCGCTGACCATCACCACGGTCTTCCACCCGCCCACGAGCGGGGACTAGCCCCTAAGGAAGAAGAGGCGACACAAGGTTCGCGGCCAGGTCGCGGCGGTCCGCAAGTGCCTGCAGCACGAGCACGGTGTCTGCCACGGGCATGTCCTCGAGGTATTCGTCGCGGGTCTTGAACGACTCGAGCACCGCCTCGACGGCCTCCGTGTAGCCGAGCACGTCGGCGGCGGCCAGGTATCCGAGAGCGTCACCGACCGCGCTCGGAAAGTCGTCGCGCGTGCGGATCGCGTCCGCGTGCGGGCGAGCCTCGGCGTCTCGCCCGAGCACGAGCAGAGCCAGGGCGGCGGCGTAGCGGCCGATCGGGGACTCGGCCTCGGCCGCGCCCGCCTGCAGCGCCCACTCGGCCGCTCCTTCCGCGCCCGGCCAGTCACCGGCCAGGACGAGCGATTTGATCGCGCCGATGGGCCTGCCCCAGCTGTCAGGCGGCGCATCGGCAAAGCTCTCGCGGTAGCGGGCGGCGGCGCGGGCGAACCAGCCTGCGGCCTCCTGTGTGCGGCCCTGCATCAGCAGGGCAAGCCCGGCGCCTCCCGCGGCATTGCCCAGGCGGGTGAGCTGGCGCTGGCGCGCGTCCGCATTTGCGGCGTCGCCGAGCCGGGCCTCCCCGTCGCGGTAGCGGCGCTCCTCGCGCTCGAGGTGCGCCGCCCAATTCTCGTTTTCTACGACCTCTGGTTCTGGCACGGCCAACCTCCTCCCCGCAGCGATCGTATCGAGCGCCCGCGCACGGATGGGTGACGGGACCGTGGCGGGACCGTGACGATTGTCTAGGGTCTTCAGCGTGCGGGAATTGCGCGAGGTCTACTACGTCGACGGCGTCCGAACGGCCTTCGGACGGGCCGGGCCCAAGGGCATGTTCTGGCGCACGCGGGCCGACGACATGGGTGTCAAGGTCGTCCTCGAGCTGCTCCGGCGCAACCCCGAGCTGTCGCACGAGCGGATCGACGACGTGGTCATGGCAGCCACCGCCCAGGTGGGCGACCAGGGCTTGACGCTCGGGCGCGACGTGGCGCTGCTCGCCGGGCTGCCGCAAAGCGTGCCCGGCTTCGCGATCGATCGCATGTGCGCCGGAGCGCTCACCGCCGTCACAGCAGGCGCAGGCGAGATCGCGATGGGCTCAGCCGAGGTCGTGCTCGCCGGCGGAATCGAGCACATGGGTCACCACCCGATGGGCGACGACGTGGACTTCAATCCGCGCTTCGTGGCCGAGCGGCTGGTCGACCCCTCGGCCGTGACCATGGGCGCGACCGCAGAGAATCTGCACGACCGCCTGCCCCAGTTGACGAAGGACGGCGCGGACGCCTACGCGCTGCGCTCGCAGCAGAAGGCCGCGGCAGCATGGGAAAACGGCGTGATGCGCGAGACCGTCGTGCCGATGGCGGTCTTCAGCGACGACGGCTGGCGTGTCGCCGCCCGTGACGAGTTTCTGCGCCCGGACACGAGCCTGGAGGGCCTGGCCGAGCTGCCGACGCCGTTCCGACCCGGCGGTCGGGTGACGGCGGGGAACTCCGCCGGGCTGACCGACGGCGCCACGGTCTGCCTGCTGGCCTCCGAGCGGGCCGCGAGCGAGCACGGCCTGGTGCCCCGGATGCGGCTCGTCTCCTACGGGTTCGCCGGCGTCGAACCGGAGCTGATGGGCCTCGGCCCGGTTCCGGCGACGCGGAAGGCGCTAGACATCGCCGGCCTGTCGCTCGGCGACATCGACCTCTTCGAGCTGAACGAGCCGTTCGCGGTTCAGGTGCTCAGCTGGTGCGACGCGCTCAGCGTCGACCCCGAGGACAAGCGCCTCAACCCGTACGGCGGCGCGATCGCCTGCGGGCACCCGCTTGCCGCGACGGGCGTGCGGCTGCTGGCTCAGCTGGCCTACGGCTTCCGCGAGCGGCCGCAGGCGCGCTACGGGCTCGCCGCACTCTGCGTCGGACTGGGCATGGGCGCGGCGCTCGTCTGGGAGAACGTCGCTGCCGGACACTGAGTTCAAGCTGGTCAGAGTCGAGGCGGGAGCCGGACCCGTGGCCCTCGCGACGATCGACAACGGCGACGATCACACCAAGCCGACCTTCTTCGGCCGGGCGGCAATGGAGTCGCTGGAGCGGCTTTTGCTGCGGCTCGAGGAGGGCGACTGGGCGGCGCTTGTGTTGACCGGGAAGCCGTTCGTCTTCGCCGCGGGCGCGGACATCACGGAGTTCCCCGACGCCTCGCGCGAGCTGGCGATCGCCGGCAGCCGTGCAGGGCATCAGCTCTTCGGCCGGATTCGGGAGCTGCCGTTCCCGACCGTGGCGGCGGTCAACGGCGCGTGCCTCGGCGGCGGCGTGGAGATCGCGCTGCACTGCGACGCGCGCACGATCTCGACGGCGGTCCGGCATTTCGCCTGCCCCGAATGCTTCCTCGGGATCGTTCCTGCCTGGGGCGGCACGCAGCTCGTCCCGCGCCTGGTCGGGGTCGAGACGGCCGTGAAGTTCATCGTGGCGAACCCGATGCGCCAGAACCGGGTCCTTACCGGCCCTGAGGCGCACGAGCTCGGCTTCGCCGACCGCCTGTTCGAGCCGGCGGAGTTCCTGGACGAGTCGATCGCCTTCGCCCTCGAGCGCGCAACGAACGGTGACAGTCACAGTGACAGTCACAGTGACAGTCACTCTGCGGCGGAAGTGATACGGAAGGCGCGAGGAAGGCTCGCCGACCAGGTGCACGGAGCCGCGCCCGCGCCGTACAAGGCGCTCGAGCTGATCGAGGGCGCGTGCTCGGGCTGGACGCTCGAGGAGGGCTACCGAGCCGAGGAGGAGGCCGTCGGAGAGCTGCTCCCCGGCCGTCAGGCGAAGGCCTCGCTCTACGCCTTCGACCTCGTCGACCGGCGCGCCAAGCGGCCGCCCGGCCGGCCCGACGCCGAGCCCCGCGCGGTCAGGAAGGTCGGAATCGTGGGCGCGGGGCTGATGGCGGCCCAGCTCGCGGCGCTCTTCCTCCGCCGGCTGGAGATCCCCGTCGCCATGCGCGACATCAGCGACGAGGCTCTCTCGAGCGCGCGCGAAAGCATCGAGTCCGAGCTGCAGGAGCAGGTGGCGAAGGGCCGCTACGACGAGGGCAAGGCGCGCTTCCTCGCGTCGCTCGTCTCCACCTCCACCGGTTACGAGCACTTCGCAGACTGCGATCTCGTGCTCGAGGCGGTCTTCGAGGAGCTCGAGCTCAAGAAGCGGGTCTTCGCCGAGCTGCGTGAGCACGTCAAGCCGGAGTGCATCCTCGCGACGAACACCTCCAGCCTCTCCGTGACCGAGATGGGCGCGGACGTGGGCATCCACTTCTTCAACCCCGTGGCGGTGCTCCCGCTCGTCGAGCTGGTCCGCACACCCAACACGGACGATGTCACGCTCGCCACCGCGTGGGCTGTCGCCGAGCACCTCCGCAAGCGCCCGGTCCTCGTCCGCGACGCCCCCGCGTTCGTCGTCAACCGAGTCCTCACCCGCCTGCTGGCGGTCGTTCTCGACGCGGTCGAGCACGGCAACACCGCGGACGAGGCCGACGAGGCGATCCTGCGCCTCGGTCTGCCGATGGCGCCGTCGGTGCTGCTCCAGATGGTCGGGCCGCGCGTCGCCAACCACGTGCTCGAGACGCTGCACGAGGCCTACCCCGATCGCTTCCCGCTCTTGCAGACACTCGCCAACTACGCGGACGGCAAAGACGAGATCGCGCTGCGCGAGCACGAGCCGAAAACGCAGGAAGAGATCCTCGAAGCGGCGCTAGAGGCGATCGCCGACGAGATCCGGCACCTGCTCGAGGAAGGCGTGGTAGCGGACGCTAAGGACGTGGACACCGCGCTCCTGCTCGGCGCCGGCTGGCCCTTCTGGCTCGGCGGGATCACCAAGTACCTCGACCAGACCGGCATTTCGGAGAAGATGTTCGGGCGCCCGCTCGCCGAGGTCGGGGCAGGGGCGCCCACAACATGAGCGACAACTGGCGCATCCGGATCGAACTGCCCGAGGAGCACCACTCCCGGACGCTGCTCGACCGCCTCGGGCGCGACCTCGGCTCCGAGGAGGCCAGGCGACTCGCGAAGGAGCTCGAGGGTCACCGCCTCGGGGTGTCCCGCGACGACGAGGTCGTCTTCGTCTACGCCGACTCACAGGCTCAGGCGGAGCAGGCGCGGCAGATCGTCGAGGCCGAGCTCGCCGACGAGGGCATCGCCGCCGAGATCCAGGTGGAGCGCTGGCTGCCGAACGAGGAACGCTGGTCCGGCGAGCCGCGACAAGAGACCTGGGAGGAGGAAGAGCTACGGCGCGGCTATGCGCCCTGGGAGGTGCGGGTGGAGCTCGACTCGCACGCGGAGGCCGAGAAACTCGCGGACGAGCTCGAGCAGGAGGGCTATGACGTCATGCGCCGCTGGCGCTATTTGATCGTCGGCGCGGCGTCCGAAGAGCAGGCCCGGGAGCTGGCGCGTCGGCTGCACGGCGAGGCCGAACCAGGCGGCGACGTCGTCTGGGAAGTGGCTCCACAGAACCCGTTTGCGCTCTTCGGTGGGCTCGGCGGCTAGCTGAAGCACTCCTAGATCGGCTATGCTCCCTGTGCGACGCTCGCCACGAGGATCGACGCGAGCGCGCTCTCTCACTTGAGACTCGCGGCGCGGCAGGTGCCGCAGACATGCAGGAAACCACCGAACAGCCGACCCTGGCTCCGGAGGCTACGGATGGCCTTTCCGCCGCCGCCCTCCGCGCCGAAACCTGGGCAGGAGAGCCTTTCCTCCACCCGGTTGAAGACCCGTCGGCCGTGCTCGCGCCAGGGACAGCCCGCCGCCGCGCGCTCGACGACGCGCTGGCCGAGATCGAAGCGGGCAAGCGCGAGCCTTCATATGACTGGAAGATCCGCTACGCGTTGATGCTCGGGCTCGAGCGCGTGCTCAGCGAGCGGCCCCCCAGGCTCGCCTCGGGTATCGAGCTCCGCCGCCACCAGATCGACGCTTTGGCGGGAATGCTCACCGAGCTGATCGCCGCCACCCAGGTCGAGCCGGAGTTGAACGGCAACGGGGCTGCCGAAGTCGGGGCGGAGGCCGAGGAAGACGAAGAGGAGGATCTCGGCGTCCATCTCGAGGAGCCGAGCGACGAGCTCGAGCTCCCGCTGGAGCACCACGGCAAGGACCCTGGCGCAAGCCGGCGCTTCCGCTTCCGCCACCCGACCGCCTCCGGGAAGACGATCGCCGCTGCCGGCTTCGTCGAGGCGGCCCGCACCCTCGGCGTCCTGATCCTCACCCACCGCCGGCTGCTCGTCACGCAGTTCAATCGCGAGCTGACGGCCGAGGGCTACGGCGACCGCTTCGAGGACGCTGTCCTCAAGGGAAAGAAGGCGAAGCGCCCGAACCCGGTCACCGTCCAGACCTATGCCTGGTTCGCGCGCCACTGGCAAGACCTCAACCCGGAGACGTACAACCTCGTGATCGCCGACGAGGCGCACACGGCTCTCGGCGAGAAGACGAGCCAGGCGATCCGCAGCTTCTCGGATCCGCTCT